>ERZ826613.351-NODE-351-length-67432-cov-19.858275_pt1 | contig 67432 bp, 56 predicted proteins | sample MGYA00519925_ERZ826613 | MGnify/ENA primary metagenome ERZ826613 (study PRJEB31778, sample SAMEA3449236) | human gut metagenome | biome: human gut; feature: human-associated habitat; material: faeces | place: United Kingdom | collected 2010/2012 ... | reverse complement strand
CAAAATACTTGTAGAAGGTGGGCATATCGTGGCCCAGCTCGTCCAGCTTGAGCAGCGTATCGTGCAGATACTTGAATTCAAAGTGGGTGGTCAGCAGGCCGCCCGCCAAAGAGGTCAGCAGATCGCCGCCGTCCTCCTTTTCGGCGCTGCCGCCCAGTAGGCTGCCCGCCAGCGAAACCAGCGTGCTGCCGTCGTCCTCATCGTCCTCACCGTAGAACTCGGAGAAGTCGTCCTCTGCACTTGCCTTGCCGCCGAGACGCTCACCCTCGGAGATCTTCATGAGGTTGTTGAGCGCAACACCGATACCCTTGTTGCCGTTGTGGTTGTAAGCGAAGAAGGTGATGCTTGCTCTGCCGTAACAGCCGGGGTATACTTCCTCCTGATCCATGATAGGCTGACCGTTGGCATCGAGGATTCCGGGACGGGTGTTGGACTTTGCGTTCAGGAAGTAGCAGCCCTGATATGCCGGATCGCCCTTTTCATCACCGTCACGAAGCGGATTGTGGATGCTCTTGAGGGACGGAGCCTTGCCTGCATTGCCCTTGAGCTTTGCCTCGCCCTCCTCGTATGCCGCCTGAATAGCAGCTCTCACCTTGTCGATGGTCTCCTTGTCGCTCTTGTCGATGATGAGGCTGATGCTGTACTTGGGCGTGCCGCCGTTTTCATCTGCTTTCGGCTGCCAGACATTGACATAGCTCCAGCGGACCTTCTTGCTTGTGATTACTTTCGTTACCTTCTTTTCCATTTCACGTTTCCTCCTTAAAGTCATTTTCTGCTGTATTCCATACCGGACGCTTGTCCGATGCGGGAACTAATGTAGGCTTGCCCTGCGGCTTAACGACCCATTCTCCAAGCAGAGCGTTGAATTTCTTTGCACCGCCGAGGAGCTTGGTCATTTCGGTGATTCCGAGAAGCTCCGGTTTCTTGTAAGGGCTTTTGCCTGCTTTCTCGACAACCGCAGCGACCTTTTTCTTGTCGGTGAACTCACGCTTTGATCTGCCCTCGACCACTTTGAAGCCTGACCACTCCTTGCCGGAAAGTGCCTGTGCAAGAGCGTACTCCTTGACATCGCTTGCCCATGCAGTGAGATCGTCACAACGACTGAGTATCGCCTCGATTTCGGTGTCCTCCAACAGTGCCGGAGGAGTAAAGTCGTACTTTGCAAGGATCATGCTATATTCGGCTCTCTTTCGGCAGGTCGCCTTGACTTTGCAGAATCGGCAGTGATCTCCGGCACAGAATTCACCCTCGCCCTTTGCAGCAAGCTCCGCCTTGGGACGAAGTTCCTGCTCTGCCCAAGTTTTCAGGTCAGCCACCGAAATGGTATCCTCGCTGATATTTTCAAGTCTCGGCTGGAAGATGACCGTGTGTACCTCCGAGATGTCGTACAGACAGTCGAAGATGCGAAGTGCTCCGAGAGCATAGAGGAACATCTGCGGGTTGCGGACTGCGGAAACCGGTACACCTTTTCCGTTTTTGTAATCCACCACGGTCAGTACCTCGTCCGCAACAATGATGCAGTCTGCCGTGCCGAAGCTGTCGGGAACGTAGTCGGAGAGGTCAAGCCTCTGTTCGACCAACACGGTCGGGTCCTCGTACTTTGCGATAACCTCGGCAATATACGCCGCATAGTCATCGGTGCAAGTCTCCATTTCGCTGCTGTAGAACTGCGGGTCAATCTCAGGTTTTGGAGCTTCGGCGCCGAGGAGCTTGTTGACCTTCCACTCAGCTAACTCGTGAGCGAGGGTACCTTCTCTTGCGTAGTCCGTTTCGACATCGGGAATCTCGGCACAGAGCATGGCAGACGGCGGGCAGCTCATCCAGCGTTTACTTGCGGATGCCGACAGAACAGCGTGGGCCCTTGTATCGTGTTTAAATGCCAATGGACTGCGCCTCCTCCATGATCGCCTCGTACTCGGATTCGTCGATCTCACTGAGCTTTGCCGCACCGTGTTTTTTGAGCAGAGCCTGTACCTCGACGGTGTGACCGTCCTTGTTCAGCTTGCTGAGACAGGAACGAACATCGAGTTTGGTGTACTTGGGCTTCTCCTTGGGCTTTTCGGGAACCTGCTCCGTCTTAGCGGGTGTCTCTGCCGGGAGGTCGGTGTCGGGATTGAAAAGCTCCTCGAAGGTGGAGAGTTCTTTATCCGTGACTGCCTGAGTCAGCTCCTTCATAGCCGCTGTCATCGCATTCATTGCATTGATGACATCAAACATCGTCTGATTCATGTGTTTCACTCCTTCACTTTGTTACGATTCTGAGCAGCGCTGCAATCGCAGTGTGCATCTTCTTGATGAGTGCCGCATTGACTCTGAGCTGTGCCTTCGCCACCTTCATCGCCATGATGGTGAACTTCGGGATGTTCTTATCGGACAGGGCGATGTCAAGTATCAGCACACAGCAGGCAGTGTCATTTAAGGTCTTTTCAACCTCTGCGGAACTCAATTCTATATGATCCATTGTCCTCACTCCTTCCTAAGAACAACAAAAAAGCCCGATTTGACAATAGGAATCCGAGGGTAGACAGAATACAGCTTTACAGAGGTTTTCTTAGACTTAGCCCGTAAAAACAGGAGGCTCTAATAAGCTAATATTCCGAGTACCTCAAGCCCTATTGCAAATCAGGCTTTTTGATGACTCTTTCGTTTTCAGTCTTGATGTTGTCCTTGACTGTGTCTATATCATACCATAGTTTTTCGTAAAAGAACAGTTAATAAAAACACGAGAAAATTCTTGTTAAATATGCTTTGTAAGTGGTTGCAATTAGTGTTTGAATTGTTTGTTATTACTAAAAATATGCGTATTTTACTGCATATTCTACAGAAATATACGCATTTTTTCGAGAAAAATTCGGGTTTTAAATCCGAGTTCATGCAAAAAAAATTTCAGGCAGTCGTTTCAACTGCCTGAATGATTGATCTATACTGCTTTTTGCGCCTTGCTGCGTGGTTTATATCCCGTAGTCCATGTCGACTTGCCAATACTTCTCAAATAATCATTGACCTGATAAACATTAAAGCCGGGGACAGTATTCTTAAACCACAGATATATCTTATACTCCTCGCTGTCAATTTCAGAGATCAGCTTGGTCATGATGAGGAGTTCGTTTCGGTAGACTTCTTCCAGATTCAAAGCCGTGAAGAATGCCAGCATCGTTCCGAGGCGAGGTGTGTATTTTTTCTTGCTGCGGAGAGCAGTCAGTGTTTCTACGCTGCAGTCAGCGGCTTCCGCAACCGCATCCTCCGTCATGCCGGAACGCTTCATCAGGAATTTGACGGTTTCGCCTCTGGTCATTTTTCGTGTCTGCTTGACGCCATTTTCTTCATACTCAACAGTCAGAAGGCTGAGAAGATATTCGTCACGGTTGGCTTCCAGTGCTTTCAACTGCTCGGCACTGAATGCCATTTCATAGAATCGAGCCTGCTGTTCCTTATTTAGTTCGCCAAAGGTATATCGATAGTTTTCCTTACCATACACACGGCGGAATGGCAGACAGCATTCCGCCATATTCTTTTTTGCTTTTTCTGTCAGCCACCAGTGACCGTTGAAATTGATAACATAGTCCGGATGATTCAGGCAAAGGTGTCCGTCTGCATAGACAAAGCTGCCTGAAAAGACTAACTTGTCAAATGTGAGGTTTGTGCCGAGTATTTTGGACATTTCCTCAATTGGAAGGGTGTATGTCCAATCATCTGGGAAATCATCCGGGATCTCATGTGCCTTGGCATACGACCTGTCGCCCCACTCAAATACACCTCGAACTCGCTTGAATCCCAAATGAAGCAAGCGATTCTTGGCGGTCGTGCGATAGGAGCCGTATGTTTCAGTGATATGCTCGATCAGTCTTTCATAGCCGTAGAGGTCGGTATGATGAATATCTCTGCCAAGCTCATCCTTAAAATTCTCAAGGGTAATATCAAGGTTTTCCTTGTAAACTACCACACGGGCTGAGATCGCATTTGCCTGTATCTCCATGCTGCGTATCGTGTCCTGCTGATCTTCCGACATAAAGAACTCATCAAAATCCGGAATTTCCAGCTTTACAAGCGACCGATAGTAATATTGAAGCTCATAAAACAGCGTGTGATACTCAATATGAATGCACTCGTGAAGTATATTCATCAGATAATCAGGGGCACACTTACTGCTGACAAGAATTGTGCCGCCCTCTATCAGCTTCTGAACAGCCTTGTCACCTTCATATACAGTGACCATTTTGGTATGGAATATCGTCTTAGCTTTTACTTTTCCATTCCTTGAAAGCTGTTCCACCTGAATCCTGTAGCCCATAGCCTTTACAAGACTTTCTATATCAATTTTACACGGACTTTCCAATGCTTCCGGCTGATATTTCAATAGGAAGTTATAGGCGTAAGCGTCATAATGAGCTTTGCGAATATATGGAACAAGACAGTCATCAAGATGATACTTCAAGCGCGGTCGTTCACCACGATAAATATCCACGCCGAGAAAATAATCCGAAGGAGAGTAAAACGCATGGTAGCCGTTGACGCAGTATTTCTGATAGTAGTCATCACCGGTAACAGGATCATAGAAGTGGACATCGCAAATGACATACATCGCAAAAGAGAAGCTGTCGAGCTGGTCGTAGTAACCTTTATCGATCAGCACATCCACGATGACAGGCTTGCTGTAAGCACCGAAATACGGTACCGGCAGTCTGCCGTGGGCAAACTCCCGTCGAATAAATTGTCCGTATTCTACAACATAGTTCTCCTTGAGAATCTGCGTAAAGGAAACTATCTCCGGTGCTTTATAGCATCGGGGATTTCGCACTTTATATGAAAAGCCCGGACGCAGCGGATCCGGCTGCATCAGAATGGGCCCGATTTCGTAGTTCATTCAAACACCTCCGTTCAAAAAAGGTGTCTCCTCATAAGTTCTTCCACACGGTCACAGCAACACCTTGTATCAGACATTCCGTGACATATATTGGTTCATAATCATCATTTTCAGGCTGAAGCCGTATTCTCTTTTTCTTCGGCTCCGGATAGTATCTCTTGAGCGTGGCTTCGTCACCGATCAGAGCGACAATGATGTCACCGGGTTCAGCATAATTCTGCTGACGCACAACAACAGTATCGCCGTCATCAATATCTGCATCCTTCATAGAATCGCCGTCTGCTGTCAGGAGAAAGAACTCTCCGCTGCCGAGTAACGATGCAGGCAGCTTTACATATTCTTTGACAGCACTATCCGCAAAGATTGGCGGTCCGCAGGCGATGTTTCCGTAAATCGGACAGAGTTTCATTCCTGCTCCGAGTTGCATTTTTCTTGTAGCGTATCCCTTTTTTCCATTGTGTTCGAGTCTGCCCTCATCTGTCATTTTGAGAAGGTAACGCCCCACCGATGACTTTGATATTCCCGTACCTTCTGCTATTTCAGCGATTTCCGGTGATAATCCTGTTTCTTCATAGTATTCGTCAATGAAGTTTTCGATTGCATCCAAATTTGCCTGAATAGCTTCCGCAGATATTCGCATTATAATCACCTCCACTTATTAGGGATTACATTCCCTTTTCTTATATTTTATCACACTATACAGCAATTGTCAATAGGAAAATAGAACACTTGTTCTGATGTGCGGAATCATGCACATGACATAGTAAGAGGGGATAGGAAAAAGGATGCACCTGAAAAAGTAAAAAGGCATATAATTGCGGTATTATATAACTGAAAGCTATTGAAAAAATCTGAATAGTGTTGTATAATATAGGTATGAAAACACCGTCTTGAGTAAACGGAGGAGAAAATGAGTATTTTAGATGAGATCATAGGCAGCACCTATGAGTATATTGAAAAAATGCCAAAGGAACAGCGAAAGCAGTATGGGCAATTTTTCACAAGCAAGGAAACTGCTCGTTTCATGGCAGAATTATTTAATATTCCCGAAAATACAAATGAACTGTCTATCCTCGATCCTGGAGCAGGCTCAGGTGTGCTTTCTGCCGCTTTGATAGAACGTCTGCAAAACTGTCCCAATATCAAATCCGTATATTTGACTTGCTACGAAACAGACGATAATATCGTAGAACTGCTTGAAAGCAATCTGGAATACATAAAAAACAACACTTCTTTGAAAATGACGTTTGATATTGTCAGGAAAAATTTCATTACATCACAAGAAGATAATTATAATGGGACATTTTTAGCTGATCCTGCTCCAACTAAATATGATATGGTGATCGGAAATCCTCCGTATAAGAAAATTCCTAAAGATGCTGTCGAGGCATTGTCAATGCCAGATATTTGCTATGGAGCTCCTAACCTTTACTTTCTCTTTTCACAGATGTCACTTTTTGATCTGAAAGAGAACGGGGAAATGGTTTATATTATCCCTCGTTCATGGACTTCCGGAGCTTATTTCAAGGCTTTTCGTCAGAAATTTCTCTCAGAAGGTGCGATTGAGCATATTCATCTTTTTGTAAGCCGTGACAAAGTTTTTGAAAAAGAAAGTGTACTGCAGGAAACCATGATTATAAAGGTCAAAAAAACTGAAGTAAAGCCTGAATATATTACTGTTACCTCTACCAACAGCAATCAGGACTTTACAGAAATCACAACATTTTCTGCACCGTATAAGACTGTTATTTCAGGCGACGATTGTTATGTTTATCTTGTAACGAATGAGGATGAAGTGAACACACTTGACTGTCTCAATAAGTTTGATGATACTCTTCCAAGCCTCGGTCTGAAAATGAAAACAGGACTAACAGTTGACTTCCGGAATCATGAAGCTCTCCGCAGTGAAGCAGAGAAACAGGCTGTACCTCTTTTCTATTCACAGCATATTCAGGACGGAAAGGTGGTATTTCCTATCGGTAAGGAAAATGAATATATCGTCACTCAGCAGCAAGGCTTACTGCAGAAAAACGCAAATTATCTCTTTGTGAAGCGATTTACAGCCAAAGAGGAACATCGGCGGCTGCAATGCGGTGTATATATTGCCCGTAAACATACCGGTTATGACAGGATCAGCACACAGAACAAGATCAATTTTATTGATGGATTGAAAGGACTGTCCGAGTGCGTTGTTTACGGTTTATATGTGCTGTTCAACTCTACCCTTTATGATTCGTATTATCGCATCTTAAACGGCTCTACGCAGGTAAACTCAACAGAGGTGAACTCCATGCCGATGCCGCCTATGACATCTATCGAAGCGATGGGTAAAGAGCTGATAAAAGTACATGATATGTCAGAAGCATCTTGTGACCGTATTTTAAGGAGTTATGTATGAGCAAAATTGAAGAAGCAAGAAAAATACTAAGTGAACTTAACGTCCCTAAGAAACAGCAGGCTGACCTGTGCTGCTATGTTCTTCTGGCAATGAGTGATATAAAAGAAGGAATAGCATGGACAGAGGCTACCAATAATCTGATAAGGATACATGATGTGCTTGTATTCACAAGAGAAAATTATGGGGTCGAATATGCTGAAAACAGCCGTGAAACATTCAGAAAACAGGCAATGCATCATTTCAGAAATGCAGCTTTCATTGAAGATAACGGCAAAGCTACAAACAGTCCTAATTACCGATACCGACTGACCGATGAATTTCTCGCACTTATTCAAAGCTATGGCACTGACTTTTGGGAGCAGAAAAAACAGGATTTCCTTTTAAACCATGAATCGCTCATAAATATGTATGCTTCAAAGCGTTCTATGCAGAAAATGCCTGTTATTATCAATGGTGCAGGCTTTACTTTCTCGCCCGGAAAACATAATGAACTCCAAAAGGCGATTATAGAGGAGTTTGCACCGAGATTCGCTCCAGGCTCGGAATGTTTGTATGTTGGCGACACAACGGAAAAAGACCTCGTTAAGAATGTAGAGAAGCTGTCAGGGCTTGGCTTTGAGATCACACTACATGATAAAATGCCGGATGTTGTCCTTTACTCCGCTGAAAAGAACTGGATATACTTTGTTGAATCGGTAACATCCGTTGGACCGATGGATCCGAAACGCATCAGAGAAATCGAGGAAATGACTCAAAATGTTACTGCCGGCAAGATATATGTAACAGCTTTTCTTGATTTCGCCACATACAAGAAATTTGCAGAATCTCTTGCATGGGAAACAGAAGTGTGGCTTGCCGAAATGCCGGATCACATGATTCACTTGAATGGCGATAAATTTATGGGCCCAAGAAATAAGTAAATGCGAGGCGATGCAACATGGTAAGCAGAACTTTTGATTTAGGCAGCTTGGAAACGTACAAGTACGTCGTTGTTCTCTCAAAGTACAACGGAAAAATATTACTGAGCCGCCATAAAGACCGCACTACATGGGAAACGCAAGGTGGTCACATCGAGGATGGTGAAACGCCCCTTGATGCTGCAAAGCGTGAGCTGTATGAAGAATCCGGTGCGATTGACTTCGATATAGAGCCTCTCTGCGACTACAGGGCATGGAATGAGGACACTGGGCATGGTGCGAATGGTGTAGTGTTCAAGGCAATAATCAGGGAATTAGGCAATATTCCTGAGAGCGAAATGGCAGAGGTTCAGACTTTTGATTCTCTGCCGAATGAGCTTACTTATCCGGCGATTACACCCGTCCTGTTCCGTTACCTTGAAACGGGACAAAACTCTGTGGTGCTTCATCGGATGAAGCTCAAAGCCGAGCCGTTCCGCAAGATTAGGGACGGACTTAAAATGATAGAGCTTCGCCTAAATGATGAAAAGCGGCAGAACGTTCAAATTGGCGACTATATTGAGTTTACTCTTATGGATGATACATCACAGAAGCTGACTACACGAGTTGTTGCTCTGCATCATTTTTCGTCTTTCAAGGAACTGTATGCTTCGCTGCCGAAAGAAAAACTCGGCTATTCTGCCGATGAAACGCCTGCTCCAGACCACATGGACGCTTATTATTCGAAAGAGGAACAGGAAAAGTACGGTGCATTGGGGATTGAAATTGAGCTTAATAACTATAAATGAGCATCCCTAAAAAATGCACAAAAAGATAGGACAACAGTCCCAAAAAGAGTTATAATGTACTTGTGACCTACATTAACTCAAAGGAGTGTTGTCCTATGAAAACAAGTATACACTATTCTGAAGAAATTTGCAAGAGATTGGAAGCAAAAAAATTGACGGAAACCATTTCGCCCTATGCGATGGAATACATCAATACGATCATGCTTGCGATATTTAGTACAGGATACCATGGAAAAACAGTTGATATGGAGAAGTGCAGTGACAAGCGTCGTACCAGTATCTCTCGTTTTTTGCATAACGATCAATGGAATGCATCATCGCTGGAAAAAGCAATGAAGGAGCTGGTAATCCACACAATTTATGAGGAAGCCGAACGCAGTGGGAAACCGATTCTTTGCATCGTTGATGATACGATTGCATCCAAGACAAAACCATCATCAAAGGCAATACATCCAATGGAAGCAGCAAATTTTCACTTTTCACATTTGAAAAGAAAACAGGATTATGGTCATCAGGCGGTAGGCGTTCTGCTTTCCTGTAATGGGATTACGCTGAATTACACAATGATTATGTATGATAAATCGGTTTCCAAAATCGATACTGTAAAGCAAATTGCGGAAGAAATTCCAACGGCTCCAACATCGTCATATCTTCTTTGTGACAGTTGGTATGTATGCGAAAAGGTCGTAAATGCGTTCATTTGCAAAGGCTTTCACACTGTCGGAGCTTTGAAGACGAATCGTATCCTATATCCATACGGCACAAAAATGAATGTCTGTGAACTTGCCGGAAAACTGATAGAAGCAAAGTGCAGGGAACTCTTTCACCTTGTGACCGTGAAAGGGCGAAAGTACTACGTTTACCGATATGAAGGCAATTTGAACGGAATTGAAAATGCAGTTGTTTTGTTATCTTATCCGGCAAAGTCGTTCGGTAAAGAGAAAGCTCTGCGTGCATTCATCAGCACAAATGCAGCTCTTTCGGATGAAGAAATTCTGGATTTGTATGTTGTACGTTGGGAGATTGAAGTCTATTTCCGTGATTGCAAGATGAAGCTTGCTGTTGATAAGTATCAGATTCGATCCGCAAATGGAATCAAACACTTCTGGCTCATTGCATCTCTTGCTTACATGATCGCTTGCTTCGAATCAAAACGGTACAATTTCTCGGAAGGATATCATTTGCTGTCCCAAACGATTCGAAGAGAGCAGGTCTCTTTCATTTTTGACTATGCTCAAAACGGTAGGGATAAGTCTGCCCTTTTGGAGAATATTGCTTAACCACTTTTGTGCATTTTCACGAAAACGGTGTTGGGATGCTCATTTATAGCTCCGTGGACATGGGAACTCGGAGAAAGTTGAACCCATGATCGGCGATCTGCCGCAGCATATCATGCATATTCTGCGACCATACCCCGTCAAATACCTGGCTGCCGACGTTATAGCCGAACCAGTTACAGCCGGTGATCCATACGGGATTGCCATCTTTGTCAACGATCTCAGCGTTGTCGTTGACATGCAGCCAGTCATCGTGGTAGCTGTCCGGTTGTGCGGCAGCCTGTGCTGCGAGAGAAACTGCCGGTGCGGCTGCTCCGGTCAGCATTGTCCCTGCCAAAATCGTTGGCAGCAGCATCTTCTGAAAAATGTGATGCTGCATAAAATCCTCCCTGTATCATGTGTGCGCGGAATGATTCCGCATCTGATTTCCGTTTTGCCTATATTGTAGCACAATTTGTGGGAAATGTCAATTGTTTTTGTGGGAATCGGAAAACGAGGAAAAGCTTTTGCCGAATTTGTCGGAGCAGTCACGTTTTCCCCAGGTATTCCTCCAGACAAACACCCTCTGCCTGCATCTCCTGCGCAGCTTCTTTTCCTACATAGCGGTAATGCCACGGCTCATAGTCGATTCCAGTGATACTTTCCTTGCCCTCCGGATAACGCAAAATAAACCCATAACGATAGGCGTTCTGTGCCAGCCATTGATAAACCGTGTCATTGTCGCAGCGGCTCTTGTCGGCATTGATATCCAGCGCCAATCCCAGCTGATGTTCGCTGTAATTCGGCTTTGCCACCCATTTTTCTGCTTCCTTGCGCGCTTTTCGATTACTATAGCCCTCTGCAAGGTAGGCATCGATTTTCTCCTGCATCATTTCTTTCTGCTGTTGTTCTGAACGGTATCCCTCGCCGACAACAGGGTAAACATCCTCTGTCCGCATCTGGTCAAACATACTCTGCAAATCGGGATAGATCCGGGAATCTACCTGCACGCCATTAGAAAGTGTCGTTAGTTCCGGTGAATATCCTTGGGGCAGCACATTGTCATTATTGACCAGTATCAGATTCCACGGCGTGTTGTCCCGTGTAGAAATACTGGCAGGGAAACCAACATGCTGCCGGAACAGTATGAAACCGAGCAGTACTGCTAAGAGCAGCAGGGGAATGCGCAGAAAGCGGACGCGTTTGTGTTTGGAATAGGACATAAAAAGCACTCCTTTCGCTTCTGATTGTATCACATCTGCGAAAGAAGTGCCTGCGAAAATGCATATGGCTTTCTTCTTTTTCTCTGAAGAAAATCATACGATTTTCTGACGAAGCGGAAGCGTCACAGTAAAACGGATCTGTTCATCTTTGCTTTCTGCTTGTATCGTACCGCCATGCAGCTCTGTGATCTGTTTGGCAATTGCCAGACCCAACCCGGCACCGCCGGTAGCGGAGGAACGAGATGCGTCTCCGCGGAAGAATTGCTCAAAGATGCGGTTTAATTTTTCCGGGGAAATGGTGCGCCCGGTGTTGCATATAGTCAGCACTGCATTTTCCTCTGTGGTGTGCATTTCCAGAGAAATGGTCGTGTTGGGATAGCTGTAGCTGATGGCGTTGCGGAGTAGATTGTCCACAACGCGTTCTATTTTATCCGGATCGCAGGAGAGATCGACGTTGGGAGAAATTTTCGTTTGCAGCTGTAACTGCTTTTCCGCAAGAATGGGCCGGAATTCAAAAGCGGTCTGTTCCAGCATGCGGGAAAAATGGATGGTTTCCCAGTTCAGTTCCATATGCGTTAGCTGAAAACGGGTGATCTCAAAGAATTCGTTGATGAGTTCTTCTAACCGCTGCGCCTTTTCCAGCGCGATACCAGTATATTTCGCACGCAGTTCTAGTGATATTTCCGGTTCGTCCTGCAACAAAGTAAGGTAGCCGATCACGCTGGTAAGCGGTGTTTTCAGATCGTGTGCCAAATAGACGATCAGGTCATTTTTCCGCTGCTCTGCCTCTTTTGCGGCAAGTGCATTCTGATTGGAGGATTCCCGCAGACGGTTCAGATCATCCTGAATGGCTTTTATTGGAGTGGAAAGCGTAATGGGCCTTTCCGGTTCCTGCTGCATTTGCCCTGCCGCCTCTACGATTTCCAGTAAATAGGAGAACGGCTTTCGGAAAAGCAGCACTGAAATAGCAATAACACCGATAATTGTGAAAAATGGTATCATAAAGCGCAATGCTTGTAAGGTATATGCCAAGGAAGCCGTGCCGTCCCAGACAATATCTCTTCGCAGCAAAGATGAGATGCCGATCAGCAGCAGGATCATCAGCCCCAGCCACAATGCAATTGTCAGGAACAGCAGTAAAACCGTTCGCAGCCATAGCCGCCGAATTGCGCGGGAACAATCGGAAACCTGTTTGGGGACACGAAAAAAGAACCGATAAGCCAGAAAGCCCCAACCTGCCAGAAAAAGCATTGGGGCAATGCCGAATCCCGTGGCTTTCAGCAGAATGTATGCGATGCTGTAGGGTTGCCATGTGGTCTGATGACAGAGAACATATCCCAATCCGAACAGGAGCACCATGCCAATGGTGAAGCCACTGCCGCACAGCCAGAACTGTACCCATTTTTTGCGTTTGCTTTTTGTATTATTCATCAATTTTGTACCCCACACCCCATACCGTTTTGATCCACCTGGGCTTGCGCGGCGGTTCACCCATTTTTTCCCGGAGACGAGCGATGTGTGCCATAACGGTATTGTTATTGTCCAGATATTTTTCGCCCCAGACTGCCTCAAACAGCTCTTCCGAGGAGACAACATGTCCCTTGTGAGAACAGAGATACCAGAGGATCTCGAACTCCAGCGGCGTCAGCGAAAGCGGCTTGCCATATAGCGTAGCTTCGTGACTTTCATAGTCAATATACAGTCCGCCGCTGTCATAAACTGCTGCCGGCGCAGGTTCAGACGAGGTTTGGTTGTATCGGATATACCGCCGTAGTTGTGTTTTAACGCGTGCAATGACTTCCAGCGGATTGAACGGCTTGGTGATATAATCGTCTGCCCCCAGTGTTAAGCCGGTGATCTTGTCCACGTCCTCTGTTTTGGCGGTCAGCATGATGATGGGGAACAAGTGCTTTTCCCGAATCTTTCGGCAAAGTGTAAAGCCGTCCATATCCGGCAGCATCACATCCAACAGTGCCAGTGCAATAGGCTGCGTTTCGGCGATGCATAATGCTTCAGCGGCACATGCGGATTTTTTCACCAGATAGCCTTCGTTTTTCAGGTAGACCTCTACCAGATCTGCAATTTCTGCTTCATCGTCCACAACCAGTATCATTTCTGCCATTGTTTTTCTCCTGTGATAGACAAAGGCAACATCGTACAAAGTCCATGTATCAGCTTTGCATGTGATCTGACGACGTATCTGCGCGGTGCTGCCTAAAATGTGTGTTCGGTTTTCATTATAGCATAGGCATAGAGAAAATGCAAATCTTGTCGAGATCGTGCGACGTGTCTGCATAAAATGTTTGCCTGCCGTTTTAAAAATAAGCTTGACAAATTGCTTAAATTAAGATATATACTCCCCGCTAATCTAACAATCATTAAAAGTAGAAGAATCAAAAAGTTCAAACTTAGGAGTTAAGAGTGAAGAAAGCTTATCAGTATGCTATAAATGAGCATATTCAGCATTTTGCACAAATAATTGCTACTGTTCAGACTTTGCAGGCACTTATTTCAGTGGGTTTTGTACGGAAAAAGAACCTTTTATTGTGCAATATGACAAGCCGTGCTCATTTATAGCAGTATGCTTCAAATGAAGAGAGCAAATGAAAGATTCTATTTCGGAATAAAATATTTTAAAAGATTTGAAAAAAATTATTTGCAAGTAATTCCTTTCTGAGAAATTTCCAAAGTCTTTCAATCAAATTCAAGTTTGGTGAATAAGGTGGCAAGAAAACTAAATTGATATTTAATTTTTCTGCTTTGTCCCTAACTTTTCGGCAATGCTGATAAGCAGCATTGTCAAGAATTATGTAAAGATATTGATCAGGGTATCGCTTTCGCAATCTTTCAAGTCCGTCACAAACAATGTCTGAATTAAGGTAGGAATCATTCATTATGCTTGTAGTTTCAAACGTTACAGGGTTTAAAAATCCAAGGAGATTTGCTCGTTTCCGACCATAGGCAGAAGGTACAAATTTTCTCTTTTTGCACCAACAATATCCACCATGATACCCATATGTCAAATGCACTCCATCGCAAAACAATAGCGTAATTAAGCCGCTTTTTGCCATGTTTAAAAGTGGTAAAAGAATATTGTTCAGGAAAAGCGACTGAGCTTTTATGTTTGCTTTTGCAGGTATGCTTTATATCAAAATGGGGCGCAGCCATATGTATCTGACAGCGATTATTGATTGGTACAGCCGTTTTATCGTGGGCTATGAATTGTCTGATACGCTGGATACTGCACCGGTTTTAGCAGCAGTCACAAATGCCATGGAACAATACGGCAATCCTGAAATTATCAATTCTGATCAGGGCAGCCAGTTTACAAGCAATGACTATATTGAATTTCTGAAAGCGAAGAATATCCGCCAGAGTATGGACGGAAAAGCTAGATGGGTGGATAATGTGGTAATTGAACGCTGGTTTCGCAGCTTGAAAACGGAGTTGATTTATATCAATGAATACAGCAATCCCAGAGAGCTGCGCCAGCAGATTGGTGGTTACATCAAGGATTACAACAACGAAAGACCCCATCAGGCGCTTGGCTACAAGTTGCCTGTGCAGGTTTACCAAACCAAGTCTGTATGCAATGCTGCATAAATTTTGCTTACGTTTTTTGGATGGCTATACAAAGTTTTCGCTGTCACGATAATTTCTTTCATTTGTGTCTTGACAAGGGGGACATTATAAACTGCATCTTAACTGCATCTTGAAAATTTCGTGCCTAAAAATACGATTTCGTGCCAGATTTATAGACAAGCATAAAAATTTCTTATATACTTGTAGAAAAGGAGAGAATGGTATGATTAAGAAGCTAACTAATCATATATTAAGTTATCTTATTTCGTCAAATGCCATTGATGATAACGAAGAAACAAAAGATTATTATAGATATGGGATTGAAATAACAATATCGTCGTTAATAAATATCTTATTAATCATTATAATCGGCATTGTGTCCGGAAACGCACTTGAAAGTATTGTATTTCTTGCCTGCTTTATTCCGCTTCGTCAGTTTACCGGTGGCTTTCATGCAAAAACATATTTTTTGTGTAATCTTTCATTTGCAGTTTCATTTATAATTTTATTAATTGTATACAAATTTACAAATCAATATGTGACATCCTATATTGTGTTTTTAATAATTATATTTAGCTGTATAATCTTTTTTTCAGAATGTCCGGTTGAAAATAAAAATAAAGTCATTACAGAAGAAAAGAAAAAAATACATAAAGTTATTTCAGTTATTCTTTGCTTTTTATGCAGTATCAGCAATTGCAGTTGGAGCAGTCAGCATGACGGCAAGTGCTTATAGTCCGACAATCACAAAATCCTTCGGAAGCAGTGCTAAAGCAACTTTATATGCTGACAGTAGTTATGCATATGGAACAACAACATGTTCTGGTAAAGATTGTACTGTTTCTGTAACTTACCATGGAACTACTAAATACGGTTCTGGCTACGGTTATGCAAATGCCAAAAATAGTGCAAGTGGCTCAGGAACAAGAGCAAGCTCATATCATACCGCAGGTGGTTATTCTACCAACATATCTTATTAAGTGTATTTAGAAAATTGAGAACTTATTCTCATTGAAATGATGTTTGGATTTTTTAATCAAATTTTCATGAGCACAAGGAAAAATGTAAAAATACTCCCGTATTTCAATTTTTTACGCAGTAAGTATAAAATTTTTTGAAAATACAAGCATTAACTTTTATGAGAACAAGTTTTGAATTAAATAAGTCAAAAGGGGCAATTAGCTTAAGAATTGCCCCTTTCACTTTAATCATCAAGTTCAGAGTCAAAAAATTATGCAGTAAAATCAAAATTTGAATCGTTTTATAAGTGACAAAGCCTTTAAGGAAGTGATGTTATGAACAGAAAGAAAATTTTTGCTGTAATAATTACAGTTGCTGCTGTAATCAATTCAACCGCTTGTCAATCGAAAGAAGAAAAGTACCACATCAAAACAAAAGATGCTGCTTATTATGATATGAGCTATAATGTGTATGAAAATGGTTTGCTTTACACCGTACCGAACGCATCCGGAACGCAGGCTTGTTTCTTGGATTATGAAACCATGAACGGCGTGCCCCTTTGCAACAAACCCAATTGTACGCACTCCGATTCTTCATGTGTGTCAAACTTATGTGCAGGTTCTTTTATGGTACCTGTGATTTATCACGACTATGTATATTGGTTTGCATCAAATTATGAAATCGTTGACAGTCAAGACGGTAAATCTCAGACTGCTGATATGCATACAAAATGTATGCGGGCAAGACTTGATACAGGACTTACTGAAACATTTGCCGAAATAGACGGCGTGTATATGCAAAATCAAATCGATTTGGCAATTGTAAATGATACGATGTACATTATCGGAAGCAAAGAAATTTATCAAGATGAAACCGATGGAACATGGGGCGGCTTCAGCAGAAGTGGAGAACAATACCTGTATTCCATAAATCTGGATTCTGCTGAGGTGCAAAATTATGGTTTGATAAATGACGCACCTACAGCAAAATACAACTGGAGTTATGGAGCATCGCTTTGGTCAGAAGTAAAAATGGAAGGTATATATCATGATAAACTTTATCTGTATTATCGCTATGTAAAAGACCCACAGATAATAATTGATTATCTGAATACAGATTGGGTAGAAAACGGCAGTCCGAGAAATGACATTCCATGGATAATCGAAAACAAGTGCCTTGATTTAAAAACCGGTGAAATTACAGTCAGTGATTTGCCGTATGCTTGGTGTATCGGTGAGAATCACTATATTTATGAAGAAAATGAAAAATTCTTCATTTTAGATGAAGACGGTGAAAAAACCGCTGTGGAAAATATGTATGACAACGAAACTTACGATTTTACCTTTGTAAATAACAAGCTTTGGAAAGGCTCTATCAATCAAGGTTTTGATGTCAAAACCGATGAAGAATTTTCTATCTCTGACAAATACGCTGATAAAGATGCTATGATTATGGATTTTGTAGACAATCAATATGTGGTGCGTTATGTGGAAAACAATGAAGTGAAATTTGACAGAGTATCCGAACAGGATTTCATCGGAGGAGCGAAATGAACAGTTTGGAACTGATAAAGCTGAATAAGCATTATGGCAGAAAACACGCTCTGAAAAATTTTTCATTTACTTTTACAAATGGTATTTATGGTTTGCTCGGTCCAAATGGTGCAGGAAAATCAACGCTGATGCACCTGATTACAGGAATATTACATCCGGATAAAGGCGGTGGCTCAATTAACTGGAACGGCAAACCGATACATCAATTGGGCAAGTCTTACCGTGAACATCTTGGATTTATGCCGCAGCAGCAGGAATTGTACAGTAATATGACTGCGGTGAATTTTCTCGGATACATCTCTGCATTAAAGGGTATTTCAAGAAAAACCGTGCCGACCGAAATTGAAAAAGTACTGGAACAAGTGGAACTTTCCGACTGTGCAGACAAGAAAATCGGCGGCTTTTCAGGCGGAATGAAACAAAGACTTTTGATAGCGAGTGCAATTTTGGGCAATCCCGATTTATTAATACTGGACGAACCTACTGCAGGACTTGACCCAAAACAAAGAGTGATTATCCGTAGGCTGATAGAACAGCTTTCAGAAAATAAAATCATTATTATTTCAACTCATATCGTTTCTGATATTGAAACAATAGCAAAGGAAATTCTGATGATGCGTTCGGGTGAAATACTGACTCATGGAACTGTTTCCCAATTAACAGAACAGGTAACAGATGCGAAACCGACTTTGGAAAATCTCTATATGCAGTATTACGGAGGCGGCAAATGAAAATTTTTTTATGCGAATGCAAAAAAATGATGTCATTTCGGATTTTTTGGATTATATTTGTCTGCTTGTTTGCCATAAACGGATATGTTCAAATTGACCGTATAAATGACCGTTATTACACGCCGGAATCTTACCGTTCTTTCTTTTCAGAAACAAAGGATATGTCTTTAGAAGAGATACAGGATTATACCAATGAAATGTTAGAACGTCAAAATAACGGGGAATATATAGAGTTTCCAATGATGCTTGTTTATGATATGTCGGAACTCTCAAAGGAATGTGAAAATTATCCCGAATATTTAAACAGCATAAAAGAACAGACAAATAATATGTCTGCCGTTTCCATATGGGGTGACAGTGATACCTTTTCTTATCGTAATATACAAAAAACACCATCGGCATATGAAAATTTACCGGCAGAGCCATTGCCGCTCGCTGCTTCATTTGGTCTGGAGAATACATTTACAAGTCCGATTACAGACTTTATGGGAATATTTTTGGTGTTTCTTGCTGTATGCGGAATTATTCTTAAAGACCGTGAACACGGCATAACTTTTCTTTTATCGTCTATGCCGAAAGGGAGAAGTTCCTTGATTTTAAGCAAGCTTTTTGCTGTTTCATTATTTGCTTCTTTTGTTGCCGTAATGCTGTTTGCGGAAAATCTGGTGATAGGCGGTGCATTATACGGAATTGGAGAATTACAGCGTCCCATTCAATCGGTATTCGGCTTTTATCAGTGTAATTTAGCCGTATCTGTTGGAGAATTTCTGTTGCTGTTTTTTATATTGAAAATTGCTTCGTATCTGTTGTTTGCAATGATATTCAGCCTGATTTGTACTGTTTCAAGAAATAATCTGATGATTTACGGTATATCCGGAGCAGTATGTACAATTGCATTTTTATGTTACAGATTGATACCGCAAAATTCGGTATTTCAACTTTTTCACGATTGGAATCCTATAAAATTCACACAGACTGCTGAAATTCTCGGTACATACCAAAATGTCAACTTGTTTGGCTATCCTGTATCTCTGAAAATTTCTATGATAATTATAATTGTAATTACAATTGTATCAGCAATTTTATGCTGTATATTTGCAGTAGAGAAACTTAATCACGTTCAATATCAATCAGTTCGTTTGAAAGTGTTCCACGAGAAAAAAATCAAGGCGCATGGAAGATTTTTTTATGTTTGTTATCGTTCATTGATATTGAATAAAGGTGTTATTTTGGTATTAACAGCACTATTTGCGGCGGCAGTGTTTTCGGCTTCATTTTCAAGGCAATACAGTAATGATGATATTTATTATGAAAATTTCACAACAGAGTTAAGCGGTGAAATCACGACTGAAACTTTGAATTTCTTTACAGAAAAAGAAAAACAATATAATGAAATTGAAAAAGAAATTGAGAAAATTCAATCATCAGAAAATATAAACACATATCAATTAAATTTACTTAGTGATGAACTAAATGACCGTGTTGCTTTTGAACGTCTGAAATTGCGTGTAAAATCCATACAAGAAAATGAATATAATGGAAAAATTTTTTACGATACAGGTTATGAACGATTGTTTCAATATGCCGGCAGCAATGAAAAAATGTTTTTTATTTTGTTTATGATGATTTTCTCGGTCCTTATACTTTCGCCAATTGGAGCTGCGGACAAAAAAACAGATATGGTTAAAGTGATATTTTCAACGAAAAGTGGCAAAACCGGTTATTATAGAGATTTATTTTTATATGGTATTTTATGCGGAATTTTTTCGGCAACGCTGTTCTTTTTTCCATATATTTTCAATATTCTGAAAAAGTACGGAACGCAGGGACTATCCGCACCGATTCAAAGTATTCAGCAATTTTCAAATTTAGATATATCCATTTCTGTATGTGGTTTTATTTTGTTTTTCCTTTTCATTCATATAATCGGCTCTATAATATGTTCGGTTTCAATTGCAGGTATATCCTCACTTTGCAAAAGCCGAACAACAGCTTATATTATTAATACAGCTTTGTTCGTCCTGCCGGTAATTTTAATTCTGTTAAAATCCCGACTTGCATATGGTGTATAAAAATCACGTAAATTCGGCAAATTGCTCTCTATACTTGAGTGATTTGGGATTTTCAAAAACCAAATTGATGATTTTCTCGACCTTTTCAAGATGGTCAGATGGTGGGTTGATCACGAATGAATACAAGTTAAGATAATTCTGCAAATCATCTCGACTAAACCCGCTATGTGCATTTAAGAACATTTTAAGCAGACAATGAATCCGGTTTACATAGGGTGAAGATTATTTTTCAAACTTCTATTTTACACATTTTTTCAGAAAAAGTAAATGCTGTTGCCGTGCAAAACATATAAAACGATATTGACAATTTTCCTTGTATATGTTACCCTTATTAAAGAGGTGATGCAACTTGATTCGGATAGCTATATGTGATGACAATAAAAGCACATTAGTGCAGCTTGAAAAATATATTGACAACGGATTTAGACAATATACAACTGATATTAGCATAAGTTCATTTGATAACGGACAACTCTTGTTAACTGCTAATAATAGAGAAAAATTCGATGTGCTATTTCTTGATATAGATATGCCTAAAATCACAGGATTTGACATAGCTAAATCACTCAGAAAATCATTTTCTAATTGTTTCCTGATATTTATTTCAAGTCATTCTGATTTGGTTTATAAAAGTTTTGATTTTCAGCCATTTAACTTTATAAGAAAAAGTCCAATTGAACTATTTAAAAGCACATTAAATGACGTAATAAAAAAGCTGATGTCAAATATGAAACAAAATGAGATTATCGTTCTTGAGGACGAATTTTCAGGCAAAATCATAGCGTACTACCGCAATATAATTTATATAAAAAGTGATCGCCATTATCTATATTACTACCTTCAAAATCATGATAAGCCGATAAAAATTCGTGGTTCAATAAATGCTATTGAAAGTTGTCTTGAAGAATATGATTTCGCAAGGATACATCGAAGTATAATTATTAATCTAAAATTCATTCTTAGTATAGATACAAAAGTTGGTAAAATTCATATACAAGGTAATAGCGGGCAAACTACACTGTCACTTAGTAATAGTTACAAAGAAAGTCTGAATATGAAATATATTCTTTATCTGAGGAAAACGTTATGAAAAATGTAGCATGGAATCTTTTTGAAATTTTAATAAACATTTATCAAGGCATTGTAGCAATGTATTTTTCATTTAAGTATCTCAGCGGCAAATATTCTGATAAATTTATAAAAAATTTTGGATTACCTTTTTCTCTTCTTCTTGCTTTAACAATATCCATATGTAATCATATTACTTTTTTTGAACATATATATGCTGCATTTTATGGTGCTTTGATTTTTGCTTATTCTGTATTTTGCTTGAAAGGCAATGTATATAACAAATTGTTTGTGTCGATATATTCTTTGATTGTGCTTTTATTAAGCGGTGTTGCGGTGGCTTGGCTTACATCCACACTTTTTAATATACCAATTGAACAAATACTTATTGAAAATAGTGTGATAAGACTATTAGGCATTATCCTTACGCAATTTGTGATTTTTTATTTTTATTATTTTTCAATAAAGATTTTCAAGCACGATATGAAAGGAGAATCTTGTCTTACAGGTACAGAAGCAGTTTTAATATCAATCACGTTAATTCTAAGCATAGTTATAGTTCTTATTTTGTATCTTGTTGAATTTGAACAGAGCAATAAGCGAAACAGGCAACTTTTCACCATAATCCTCATATGTGTAATGCTCATAAATATAGTTACATTATATATTACCGCAGACTTAAAAAATAAAAATAACATAAACAAAGCAATAAAAAAAGAAAATTATATTATAGATGAAAAAAATAAAATTTCCAATTAATTTTGGAAATTTTAACCTACAATAAACAATACATTGAAAATGCAGATATCGAATACCAGCTTATCAGAAAACTCAGGCATGATACAAAAGACGTCTATTATGTTATTGACAATTATCTTGAATTAAACGATATTCAGAATGCACGAAAATATATAAGACAAATGATTGATATTGCCGACGACCATATTATATTTGTAAACACTCAAAATAATACAGTCAATGCAATAATAAATTCTAAACTGACAATTGCCAAATCATTCGGAATAGATGCAACTTGCTTATCCATAAATGAATTTACCGGTATTGATGACATAGACTTATGCAGACTGTTATCTAATATGCTTGAAAATGCTATTACTGCAACTGCAAACATAAAACTGAATGCTAAGCAGATAAATCTGAAAATCATCTCCGAGTCAGAAAAATATACTTTTCTTATCAAAAATTCCATTGACGAGTCTGTTCTGAAAGAAAATCCGAAACTACATACGACTAAGACGAAATTTGATTCTCATGGGTATGGCATTAAAATTATTCGTGATATTGCAAAAAAGTATAACGGTCATTGCGATTTTTATGAAGAAAGCAATATGTTTTGCTGCCTTGTTGTTTTAATTCCGAATAAATAACAAAAATGTGTATCATTTAAAAATCGAGTTGTTTGGTAAGCGTAAAATAACCCGCGTTTATTTACAGCAGAAAAAGACCTCGCCGAAAAACACAGCGAGGTTAAGAGCGTATTAGTTTTTCCATGGCAAAAGAATTGTGCCATTCGGTTTTGAGAACAGCTCAGTCAGGTATTTCTCAGCATCCAGTCCGTTAGCCTGAGCTGTGGAAATGATCGAATACAGAATCGCACTGCATTTTGCGCCGTGCTCTGTATTGTTGAACAGCCAGTTCTTACGACCAACTGCAAACGGACGAATCGCATTCTCGGCACGATTGTTGTCGATTGGGACATTCCCGTTCTCTAAAAAGGTGTATAGGTATTTCTTTTCATTCAGCGCATAGTGAACGGCTTTAGCGAGTTTGCCTTTTCCGCTGATGTTTTGTGCATCAAGCCATGAGAAGAAAGCATCCAGTAAGGGTTTTACCTTCACAAGACGCTGCTCATACCGTTCAGTTGCTGTCAAAGCTGCTAGTTGCTTTTCTTCATGGTAGATACTGTCACAGAGGCTTGCTGCTTTTGCTGCGACAGACGTATTGTAAGCGGATTTATCCTTTGGCAAGGCTTCTGCAAAATATCTTCTTGTATGCATCCAGCAGCCGCAGCGCTTTGTGCCGATCACAGCATTGTATGCATCATAACCGTCACATATCAGAAAGCCGATAAATCCTTTCAGAAACTTTGCCGGATGAACACCTCCTCTCGTTTGCTGGTACTCGAAAATAATGATGCTGCGGTCATTCATTTTACCGTTGGAATAGACCCACATTCGAGAATCGGTCGTGGCTTTCCTATCCGTTTCGTGCAGCACCTGAAGCACAGTTTCATCAGCATGAATGATGTTTCCTGCAATTAACAGCGCACTCATTTTTTCGGGAACAGAAACAGCTTGCTCCATTTTTGCCGGAAACAGTGAGAACTGTGTACCGCCATCCATGATGACAGAGGTCTGTTCGGTCTTTCTGCCGAAAACCTGTTTTTTCAACCAGTCAAGCTGTTCTTTAAGAGTGTTCACTTCATTTCAGAGCGCAGCATTTTCCTGTGCCAGCGATTGATTATCTTTTGATAAAATCCGCACGTTCATACTGTACCCTCCGATCAATTTGTACTACAACTATTATAGCACAAAATCACCGAAAAATCAAGTGAAATCGGAGAATTTACACAAAAATGTTCCTAATAAATGGCACTTCTGCGGCCTTCCCGTATTGCTTTCGGCTGCTCGATTTTGAGCCCTTCCAGAAGCCATCGTCTCTGCTGTGTTGTCAGCAGTAACGCTTCGGTTTCATTACGCGGCCATTGAAATTTTCCATTGTCGAGCCTTTTGTATAGAAGCAAAAATCCGTCACCTTCCCAGAGCAGTCCCTTGATGCGGTCACATCGTCTGCCGCAGAACAAAAACAATGCTGTACTGTACGGATCAAGCTGTAACTGCGCCTGAACAATTGTCGCAAGCCCGTCTATGGAACGCCGAAGATCAGTGTATCCTGTAACAATGTATGTCTGCTGATCGGGCGAAAGGTTGTTCAGCATAATTCATGCACCAATGCGATCAGTGTTTCCGCCGGCATATCCACGGGCAATGAGATCTGCAAGCCATTCTTCTCAATATGGATTCCGTCAGTTTGTTTTGGCACTGCTAAAGGTACAATTGCCGGTGCTGATGCTACACATTTCTCACGGAGCTTCCGAAGATGATAGTAATAGGTCTTGGGATTGATTCCGTTCTCTTCGCACCACTTCTGTACTGTCATTCCGCTTGCCTGCTGTGCTTCGATTTGCACTGCCCAGTCATGAAGTCTCGCTTCTTCCTTGACGCCGTGATTGCTGTGGTTGTTTCTTCCATAGTCTTTTCCTCCTGTGTCTAATTTGATCCAACACACTCTATAGACTAACTTAGATTTTCTCATCCGCTCTATAGAGTTGCTTGGACTTTATTATACACCAAAGTTCAATTGTTTGGAAGTCGTGGATTTATTTTACGCTTACATAAAATCAACACATAATGTCCCAAAAATACAAATAATTTGTTTGCTTATTTGTAAAAAACACCATTGACAATTGCCGACTTTTGGAATATACTTAATGAGTTAGACAATATCGTGTCTCATTTAATGCTTATTCTGTTTTAAAGGTGATAAAATGGTAAAATGTGAATTAATGCGAATTTTCAAAAGTACAAAGGGCAGATTAATTATTTTATTGATGTTTTTGCTGCCATTAATAGATTTTATTCAACATATTTATAATGACATTATTTTATTTGGTTCTTTTGACCCTGAAAATCACCCTGCTTTTACAAGCTTTTTGTCAGGTTCAACAATGGGGCATTTTACACAAATACTGCTTTCTTTTATATTGCCATTATATTTCTTGCTTTTATATGCGGATAGTTATACAACCGATAGAAACAGTGGCTATTTAAAATGTCTGATAATGAGAGTAGGAAAAAAAGAGTATTACAAAACAAAATTTAAAATTGCAGCAATTGTTCCGTCTGTAATAATGTTTTTCTCTCTGCTTTTGAATTTCTTATTGTGCATAATTTTTTTTCATAGCGGAAGTTCGTTCGGAGGCATGGAGGAATACTATCATGATATGAATAAATGGTTTATATTTGGCTATAACCACCCATATATTTACTATTTTATTTATATAATAACCTACTGCTTCGTCTGTGGTCTTTGTAGTGTTTTAGGATTATGCTTTTCAATTATTTTCAGAAATCATTATATAGCTTACCCTGTTTCATTTTTTGTTTGGATAATTCAGGCAATTTTTCCCTACGGTGTCGGAAATTCCATACAACCTTTTACTGAGTACGGATTTAATCATTATCTTTCAGGCTTAATTATATTTTCAGCTACTGTATTGATGGTTTTTATAGTTACTTATTTTATGGGGTTAAGAAACAAAGATGAAATATAAGAAAAAACATTACATATATTTTTTACTGACATTTATTTTCTTTTTGTTCTATCACTTTACTGTTGAAAGGAAAAACAAATATATATCAATGGCAAATGGAGATAATTTAATTAAAGATGCAATTGATAATACAGTGAACACTGCCGGATATTTGTGGTATAACAACACAGCAACAATTTATACATTATTGTTTGCATTTCTGTTTGGTAGTACTCTCTTGAAGCTTAATTGTCAGAATGTTATTCGAATTTCAAGAGAAAAGATTGGAAATAAAAATCTGATAAATTCAATTTTTTGCTCTGTTATGTTTTCAGTTGCCTTTTGCCTGCCACATTTGATTTTTATGTGTGTGAATTTTAGTAAAAATATACTATTTCAAATAAACTTTTTTGATATTTTTGCTCTGCAATTTTCAGCATATGTTCTTTATTATCTGTTGACAAGTCAAATTATGATATTTCTGTACTACATTACATTAAATTCTATTTTAAGCGGTATTCTTGTATTTATAGTTAATTCTGTTATGATGTTTATTTATAAACTACTGCATCTTAATACACCTATATTTTTTACACTTGTCTGCACCAAATATTATAATACAGATATGAAAAATTTGAATATAGTTTCAGATGTTCTGATGTTTGTTCCAATAATAATTGTGTTTGTAATTCTGAATAAAATCAAAATAAAGAATAGAGATGTTTTGTAATTATTTAAATAAGAACAGAAGTATCTGATCTAATGATAAGTAAATCTCATCACTATTTGAAATTTCAATACTTATGGATTGCTTCTTGTCAGTGAGAGATATATGCCCACTTCTGACGTTTCAATGAAGCAGGGGACTCACACTATGTTAAAAAAATGTTATTATATATTCCGATAATTTTTCTTTCGGCACTTTTTATGCAAAACTCTCTTCCCAGCAGAGGTCTTTTAGGTTTAATTGAAGGGGTAAATATCAGAAACAGCAATATGCTTGTTGCATCGGATTTTCTGTTTATTTCACTGGTTGTTTTCAATTTATTTGGCAATTGTGAAAAATACCTTTATGGTTATGGAAAGTATGAGCTTTTGCGATATAAAAAAAGAACTTTAATCCTTGGGAAAATAATTCTGAAATCATTCTTGTCAGTATGTGTATTTTGCCTGACCCGGATAATTATCTATGCTTTTTTATTATTTATCCGCAACGAAAAAATTATTGATTTTACAGTTGCAGATATTTCAAATTATATTTTCACAAGCATTTTATCATTGTTCTTTATCAGTATACTGCAAATATTGGTTGAACTGAAGTTTTCATCATTTGCAGGCGTAATTACAGCTTTTTCATACTACATAGTTTCCACAATTCTGGGTGGATACTTTATTGAAAAGGAGCAATATTTTCCGTTACTGTTTTTAACTACAAACTTTTCAATGAAAAACCGGACAGATTTAATATCAGCTGATTTTGTAGATTTATACATTTTATATTTAATTTTGGCTTTTGCAATTATTGTATGTATTTTTTTATGCAGGAAAATCATAAAACAAAAAGATATCTTTTAGGAGGATATGCAATGTCTGAAATAATTATAGAGAATTTATCCAAAACAATAAAGAATAATAAGATTCTTGATAATGTAAATCTGACTTTTGAAAGTGGTCATGTTTACGGACTTGTTGGCAGAAACGGCAGTGGAAAAACTATGCTTTTGCGTGCCATTTGCGGCTTGATTTTTCCTGACAGCGGCAAAGTAATAATTGATGGCAAGCAGTTGCATAAGGATATTTCTTTCCCTGAAAGCTGTGGCATAATTATAGAAAATACAGACCTTTTGCCTAATTTTTCAGCTTTTGATAACCTGAAAATGCTTTCAGAAATAAAAAATACAGCTAATGATAATATGATAAAATCTGCAATAAAATCAGTAGGACTCGACCCCGACAGCAAGAAAAAAGTAAAAACTTTTTCACTGGGAATGAAACAACGATTAAGTATTGCTCAGGCATTATTTGAAGATCCTGACATTCTCCTTTTGGATGAGCCTACAAACGCTCTGGATGAAGATGGTGTCAATGATGTCAGAAGAATCCTGTTAGAACAAAAGAAAAAAAACAAGCTTATAATCATTGCAAGTCATAATAAAGAGGATATTTCGCTTTTGTCCGATACAGTTATATCAGTTTCCAATGGTAGATTTCAGCGTAAGTAATAATATGTTTTTGTAATAAATTGGGAGGCTTTTAAAATGAAAAATAGTTTAAAGTAGAAAGTTATAAGCATTAGTATGTGTGTTGTTGCAGTATCAACTTTAATGATTCCAAGTGTATTTGCAGCATATAAAGATAATAATATAGGTTTTTCTTTTAGAATTCAGGGTAGTGTAGATAATGCACAAGCTCCTAAGTCAGAATTCAGGAATACAAGTGATAACTCTAATAGTTGGAAAGTACAAATGAGTAAATCTGGTGAAGGTCAACATACTATTACAAATTTTTGGATAGTAAACAAAAATGGTAGAAGTGCAAGTTCAGAATATTCTATAAAACAAGGAGATTCTGCACGATATAAGAGAGCAAATGATAATGGCGATCATATAAATGTTTATCTTACTGCTGAAAATAATAATTTTATGTCTTCTAAAACATATACTGTAACTGGATATTGGGATGAAGAAACAGGTGTATATTTATAAAAAAATAGTAAGCAAAAACAATCAAATATAAAGTATTATTACAAATGAACATATTTTTACTCATAAAGTGATCTCATTTCCCACTTAAACAGACCCTCTGAAGAAAAGTCTGTAAAAAGTCAGTCAACTGTGATATAATAAAAATAACACAGGAGGCTGATTTTTTATGGGAAGAAGAAAAAGAGAACCAATGAGCGAAGGAAAAAAGAACATCATCGGAATGCTGCTCGAGGAGTATGGTATCCGATATCACAGACCGCCTCCTTCCGCAGATAGAGGACTGGCAGAAACGTCCTCTTAACGAGGTTTATTCCATTATATTTATTGATGCTGTACATTTTTCTGTACGATGCCGCTGAGAAACTGGGACCTAATTCTGTGAAAGCAATCAGGTCTATATCGGTGATAAACTAATATGCAAATTTGATAGCAATTATACAATTTCAGGACTATCGTTTGATAGTCCTTTTTTCATGCCCAAATCACCTACAAATACCACAAAAAGATCGGCCAGTAATCCCATTTGGGATCTACTGACCGATCTTGCTGTTTATTCACTTGCACAAAACATAATGCCAGCCTTAAATCAACGTTCCTTGTCCGTCAGCTCAAACCTGATACTGTGCAGGTCAAGCCCATTCTGCGCAAAGTATATCCTGAAAGTTGTGAAGCGTGAGAACATAGGCGTTTCCTTTTCCATTGAAACAGCCTTGCCGCCAGTGCCGTTGAACGTGAACGTACCCACCGCAGTACCCATGCTGAACAGCGTCATAGGTATCTGTGCAAGCTCACTCTGCGTAGAGCTTGCCGTAACTATCACCCTGTAAATACCGAAGTTTGACAGGTCAAGAGCAAAGCTGTAAGAAGTGCCTTTCTTTGTGTCAACATCACTAAGGTCAAGAGTTATGTCACGGTCTACCTTGTAAAACTGTACAGGCTTGTCATCCTCCTGCTCCTCGTCCTCTCGGTTTATCACCTTGACAGTATCTCCTATACCCTCCGCACGCTTAAGAGCATTAGTGTGAAGAAGAAATCCGCATATGTTCGCCGCATTTCTCTGAAGCTCACACCTCTCTATACCGCCATTTTCAAGGGCAGCAAGCGTGTTATCGTCATTCTTTTCTCCGTCAGGACAAACCATGTAAACATCGTTCTGCGCCCTGGCCATAGCTGCAAGATCTGTCTTGTCAGGCTCTTTTCCACGAACGTTTATGTTCGCCCACCAGTCCGTCATGGTGAAGCCCTTGAAGCCCCATTCCTCACGAAGTATCACTGTGTTAAGGTCAAAGTTTCCTGCCGTCCACAAGCCGTTTACTCTGCCATATGTGGTCATAACAGAGGAAGCTCCTCCCTCTTTTACCGCTATCTCAAAACCCTTTAGATATATCTCCCTGAGCGCTCTTTCCGATACCACTGAGTCGATAAAATGCCTGTTTGTCTCACGATTGTTCGCACAGAAGTGCTTTATCGTACCTGTCACCCCTGCACCAGCCATGCCCTTTAACTCAGCCGACGCCATTTTGCCAGTAAGAAAAGGATCTTCCGAGAAATACTCAAAGTTTCTGCCGTTCAAAGGGTGTCTGTGAATGTTCATTCCAGGGCCAAGCAGACAGTCCACCTTGTTAGCCGCCATTTCAAGTCCCATAAAAGTGAAAAGCTCACTTGTAAGCTCCTTGTTGAACGAAGAAGCTATCATAGTGCCGTTCGGCAGGCTGAAAGCCTTTGTGCCGCAGTCAAGTCTCATGCCCGACGGACCGTCCGAACAGCAGCCAGCAGGTATGCCAAAGCCATTGAGATTTTCCGACACTCCTCCGAACGCCGAAGCCGTACCGGCAGTGACCCTAGGGCTTCCCATGCCCTCGCCCCTTATAATGCAGGAAAGGTCATAGTCTGAAAGCTGTGCAATAAATTCGTCCATGGTGTTCTTGCCGTTCTTAACGTCCCAAAGCTTTATGCCCTTGTCACCAGTGTATGCTATCTCTTTCGGGAGTTTCTCCAAACGCCTTGCACTTTCGTCTACCTCAGATACAGGCACAGCCTCTCTGCCAATGCTGAAAGCTCCGCCCTCGCAAACAGGCTTTATCCTCTCAAAACTCTCCACAGGAGCAAGCGACTGAGTGAGCCTTTCTGTTACCAGATCCTCACCCTGCTCAAAACTGCAAGCATATTCAGCACTTCTCACGTCACTGCCCACATAGAATTTATATTCCCCTGCTTCAAGCACATAGCATGACTTGTTGCCCGTCACACCCGAATCGTCATAAGAAGCAAGCTTTGCGATATCCACTGCTATCTCAACCACCTGCTCTTCCTGTGGTACAAGCTCCCTGGTCTTTTCAAAGCCGCAAAGCACTCTAGCCGCCTTGCCGAGCCTTCCCTGCGGAGCTTCGCAGTAGACCTCTATTACCTCTTTGCCCTTGTAAGAACCGATATTTTTCACCGATACAGAAAGCTTCACAGCCCCCTCTGTTATCTCAGCCTTTTCCGTCTTTATCTCAAACTCAGTGTATGAAAGACCAAATCCGAACGGATAAAGCACCTTTTCTTTAGCAAAAGTCTCAAAATAGCGATATCCCACATAAATATCCTCAGCGTAAATATCCCTGTTTTTCTCCCTGCCGAAATTAGCGTCCGAGGGGTAGTCCGACGCCTTGTATGCGATAGTGTCAGGAAGCTTTCCGCTAGGGCTGACCTTTCCTGTCAAAACGTCCGCCGTACCCTTTCCGCCTGTCATTCCCCCCTGCCAAACATAAAGCACAGAGTCAGGGGCAATTCTGTTTATGTCGGTCATATCAATGATATTTCCCACATTGAGAAGCAAAACAACTTTTTTGAAATGCTTTCTCACCACCGTGAGCATAGCTATCTCGTCATCGCTTAGCAAATAAGAGCCTGCCTCCAGCCTGTTGTCCTGCTCCTCGCCTGCCGTCCTGCCTATTATCACAATGGCAGTTTCACAGCTTTTTGCAGTTTCTTTAACAAGCCCCTCGTCAAGTGGCATCTCTTTCTGCGACCACGGCTCTCCGCCCCAGCCCTCGCCTAAGTCGAATGGGTTTTCCTTGTCCCATTTTCTGTATGTGTCAAGAAGCTTCTCATTGACCTTTATGCCGTTATCAATAAGCCCGTCCAGAATGTTCACTACCTTAGTAACGTTCACCATTCCTCCCGAGCCTGTTCCGCTTTTATAATAATGAAACTGTATGCGTCCGAAAACAGCCACCTCTTTGTCTGCATCAAGTGGCAGAGCATTATTTTCATTTTTGAGCATAACGATTCCCTCAGAAACCATTTTCGCCGCAGTATCAAGATATTTGTTCCAATCAAGTATTCTTTCCATAGTTTTCACCTTTCCAAATTTTCTATTGAATTTCAAAGTGTATTATAGCACAACCCTCCCACCTATTCAATAAAAATACTATGAACAATGGGTTTACTTTTTATATAGCATATCCTGTCCTCAGGAAAAATATTGCACAATGTGTTTATTTGTGCTATAATGAGTATATATGACTGCACCGCACGCTTCTTGTTCGGTGTTCCTTATTAAAAAATTATTGTCGGAGGGGTAAAAGTGGATAATATCGTCACTGTCGGCGGACACATAAACGCATCTATAAACTTTGCCATGCAGCAAAACTATGTCCCTGTCATAAGAAGCCTTGTAGTAAATAACAACTCAGAGGAAGCCCTTGAGAATATCAGCCTTAAAATAACCTTTGAGCCTGAGTTTGCAAAGGAATTTACATATCATATCGGCTCTATCCCCGCAAAAAGTTCTGCCGAGATATCCCCCGTGAGGATATCTACCAACACAGATCTTCTTTTCTCTCTTACAGAAAAAATGGTGGGCAATATCACCATTGAGGTGCTTCAAAATGGTGAAAATATCTTCACCTATCAGAACACTATAGAGATTCTCGCCTGCGATCAGTGGAGCGGTTTGAACATAATGCCTGAGATGATAGCCGCATTTGTTACGCCAAATCACCCTGCGCTCTCCCCAGTTATTCATGACGCTTCCACGTTCCTGAAAAAGTGGAAAGGCGACCCCTCTTTCACAGGCTATCAGACCAACAACCCAAACAACGTGAAGCTTCAAATGGCAGCAATTTTTGCCGCCCTCGTCCAGCAGAAAATAGTCTACAACGATCCCCCTGCAAGCTATGAGGTCATAGGTCAGAGGATACGCCTGCCGCATAAGGTCTTGGAGCAAAAAATGGGCACTTGTCTTGACCTTGCGGTGCTTTATGCCGCCTGCCTTGAAGCGGTGGGACTTCACCCTCTGCTGTTTTTCATGACAGGTCACGCATTCTGCGGCTGTTGGCTTGAAAACGAAACTTTCGCAGATTGTTGCGTTGACGATGTTTCCGCCATTGAAAAGCGCATTGCAGAAAATGCCGAAGAAATGCTCCTTGTGGAGTGTACAGACTTTGTTGACAGCAACGTCCACGATGTCGAGCGTTTCGACCATGCCATGAAACACGGCAAAGACCATATAAGCAACATGGAATTTCAATGCGTCATAGACATTATCCGCACCCGTGGAAGTGGCATAAGACCTATCCCGCTGCGTCCCGAGCAAACCTATTCAGGTCTGCAGCTTGCGGAAGGATCCGACAAGCCAAAAGAGATTCTCGCCCCCTCCGAGCTTAACAGCTCGCTTCTTGGCAAAGTGGCAGAGGGCAACGATAAACCCGTCACAAAAATGCGTATATGGGAAAGAAAGCTTCTTGATTTCAGCCTGAGAAATTCTCTTTTGAACTTCCGTGTCACAAAGAACACCATGCAGCTTATGACCGCAGACCTTGGAAAGCTTGAGGACGAGCTTGCAAGCGGAAGCGACTTCCGTATCATGGAAATACCTACCGAGTGGACAGTTTCCACTCGTGACGCAAAAATATTCGCTATTGAGAACGAAAAGGACCTTGTGACAAATATCGCCGAGAACGAGTTCAAAAACAATCGCGTAAGAACGTTCCTTAATGAAGCCGACCTTGACGCCGCCCTTAAAAGCCTCTACCGCTCCGCAAAGGTGAGCATGGAGGAAAACGGCAGCAACACCCTTTTCCTCGCTCTGGGACTTCTTCGCTGGTATGAAAGCGACCTTTCCGAAAAGCCACGCTATGCCCCTTTGGTTCTTATCCCTATAGATATCGTCCGCAACACACGCAATAAGGGCTATATAATAAGGAGCAGACAGGAAGAAACTCAGATAAACGTCACGCTTCTTGAATATCTCCGCCAAGACCACGGCATAAGTATCACAGGTCTTGACCCTCTCCCACTTGACGAACACGGCATAGACCTGCCCCTTGTTTTCAATACTATCCGTCAGGCGGTTATGGGCAAAAAGCGTTGGAACATTGAGGAATATGCCTTTATCGGTTTGTTCTCGTTCAGCCAGTTCGTAATGTGGAACGACCTTCGCAACCGCTCAGAGGAGATAAGCCAAAACAAGGTGGTGTCCAGCCTTATGGCTGGCTCTCTCACCTATGCCCCCGAGGATATAAGCATAACCCCTGAGAATATAGATTCCGACCTTGACCTTGAAAACATGGCAGTGCCAATGAGTGCAGACTCCTCACAGCTTGCCGCCATTGCCGCAGCAGGAAGCGGACAAAGCTTTGTTCTCCACGGCCCTCCTGGAACAGGAAAATCTCAGACTATCACAAATATGATAGCAAACGCCCTCTATAATGATAAAAGCGTGCTGTTCGTTGCCGAAAAAATGGCAGCCCTCAACGTGGTGCAGAAACGTCTTGCAAATCTAGGGCTTGACCCGTTCTGCCTTGAACTCCACTCCAATAAAACAAACAAGACCACTGTCCTTGCAGAGCTTGACAAAGCCCTTGAAGTGGGCAAAATAAAATCTCCCGAGGAGTATTCAGCCGAAGCCGCAAGGCTCAAAGCTCAGAAAGCCCAGCTCAACGATACCATAACCGCACTTCACGAAAAGCGTAACTGTGGTGTGACCCTTTATGAAGCTATATCAGCCTATGAGCGCAGTATATCCGAAAAAGACAAAATATCAGTTTCAAAAGAAATCTTCGCAAACCTGACAAAAGAAACTCTCGACCGCTTCAGCGACCTTGTGCATAGATATTCAATAGCCATAGCCGAAACAGGCGACTTTGCCGACTTCCCACTTAAAGATATCGGCATTACATCATATTCTATGGAACAGCGTGACAAATTCCACACTGAAGCCGCCGACCTTGCCCAAAAAGCCACCGCTTCCTCTCAGTGCGCACAAACTCTCGCACAGGCTTATAGCTACAGCGGCGACCTTGACAAGACAGCAGTAAAAATGCTTTCCAACATATACAAAGCTTCCACCGCTGACGGTGAACTTCTTGACGGACTTCTCTGCGCACCTCACTATGATATCACCTTGCAAAAGATCAAAGATACTCTTGCCGTAGGAAAAGAGTATACCGCTCTCTGCACCGATATCCTCAGCCATTTTGAAAAAAGCGTCTTTGACTTCCCTGCCTCAGAGTCAAGAATGGTATACAAGCAGGCAGTTCAAAGCTGGTTCCTGCCAAAAGCAATGAAACTTGGCAAACTTGTAAAAAGTCTAAAGCTCCACGCAAAAGACCCTGCTTCCGTTACAAAAGCAAACCTTGGTGAAATTCTCGATAAGCTTTGCACCATAAGCGAAAAGAAAGACTTCCTGCGAAGCCTGCCGTCAGATGTAACAGCGCTTCTCACAGGTATTTACATGAACGAGCAGACCGATTGGAATGCCCTTGAAAAAGCCGTTTCAAAAACCGACAGCATTATGAATGCCATTAAGCAGAAAGCGGGTGCTGACCCTGCACAAATGGCTCAGACTATCGGAAAAGCAAACTGCACTTCTGAAGGACAGGCTCTCTCCTCGTTCCTTGAAAAGCTTTCAGCCTTTGAGGATAGCTTCTCAGCCAACATGACCGCCATAGAAGCAAGTGCAGATTGGCTTGGCTTATCTGCAGAAAAGCTTAATACCTATGCTGAAAACGCCGATAAGCTTAGATACGCCGCCCAGTTCAACAGCGTTGACAAAGAGCTTTCAGACAACGGACTTTCAGGTGTCAGCGAAAGCTACCGCACAGGCAATGTTGACAGCGAAAACGTAGAAAAAGCATTCTCCTGCACGCTAAACTATCAGCTTGCACTTATGATAATAAACAGCGATAAACGTCTTAGCCAGTTCAGCAGTAACAGTGCAAACGACCTTATCACACAGTTCAAAGACACTCTCGATAAATTCTCACGCCTGACTATACAGGAGCTTTTGGCTCGTCTTTCCGCAAAAATACCTGCCCAAGGCTCAGCCTGCGCTTCCACCTCTGAAATGGGCATACTCAAACGTGCCATAAAGAGCAACGGCAGAATGATGTCACTTAGAAGCCTTTTCGATAAGATACCAAATCTTCTCCGCAAGCTCTGCCCTTGTATGCTCATGAGCCCCATATCAGTTGCACAGTATATAGACCCGTCATTCCCGAAATTCGACCTTGTTATCTTTGACGAAGCTTCACAGCTGCCAACAGCCGAAGCCGCAGGCACTATCGCAAGGGGCGAGAACGTTGTTATTGTGGGCGACCCTAAACAGCTCCCACCAACAAACTTCTTCTCCTCAAATCGGATAGACGAAGAAAACAGCGAAAAAGAAGACCTTGAAAGCCTCCTTGACGATTGCCTTGCTATCTCCATGCCGCAGCAATATCTCAAATGGCATTATCGTTCACGCCACGAGAGCCTTATTGCCTACAGCAACATGAAATACTATGACAATAAGCTTCTCACATTCCCGTCCCATAACGACCTCATTTCAAAGGTGAGCATTATCCACCCCGAGGGTCACTATGACAAGGGCAGAACAAAGCAGAACAAGGCGGAAGCAAGAGCTGTTGTTGACGAGATAATAAGACGAATGAGCGATGATAAACTCCGCAATGACAGCATAGGTGTTGTAACATTCAGCTCCGTTCAGCAAAATCTCATTGACGATATGCTCTGCGAAGAGTGGGCAAACCACCCTGAACTTGAAGAGCTTGACAGAAAGTCACCGGAGCCGGTCTTCATTAAAAACCTTGAAAACGTCCAGGGCGACGAACGTGACGTTATACTCTTCTCCGTCGGCTATGGTCCTGACGAAAAGGGACAAGTTTCAATGAACTTCGGTCCTCTCAACCGTGACGGCGGCTGGCGAAGACTTAATGTAGCAATATCCCGTGCAAGAAAAGCCATGATAGTCTACTCTGTCCTTCGTCCTGAGCAGATAGACCTTTCAAGAACACGTTCCGAGGGCGTTGCAGGACTTAAAGGCTTCCTGGAGTTTGCCGAGCGTGGAAAGCTTGCCGTAACAGCCCACAGCACCACAAAAAGCACAAGCGACAGCACTGTAACAGAGTGTATCGCAAAAGCCATAAAAGAGCTTGGCTATGGAGTGAAATGCAACATCGGAAGCTCCGAGTTCAAAGTTGATATCGGCATAATCGACCCTGACAACGAAAAGGAGTATCTCTTGGGCATACTCCTTGATGGTGAAAACACTCTCCACAGCTCAACCGCACAGGATAGATTTATCCTACAGCCAAGCGTACTTAACGGTCTTGGCTGGAATATCCTGAGAGTGTGGACGCTCGATTGGTTTGACGATAAGGACCGAGTTCTGGGAAACATAAAAGCCGCCATAGACAGCGCACCAAAGCATGAAGCCGAAACCGCTCCCCCCTCAAGGCCTGCCGTCTATTCCACATCGCAGTTTGAAAGAGAAGAAGCTTCCGCCCTCACATCAGCCTTTGCACAGCCCTATGTGACCGCAGATATTGGCATAATGGGTACATCTGATGACTTTTATAAACCCGAAAACAAGCAGAAAATAAGGGAAACAGCCGAAAAGATAATTGCTATCGAAGCACCAATAAGCGAGAAGCTTTTCATGAGAAAAGTTTTCACCGCATGGGGCATAACACGAAGCGGCTCAAGAGTGGAAAGCGTCTTTGCCGATGCCGCACAAGGCGTTTCACCATTCGCCACAGCCGATGAAAACAGAGTTTTCCTTTGGAAAGAGGGGCAATCCCCTGAAAGCTATTCTATCTATCGTACAAGCGACGATACCAACAAGCGAAGCATGGAGGATATCCCCTCCGAGGAGATAATAAACGCCGTGAAAGAAGTGCTTTGCCAGCAGATAAGCCTTTCAGAAACCGACCTCGTAAGAGAAACAGCCAAGAAATTCGGCTACACAAGAGCTGTGGGCATAACGGAGAGCGTAATAAGCTACACCCTGAAAAAAGCTCTCACCGCAGGTCTTATCAAAAAATCAGAAAGCGGAAACATCTCCGCAAAATAATACGCAAACAAACCAAAACCACCGCCGAGAGTTTTCCTCCCAGCGGTGGTTTCTATTCATATCAGTATTTCCATTTCTCCGAGCAAATCTGCATCTCAACCATGTGCTTGTAGATACCGTTGGTCTTTTTAAGCGCCTCAGGCTCACTCTCATGTTAGCCTGCACCCTGAACGCTGCCTTGTGAGAACACATTAGCGCAGCGATATAAAACACCATTCCAAGAAGTGCAAAAGAACTTTTCTCTTTCATAACATGGTTATTTAAACTTGTCAAGTTTTTTTCTTAAAGCAGCTCAAAATCTTGTAATAATATCATTTTCATGATATAATTTTATCATATGAATAAACGACAGGAAATGATAAAATGAAAAACATAAACAAAGCGATCACTTTTGCTAAAAAAGAAACCGTCCTGATAGTGGCAATGCTCTTAGCCGTTATATCTGCATTTTTCGTCACACCTGACAAAGCATATGCAAGTTATATCGACTTCCGAACACTTGGACTTCTGTTCTCTCTTATGACAGTGACCGAGGGCTGCAAAGGTCTTGGCATTTTTGAACGCAGTGCAAAATTTATCATAAGCAAAGTCAATACCGCATTTCAGCTTTCCATAGTGCTTGTGGGGCTTTGCTTCTTTTCAAGTATGTTCATAACAAATGACGTTTCACTTCTGACCTTTGTTCCCCTCACTCTCACCGCCCTCTCAACTCTCGGTGAATCAGGCAACAAGCTTCTCATACCCATCGTCGTTCTGCAGACCATTGCCGCAAATCTTGGCAGTATGCTCACGCCTATAGGCAATCCTCAGAATCTATACCTTTTTGGTGTATCAGATATGAAGCTGGAAGATTTTCTTGTACTTATGCTTCCCTTTACTATTGTGGCAGGAGCGATGCTTTTTCTGTGGACGCTTGCAGTGTGTAAAAAGTCTGGAAAGCTGTCTGTCAAGACAGATATAACTGCTGAAAACTTCGATACATATTCGACTAAAGACAAGACAAAGCTTTCAGGATACGTCCTGCTTTTTGTCCTTTGCCTGCTTACAGTTGCAAGGCTTATCCCATGGCAGATAACAACCCTCTGCGCACTTGCTTTCTCTGCCATTGCTGACAGAAATGTGCTTAAAACAGTTGATTACTCACTGCTTCTTACTTTCTGCGGATTTTTCATCTTTATCGGAAATATGGGCAGAGTAGAGATTTTCCGCAGTGTACTCAGCAGCATAATAAACGGTCACGAGCTTTTTATTGCCGTTGCCGCAAGTCAGATAATAAGCAACGTTCCATGCGCTATACTCCTTTCAGGCTTCACCAACAAGCTGAACGCACTTATAATAGGAACGAACATAGGCGGCCTTGGCACTCTTATCGCCTCCATGGCAAGCCTTATATCCTACAAGCAGATATGCCGCAGCCACCCAAATATCAAAGGCAGATATTTCGCATATTTCACAGCCGCAAATATCGCTTTTCTCGCTGTAATGGCTCTGACTGTAAAGATCGCATACTGAAATAAGTTTTCTATACCCTGCCCACTTTATCTGCATAACAGTTTCGCTAAATGCCCACACTATCCGCAGGAGGTGTTTTTATGCTTGAATTTTTTGCAGGAACGCTGGTAGGCGGTTTTGTGGGCGTTGTGACAATGTGCCTTTGTATCACCGCAGGCGAAAGCGACCGTCATGATTAACGATGATGTTTTACACAGGTAAACTTCGTGATTTTCACCAAAAAAGCTGCCGCAAAATCTCCCTTTGCGGTGGCTTTTTTTATGCCTGTCCGTATTGACAAATACTCCGCTTTGTACTATAATAGTATCATTGTACTTTAGCAAGTAAAAACGCAAAAGCATAAAAGCTTTAAAGCGACATATGAAGTAAAAGGAGTGTATTGGATTGACAGCAAGGTGGATAGTATTGGTATTATACCTTGCACTTATGATAGGCATAGGTGTTTATTACCGCAGAAAATCGGCAAGCGTCAATGATTTTGTACTGGGAGGACGAGGTCTTGGAGCATGGTTCACAGCCTTTGCATACGGAACTTCATACTTCTCGGCAGTAATTTTTGTAGGCTACGCAGGAAAATTCGGCTGGAATTACGGTGTGGCTTCCACATGGGTAGGAATCGGAAACGCCGTCATAGGCTCATGGCTTGCATGGAAAGTTTTAGGCAGACGTACAAGGATAATGTCAAAGCACCTTGAGGCAAAGACCATGCCTGAGTATTTTGAAAAGAGATACAACAGCAAGCCTTTGAAGATAGTTTCGGCACTTATCGTGTTCGTATTCCTTATCCCTTACACGGCTTCGGTCTACAACGGCTTGTCAAGACTTTTTGAGAAGGGCTTTGGCATTCCTTACAAATATTGTATAATCGGCATGGCAGTTTTCACTGCGGTGTATGTTATCATGGGTGGCTACAAGGCTACAGCACTGAACGATTTTATTCAGGGAATAGTAATGCTGGTGGGCATTGCGGCGGTAGTTCTTGCAGTGCTTGGCGAAAACGGCGGCCTTGGAAATTCTCTTGACCTGCTTGGCGATATTTCTGACGCAAATGGCGACAAGGGTGCATATTCGTCACTATTCGGCCCTGACCCTATAAACCTTGCAGGCGTTGTTATTCTTACCTCTCTCGGCACATGGGGACTTCCGCAAATGGTGCAGAAATTCTATGCAATAAAAGACGACAAGGCTATCAAAACAGGTACCATCGTATCCACATTCTTTGCAGTAGTGGTAGCAGGCGGCTGTTACTTCCTTGGGGGCTTCGGCAGACTTTTTGTCAAGAGCGTTGACGGACTTCCTGAGGGCGGTTTTGACGGAATAGTTCCGACTATGATGGAAAAGCTTCCTTCACTGCTCTTCGGACTTGTTATCGTTCTTGTGCTTTCGGCTTCAATGTCAACACTTTCATCACTGGTGCTTACATCAAGCTCCACTTTGACTATCGACCTTATCAAGCCTATAATGAAAGAAAAAATGGACGAGAAAAAACAGCTTATCACAATGAGAATTTTCATTGCCGTATTTCTTATCATCTCAGTTGTGCTTGCAATAATCACCCTTGAAAATCCACAGACAGTAATTTCAACTCTCATGTCTATCTCATGGGGCGCACTTGCAGGAGCATTTCTTGCGCCGTTTATGTACGGACTTTTCTGGAAGGGCGTAACAAAGGCGGCTTGCATGGCAAGCTTTATCGCAGGAGTAGGCATAACAGTGATACACATGGCATACTACACCCTTGCAGGACACACAGGAACACTTTGGGGCATAAACCTTGCCTCGCCTATCAACGCAGGAGCATTTGCAATGCTTTTCGGACTTGTTCTTGTACCTATCGTTAGCCTTATCACAAGGCAGAGCGACGCTGACAAGGCTCATGCTGAAAAGGTGTTCGAGTGCTATAATGACAGCGAGATATGATCTCATATCGCTTACATACTTGAAACGCAGACAGGGACGGACTTTGTTCGTTCCTGTTTTTTTGGGGGATAATGCAAATGATATAGTGAGCGAAACGACAAAACAAGCGGGCGAACGGTGTTCGCCCCTACGATTTTGTTGCCGTGGGTTTTAGCCTTTTTTATTCAATTTTCAAGTTACGTTCGGGGCGTGACACTGGGTATTATGCCCTAGATTTTGCATACACAAAATATCACAATGCACGCCCACGTCCTGATACAAGTACTCTACAGCCTGTTCCAGAATCTCTCATCGTATTCACTAAGTCACAGGGCTTGTACGTGCCCGCAAGTATCTAAGACGCTTTCTACTTATCCCTGAAAAATGCTCTTTTTGTTGCATAAAAAATGCAACAATTAATGGATTATTGCCAAATTAAATCATAAATCATTTGTTTGCACAAATTGACCACATGAATTTTGTATAATATCCACTGTAGGGGCGAACAGTGTTCGCCCGTTTTCCTACCTGAACTAACTTTTGGGGGTCCACATTATTAATGTGTATACAGACAGCAAAAAGTTCCATAAAACACCGTTCAACACCTGAACGCATTTTATGGAACTCTTTTCAGATTATAAATTTCTTCGCCTTGTTTACAATACAGCGGTCGTTTTCGTAAGACAGGACCTGTCCTGCCCTGCCGATCTCGACCCAGCGTATGTCTGCGATCTCCTCTTCCTGAGGAGTGTAGTCGGTGTTCTTTGCTTTGCCGATAAAGTAGACAACGATCTTCTGCGTGTCCTTCCTTGGTGAATAGGACACTATCTCCCGAAACGTGGTATCAAGATTTACGTCTATCCCCGTTTCCTCCATGATCTCACGTTTGGCAGTTTCTTCCTCTGTTTCATCGCCCTCAACGTGACCCTTTGGGAATGACCAATGACCGCTGTTGATATGCTTTATCAGCAGTATCTCGGTGTTGCCGTGATACTTTCTGTAAACGATAGCACCGCAGGATTTTTCATGCAGCATCATTTTTCCTTTCCGGAGCTTAGCCCCAATATTTACTCATTGATTTAATTATATCACAATAGCCCTCATTTGTCTATACCCTTTAATAAATATACTCCCATTTTGTGCACATTCCACAAATCAGGTAAAATAAAAAAAGCCGTGCAAAAGCACAGCTTTTTGAAACAGTCAAAGATTATTCCTCAACCTTGTTCTCGATATACTTAACAATATCGCCAACAGTCTTGATGTTCTCGACCTCCTCATCAGGGATCTCTACATCAAAGCTCTCCTCGATGCTCATTACAAGGTCAACTACGTCCAGTGAGTCAGCGCCGAGATCCTCTGTGATAGAAGCCTCCATAGTTACTGCGTCCTCTTCAACGTCGAGCTGCTCTACGATAATGTCCTTGATCTTATCAAATACCATTACTTTACCTCCATTCTGTACTTTACTGGGTCTGCCGCTCAGCGCAGCATTTATGTCAGCCGCCGCCGCTCATAAGTCGGCAAATCATTCGGCATGATCATCAAAAAAACTCATTCCTGCGAACTTTCCTCAAACTCGCCCACAGTTCTAAACTTATTATACCGCCCCTCAAGCAATTCGTCAAGACCTTTTTGCAATTTTCTTTTCAAAGCTCCCTCGATATAGTCAGAGATATTCTCCGCAGTGAGCTGTGGGTCGTTATGTGCGCCGCCGTCGGCTTCGGAAATTATATGGTCGCACACCCCAAGTCTTGTAAGATCCTCGGCGGTTATCTTCATTATATCGCAGGCTTCACGCTCTCTTGTGGAATCTTTCCACAGGATACTTGCAAAGCCTCTCGGTGATATTACCGAATAGATAGCGTTTTCAAGCATTGCAAGCTCATCGCACACTGCAAGAGCCAGCGCTCCTCCCGAGCCGCCTTCTCCGAGTATTATGGAGATAACAGGAGTCTTGAGGGTCATGAACTCCATGATGTTTTTGGCTATCGCTTCGCCCTGACCACGCTTCTCAGCTTCTACGCCACAGAATGCGCCTGCTGTATCAACAAGGCATATAACAGGTCTATGGAACTTCTCAGCCTGCCTTGCAAGCCTGAGAGCCTTTCTATAGCCCTCCGGGTGGGGCATACCGAAATTGCACTTCTGATTTTCTGCAAGATCTCTGCCCTTTACCTCTGCGATAACTGTAACAGGTATGCCCTTAAAATAGGCTATACCACCCATAACAGCACCGTCATCACCAAAAAGTCTGTCTCCGTGCATCTCAAAGAAATCGTCGAATATAAGAGGGATATAGTCCTTGGCAGTTGGTCTGCCCTTGTGTCTGATTATATCAAGTCTTTGACAAGCTGTCAGCTCACTCATTTGAGGACACCTCCTTTGCTGGCTTATGAAGTCTGAGTATATGAGCGAGAACTCTTCTCATTTTCTTTCGCTCAACTATCATATCAACAAAGCCGTTTTCAAGCATGAACTCGGCAGACTGGAAATCGTCAGGAAGCTTCTGCTTGATAGTACCCTCTATAACACGTCTGCCTGCAAATCCGATAAGCACCTTTGGCTCTGCGATTATGATATCGCCCAGTGACGCAAAGGAAGCTGTTACACCGCCCGTGGTAGGGTCGGTCATAACTGCGATATAGAGCAGACCTGCTTGGTTATGTCTGGCCACAGCACCGCTTGTTTTCGCCATTTGCATAAGGGAAACTATACCCTCCTGCATTCTTGCTCCGCCTGAGGCTGTGAATGCGATAACAGGGAGCTTATTTGCGGTGGCGTATTCGATAGCTCGTGTTATCTTTTCGCCCACAACACTGCCCATGGAAGCCATCATATAGTTGGAATCCATAACTATTATAACTATCTTCTCGCCTCTTATGGCAGCCTTTCCTGTGATAACGGCGTCTTTAAGACCGGTCTTTTCTCTCAAAGCCTGCTGTTTTGCTTCATAGTCAGGGAAATCTATAGGATTTTTTGATACCATATCCTTATCAAATTCCTCAAAGCTACCCTTATCTATGGTGATATCAAGCCGTTCTTTTGCGGTAAGTCTTGAATGATAGTTACAGTGAGGACAAACCTTGCCGTTTGCCTGAAACTCCTCCATAAAAGTGACGTTTCTGCATCTTGGACACTTGAAAAGCAGACCCTTTGGGATATCGGTCTTTTTCTTGTCATCGTCCGCCTTATCGCCGTTAAATCTTACTTTAACGACAGAAAACAGATCTTCAAGCATTATTCCTTACTCCTCTCATCTGCCAAAATGTCAGTACGGTTAAGAAAACCGTTATCGTAATTGCCCTCTAAAAACTCCGGGCGTCTTATAAGCTTAAGCTGGAAATCAACATTGGTTGCAACTCCGTCCACGATAAACTCAGACAGCGCCCATGTCATTTTTGCAATAGCTTCTTCTCTATTCTTACCGTGAACGATGAGCTTGCCTATCATGGAATCGTAATAAGGCGGTATCTCATAGCCCTGATAAACTGCGGTATCTACTCTTATTCCTGGTCCTCCTGGGATAAAGAGCGACTTTATCCTGCCAGGTGACGGTCTGAAATCAAGAAGCGGATTTTCCGCATTTATACGGCACTCTATTGCATGACCTGTCAGCTTTATATCCTCCTGCTTTATAGACAATCTCTGTCCTGATGCGATAAGGAGCTGTTGCTTTACAAGGTCAACGCCTGTGACGGCCTCTGTGATAGGGTGTTCCACCTGTATACGGGTGTTCATTTCCATGAAATAGAACTCGCCGTTTTTATCCACAAGGAACTCAATAGTGCCTGCATTCCTATAGCCGCAGACCTTAGCGGCTGTACAAGCGGCTTTGCCCATTTTCGCACGAAGCTCCTCATTCATAAAGCTTGCAGGGGAAGGGGCTTCCTCGAGGACCTTCTGATTTCTTCTCTGCATGGAGCAGTCACGCTCGCCCAGATAGATAACGTCGCCGTAATTATCTGCAAGTATCTGTATCTCGATATGCTTAGGGTCTTCTATGAATTTCTCGATATAGATCTCGTCATTGCCGAAGCAGGCAAGAGCTTCCTGCTTTGCGGCGGTCATCTGCGCTTCAAGCTCATCGTCGGAGTGAACGATCCTTATGCCGCGTCCTCCGCCGCCTGCTGAAGCCTTTACCATAACAGGGTAGCCAAGATCTCTTGCAAGGGTATGCGCCGCATGGATATTTGAGATAGCGCCGTCTGAACCCATTATAACAGGCACACCTGCTTCTTTCATTGTTTCCTTTGCCTGCGCTTTATCGCCAAGCATTTCAATAGACTCGGCTCTTGGTCCTATGAAAGTTATGCCGCACTTTTCGCACATTCTCGCAAAGGACGGATTTTCAGACAGAAAGCCAAAGCCCGGGTGGATAGCGTCTGCACCTGTTATCTCGCAGGCGGAGATTATCGCCCTGACATTAAGATAACTGTCCTTGCTTGGTGCAGGACCTATGCAGACTGCCTCGTCTGCTATCTGAGCATGGAGAGCGTTTCTGTCGGCGGTGGAATATACCGCAACAGTATGTATGCCAAGCTCTCGGCAGGCTCTTATAATGCGGACAGCGATCTCGCCTCTGTTCGCTATCAATACTTTTTTGAACATATTATGCCTCACTAATTATGACTAGAATAAGAGATACCTTACTTTATCGCAAAAGTTATCTCAGCGGAAACAGCCTTCTTGCCGTTTACAGAAGCAAGTGCCTTTCCAACGCCGATAGGACCCTTGACTTTGATTATCTCCACCTCGATATCCAGCTTATCACCAGGCACTACCTGCTGACGGAACTTACAGTTGTTTATGCCGCCGAACAGACCTATCTTGCCCTTGTTCTCAGGAAGTGAAAGCAGTGCAACTGCACCTGCCTGCGCACACATCTCTACCATAAGTACACCCGGGGTAACAGGATAGTTCGGAAAATGTCCCTTGAACCAAAAGTCCTCAGCCTTTATATACTTTGTAGCCTTTACACGCTTGCCCACTTCAAGCTCGTTTACCTCGTCGATAAGCAGAAAAGGGTCACGGTGAGGGATTATTTCCATGATCTGCTCTTTATTCAAAACAACTGCCATTGTCTTTCCTCCAAATCAGTTTAGTCAAGTATCATTATGGTCTGATCGAACTCAACAGCGTCGCCGCTGTTTACGCATATCTCTCTTACCACGCCGTCAAATTCGCTCTGTACTTCGCTCATTACCTTCATGGACTCGATAATGAAGATAGTGTCGCCCTTCTTTATCTTGTCGCCAACGCTTACGAACGGCTTTGAATCAGGTGACGGAGCGGCATAGAATGTTCCCACGATAGGGGCTTTAACTGCCTTGCCGCCTGTTACCGGCGCTTCCGGTGCTGTCTGGGCAGCAGGTGAAGCTGTGCCTACAGCCATTGGCATAGGCATTCCCACTGGTGCAGGAGGAGGGCATTTCTTGCCCTTTACTGTTATCACCTTGTCGCCGTCAGCTATTGTTATCTCACCGAGGTCTTTATTCTTCACGATATCGGCAAGCTTCTCTATTGTTTCAAGGTCAAACTGACCATAAATTTTTTCGCTCATATCAGTTTCTCCTTATTAGTCGCACTTCTTGATACAGATAGTAGCGTTATGTCCGCCAAAGCCCAGAGAGTTTGAAAGTGCTGCATAGACAGGCATTTCTCTGTTGCCCTCAACGCAGTAGTCAAGGTCGCACTCAGGGTCGGGAGTGGTGTAGTTTATTGTCTTATGAACAAAGTCGTTCTGTACAGAAAGTGCAGTAACGATAGCTTCCATGCCGCCTGCCGCACCAAGAAGGTGACCTGTCATAGACTTTGTGGAGTTTATGACCGTCTTTCTTGCGGCTTCTTCGCCAAGAGCAAGCTTGATAGCTGTTGTTTCATACTTATCGTTAAGACCTGTTGATGTGCCGTGAGCGTTGATGTAGTTCACCTGCTCAGGCTTCAGACCTGCTTCTTCATAGGCATACTTCATTGCATGGGCGGCAGCCTCACCTGTTGGTGATGGGCTTGTCATGTGATAAGCGTCGCCTGTTGCGCCATAGCCTGCTATTTCAGCTATGATATTTGCACCTCTTGCTTTAGCGTGCTCATATTCCTCAAGGCAAAGTATGCCTGCACCCTCGCCAAGGACAAAGCCCTGTCTGTTCAGGTCGAATGGAGTTGAAGCCTTGTCAAGCTCTGTTGCCTTTGAGAGAGCCTTCATATTGTTGAAGCCGCTGAGTGCAAAATGAGAGATACAAGCCTCTGAGCCACCGCAAAGGCAAACGTCAAGATAGCCGTCCTTTATTTTTCTGAAAGCTTCGCCGATAGCGTGAGTACCTGAAGCGCAAGCTGTGGTGGTACAGAAATTATCGCCCTTAAAGCCTGTATGCATTGCAACAGTACCAGCCGCCATATTGCCTATCATCATAGGGATAAAGAAAACTGATACCTTATCAGGCTTTTCGTTGAACTTTGTTACTTCCTTTTCGGTCATGTTAAGACCGCCGATACCAACACCGATTATAACGCCAGCTTTGAAAGGATCAACGTTCTTGAAATCAGAGCCAGCCATTTTAAGAGCCTGCTTTGCAGAGCAAACAGCGAACTGAGTAAATCTATCCATTCTCTTTGCTTCTTTTTTATCTATATACTCAGTGCAGTCAAAATCCTTGACAGCGCCGACTATCTTTACAGGAAAATTTTCGGTATCAAACTGGTCAACATAAGACAGGCCGTTCTTGTTAGCCTTGATATTAGCCCAAAATTCCTCTACGTTCTTGCCAAGAGGGTTTACTGTACCCATACCTGTGATAACAACTCTTCTCATTTAAACACTCCTTAGTATCATTTAAAACATATCAAATCTACATTCCGTAAAACAAATCTACATGACGTAAGATGCCCGTCACGGCGAGTGACCGAGTGACTACATCATAAGTCCGCCGCTTATTTCTATTACCTGTCCTGTAACGTAGCTTGCGTCCTTGGAAGCAAGGAAGGATACAACGCCTGCTATCTCGTCAACTTCGCCGTAACGCTTCATTGCTATCTGATTTATCATAGCCTGCTTCTGAGCGTCTGTGAGCTTGTCTGTCATAGGGGTCTTGATAAATCCAGGGGCAACTGCGTTGCAGGTGATACCTCTTGAGCCAAGCTCCTTTGCAACTGTCTTTGTCATGCCGACGATAGCCGCCTTTGTTGCGGAATAATTTATCTGTCCAGGGTTGCCGTAAAGTCCTGCAACGGAAGCAAGATTTATTATCTTGCCTGACTTCTGTCGCATCATAACGCTGCCCACAAATTTTGACATATTGAACACGCTCTTCTGGTTTACAGCAACTACCATATCGTACTGCTCCTCGCTCATACGAGCCATAAGACCGTCACGAGTGATTCCTGCGTTGTTTACGAGAACGTCGATAGTGCCGAAACGAGCCTTTACTGCCTTGACTGTTTCCTCTACCTGTGCATAGCTTGAAACGTCGCAGATGAACTTTTCACACTCTACGCCCTCTGCCTTTATCTTATCCATTATATCGTTATCTTCAAACATTACCTCAGAGATATCGTTGAGAGCAATATTATAGCCGTCCTTTGCAAGTCTGAGTGCTATTGCTGCACCTATTCCTCTTGCAGAACCTGTTATCAATGCTGTTGCCATTTTATCTTCCTCCGTCTTTTACTTGCCGAGAAGCTTTTCTGCTTCTGTGAACATTTCCTCTATCATATCCTTTGCAGGCTCGACCTTCTTTACCATGCCTGCGATAGCTCCGCAGAGGAAAGAACCCTCCTCAAGGTTGCCGTCCTGAACGGCTTTTCTCAGTGAACCGAGAGTGATCTCCTCGAACTCCTCAGGTGTGATTGTGCCGTTTGCTTCGCCGCTTGCAAGCTTCTTTGAGAACTTTGTCTTAACGTTTCTGCATGGGTGACCTGTATATCTGCCTGTTACGATACTGTCTGTATCTTTTGCCTTTACAACAAGCTCCTTATAAACAGGGTTTATCTGACACTCCTCTGCGGCAAGGAAACGTGTGCCGAGCTGTACGCCCTCTGCGCCAAGCATGAATGAAGCGGCTATTCCTCTGCCGTCTGCTATTCCGCCTGCGGCGATAACAGGTATCTCAACTGCGTCAACTACCTGTGGTACAAGACACATGGTTGTGTTCTCACCGATATGTCCGCCTGACTCTGTTCCCTCTGCAATAACAGCGTCAGCGCCTGCTCTTTCCATTCTCTTTGCAAGAGCAACTGACGGAACGACAGGTATCACCTTTATGCCTGCTTCTTTCCATGCAGCCATATACTTGCCGGGGTTGCCTGCACCTGTTGTTACAACAGGTACACCCTCGTCTATAACGAGCTGAGCGAGGTCGTCGGCATTAGGGCTCATGAGCATGATATTAACACCGAAAGGCTTGCCGTTTACAGCCGCCTTTGTCTGTCTTATCTGATCTCTCAGATAGTCGATAGGTGCAGAGCCGCCTGCGATTATGCCAAGTCCGCCTGCGTTTGAAACTGCGGAAGCGAGAGTATGCTCAGCTATCCAAGCCATACCGCCCTGAAAGATAGGGTATTTTATACCCAAAAATTCAGTTATTCTTGTCTTTGTAGTAGTCATAGTAGTTCTCCTTATTGTCAAAAGCAAATTTTATGCCATAATACATAATAACAATTTATTATGTACCGAATATAAACTGTATATTTATTATCAATACTCGAAAACAGCCGCACCATAAGTAAGTCCACCGCCGAAGCCTACAAGACAAATCTTGTCGCCTCTTTTTATCCTGCCTTCTGCAACTGCGTCGCAAAATGCGATAGGGATAGATGCGGAAGATGTGTTGCCGTAGCGGTCGATATATACCGGGAACTTGTCCATTGAAACGCCAAGGTGCTTTGCGGCAGTTTCGATTATTCTTATATTTGCCTGATGCGGCACTATCCAATCAAGGTTATCAGGGGAAATTTCTATCTTTGCACAAGCCTGCTCAACTGCATTTGGAAGTGCCTTTGTAGCAAACTTATAGACCTCTTTGCCGTCCTGCTTGAAGAAATAATCCTTTGTTTCAGGCATATCCATATCAAATTCCTCGCTATTAGTTCTGAAAGCGTTCTCAGACTTCAAAGCACGGGAAGCAAGATACTTTGCACCGTTTCCGTCTGCGCCAAGGAAGCTTGAGTATGTAGTATCCTCTGCTGTTTCAAGGACGAAAGCGGCTGCGCCGTCACCGAAAAGCACGCAGGAAGAACGGTCGGTATAATCAACGAATTTTGAAAGCTCCTCAGAAGCCACCAAGAGAACGGTCTTTATTCCGTCGCCTGTCTGGAGATATCTCTTTGCGGTATCAAAGCCGTAAACAAAGCCTGCACAAGCAGCGTTAAGGTCAAATGCGATACAGCCTATCGCGCCTATCTCTCTCTGGATAAGGCAGGAAAGTGACGGAGTGAAATAATCCCCTGTTACTGTTGTGGCAATAATAAGGTCGATATCCTCTGCCTTTACTCCTGCGTCAGCCATTGCAGCCTTTGCCGCCATTGCTCCAAGATAGTATGTAGGCTCGCCATTTGTGATGTGTCTTTGCTTGATGCCTGTTCTCTGAGTTATCCACTCGTCGCTTGTTTCAACGATCTTTGTGAAATCCTCGTTTGTTGCGACCATTTCAGGCACATATTTGCCTATGCCCTTGATCTTTACGCCTGTTACTTTACTTCCCACTGATTTTTCCTCCTGAAAATTCTATATTATATATTGTATATTTCCGTAATTTGTGCTATAATGTTCTTGTTCCTATGGAGCAAATCAAAATATATTATATCAAAATATAATTAGTTAATTTTTTAACTATATAACACATATCATAACATTATAATTATAAACTGTTTTTTTAGATACGTCAATAACAAATTATGAACAACTCTTGATGAATTTAAACATTTAGAGAATTTTTCACAAGTTTTAGGGCGTTAGTTAATATTATGTGTCTATTTTTGAAAATATCTTGCAAAAATTAAATCATAAAACAATAATTTAGTGGAGATAACTTTCAGAAATTTACAGATATGAGATAAGGCGGCTTTGATATTATCAGGCGGCTATGTATAAATTTAACCACAAAGGAGTAAAATTTTATGTCAAAAAATATTTTTTTGTTTTCAGGTCAGGGCTCACAGTATGTAGGAATGGCTAAAGAGCTTTGCGAAAAGTATGATGCTGCAAATGCGGTTTTCGACACAGCGGAAAAGGTGCTGGGATATGACCTGAGAGCGGTAACATTTGACGGCCCTGACACTGAGCTTAACAAAACTGTAAATTCACAGCCTGCTATAATGGCTTGCTCGCTTGCCGCTTTTGAAGCCGCAAAGGCTGAGGGCATCACATTTGACGGCGTAGCAGGTCACTCACTGGGCGAATATGCTGCTATGGTAGCCGCAGGTGTTGTAACTATGGAGGACGGCTTCAAGCTCATCAAGGCGAGAGCGGCTGCAATGCAGAAAGCCGCAGAGGCTAACAGTGGCTCAATGTATGCTATAATCGGTCTGCCTGCTGAAGAGGTCGAGAAGATATGCGAGGAAACAGAGGGCTATGTTGTTCCTGTAAACTACAACTCAGCCGTTCAGACAGTTATCGCAGGCGATACAGAGGCTTGCGAGGCGGCTGCGGCAAAGTTTGCGGAGATGAAGAAAAAGGCTATAAAGCTCAACGTTGCGTCTGCTTTCCACTCAAAGCTCATGCAAAGTGCGGCTGATGAATTTATCGAAACTGCAAAGACAGTTGAATTCAAGACTGCAAACGTTGATTTCTACTCAAACGTTCTTGGAACAAAGCTTGAGGACTTTTCTGCTATGCCTGATATGCTTGCCAAGCACATCGTTTCACCAGTTAAGTTCACTTCTGAGCTTGCAGAAATGGAAAAGGCAGGCTATGAGAACTTTATCGAGCTTGGTCCTAACAAGGTGCTTACGGGTCTTGTAAAGAAAACTCTCAAGGGCAAGAACGCTGTGAACATTGAGAACAATGCCACAATGGAAAAGGCTCTTGCTTCTCTGAGCTAAAATATCGAGGGGAGAAAAATGGAAAAGGCTATGAAAAGGGCTTTGCTATTGGCATTGGCGGTGGCAATGCTAGTTTGTCTGAGTGCCTGTGGAAAATGTGCGTGGAAGATAAAGATAAACGGCAAGGATATACAGATACCATGCACTCTGGACGATATTGGCGAGGAATATGAATACACGCTGGATTATCCTTTTTCGGGAAACTCAAACGGCAAGGGGATATTCTCGGTGGCGCTTATGCAGGACGGCAGTATAATAGGCACTGTTAAGGTAGAAGCGGACAGTGTTGACAATATTGACAGGAAGTCGAAGATACGTCAGATAAGTGCGGCGCAAAGCAGTTCCGATAAAAAGGGAATGAGCATTGCAGGGGTAAAATGCGGTGATGACAAGACGGAAGTCAAAAAAGTTTTCGGAGAGCCTGACAGTCCTGACGCAGACGCATGGAAATACAAGAAGAGGGGCTTTTGGGCGACTTTCTTTTTTGATGATGACGGCAAGGTGACAATGCTGAGCATATCAGACATTGATGATGAAGATACCTGATAAAAGGCGGTGTATAAAATGAAACGCAATGACTACATATCATGGGACGAATATTTTATGGGCATTTCACTGCTATCTGCACAGAGGAGCAAGGATTCTCACACGCAGGTAGGGGCGTGCATAGTTTCTCAGGACAACAAGATATTGTCAGTAGGCTACAACGGTATGCCTACCGGGTGTTCTGATGATGAGATGCCATGGGACAGGAACGGAGAGTTTCTTGACACGAAATATCCATTTGTGTGTCATGCCGAGCTTAACGCCATTCTCAACCATGCGGCAGGAAGCTTACAGAATGCCAAGATATATGTTTCACTTTTTCCATGCAACGAATGTGCAAAGGCTATCATTCAAAGCGGCATAAAGGAAGTCGTTTACTGGGAAGACAAATACGCTGACACTGACGGAGTTAAGGCTTCTAAGAAAATGTTTGAGCTGACGGGGGTAAAGATACGCAGGTATATACCTACTGACCGTGAGATAACTATAAGGCTGTAAAAGGCAATTATCCTGCCGAAACAGTTTCAGGCGACAATGCGGGCGAACACTGTTCGCCCCTACTGTACATTGTGCGGTTATTAAGGTTTGTGCAATAAATTGCAAGTTGCCCCTACAGATATACATTATGATATACAGAAATTTTTTATAAGAAGGAATGTAAAATGTCAAGAAAATACGCTATACTTGGAGAAACGCTTAAACACACTATGTCGCCTCCTATTCACGCTAGGCTTTTTGAACTGAAAAACCGTGAATACGAGTACGAGATACTTGAAGTAAAGCCTGAGGAGCTTAAAGACAAGGCGGAGTATCTTAATTCTCTTAACGGCTACAACATCACTATTCCACACAAGATAGGCATTATCGACTACACTGATGAGCTTGACCAGTCGGCAAAGCGTTATCACTCTGTGAACTGCGTTGACAACAAAAACGGCAGGCACGTTGGTTACAACACTGACTGCGACGGCTTTCTCAGAACTGTTCGTGCAATGAATATCGACTTCACGGGAAAGATACTGCTCATAGGCTGCGGCGGAGTAGGCAGAATGATGGCAATTGAGGCGGCTCTTGCCGGGGCTGACCTTTACATTGCGGTACTGGAGAGCGATATGCCTTTGGCTAAGCAGGTAGAGAAAGAGATAAAGGCTATGAAGTCTGACGCTAGGATAACTATTGTTCTAAACACTGAGATACCGACTGACGTTCACTACGAGCTGCTTATGAACGCTTGCCCTGTGGGAATGTATCCTAAGACAAACGCCTGCCCTGTTCCTGATGAAGTTATAAAGGCGAGCGGTGCGGTATTTGACGTTATATACAACCCTCGTGAGACTTTGCTCATGCAGAAAGCCAAGGCTATGGGCAAGAACGCTGTAGGCGGCATGGCAATGCTGGTTTGGCAGGCGGTTTCCGCTCACGAGATATGGGACGGTGACGAATACACAGACGATGAAGTTCAGTCTATCATAGACGAAATGGAGATCGCTGTGGAGAAGGATTTTAAGTAAAATACATTATAATAAGGATAGTAAATATGAGACCAATATTTTTGTGCGGCTTTATGGGCTGCGGAAAATCTACTGTGGGAAAGATCTTGGCGAAAAAAATGGGCTGTCAGTGCGTTGACCTTGACAAGTATATCGAAGATACGGCAGGAATGAGCATACCTGAAATATTCGACAAATACGGTGAGGAGCATTTCAGGAAGCTTGAAACCGAGGCTCTTGCAGCATTTGCTGACATTGGCGGCGTTGTTGCAACAGGCGGCGGAGCATTGCTTTCGGAGGAGAACGGCAAGGTGGCTAAAAGATCGGGCATGGTGGTCTTTATCGACACATATTTCAACACCTGCTACGGACGCATAAAAAACGACCCTAACAGACCTATCGCTTACAACTCCACCAGAGAACAGCTTTCAGAGCGGTTTGATTATCGAAGACCTTTATATCTTGCCCACTCACACTATGTCATAAGCGGTGGTTATCCGCCTATCGTCATCGCTTCTAAGATACAAAAGCTTTACAAGAGATTTGATTTCGGGCAGGACTGATTCAGCTCTTCCCTGCAGGCTCGACCTTCATGCCCACTGTTTTCGGGCTTATCGCAAACCATGCGAGTCTTAAGCTCATGCCCGTTTATCTTGCATTTTTCTTCATACTTCTGCTTGTGATGATGTCAAAAACGGAAAAGCTTTGTCATAATAAATAGTACGGCTTGTGCAAACAGTACCAAATTATTTGTATCTTGGATAATCAAAAATAGCTATTTATAACGAATAATCCAAAAAGTCTGCAAGCACTGATAAAAAATGTTGAAAATCCTACCGACATGTTGTATACTTATGATATGAAGACGTTATATTAAACTGCCATATGACAGAAGGGAGCTGCAAATGGACATACAGAAAACCGTGCTTGTCGTTGACGACAGCACAACGAACCGATCTATACTTTGCGACATACTACATTCTGACTATACTGTGATCCAAGCAGAAAATGGCATACAGGCTTTTACAAAGCTAAAAAAACAGGATAAAAAAGTTGACGCTATAATACTGGATATCATAATGCCCGAAATGGACGGATATGAGTTCATGAATAAAATAAAGCAGAATAAAACCTTATCTCAGATACCTGTTATTATTCTAACAGAAAAATCAGACAGAGACACTGAAAAGAAGGTGCTTGAAAGCGGTGCGTGGGACTTTGTTCCAAAGCCTTATGACGCTGATATTATAAAGCTAAGGCTCAAAAACGTTATCGCAAGAAGTCAGGTATCGTTGCTCAAAGAGCTTAATAACGTTATGAACTACGACCCTCTTACGGAGATATATTCAAAGAATAAATTTTTCAGTGCATCAAAGGCACTTCTTAAGGCTAATCCTGACAAGCAGTTCGCTTTTCTAAGACTAGATATCGACCGTTTCAAGCTTATAAATTCATTTTTCGGCACTGCGTATGGAGACAGACTGCTAAAGCGTGTTGCAAAACGTATAAGAGATTTTGCAAAAACAACGGAATGCTGTACCTTCGGTAGGATAGACGCTGACGTTTTCGGTATCTTCACCCCTTATCAGGGCAAGGAAGAAACAGTAAAGCAGATAGAGCAGGCTGTTGAAGACATGAAAAAACTGTCCGCAAGCTATAACATCATGATCGTTTACGGCGTTTATGTGGTGACTGACAGAAGCCTGCCAATATCCTTCATGTGCGACCGTGCCGCTCTTGCCGCTAAAACTGTAAAAGGGCATTATATGAAAAGCTATGCTTTTTATGATGACAAAATGCGGCTTTCTATTGAAAACGAGCAGAATATAATAAATGAAATGAGCGACGCTCTTGAAAATAATGAGTTTGTGCCTTACTATCAGCCTAAGTATGATGTAAAGACAAACAAGCCTGTGGGTGCGGAGGCTCTTGCAAGGTGGATACACCCTACCAAGGGATTTATCTCACCTGGTGTGTTTATCCCGATATTTGAGAAGAACGGCTTTATCTCAAAGCTTGATTTCTACATATGGGAATGCGTATGCAAACAGCTCAAGGAATGGAAAGACAAGGGAGTACCACTTTTTCCTGTGTCTGTAAACGTTTCACGGGTGAACCTTTACAACCCTAATCTTTCAAAAATAATAATCGAACTTACGAAAAAGTATGACGTTGACCCTAAGTATTTCAACATCGAGATAACGGAGAGCGTTTATACTGACGACAATGTAATGATAGATGATATCACTAGCCAGCTCAGAAATAATGGCTTTACTATCCTCATGGACGATTTTGGCAGCGGCTATTCTTCCCTGAACGTACTCAAAGATGTTCAGGTGGATATGCTAAAAATGGACATGATGTTCATGTTCAAGGCAAAGTATGACGGCCGTGCAGAAACTATAATTTCTTCTGTTATCAGAATGGCCAAATGGCTCAATATCCCTGTTATAGCGGAAGGCGTTGACAGAGCGGAGCAGGTAGAATTTCTGAAAAGCGTAGGCTGTGACTACATTCAGGGTTTCTATTATTCAAAGCCTTTGCCTGCGGCAGACTATGAAAAGCTTATTTCAGATCAGGAGGAACAGCCTGTGCCTGAGAACAGGACGTCAGTAAACGACTTGCTGTGGGGCAAGGGCGGAGGATTGCTGACATATATCGACAGCATCGACCAGCCTGCTACGATATATGAATGTTTTCCGAATGGCACAGTGGTAATGGTATGTTCAAACAAGGCGTTTTCACAAAAATACGGCTATGGCAGCAGTATTTACGGCAAACTCAATGTTAAGAACTGCATTGACAGCGAATGCAAAGAGAAATTCACAAGCTCTGTAAACAAGGCAATAGAGAGCAAGGACAGAGCAGAATGTGTTCTCAGTATGCACGAGATAAACGGCAAGAAGCACTGGTTCAAGACGCATTTACGATTTGTCAGCGAAACAGGTGTAAGCTCTGTGCTTATAGCGTATTTCACGGACGTGACCGACATGGTGTTGACGGATAAACGCATAAACGAATATAAGAACTATATCCAAGATGAAATAGACCGAAAGCACAAGATCCTTATCGTCAGCAACAACAGCGACACACGCTGTCAGCTCGAAGAGATACTTTCTCAGGAAAACACTGTTTTCACTGCAGAAACCATTCAGGCAGGAAAAAAGCTTCTTCTTAACGAGGATATCGACCTTATTTATTTTGACATACAGCTTATTTCCAAGGACGATGAATTTCCTCTTGACATTGATGAGAGAAGGCTCCCCGTTATTGCTATAACTCAGGCTCATAGCGTACTTAAAGGCATGACAAAATTGAAGAACAGAGTTTCAGACTTTGTTATGAAGCCGTATATAGATGAGCTGGTACGTCTGAGAACGAACAATCTTTTAAAGATCAATATTTCTGGCAGTGCAAACGAAAAATATTTTAGCCGAACGAAATGATCTGAAAAAGTCCTCTGCGATGAGCGGGGGCTTTTTTTCTCTTATTAAGCTGTCAGCTTTATTGACAAAATATACACTATCTGATATTATATAGGTATGAATGCTGAAAGCGAGGGAGAAAAAATGTATCTTGACAAGTGGCGTGTGGCAATAAGAAATTTGAAAAATTCGCTTTTTTCATATCCAAACACGGCTCAAAGCTGTTTTCCTGACCCTATCACGGACGACACAGTGTTTTACTGCGTTCAAGGTCTTGTATATGGCAGTCAAAAGTTCCCTGACGGAAAATTCATACGCAGTTCTCCTGTGACCTCGGTATACTCCGAGGACGGAAAGCTTTTTGCCAAAACAATAAACAACGTTTATGAGCTTAAAACGCCAAGCGATTATTTTGACTGCGATATCGCTGAAAATGCCGCACAAAGAACAGGAAGCAGTGAGCTTGCTGAAACAGCTAAAATGCAGAGAGAAAAGCTCATGGCACAGCTTGATAAATTTTTCACGATCTGCCAGAGGCTTTGTGATAATGAACAGGCTGACGTTGCAAATGAGTTACCTGAAGATACTCTTGTTATATGCTATTACGGCACTGACCCACATGGAAACAAGATGTTCTACAAAAAAGAAGATATGGTAGTGCCTGTTTTTGCATATGTGACCGTTGGGCTGGTCATTGATTCTGTGGGGCTTGCGGAAAGCAAGGAAAAGCTGGATTTATGGGATACGCTGGGGAGATATTATATTGACAGCGAGCTTATGGAGTTTTATGACTGTGACACGAAAAACCTTATTTTCTGCAATTTGACGAACTCTCCTATATATGTCACGATTTACGAAAGCTCCGCTGCTATGCTCTGTATGCCGAACACGGCTAAGATAGCTTCAAGAAAAGTAAAAGAAAAATAAAACTTTTATCCGTCTGAGATCTCAGGCGGATTTTTTTATTGCACAATATAGAAAAGAACGTTGAAAATTAATAGAATGTTAAACTTTTAACGTGCCATAGCAATTGAATAATCGTCGAAAGTGTAGTATAATTTTCTTATATAGTTGCTTTTTGATGTAAAATAATATATTTAACTATTTTTTGTATCGTGAGGAAAAGATCATGGAAATTTTAAAACAGCGTATTCTTAAGGACGGAGTAGTAAAGGAAGGAAACGTTCTCAAAGTCGATAAATTCCTTAACCACCAAATGGACGTCAAGCTTTTCAACGATATCGGTGAGGAGTTTGCAAAGAGATTTGCAGGAACAGGCGTAAACAAGATACTCACTATCGAGTCATCCGGTATCGGCATTGCCTGCATTGCGGCACAGCATTTTAACAACTGCCCTGTTATTTTCGCAAAGAAAACTCTAAGCAAAAATCTTGACGGCGAAATGTTCGTTACTCAAGTAAAGTCCTACACAAAGGGCGTTACATACGACGTAATGGTATCTGAAAAATATCTCGGCAAGGGTGACAAGGTGCTTATTATAGACGATTTTCTTGCTAACGGATGTGCTCTTATGGGGCTTATAGATATCGTAAAGCAGTCCGGGGCTGAGCTTGCGGGAGCAGGTATCGTTATCGAAAAGGGCTTCCAGGTTGGCGGAAAGACTATCCGTGACATGGGCGTAAAGCTCGAATCTCTTGCTATCGTTGACTCTATGGACAACGGCACTATCACTTTCAGGGACTAACGCACAAGGCGTTACCAATAAATATTTTATGGAGGAAGATCAAACATGAAGGTAAGACGTATTCTTGCGCTCGTTCTTTCTGCGGCTCTTGCTGTAACAGCTCTTACAGCTTGTACATCTGCTAAGGACGAAGCATCACAGAAGTCGGCTGACAAGCAGACGACAACTCTCAGCTATGACACTGTAAAGATCGGTGTTATACACATCGGCAACCCTGCCGACGGTTCAGGCTACACATATGCTCACGATCAGGGTATCGTTGGTATGCAGAAGGAGCTTGGACTTAAAGACGATCAGATCGTAAGAAAGAACAACGTATCAGACAGCGACCCTGCTGCTACAGAAACAGCTATCCGTGAGTGCATCGAGGAAGGCTGCAACATCATCTTCGGCACAAGCTGGGGCTATATGGACAAAATGGAATCCCTCGCTGAGGAATATCCTGACGTTTATTTCTGCCACGGCACAGGCTACAAGAACAACGGTAAGAACCTTAACAACTACTTCGGAAGAATTTATCAGGCAAGATATCTCACCGGTATCGTTGCAGGTATGAAGACAGAGTCAAATCTTATCGGTTACGTTTCCGCTATGGGCAGCGAGAACTCTGAGTGCACAGGCGGTATCGACGCTTTCGCAATGGGCGTTTATTCTGTAAATCCTGATGCTAAGGTTTATGTAAAGGTAACAAACAGCTGGTATTCACCAACAGAGGAAACAAACGCTGCAAAGGCTCTTCTTTCTGAGGGCTGCGACGTTATCGCTCAGCACTGCGACACACCTAACCCACAGCTCGAGGCTGAAAGCGCAGGCAAGTGGGGCGTAGGCTACAACACAGATATGTCTAAGGACGCTCCTAAGGCTACACTTACTTCAACTCTTTGGAACTGGTCTGCATACTACACATATCAGGTAAAGCAGATCGTAGATGGCAACTGGAAGTGTGAGAACTACTACGGTGGCATGGCTGACGGTCTTGTAGACATCGCTCCTCTGAACAAGGATCTTTGCACAGAGGATATGCAGAAGGCTGTTGACGAGGCTAAGGCTAAGCTTGAGGACGGCTCATTCAATGTATTTGACGGCGTTATCGAAACAAACGACGGCAAAACAGTTGGCGAAGAGGGCAAAACTCTTGACGACGCTACTATCACAGGCGGAATCAACTGGTACTTCAAGAACGTTGAGGTCAAGTAATAAGGCTTAACAGCTTAACAAAACATTTATACGGGCGGTGCAGGTTGCCGCCTGTTTTGTTAATGATATGAGCATACGGCAGCAGGTAATTCTGCTGTCGGTTTCTGATGACATTAGCAAATCTAAGAAAGTTCATAAAAAGGAGCTGAAAGTATGAGTGAAGAAATATCTGCTGAGATCGCTGTAAAATGCAGCGGTATAACAAAAGTTTTCGGCAGCGTGGTTGCAAACGACGGCATTGATCTTGAAGTAAAATACGGTGAGATACTTGCACTGCTGGGCGAAAACGGATCAGGAAAGACCACGTTGATGAATATGCTTTCGGGTATCTATCACCCTGACAAGGGCAATATCTACATTGCCGGCAAGCCTGAGGCGATAAATTCACCTATGGATTCTATCGAACTTGGCATAGGCATGATACATCAGCACTTCAAGCTTGTGGAGGTGTTCTCCGCCGCAGACAACATTGTGGCAGGCACAAAGGGCAAGCTTAAGAGCAAGGGCGCTGTAAGAGATGAGATAAAAAAGATATCTGAACAGCTTGGTCTTGAAGTTGACCCTGACAAAAAGGTATACAATATGTCCGTCAGTGAAAAGCAGACAGTTGAGATACTGAAAGTGCTTTACAGGGGTGCTAAAATACTTATTCTTGACGAGCCTACGGCGGTTCTTACTCCGCAGGAAACTGAAAAGCTTTTCAATATCCTGAGAAAAATGAAAGCTCAGGGCTGTGCTATCATTATCATCACCCACAAGCTGGGCGAGGTAATGGATATATCTGACAGAGTGACCATACTGCGAAAGGGCAAGAGCGTTGAAACTGTAAACACTGCCGAGAGCAGTGAAAAGCAGCTCACTGAGCTTATGGTGGGCAAGGCGGTGGAGCTTTCAATAGAAAGACCTGAACCTGTGAACGTAAAGCCGATACTTAACGTTGTCGATCTGACGGTAAAGAACTCTGAGGGAAGCATTGCTCTCGATGACGTAAGCTTTGTTATAAACAGGGGCGAGATACTTGGTGTGGCAGGCATTGCAGGAAGCGGTCAGAAAGAGCTTTGCGAGACTATCGCAGGGCTTCAGAAGATAGAAAAGGGCGCAGTGCTTTACAACAAGGAGAACATCATAGGCAAGACACCTAAGGAGATAATAAATCTCGGCATAAGCATGAGCTTTATCCCTGAGGACAGACTTGGAATGGGTCTTATTGCTTCGGTGGGTATGACGGACAATATGCTTCTTAAAACATACAAGCAGGGCAAGCTTTGCTTTGTGGACAGAAAGCCTGCTAAGGCGCTTTCAAAGGAGCTTATAGAAAAGCTTGAAATAAAAACTCCGTCAACGGAGCTTCCTGTAAGAATGCTTTCGGGCGGAAACGTTCAGAAGGTCCTGCTTGGACGAGAGATACACAGTGAGCCTGATCTGCTCATAACCGCATATCCTGTTCGTGGACTTGACATCAACTCATCATATCTTATATACTCGCTTCTTAACGAGCAAAAGAAAAAGAACACGGCTGTGCTTTTCATAGGCGAGGACCTTGACGTTCTTCTGGAGCTTTGCGACAGGATAATGGTGCTTTGTCACGGCAAGATAACAGGTATTTGTGACGCCAAAAAAGTCACAAAGGAACAGGTAGGTATGATGATGACAGGCTCGACAATGGAGGAGGTGCTGGGCATTGGCTGATATTATAAAAAAAGAGCCCCTTATAAGAATAGCCAAGCGTGCTGAACGCTCAAACAAGCAAAAGCTTATCATAAGGCTTCTGTCGGTGCTTCTGGCTATTTGTGCAGGCGGAATATTCATTCTTATTCTTGGCAAAGATCCGTTTTCATACTATGCGAAAATGGTAAAGGGTGCTTTTATCGGCAAGAACGCCGCAAGCCCTTTTATGCCGTTCAAAGAGACAATAAAGATAATGATACCGCTTCTTATATCTTCTCTTGGCATTACGCTTGCGTTTAAGATGAAGTTTTGGAATATCGGTGCAGAGGGTCAGATAATAATGGGCGGAGTTTTCGCTTCATACTTCGCTCTTTATCATTACGATATGCCTCACTATCTGCTTTTCATTGTGATGTTCGTTGCGGCGATGATAGGCGGAGGACTGTATGGCATTATCCCTGCATTTTTCAAGGCAAAATTCGACACAAACGAAACTTTGCTCACCCTTATGCTCAACTATATCGCACTTTACGTTATAGATTGGCTCACAAAGGGCGCATGGCAGGATCCTGAGTCAAAGGGATATCCTAAGATAGCAAGATTTGACCTTAACGCATGGCTTGACTCGCTGGGCGGTGTGCAGATAGGCTGGGTGATAGGTCTGGTGCTTGTGGTATTGGTATTTATCTACCTTAAATACACAAAGCAGGGCTACGAGATAACTGTAGTATCAGACAGCCACGCAACTGCAAGATATGCAGGCATGAGCCCTAGCAAGATAATGATAAGGACGATGTTCCTCAGCGGTGCTATCTGCGGTATCGCAGGAATGGTGCAGGCTTGCGGAACAGAACACACACTTTCAACATCTGTTGCAGGCGGAGTAGGCTTCACGGCTATCATAGTTGCATGGCTTGCAAACCTCAATCCATTCGGCATACTTGTGGTGTCATTCTTATTCGCAGTTTTGGAAAAGGGCAGCACTGTGGTATCGTCTGAATTTGTTCTTTCACCTTACTGCTCGGACGTTTTGCAGGGAATAATCCTGTTCTTCGTGCTTGGCTGTGAGTTCTTCATCAGATACAGATTTGTAACAAGAGGAGGCAGGAAAAATGACTAGACTTATTTCATTCCTTGCCCATGCAGTATATATGGGTACTCCTCTGCTTTTCGGCACAGTAGGAGAGATACAAAACGAAAAGGCGGGACACCTTAACCTTGGCGTTGAGGGAACAATGGCAATGGGCGCTTGCGCAGGCTTTATGGTAGCATACAAGACAGGAAGCCTTTGGCTTTCCATACTTGCGGCATTTCTTATGGGTGCGCTTGTTTCGCTTATCTATGCTTTTCTTACCATAACAATGATGGCGAACCAAAACGTAACAGGTCTTACACTGACTATATTTGGCACGGGACTTTCAAACTTCATAGGCGAGCAGATGATATCCGCTTCACCTACAGGCAACCTCAAACTGCCTGACGGAGTGATGAGCAGTCTGAAAAACATTGACATACCGCTTCTCAGCAAGATACCTGTTCTTGGAGAGGTGCTTTTCTCACAGAATATTTTCACATATCTGAGCATTGTTATCGCTGTGATAATGTTTATCTATCTGAAAAAGACTAAGGTGGGTCTTAACCTTAGAACTATCGGTGAAAATCCTGCTGTTGCGGACGCTGTGGGAATAAGCGTTGTGAAATACAAATACATAAACGTTCTTATCGGCGGAGGAATATGCGGAATAGGCGGAGCGTTCTGCTCAATGGTAATAAACGGCGGTGTCTGGATGGCAAACAGCGTGAACGGTCTTGGCTGGATAGCTGTAGCGCTTGTTATCTTCGCTGTATGGAATCCTGCAAGGGCTATTTACGGAGCGTATATTTTCGGTGCATTCATGGTGCTGAAATACTACTTTCCGAAAAACCTCGGCTTCACTGTTCCTGAGTCATTCTTTGATATGCTCCCATATCTTGTAACGGCTCTTGTTCTTATCATCACTTCTGTGAAAAAATCAAGAGAGCGTTCACAGCCACAATCCTGCGGTATAAATTATTTCCGTGAGGAGAGATAAAACGTGACATAACGGGCGAACTGTTCGCCACGAGAATGTTGAAAAAGTATCATATTTAAAGCTCTGCATTTTGCAGGGCTTTTATTTTGCCCTAGTGACAAAATGCAAAAGATGTGATATAATCAGATAAAAAGGGGTGAGAAAATGCTCAATATATACGAAAAATGCCCACAGCCTAGGTTTTTCACCTGCGGCTGTCTTGAGAATGATGGTGGTTTTCTGCACATCAGGAGAACGCTTAACTGTGATGTGCTTATTTTTGTGACAGAGGGGACGCTTTTTATCACAATGAACGACACCGATCTTGCCGTGTGTCCGGGAGAATATGTCCTCCTGCCCTCCGGCACAGAACATTGGGGCACAAAGCCATGCGCAGGCAGGCTTTCATATATGTGGGTACACTTCTCTGCTCCGAAAACCCGTGGGGAAAGCTGTCCTGAGAGCGGCTTTGCATACGTTATCCCTGAGCATTTCACCGCCGCAGACCCTGGACGTGTGAGCATCATTTTCAGACAGCTTCTTGACTATCAGCGACAGGAAAGGCTTTACACTGAAATGCTCCCTGTCTGCACACTTTCAATGCTTCTTATGGAGATAACACAGCAATATCTTGCCGCCGGGAACGAACATGAGATATCCCCGAAGATATACAACATCTGCCAATGGATAAGATCGAACTGTCAGAAAAAGCTCACGGCAGAGATGATAGCACGGCATTTTCACTACAACGCCGAATATCTTTCCCTTATCTTCAAGAGGGAAACAGGCTGTACGCTTATAAAATATCTAAGCCGCACTAGAATAGACATCGCCAAAAGGCTTCTTGAAACGGAGGGCATAAGTATAAAGGAAACCGCATATTCAAGCGGCTTTTTTGACGAAAAATACTTTATGAGGACCTTTCGCAAGCTTGAGGGCATGACGCCTATGCAATATCGTGAGGCATTTAGGAAAAGGAATATAAACAGTAAATAAAAGAAGCGATACCACACGGCTTTTTGTGCGGTATCGCCTTTATTTTATATTAACTAAAGGTTGATAAAACAAGTGAGCGGACACTGGTTGCACCTACAGGAGGTTTGATAAAAACTTACTTCTTCTCAGAGAAATAAACTGTGTATTCCTCGTCCATAACGTCGTAAAGTGGCTTGAATGTGATGTTATATTCCTGTCCCTTTGTGATATACTCGTTCTGCTTCCATGGGAATGTGCTGTAGGTGTGTTCTATCTGTGGCTCGAAAATATCGGCAGGCTTTGAGTAGTCACCGTGCAGACCGCAGTCACAGCCTGTTATGCCTGCAAGAACTATCGGCCCGTCAACTGCTGCCGCAAGGTATGGCATATCTTCAAGACGCTCCATTCTTATTTCTGACGGGAAGAAAAGACCAACTGTGTCGTTCTGCCACTCCCCTGCTAGCTTTATATAGCCGTTTGCGATCTCAGCCTTTACTGCATTGCCGTTCACTGTCACTTCAGGCTCACCGCTTACCCATTCAGGCAGGCGAAGCTTCAGAACAAAAGCTGTCTTTTCTTCACAGCTTACTGTGAACTTCATTGACCAGCGTGACATTGTGAAGTCAGAATGTTCGTCAAAGAAAGTCTGGCTGTTGTAGTTTTTCATATCAGTTGTCTGCTCAATATGAACAGGCTTGTCTGATACTGTGATATCAGCCTTTGAAGGTATATACTGGCTGACAATAACGCCCTCACTGTCTGTAAAATAAACAAGATCAGGATAAAGAGTCTGAGCCTGCACCATTGTTCCGTGACAGCACCAGAAATCGTGGGTCTTGCTGCCCCATTTTTTCTTTGAGCCGTGTTTAAGAGGCAGGAAATATGTTGGCATACCGGTAGAAGCGTTCTGCTGTGCAAGGAAGCCGTTATAAAGGCAACGCTCGATATAATCTGCATACTTTGTGTCACCTGTCCACTTGAAGAGGTAGTCGGCAGTTCTTACGAGGTTGTATACAGTGCAAAACTCCTGATCTGACGCACCAAGGAAATGACCCTGCTGATGAGGTGGCACCCAGAACTCACCTGAGTTTGCACCGCTTGTGGCGTATGTTCCACGGTCTGTGACAGCGCACTTGAAAAATCTCTCTGTGCGCGTTTTCCACTTTTCATCCCCTGTTATCTCATACATTCTTGCCGCACCATGAGAAAGCGGGATACCTGCGTTTGCGTGGTCGTTTGTGAGAGCGTCGCCGCCCTTATCAAGAGTATCAAAAACGCAGTTTCCGCTGTAGCGTTCGGCAAGCTTCATATACTTTTCGTCTTTTGTTATGCCGTAAAGGTCAGCCCAGACTTCGAGCATACCGCCCTGCTCGCCCTTATAGATGACGTCGGGTGAACGTTTCAGCATCTCGTCTGTCCAATGAACATACCAATCTGCAAGCTTGCCCACAACGTCAAGAGCCTGCTCATTGCCTGTGTATTTATACACGTCAGTAAGACCCATGACAGTTTTGTGCATTACATACTGAGGCGACCACACATACTGACCTCTTGCCATCAAATCGAAATACTTTTCAGGGATAGAGCCTATCCACTCGCCGCCATTGAGCTTCTGACAGCGTGCAAGCTCGCTTATTATCTTATCAAGCTTTGCTTTAAGCTCAATATCCTCATTTGAAGCGCAATAAGCTGCCGCCGCAGACAGCCAATGGCCGAGAAAATGACCTCTCAACTGGCAGGTAGGAGCTTCCCAGCCCCAGTGGAGCTTTGCTCCTTCAGGATCGTTCGCCACCTGAAGCCCCGGCATTACAACGCCTGCTTCTAGGTAGAAATTCTGCAAAAGGCAAGTGGAGTCAAGCTCAAAAAGATAGTTTCTGTTAAGGTCGGCTCTTTCACGAAAAAGTCCTGAGAGAAGCGACACATTATGTCTGTTCACTTTATCAAGCATAGAAGATACCTCCGAAATTTTATTTTTTCTATACTTGATTATAACAGCAAACCGCATATCTTTCAAGTGGACAAAACCCGAGATTTTATGGACAAAGCTTAGGTATTCATAGTCCAATTACGATACAACAAAAGAAGGCGCTGTAAAAAAACGCGCAATAAAAAAAGACTGCAACCACCCTTAAAAGGG
>ERZ826613.346-NODE-346-length-68320-cov-5.677888_pt1 | contig 68320 bp, 58 predicted proteins | sample MGYA00519925_ERZ826613 | MGnify/ENA primary metagenome ERZ826613 (study PRJEB31778, sample SAMEA3449236) | human gut metagenome | biome: human gut; feature: human-associated habitat; material: faeces | place: United Kingdom | collected 2010/2012 ... | reverse complement strand
AAACAATAAATTATGATTTATACATTGATTTAATATAAAAGTAATGTATAATAAAATTATAAATTAAAGAAAGAAGGAAAATAATGAGTGAAATAATAAGTTTGATAAACGAAAAAGGAGGAGTTGATTTGAAAATAACTGCTCCTAATATTATTGAGCAGGCTTTGAAGGATACATATGGAAGTTTTTCTATGATTCAACCAATAAAGCCAATGAATCTAGATAATGATATTCTCATATGTCCTGCACATTATTTTTCTCCTATTAAATATGATGTAGAGAAATGTTATAATGAAGATCGGAGATTGACGAGTAATTATCGCGCAAATCCAGAAACTTATTGTATCCATCGGTTTAATGCAGCGTGGGGAATCAAACCTTCCAAAAGTATTCAATTATGGGATAAATATAAAAAGAGATTAACAGCCGTATTAGGTGAGAGAATCGTTTCAAGACTTCTATCCCTATTGAAGATTTTTAAATAAAAATTGAGACAAAAGTTACCTTTCTAAGGTTGAATCTTATGCATTCTATTGAAATAGAGATTAACTGGCTGAATTGAGGAAGATGTTGAAAAACGACATGAAAAGAGTCCGGTATCTAGATATTGTTAAAGGCCTGTCTATTATTTGTATCGTACTCCTGCATTATGAGAGAGATGTATTCCCAACTAGCATAAATGTTTTTATCGGATCTTTTATGATAACTGCGTTTTATGTTGTGACAGGCTGGATCGAAGCAATGCGTTCTGTTCAAACAACATTTGTAGATTTTATAAGAAGAAAATGGCGGCATCTCTGCATCCCTTACTTGTGGTGGTCTAGTATTATTCTTTTGTTGGATTTAATTTTACTGGCATTGGGTTTCTATGACGAAATGCATATAAAAACGGATATTTATAAGACAATTACATTAAGAGGTATTGGGACGCTTTGGTTCTTACCTGCGCTTCTGGGAGGGGAAATTATATGGTTTTATCTCAAAAAACATAATATAATCCTTATCGTATTGGCATTCATTATAACTATCTGTTATCAGTATTTCTATCATCGTATATTTGATGGAAATACAGACTTGATGTATAGGATAATTGATGCTCCATTTCGAACTATTAGCAATATGTTGGAGGCTTGGGTTGGAATAGCATTTGGTTTTTTTGCCTATTTGCTTTGCAAGAAAAAGCTGCTAAATCGGTCAAATCTTGTGAAGGGTATGATTGGTGGTAGCCTTTGTATTTTTGCATTTGTATTGGCTAATTATTTACCTCGCGGTATATCAATATTCTGGCACTACTTGGCGCCTTTGATAGGGCCTTTGGGTCTCCTTTTACTTTTCAATTCAATTCAGGACCTTAGAATTCTTAATTATTTCAGCTTCTGGGGGCAGAACTCACTTAACTTAATGGTTACACACTATTCAATAGTATTGGTTATATTAACTTTGATAGTTGAAGATTTCTTTCATATGCCATACAGCGGTTGGGTATCTATCTTGTGTTTTGTAGTGTCTATGCCGGTCCAATATTTATTGGTAATATTGATAGACAAGTTTGCTCGATTTACATTAGGGAAATAATGATGAAACCGATCTTATCATATATTACTCCGAGAAATATTGCTTGCTTTATATTAGTATTATTTTGCATTCAATATATCCCTATAGAAAGTAGAGATGGCGTAAGTTTTCTAAAGTTGGCGGTATCTGCCCTTTGTCCGTTTATAATTGTGATTTATTCACCAAAGGTAGGGAGAACTACTGTTCTGTTCATGTTGTATTATGCTTTAATCATAGTTACAGCAATGGTACATCCTGATACCCTTAGATGGAGTACCGTTATTTTTATGGCAACTTTTATAGTTGTATTTATAACATATTATAATCTAGTAGTTTGTGAGAATGTCTTTTCGAAAGATTTTTTTACTAATTTACTTAAAAGGTTAATACTAGCATATACAGTTGTATTGATTATACAACAATTTTTTATATTACTTGGCATTAGATATTTCCCATTGATAAATTTAGTCCAATATCTAGATCGAGGAATTGGCACAAATTCTTTGACTTATGAACCGTCTTCAGCTGCAATTATTTTGTCATTTGCAATGCTATCACTCATAAGGATGTATGAATTGGATTATGGGCGAAAGCTTACTTTTCGAGAGATTTATAGAAAGGATAAATTAGTTGTATTAGGTTTTCTATGGAGTATGATCACTATGGGAAGCGGATCAGCTTTTATTGCATTAGGAATCTTGTTATGTTATTTTATTCGTCCAAAGTATTATTTCTCTACAATTGCGATAATTCTTATTGCTTATTGTGTCATTACATATGTTGATTTTGTTCCATTGCAACGTGCTAGAGATTCATTTGCTGCATTCCTAACTCTGGATAATCAAGAGGTTGCAAATGCAGATGGAAGTGCAGCTGCTCGGATCATTCCTATTGTGAATACAATTACCAGATTGGACTTGACTTCTTTGGAAGGATGGTTCGGACATGGTGTCGATTACGGGTTGAGCGATGGCTTGTTTAGCAATAAAGTTATGGTTGGGAATATTGCCGATTATGGATTTTTAAGCTTTATTCTTATGCAAATAATTGTATATACGAGCATGATTCGTCGAGTTTTCTCTTTGGAAACTCTTCTTTGGTTCGGTTTAGGACTGGCGACATTAGCAAATGTTCCACTTAATTGGGGCGCAATGATGTTATTTACGGGGGTAAGATATTTCCAAATTCAACGAGTATATGGACGTATCAATAATAATTGTAAATTATAATACTAAGAAGCTATTATTAGATTGTATTTCATCAATTTATGGGTATACTTCCAATTTGTCATTTGAGATTATCGTTGTTGATAATGCTTCAATTGACCAGTCGGAAGAATTAATTTGTTCCCGATTCCCTTCGGTTCGTTGGTTTAACAGCGCAGAGAATTTAGGTTTTGGTCGTGCTAATAATCTGGGTGCAAAATATGCAAATGGAGAGTATCTTTTTTTCCTTAATTCAGATACACTATTGCTGAACAATGCGATATTACAACTCTTATCGTATATGAAAATGCATAATTCGGATAATGTCGGTGTGTTGGGAACCTGGCTTCTTGATGGGAATCGTGAACCTAATAACTCATTTGGTTTTTTCCCTAGTATTAAGAATGAAATAGCTTATTTGTTAGGGAAATATCACCGTCCAGATAATTCGGAACTTAGGAGAGAAAGAGATGTCGATTTTGTAACTGGGGCAGACTTGTTTATTGCGAAGCGTGTTTTTGATGATTTAGGCGGTTTTGATAGTGAGATTTTTATGTACTATGAGGAGACGGATCTACAATATCGATTATCAGAATCTGGCTTGATTCGGCGAATTATACCTGGGCCTGAAATCATTCATCTGGAGGGTGGAAGTTTTAATAGTAAAAAATTGACAGTTTCCCGATTTATTATGGCTCAAACCAGTTATAATTATTATTTAAGGAAACATTTCAAGGGCCCTTATTATTATCTGTATTATGTGATTCTTTGTTTTATTCGGTTAACAATATTTGTTACGACAGATTGGAGTCTTAAGGATAAAATAAAGGCATACAAAGTTGTATTAAGAAAATAATAATTATGAATATTTTAGTTCTCGCTTATCAATTATCCCCGACGAAGGGATCAGAATATTCGGTTGCATGGAATTATGTGCAAAGGATGTCAAAATATCACCACTTAACAGTCATTTATGGCGTGTCTGGAACGCATCTAGGTGATTGTAGTGAAATGAAAAATTATATTAAAGAAAAGGGAGGTATTCATAATGTTGTATTTATAGATGTCCAGCCTAATAAATGGGTAAATCTACTTAATTGGTGCAATCGTCATAATTTTTTTAATTATACTTTTTATTTTGCATATCACGAATGGCAAAAGCAGGTATATGGGATTGCGAAAAGGTTGCATGACAGTGAACATTTTGATTTAATTCATTTTGTTGGTCCAATAGGATATCGTGAACCTGGTTATTTGTGGAAAATGGATATCCCATATATGTGGGGGCCTATTGGCGGAGCAGATAATGCTTCAATAAAATTGTTAAAGAAATCTCCTTTATCTTCGAAATTTAAGTTTTGGATAAGAAATATTATAAATAGCTTACAATTAAAATATTCTCATCAGTTAAAGCGGGCCTTAAGTCGCACTGATCTTTTGCTAACAGCAACATCGGAAAATCAAACAATTTTTAAAAAACGATTTGGTAAACCTAATTTTTATTTGCCAGAGAATTCAATTACAACCTCTGTGACATTAAATTATAACAAATTTAGTGATGAAACAAAGTATCATTTAATTGTTATAGGTAGATTAGTCGCAGGTAAAGCGGTTAATATCTTATTGGAAGCTCTTACTTATTTATCAAATCGCCATAAAATAATTGTGGATATTGTTGGTGATGGTCCGATGCGAACAGCTTGGGAAACATATGCTCGACGGAATCATTTGGAGTCTATTGTTAAATGGTATGGAGAATTACCTCGAACAGAAGCTGTAAAATTGTTTAATGAGGCACATTTGCATGTAGTTACAAGCGTAAAAGAAGGAAATCCGACGACTATCTGGGAGGCTATGAGTTATGGCGTGCCGACGATGAGTTTTGATCATTGTGGTATGCACGATACGATTTGTGACAAATGTGGCATACTCATTCCTATTCATACTTATGACCAATGCGTGCATGATCTTGCCAAGGAAATAGATAATCTTATTGATCACCCCGAACAGTTTAAACAATTGGCCGAAGGCGTATTGCAATGTGCAAAAAAATATTCGTGGGACAAGCGTGAGAAAATAATATTGGATTGTTATGATGCAGCAATAAAAAATCACAACTCTCGATGCGTAAAATAGTTTGTTTTCATTTGCTGAATGATTACAGCGGCAGTCCAAAGGTCTTAAGGATGGTTCTGCAGGGATTGCTTGGGCAGAATAATAAGATAGATCTTGTTACGTCAAATGGGAATGGGGCTTTAAATGATCTTTGTCAAAACGGCGATATCTGTATTTATAAGTATTCATATCAATTTTCTACAAATCCAGTAATCGCGTTAATCCGATATTTGTTTGTACAAGGATATTTGTTCTTTTTCTCATTTCGCTACTTGTTTCATCCTGGAGTATTATTTTATATCAATACGATCCTGCCTGTTGGGGCCGCACTCGCCGGTCGTTTGATGGGGAAGCAAGTGGTTTATCATTATCATGAGAATGCGTTTGCCAAGGGGGCATTTTATAAGTTGCTGGCGTATATAATGAAGATTCTGGCAACGAAAATAATTTGTGTGTCAAATTATCAACGTTCTTTTTTACGAAGAGAAAAAGGCGTTTATATAGTGCCTAATGCTATTCCTGAGAGCCTCATACACAATTTGCACCCCTGTCCAGATAAAGCTTTTTTGAATAAAAGAGTTTTGATGCTAGGTTCCTTGAAACAATATAAGGGGACAACTGTATTCGTCCGGTTGGCCGAGGCTTTACCTGATTATAAGTTCGAGTTGGTACTCAATGAAAATCAGGAGAATATAGATGCCTATTGGCATGTCAACGAACTCCCTTTATTGGAGAATCTGACGGTATATTCGCGTCAACAAAACGTAGCTCCATTTTATAACCGCGCGTCTATCGTCTTAAATCTGACTGATAAGCATTATGCGATAGAGACTTTTGGCTTAACCGCGTTGGAGGCTATGTCGGCAGGTCTTCCTGTAATAGTCCCAACTGTCGGAGGGATTGCAGAGATGGTTCAAGATGGGGAGAATGGTTATAAAATAGATGTCCAGGACTTTAGTGAGATTGTCATAAAAATCAATCATATTCTTTCAGAAAAAGCACTTTATGATAAACTGGCCAAAGGAGCCCTTGCTACAGCTTCAATGTATAATGAGGCCCATATGTGTACGCAGATAGAGTCTATTCTTAGGGAATAGTTTTATTGACCTGCTTTCTGTAGGATTCGCTTATCTAAATCTCATATTATGAAACAAGTTGCGATTATAGGCACGCAGGGAGTTCCTGCGCGCTATGGTGGCTTTGAGTCTTTGGTAGAGAATATTATCGGAGAGAATTGTCCGGCAGATATTCACTATACGGTATTTTGTAGCAGCAAAGATCTCTCCAGCCGGGACCCCTCCTATAAAGGGTGTAGCTTGAAATATATTCCCTTGCACGCCAATGGAAGTCAAAGCATCCCATACGACATCATTTCATTATGTAAAGCGATTCGCGGTTATGATGTAGTGCTGGTTTTGGGTGTGTCGGGATGCAGCTTTCTCCCGATTTTCCGGCTTTTCTTCCGCAAAAGGCTTATCATCAATATTGATGGTCTTGAACATCGTCGGGATAAGTGGGGACGCGTAGCCCGATGGATTCTTCGCTTTTCGGAGTCCATGGCCGTTCGTTATGCCGATGTCGTTATCTCTGACAACAAAGGAATCCAGGATTATGTCCGCGAAACCTACCACAAGGAATCGGCGTTAATCGCCTACGGAGGAGATCATGTCTGGCGGAATCTTTCGGAAGAGACGCAGCAAAAGTATTTGGATCAATATGGGCTGAAACCGGGCGAATATGCAATTACCGTTTGCCGGATCGAACCGGAGAACAATTGTCATATCACCCTGGAGGCCTTTGCACGTAGTAAGAAACGTCTTGTGTTCATTGGCAATTGGAATCACAGCGAGTATGCCCGGAATTTAAAGGAGCGCTATAATACTTATCCCAATATTTCGTGCCTGGATGCGATCTATGATCTGGACGTGTTGTATGCGTTGCGGTCGAATGCCGGGTTTTATGTTCATGGACATAGTGCCGGAGGAACAAATCCTTCCTTGGTGGAGGCCATGTTTTTCGGATGCCCGATTCTGGCCTACGATGTGGTGTATAACCGGGAAACTACACAAGGTCAGGCGTACTATTTTTCGAATGTGGAGGAGCTGGAGAGGCTTTTGCAGCGGACGGATTTGCGAGGCGATATTATGAAATCGATCGCGGAAAAGGAGTATACCTGGAAACATATTTCCCAGCAGTATTGTGCCTTGTATTAACAAGGCAAGTAATCTTTTCAGATTATTTAGATAGCGGCTCGAATATAGGGCGGCCTTAAGATATGTCTAATCGAATAAATCGCTACTGCGTCATCATGGCCGGAGGAATCGGCAGCCGCTTCTGGCCGGCCAGCCGACGCCACCTTCCCAAGCAGTTCCTCGATATTCTGGGCACGGGGAAGAGCTTCATCCGCCATACGTTCGAACGTTTTGCGCCGATCATCCCGGCGGAGAACTTCCTGGTCGTGACGAATGCCGCCTACCGGCAGCTGGTTCTCGAGCAGCTCCCCGAGCTCCGGCCCGAGCAGGTGCTGTGCGAACCCGTCGGACGCAATACGGCCCCCTGCATCGCCTATGCGGCCTTCCGCCTCAAAGCGCTGCAGCCTTCGTCGACGATGGTCGTAGCGCCGTCCGACCACTTCATTTTCGACGAGGAGGAGTTCCGCCGCGACATCACCTCCTGCATGGAGTTTGCCGAGGCGCGCGATGCGCTGGTGACGATCGGCATCCGTCCCTCGCGCCCCGACACGGGCTACGGCTATATCCAGACCGCATCCGTCGGGGAGATCTCGCCGGTCGCTTCGTTCCGCGAGAAACCCGATCTGCAGACCGCCATGAGCTACCTGGCGGCGGGCAATTACCTCTGGAATGCCGGGATCTTCGTCTGGTCGACGCAGAGCATCCTCGCGGCGCTCGAACGCCACCTCCCGGAGGTCTACGGCCTCTTTGCTAAACGGTCCGCGGCGTTTGCCTCGCCCGACGAACGGCCGGCCGTGGAGGAGATCTTCTCGCGCTGCCCGTCGATCTCGATCGACTATGGGGTGTTGGAGCGGGCAGCCAATGTCTTCGTGCGGAGTTCGGATTTCGGTTGGAACGACGTTGGAACATGGGGTTCGCTCTATGAGCTCTCGGCGAAGGATGCCGACGGCAACGTCGTGCCGACCTTTTCGAAGCTCTACGACACGACCGACAGCCTGATCAAGGTGGCCGGCAAGAAGGTCGTCGTGGTAGATTCGCTGCACGACTATATCGTGGTTGATACGCCGGATGCGCTGTTGATCTGCCCGCGTTCGCGCGAGCAGCACATCAAACAGGTCCTCGAAGATCTCACGCCGATCGACGACGGACGGTTCGTCTAGTTGCTCCAACTGGTCTGAAAAGGGCTGATTCCCTACCGGGGAATCGGCCTTTTTTATGCCTGAAACCGTTGCTTTTTCGTCGGAATCCAACCGAAACTCGGGCCCGGCATACGGTGCTCGGTGAAAATATTTCGCAAAAGATTCGGTTCCCATGCACTTTATGAATATACCCGCAACTTGTCCGGTTAAGCGGAGTCTGTTATCTCTGAGATAGACCGGATCACTGTTTACTGAAAAACATTATATTTGCAATGGCAAAACGATTGTTTTGAAGATAATGGTAGGGAAGGTTGAATTTTGACAGCATAGAAAAAGCTGCATTCCCGGATAAATCTGCTGTATGGCCCCAACGACGCTCAGCTCTCAGTTATGCCGGGCTGAAAATGAGTAAGAGTCTCTTTGGATGGAACATACGAGGCTGAATCTTTTCTTTTTGTTCGCAACTTGTGTATGACGCTAATGAGAATCAAGCAGAAACATCAGGAATGATTGATTGAACAAATATCCGACCTTCACATTATTTAATTTTGCTACTGAGAATCGTTTCGATCACTTCAAAGTTAACGAAATATGACAGAATGGGATAAAATGTAGAAACATCAGATCTATAATGATTTTGATGGTGATCTGTTCGACCTGCGGGTTCAAGCCAAAAAGCTATTCAAGGAATTTAACCGTACGGAAGACGAAGAGACTGATCGGCGTCAGGAAATCATGCGTCAACTCTTCAAGAAAGTAGGAGAACGCGTTTGGCTGGAGTCGAATTTTACCTGTGAATTCGGCAAAAACATTACGATCGGGAATGATGTCTATATTAATTTTGGATGTACGCTTCTTGATTGCGGACAGATAACAATCGGGGATAATACGTTGCTTGGTCCTAACGTAAGTGCATTTTCGGGCAATCATTCCCTCGATTCGGCAGAACGTATCGCCGGAGCCTTAATTCCCAAACCTATTACTATCGGAAACCGAGTTTGGATTGGCGGTGGTTGCACCATCCTCAGCGGTGTGACCATCGGTGATGATACGGTTATTGGGGCAGGAAGTGTTGTAACCCACGATATTCCTTCGGGTGTTCTGGCCGCCGGAAACCCTTGCCGGGTATTAAGGAAAATCACGGATAAGGATAAAGTCGGGTTTCCCGTATAGTCGAGGGAGAATAGACAGCAAGAACCTTTACACTCTTTCAGCTGCGATCAAAACGGTTTTCCCCATAGGATTTCAAGTAGATTCTGAAAGCCATTTGCCCGTTCCGAAAGGTTGAGAATTCGGAGAGCTGGAGTTCAAAAAGGGCCGATTCCCTACCGGGGAATCGGCCCTTTTTTGTACCCGAACCCTTTGTCTTTTTTGACGGAATTCAAATTCGGATTGCTGTGAACCCGGGTTGAAAAACGTTTCCGAACGCTCGGATATCGTTCCGGTTTGAGAACTTTTTTCGGCAGAAAAGCGTGCCGAATGGGGCCTGTTTGAGGGGATGATTCTACAGAATCGTCCCCCTTTTTTGTGCTTGTAAAGACCCGTTTTCGAGTGCTGTATGATTGAATTTCGACCGCATTTCGAACGGGTCTTGAGTGAAGCCGGCGAGAATCCGCCGGCTGTCGGGAATTCGGGCCGGGCCACGGTGGCCCCTGTAAAAAACGACGACTTCGGAGGAGTTTTCCACCCCCTTGCGGGCAAGCTGTTTTCTGTTACGAAATCTATTTCGCGTAACGGAAAACACAGCTTGCCGGGGCCAAAACATATAATGTTTCTGCCCCTAACAACGGGTCGAATATCACGCCCCGTTCCCGCTTGTTCGCCGACCAATCTGAAGAGGCGAACCGCCCGTCCCCGAAGCCGACATCGGGAACAAAAACGGTCAAAAAAAGAAGGCCGCAGGGCGTCTTATTCAACCGCAGGGTGTCTTATTCAAAAAGACCGACTGACTGATTGACGTCAGTACTGACTGACTTCAGTACTGACTGAAGTCATGGTCTTCTGTTTCCCAGTTGTTTTGTTTTGTTGTTGTGCTGTTGTGTTGTTGTGTAGTTTTGCTGGCTTGCTGTTTTGTTGATATCAGTATGGGTGGGCCGATGGAGATTCCGATGCCGGGTGGAAGGTCGGAGGTTTTCCGGGACGGTGAAAGCGAAACGGGACGCCTCTCCGAGGAGCGTATACCTCCGAGGCCGGTTGGCGGGAATCGGGTAGGGTAGGGCTACCCGCGCTGTGGGGGTACGCGACGGAGGTGCCTCGGGTGCGGGATCTCGGTGCCGTAACGGAGCCGGCGCGGATGGTATCCGGGTTCGGACGTCTTCTTCCACGCGGAGCCCGGCCCGGGACGGATTTTTGACGCCGATACGCTCGCCCGCCGCCGCTGAATCCCCGAATTGCCCCGGCGCGTCGAGGAAGATCGGTGTCAAAACCCCCGGCGGCTTGATGCGCCCCGGCCCGACGGCTCCGTGGTATCTTTGCGGCCGAAGCGGATGCCATCCGCCCGGGTGAGAAGCTCCGGGAGCACTGCGGCATACCGAAATTCCTCCGCCCGCTTCCTGCCCGGATGCCGATACCTCGATGTGCCCGTCCGGTTCCCGAACGGTCGTCCGAAATCCGCTCTTTGGGAGGCGTCGCACCCCCGAAACCGACGCCAACCGGTGCCACACCGACGCCAACCACTGCCATAGCGCACCGATGGCGGATCAATCGGCCCGGGATGCCCTATCTTCGCTCCCGAAACCCTAAACGCACAAGATTATGGAGTACATGATGGTTGAAAAACGGAGTTACGACCGCCTGGTCGCGCGCATCGAGGCGCTGGCACGGCGGGTGTCGGAGCTGTGCCGGCGTCAGGACAAGACCCTGCAGCACTGGCTCGACAACGAGGAGGTGTGCCTCCTGCTGAACATTCAGAAACGGACCCTGCAGCGTTACCGCGAACGGGGCCTGCTGCCCTGCACGCAGATCCGCCACAAGGTCTACTACAAAACCGCGGATGTCGAACGGCTGCTGGCCTCGGCGGCCTACCGCTGTCGGCGCCAGTCGTAAAACGGGACGGTTATGGACAAGCAATCGGTTTTTCAAACGGACGAACGTCCGGAGTCGCTGCTCCGGACGCTGGAGCAGATGGAACAGGATCTGGACCGCTGCATCGGGGCGCTCCGTCCGACGCTGGGCGGCGAACGCTACCTGACGGACCGTGAGTTGTCGGAACGGCTGAAGATCAGCCGCCGGACGCTGCAGGAGTATCGCTCCTCGGGCGAGATCCCCTATTACTGCGTCTGCGGCAAGGTGCTCTACCGCGAGTCGGATATCGAGCGGGTGTTGGAAGAGCACTATTTCGCCTTGCCGTGATGGCGGCGGGCCTTGTCGGCAAACGAAAGACGGCCCGGAGTGCTCCGGACCGTCTTTGGCGCGTCGCCCAGTAGAAAGCAGGGCGGAGCTACTCCGCCTTCCGGAAGTCGATGGTGGTATCCCGATTATTGTATACCCAAGATAAGTAGTTGATTGACAAACTCTCCGGACGCGTCTCGTTGTCGAACCAGGCCGTGATCGGGAATGTCGAAAGTCCGTTGCCGGGATTCCTTTCACACCGCAAGTAGTTCAATGCCCGGTTTTTGCTGATATCCAACCCCGTCAACAGATTGTCAAAGCAATGCAGCTCCTGCAATGCCGTGCAATGGCTGATATCCAGCGACGTCATGCCATTGTCGCAGCAGTCCAATTTCTGCAGCTCCGGACATTGGCCGAGGTCCAGCGTCGCCAACTGATTGTCGCGGCAGTTCAGTTCTTTCAGGGCTGTACAGCCGCTGATATTCAACGACGTCAACCTGCTTTTTTTGCAGCTCAGAATCTCCAATGCCGTGCACCCGCCGGCATCCAACGACGTCAATCTGTCCCCTTCGCAGTCCAATGTCCGCAACGCTGTGCAGCCGCTGACATTCAACTTCGTAAATTCTGTTCTTAAACAGTATAGTAGTGTCAGTGTTGAACAGCCGCTGACATCCAGTGAGGTCCAAGCCGTTTCTTGGAAACCCAGATGTTTCAGCGATTTGAAAAACTCGATACCCCGCAGGTCGGTCAGAGATTCGGAACTGCTGTGGCCACTCCCAATTTCCAGTTCGGTGACGCTGGCAATCGTTTCCATGTCTTGCCGCGTGATCTTTCCCACATCGGAAATAATGTCTTCCTGTTCCAGAAAATCCGCGAATACCGGGTCGAAGAGCGAGGTGAAATCCGCATCGGCGGATGCCCCTGTCTGGGTAACGGTTATCTGCACGGTCTGCGCTCCGCAGGCGATGTCCACATAAGCCGTGCGGGACTCCTCCGTGATTCGGGGCGCGGCGGTCAGTGTGACGCTCTTGCTGCCGGCCGTGCCGATTGCGGGCGTGACGGTCAGCCAGCCCGAGTCTTCGCCGGCGACGGAGAGTGTCCAGGCGGCCGAGGCCGTGAAGGAGAGGGTCGTAGAGCGGTTGTCGATGGCGTCGAGCGTATACTCGGTTTGTTCGATGGTCAGAGGCTGCGGGGTGTCAGATCCTTCATCCTTGCTGCAGGCTGCAAGGGAAAGGAGGGTTGAAAGTGTCAGCAGGTAAAACGTTTTCAGGGTTTTCATCGCGTTTGTGTTTGTTATCGGTTAGGAACAAGGGTTAGGGTGGCTATTCCGTCTTTCGGAAATCGATGGCGATCGTTTTGTCGTCGTAGGTCCACTCCATGGGCAATATTCTGAGATTCGCCGGTATGTTCGAGTTGTCGAACCAGGCTGTGATCGGGAAGGTTGAAACTCCGTCGCCGGGATTGTTCTCGCACATCAATGTCCGCAACTTCGTACAAGTGCTGATATCCAGCGACGGCAGCTGATTGCTGTCGCAGGCCAGCCCCATCAGCGACGTACAATTGCTGAGATTCAGTGTCGTTAACTGATTGTTGTAGCAACTCAGTATGATCAATGATGAGCAACCGCTGAAATCCAACTCCGTCAACTGGTTGTCGGTGCAGTCCACTTCTGTCAGCGACGTACAGCCGCTGAGACTCAGCGACGTTAACCCGTTCTTGTTGCAAGACAGGTGCTGCAGCGGCGAGCTGCCGTTGAGCTTCAGCGACGTCAACCCGTTCTCATTGCAGTCCAGGTACTGCAGCGACGAGCAGCCGCTGACATCCAATGACGTTAATTGGGCCCTGTAGGCCATTATCTCCTGCAACGACGTACAACCGGAGACATTCAGCGATGCCAACTCACTGTTGTAGCAGGTGAGCGTCTTCAATGCCGTACATCCGCTGACATCCAGCGAGGTGATCGGATCCGAGCTGCAATGCAACTCGATCAGTGACGGATGATTGCGGATAACCAGCTCGGTCAGGTCCGTATCGGAGCAATCCAGTTTTCGCAGCGACTCGAAATACTCGATCCCTTGCAGGGAGGTCAAGGGTTCGGTATACTCGCTCAAATCGTCCAGCCTGATCACATTGGCCAGATATTCCATATCCTGTCGCGAGATCTTTCCCGCATCGTAGATATGGCCCATCTCCTGCAATCCGCGGGCGAACGACGGGGCGAACCGGTCGGTGAAATCCGTGATGTCGGTCATGTACTGGGTGACGGTTACCGGCGCGGGTTGCTTGCCGCAGGAGATTTCGAGACGGACTATGCGTTCCGCCTCGCTGAAATTCCTTCGGGCCGCCAGTTCGACGGTCTGGCTGCCGGCCGTGCCGCTTGCGGGCGTGACGGTCAGCCAATCCGCGTCTTCGCCGGTGACGGTGAGCGTCCAGTCGGCCGAAGCGGAGAAGGTGAGGGTTGCAGAGCGGTTGTCCAGGGCATCGAGCGTGTACTCGGTCTGTTCGATGACGAGTCCGGTATCCGCGGGGCTCGGATTGGGATCGGGGGTTGAGTCGTCGTTGCTGCAGGCGGCAAGGGCAACGGCGGCAGCGAGTGTCAGCAGGTAAAATGATTTCATAGGTATACTTATTCTATATTGAGTTTGTATGTGCGGTTTTTGTCTTCGGTATGGGCGGCTCATTGCCATTGCCGGGCTCCAGACAGACCGGTTGGAAAGGGTTTCTGCTCCTGTGTGGTATATGGGGTGTTGGAAATTTTTGTCCGAGGCAGTACGTCCGAAGGTGCATGGACAGACTAAAGGTAGGTGAAAAAATCGAGAAATCCGAGGCTCCGAACGCCCCGATGTGCGGAATTTGTCAGAATCGCACATTTTTGTCGAATGGGCATTTTCTGCAATTGTTGTTTGGGCACATTTTTGTCGTTTGAGCACATTTCAAGATGTGCCGCCGACCGCCTCCGGCGCGGGAAAACCCTTTGTCTCCGACGCACGGGCCCGAGACCCGATCCTCGGTGCAGGCATTCCCGCTGCCGGGTGTCCGGCCAAACAAAACGGACGCCGCCTCCGCAACGGGAGACAGCGTCCGCTGGTGTGTATATGGGTTTGGGGGAAGGGCTCCGGATTCCGGACCCTCGCCGAGGCGCCGCCGGTCAGCAGACCGGCTCCTCGCCGGCGATTGCCACGAGCCGGATCTCGGGCCCGGCGGGTCGGAGCAGCCAGCGGCGGAAGGCCTCGCTTTCGAGGCTCCGCAGCCGGAAGGCCAGCGCCGCGATCATCTCCAGACTGTACAACTCCACGCCGTGAACGATCCGCAGCGTGCGGCCCCTGCGCAGCGCCTCCGAGCGGTAAATCGCCCGGATGTTGGCCCGCACGGCCGCCTCGAAGACCCCGAACAGCCGGGCTATTTCCGACTGCGTGAGCCACACCTCGCCCCCGGCCGTGCGGCGGACCGTGACCCGCTCCCCGTCGATCGCAATCGACCCCGTGAAAACGCTCTCCATCGCCGTCTGTATTACAGGTCGGCGGGCAGGGCGTTCATCTCGCGCAGAATGGTCTGGTCGAGCACCTTGGCGTAGTGACGCGTCATCTTCGTGTCGGAGTGTCCGAGCATCTTGGCGACGCTCTCGATCGAGACGCCGTTGGCCAGCGTGTAGGTGGCGAAGAAGTGCCTTGCTGCGTGTGAAAAACATGCTCTGACGGCATTTCGCAGATGGCGGCAACGAAAACGTAAATGGTTTGGAATGAGGCGATTTTCCATTTTTGAGGGAGCAGTCAACCGCACACCGTAGCGAGACAACCGTTACCAGACCGTTACCCGTATCGTTACCTCGGCGTCCACAGGTAACCGGCAGCGATCGACAGACTTCCGCACGGCGTTTTATTCTCTGAATCACCGGTTTTTGCATAACGACGAACGCCTTTAGTCACGGTATCTTTGCCCCGAGCAGGGAACCCTAAAAACCAGTCGTTATGAAAGAAGTCAGTTGCAAGGTTTTGCTCTACCTGAAAAGGAGCTCCCTGACCGCTTCGGGTCAGGCCCCGATCATGTGCCGCGTGACGGTCGGCCGATCGATGGTGCAGTTCAGCAGCAAGCTCACCTGTACCCCCGCGTTGTGGAATGTCCGCGAGCGGCGCCTCTGCGGCAAGAGCCGCGAAGCCGTGGAGACCAACGCTCGGATCGAGAAGCTGCTGCTCGGAATCCATGAGGCCGTCAAGAGCCTCTCGATCCGCCCGGGAGGGTTCGATGCCGAGGCTGTCAAAAGCCAGTACCAGGGCAGCCTGGAGACCCGCATGACCCTCCTCCGCCTGCTGGACCGCTACATCGAAGGACTCCGCAGCCGGGTGGGTATCGACTGCGCCCGAACCACGCTGAGCACCTACGTCTACACGCGACGCTCGCTCGAAGCCTTTATCCGCCGGCGGTTCGGACTCCCGGACCTTGCCTTCGGACAACTGAACGAACAGTTCATCCGCGAGTATCAGGATTTCACACAGACCGAGCAGGGTTACGCCCTGCAGACGGTGCGCCACTACCTGGCCGTGGTGAAGAAGATCTGCCGCCTGGCCTTCAAGGAGGGGCACTCCGAGAAGTTGCATTTCGCCTACTACAAGCTGCCCCGACAGGTGGAGACGACGCCCAAGGCATTGAGCCGCGCCAGCTTCGAGAAGATCCGCGATCTGGATATTCCCGCACAGCGATGGTCGCTCTCGCTGAGCCGCGACCTCTTCCTCTTCGCCTGCTATACGGGCACCTCCTATGCGGACGTCTCGCGCCTGACCGGGGAGAACCTCTACACGGATGAATCGGGCGCCCGGTGGCTCAAATACCGGCGGAAGAAGACCGACTACCAAGCCCGTGTGAAACTGCTTCCCGAGGCATTGGTCCTGCTCGACAAATACCGCGATGCGGAGCGGGAGACACTCTTCCCGCACCAGTCGGCCGAGGTGGTAAAGGCCAACATGAAGGGGCTTCGGGGGCTGACAGGCATCCCGGAGGCGCTGACCTACCATGCCGGGCGGCACAGCTTCGCCAGTCTGATCACCCTCGACGAAGGGGTTCCGATCGAGACCATCAGCCGGATGCTGGGCCACAGCAACATCCAGACCACGCAGATCTATGCACGCGTTACGCCCCGGAAACTCTTCGAGGATATGGACCGGCTGATTGCCGCCACGAGCGACCTGAAACTCATCCTGTAAACCCGTCTATTCATCGTTCAAATCCTTTCTACCATGCGAAGTACCTTTCGAGTCTTCTGTTATATCGATCGCCAGAAGGTCCGGGCGGACGGCACGACGGTCGTCTGGTGCCGGTTGAGTATCGACGGCAAGCGTGCCGTACTGACAACGGGCCTCTATTGCCGGCCCGAGATGTGGGATCCCCGCCGCGGGGAGATCCTTTCACCCCGGGAGAACAACCATCTGGAAGCCTTCCGTCAGCGGGTTGTCCGCACCTACGAACAGATGCTGGAGGAGCAGGGCGTGGTGAGCGCCGCAATGCTGAAGGAGCGGCTTGTCGGGCGCCATCCGGTTCCGACGACCCTGCTGGCGACGGGCGAGGCGGAGCTCGAGCGGCTGGAGCGCCGTGCCGAACGGATCGGCTCGTCCTCCACGTGGCGGGAGTCGCGCCTCATGCAGGGCAACCTGCGGCGCTTCCTGCAAAGCCGCGGCGAGGAGGATCTCCCGCTGCGGGATCTGACCGAAGCATTCGGGCAGGCCTTCAAACTCTACCTGAAGAGCTCGCAGCATCGCAGCCCCTCCTACGTCAACCGCAGCCTGACCTGGCTCAACCGACTGGCCTATATCGCCGTTGACCGGGAGATCCTGCGATGCAATCCGCTGGAGGATCTTCCTTACGAGAAGAAAGTCCCGCCGCGCCATCGGGCCATCAGCCGCGAGGATCTGCAGCGTCTGCTGACACACCCGCAGGCGGATCCGCGGCTGGAGCTGATCCGCCGGATGTTTCTCTTCTCCTGCCTGACGGGACTTGCCTATGCGGACATGCAGTCGCTCTACCCGCGCCACATCGGACAGACCGCCGAGGGGCGGAGCTACATCCGCAAGCAGCGGGTCAAGACCCGCATCGAGGCCTTTATCCCGCTGCATCCCATCGCCGAGCAGATCCTCGCGCTCTATAACCGGACGGACGACACGCAGCCGGTCTTCCCGCTGGGACCACGCGACGGAATCTGGCACGACATCCACCAGCTGGGCATCATCGTCGGCATCCAAGAGAATCTTTCATACCACCAGAGCCGCCACAGCTTCGGCACGCTGGCCATCTCCGCCGGGCTTTCCATCGAGAGTATCGCCAAGATGATGGGACATGCGAACATCTCCACCACTCAGGGCTACGCACAGATCACCGAGCAGAAGATCTCCGAGGATATGGACCGTCTGATCCGCCGCCGCGCACGACGGCAGGGCGAATCCCCGGCGAAGATGTAGCGATTTCCCGACGACGACTGACTCCCGGAGATCCCGAGGCCGGCCGTTGTGTTTGTCCCTGCTCCTTTTCATCCGGCAGCAAGATAATGGGCCGGAGCGAAATGCCAACCTCATGCCCGAGGGGTTTTCCCGGGAGAAGCCTCCCCAGATGGAGATGCTCCCCGGGAAAAAGGTTGTCGTATTCGCTCCGGTCCGTTTTGGAGGTTACTGGTGGTTAGCGCATTTTTGTGCTTTCTTCCATTTACAACTCACTGCAAACCAACCACTTGCAAAATTTTGTTCCGTGAGGCAAATCCCGGACGGGACAAAAACGGTACAAAACCACAGGAAAATAAAATCAAGAACGCTTCAAGCCCTACATCCCTTGTCGTGGACTTCTCTTTTCTCTGCAAAGGTACGATTTTGTCCCGTGAATTACAAACAAAATCCTGCAAATATGCTGCCTATCAAACATTTATACTATATGGGCATTTTCAGGAAGATACTGCAAGTGCTTCATTCACAGACTTATGTTGCTTATTCCAAAGGCCTGTTAAAATCCGTTTTATGCCATTAGTACACTACAGCATTTCCGCCGATGCACATTGCATTGGACAAATGTACAACCTATCTGCCATTATCCGCAATACGGAATGTGTGTCCTATCAGTAAATTGGTAAAAATACCACATGGCACAGTGACCGGACAAAGCGACATATTCAGCGTTGTACAATGTAATAAAATCGCTGATTTTCAATATGATAAATGTTTATAAATCAGAGATTGAATTACGGATTTTACAAATCAAACCATATACATTTGCAGCCAAATTCGATTAACAAACCAATAATATACAACAGCATTATGACTGAAAACAGAACATCAAAAATGAATCTCGAACAGGAGCGCAAGATTGCGGAGCTTCAGGAGCGAGTAAACAGACTGGAAAACCTTTGCTATGCGGCCAAGGAAGTGCTGAACTTGGAGGAAGCGGCGAACTTTCTCGGCGTTGCCAAAAGTACCCTGTACAAGATGACGCACCTGAACCAGTTGCCGTACTTCAAGCCTGCGGGGAAACTCATCTTCTTTGAGAAGCAAAAACTGATTGATTGGGTGCGTGGCGCAAAATCAAAATCCGTTGACGAAATCAAGGAGGAAGCTGCCGCCAAGATTCAGGAAATGAACGAAAGACAATGACCTTTTTATTCACATCAAAAACAAATTGTATTATGGAACAGAGTAAGAACATGGAACAGGCCGGAGCAGCTTCGACTGTTCCGACCGAAAAGAAGAACGAGAACCGTAAACGTGAAGTCAGCAGCAAGGACGTACAGGCCATCCGCACATTTTTGGAAAGTGTGGGTATCTACGAAGCGGACGCACTACGTGTGAGCATAGCCATCGCTGACGGCAAGGCTACAGCAGAGAGTATTTCTGCGGACGACCGCCTTGCGCTCAACCGCTATCTCAACAGCGGCACGGACAACGGGCGGCTGACGGCAGACAACGCACAGGAACATCGGTTGAACCGTGTGTTCAAGTTGTTGGAGCGTGTAACGGAGTTTTGCGACAAGCGGCAGTTGGTGACGGTCAACAAGGCATTGCTTTCCATTGCAGTGAACGCCACGGACATCAGCCGTGCCGTATCGAGCCTTGACAAACGGCCTGTACCCGGACAACCGTTTTCGGGAAACACAAACGGCAATGGAGCAAACAAGTGACCGTATGCAAAAGGTGGAAAGGTGTATGCTCCGTGGTAACGCAGTCTGTTTTTCTTCCCTTATTTCGGGATGATACGCATTGGCTGACTGGTGCAAGTAATTGGCGAGCCTAACACTTTTCATGCGCCGTTCAAAACAGAAAAGCCGTGCAGGGTACAACAAAAAGCAAGTCGGTGTTTCCATGCCGATACCAGCACGGCTTCATTCCATTCAGGAAAAATTAGTATCACACTTATAATGTCAAAGATTTATGGACAAGGAAACATACAGGTTCATGTACCCGACAGGGATTGAATCATTCTCTTTCCGATTTTCCGACCGTGCGCTGCAATGGCTGTGCGGAACAACTACCGATGACAACGGCAGGGAAACAGGCAACTTCACATTGTTTGGCGACCTGTTGGCAAGGATGGCATTGACGGACGGTGCAGCCAATGGCTTCCACAGGCCCCTCATGCTTTCCGCAGGTCAGGCACAGTATTCCGAGGAACAGCTTTCTTCGCAATGGAACATGGGCAGGAAACGCATACGCAACCTGCTTACCACGCTTACGGACATGGGGCTTATCGACACCTGTCGCTCAAGGGTTGCGTCCGTGATGACCTTTCCGTGCTTATTGCAATGGGAAACATCGGAGAATGACAACATAGACAACTCTGTTATTCTTCACAAACAGAGGGAAGAATAAGAGCCGTCAGAAGCCGAGCCGACAACGGCACAGTGCGAAATAACGCTTTCCGTTGTTCCATTATCCGGCACTCCACTGGCACCAGTCTGTTTTGGCTGTGGCAAGCGGAAGTGTGGAATGGCATGGAGCGGTAGCATTCAGTTGCGAGGTATGCCGAGGTATTACCGTCTTCGGACAGTAATACCACGACGCCCTCGCAACAGTCCGGCAGACTGTTGTCCTTGCCGCTCGCAGGCTCGCACCATCCCTCTTTTAGAAACCGTTTCACGACTATTTTATTCTATTGGTATATGACACAAGAAAAAGATATTTCCAATCAGGAACATGGGCAAAAGAAGCCTGTTATAAGGCGTGACAAAGTGGTTGTTACCAAGGTTACGGAACAGGAACTTTCGCAAATCAAAGACACCGCCAAGCAATGCGGCATGACTCGCAGCGACTTCATCCGTGCAAGGGCACTCGGCTACAAGCCACGGCAAAGGCTTTCCAACAGGGAACTGGACGGTTTGCGGCAGCTTGCAGCCTGCCGCACGGACATGGTGAATTTCGCCAACGCCCTGCACGGATTGAGCGACAACGAAAAGGTAAAGCTATTCCGTCATCAGCCGACCATGCTTGAATGGTACGAGAAAGTGGCCCATGTCACGAACCATGTCGCCGACTTCTTGCAGTTCGCACAGACAGCGAACAGCTATCCGGCAGGAACAACGAATCAAAAAACAAAGGAGGACGGTGCATGATAGCCAACGCAAAGGCAGTTGCCCACGGCATAAGGGCGATGCTCTATGTGTCGGGAGAATCGAGGAACAAGAAACATCCTGAAAGGATAACGCGCATCTGCGACAACTTCATGCCGCAGGACATGGACGCTACGGGTATCTGGACGGAAATGAAGTTCGCCACCATGAACCACCCCAACATCAAGAACAATGTCATACGCATGGAGATTAGCCCGGCGATAGAACATACCGAAGACTTCACGTTGGATGACTGGCGGCAACTGTGGTACGACTTCGCGGCGGCTTTCGATGAACAGGAAATCTGGGACAAGGACGGCAATGTCGTTTCCGCACGAACAAACATATCGCACAGCAAGTCTAGCGTATGGCTGCACGAGGAATCAAAGAGCGGCATACCGCACCTCCATGCCATTGTCTGCCGTGTGGACGAGGACGGGAACATCAACAACGACCATGCCATCCACCTCCGCGCACAACGGGCGGCTGAAAAGGTTGCAAGGCAAAGGGGTTGGACTACCGCCATGCGCATCCACGAGAGGAACATCCCCCAAGTCAGTGCCGACTGCATGGAAGCCTTACGTGAGCTTGACAAGTGGTCATGGGACGGCTATAAGGAACGGCTTTCTGCCAAAGGCTACAAACTGCACCTACGCAAGGACAAGAAAGACGTGATACGCGGCTATGTGCTTTGCAAGGGCAACACAAGGTTCAAGGCTTCGGAACTCGGAAAGGGGCGCAACCTGACGGCATCACGCATCAGGCAGACATGGGAGAAGCTGCATCCCGAACAAGACAGACAGAAAGCCAAACAAGCAAGCCCGACACCCAAGCCGACCGCCACACCGACCCCGAAACCTACCGTACCCAATGCTGCAAAGCAAAAGCAACAACCCGTTATACGGCAGAGCAACCCGGTTTACGAGGACTACACGGAGTATAAATCAAACCGCCTGCCCACGGAATTTGAGCATGACGGCAAGGCCTACAAACGCTATCTGCCCGACGAGGTGCTTGACTTCTTCAATGACGAGTTCGACTACCAAGAACTTGCCAATTGGCAGGACTTGCAGAACTTGGCGATGGCCTATTTTACACTGCTCGCTTCTCCTTACGGGGAGGTTTCAAGTGGCGGTGGAGGTGGCTCACAGTCCGACCTCAAATGGGGGCGTGACCCGAAGGAAGACGAGATTGAATTTGCCCGCCGTTGTGCGCGTGAGGCTTCGCATAGGCTCGGCATACAGAAGAAATCAGGAATGAAACGTAAATGACAAACTCAATAAACAACAACGTATATGAAACAACCCGATACTGCCGCCCTGCGTGAGCGGCTTGCCAATTATACGCCCGAAGAGGAACTGAAACAGGACACGCAGGAACTTGACGGACTTCTTCAAGAAGTCAACTGCCGAATGGTTGAACTTCACAATCTGCTGAAAGAAATCCAAGCCCTGAAAGAAGAACTGCACGGCATACACGGCAGCTTGAAACATACCGTTCAAAGGGAGCGGATGGCTTTCAATGCCCTGCTTGCGGCCAAGGACAGTGCCGACAACATTGTGAATGGTATCAGCAACGCCATTGTCACGGCAGAAAAGAATACCGTCATCCATGCTAAGGTTGATGACAGTGAACTGGCAAAAGTAAACCAATGTTCAGCCAATCACATCAAAGCAGAGAAGAAACTTTTGGAGGAACATAGTAAAGAGTTAGCCAAACACCTTCAAAAGAATGAAGGCATTTGGCTGTCGAGTGGATGGCTAAGGTTCACGATAGCGACACTGGCCATTTGTTGCATTGCCGTAATCCTATGGGCTTTATACAAATAAAATACGCTCTTACTTTCCCAAAGATTTGAACATTTTGCTGATGCAGCGTTTCTTTTGTTCCATATTGGGGTGAACGTAAAGGTCGAGAGTGGTTGAAATGTTGGAATGCCCCAACAAGACACTTACTGTTTTGTAATCGCATCCGGCTTCAATGCAACGGGTGGCAAAGCTGTGGCGCAGTCCGTGATATTTCAATTTGGGAATGCCCAGTTTTGCCATCAGTCTGTTATAGTAATTGCGGTATGTGCGTGGTTCGGTAGGGTGTTCATCGTTAGTCAGCACATAGAAATCATCATTGACAACCTTTTTCAATGGCTTAATCATGGCAAGCAATTCTTTGTTCATAGGTATTTCACGACAGGAGTTCTTGGTTTTAGGCGTGTTGATAACGACCTCCGTATGTTTTCTGCCACCCTCAATAATGTAGATACGCTCGATTGTGCGGCTTACTGTTATAGTTCCATCCGTCACATTGATGTCACTCCACTTTAAGGCACAGACCTCGCCAATGCGCAAACCAGTAGTAAGGCTGATATAGATGCCAAGTCCAGTAAAGGAAAAGTGCGTTTGGATATAGTCTAAAATCTTTCTATGATTATTAACCGAAAGCACTTCCAACTCATTGCTCGATGAACTTGTAGGATATTTGATGTCCCATTCATAATAGTTCATCCATTCATTTTTAATACCGAACTTCATCACCATTTTGAGCACTATCAGTATGTCCTTGATGGTTTTGACACTCAATCCGCTCTTTAATTTCTGCAAGACAAAGGTCTGCACAGCCTGTTCATGGAGAGAATCATTATCTCCGAAATACGGGAGAACGTGGTTCTCCAGAATTAACACATAAGCAGCCATCGTGGACTGCTTCACGTAAGGACGCTTGTACTCTTTCCAAGCTCCTGCAATTTCTCTAACTGTCTTATGAATCATGATTTCTAAATAATTAGTTCTTATAATTAGAGAAATATAGTATGTGATGTTCCGGCTTTACGATTCCCGGAGTTTACTGAGGAATGGGAAAAATGTAAGTTTGGTGAAATTGCTACAGGTTTTGACTATGGCATGAATGCGGCAGCAAAACCCTATGATGGTCAAAATAAATATATTCGTATTACAGATATAGATGAAACATCTTCAACTTATAATAATGAGGATGTTGTTTCCCCTGACGGAACATTATCAGAAAACTATATGGTTAATGAAAGAGACATCTTGTTAGCTCGGACTGGAGCAAGTACAGGCAAGTCCTATTTGTATCGGAAATCTGATGGTAAACTTTACTTCGCAGGTTTTCTAATTAGAGCTAATGTCGCAGAGCATAATCCATACTTTGTGTTTTCTCAATTACATACTCATAGATATTGGAGATGGGTTTCTATAATGTCTGCACGTTCAGGACAGCCGGGTATCAATTCACAAGAATATGCTTCTTTCCCAATCTTTACAACAACCTTAATTGAAGAAAATAAAATATCAACCTTATTATCTCTCATTGATAAGCGTATTGCCACCCAAAACAAAATCATTGAGAAATATGAATCCTTAATTCAGGCGATTATTTACAAGGCAAAGATGGACGGGATTAGTAAAGGCACGTGGAGAAAAATAGACCTATACGAAGTTCTGCAAGAGCGAAATGAAAAGAACGTTGAAGGTAGAACTATTTGTTCTGTATCCGTCAGTCAAGGGGTAGTGAATCAGATTGAATATCTTGGCCGCTCTTTTGCAGCGAAACAGACGAGCCATTATAATGTTGTCAAATACGGAGATATTGTTTACACAAAAAGCCCAACAGGAGATTTCCCGTATGGCATTATAAAGCGTAGCGACATCAGAGAAGATGTAGCAGTTTCACCTTTGTATGGGGTTTATATTCCTGCAAATGACAGCATGGGCGTAATTTTGCATTTCTATTTTATGCAACCCTACAATGCCTTCAACTATCTTCATCCGCTTATACAGAAAGGTGCAAAGAACACGATAAACATATCCAACGGAAGATTTTTGGAAAATTCCGTTCCTCTCCCTGTTTCTGAAAGTGAAGCCAACGCTATTGCCGTAATGTTGAAAAGCATTCAAGCAAAGATTGAGATAGAGAAAAAATTACTGCAATCATACGCAAAAGAGAAAGAGTATCTGTTACATCAGATGTTCATATAAACAACTGACGTAGCAGATAACGCTTCTGACTACAAAGCAATCCTATTATCTGTTTTTCAACAATTAGTTTGTCCGAATAGGTGTTGAGGATTGAGTATATTTTGCGTTGCTTTTCTATCATTGGAAAAGGAAACTTTTTCTTCATAAAGTCACTTTTCTGCAAATTAAAGCGTGTACTACCTTGCGCCAGTGGGTAAACGGCTTTTCTAAATAATTGTGATGAAACGTAATAAGCCAAAAATGGAGGATATATCTTAGATCCATCGGTTATATTGGAAAAGCCACGCGACTTTGACCCTTTTGGCCAAATAGGATTGTCCCCTTTGGCTACAATATGATTGACCCTTTTGGCCAAAATAGCATTGACCACTCAGCTCCCCTATTGTTATAGATTTTTTGTGTAGATTTGAGCACCCGAGTCCTGGTGTAACAGGGGCGATAATAAAATCTATACAAATGGATAAACGAATCAAAAACATTCTAAGATGTTATGCGGCCGGCATGGGAATCAAGGAAACGGCGTCCACGTTTCATACATCCCGTAATACAGTCCGCAAGTATGTCCGCTTGTTCCTCTCAAGCGGTAAGAGTATTGACCAACTTCTTTCCCTGTCCGATGGGCAATTGGATGAGTTGTTCGGCTGTACGGCATCCCGGCATCGGGATCCTTCTTCCAGGAGGATAGAATTGGAGGCCTTGCTTCCCGGATATGTATCCCGCCTGTCACGTAAAGGCATGAGTGTCCGAAAACTGTTCAAGGAGTACCATGCCGAATATCCGGACGGTTTCCGGTTATCTTCCTTCAAGCAGGCTGTCCGCCAGTACAAGTTTCACGTCAAGGTCGTCGGTCATGTCGAGCACTATGCCGCAGACCAGATGTATGTTGACTTTGCCGGTGACAGGCTTGAAGTCGTTGATGAAATGACGGGCGAGACGAAGAAAGCCGAGGTGTTTGTCGCCATTCTTCCATTCAGCCATTATACCTACTGCGAAGCCGTATGGTCGCAACGCAAGGAAGACCTGATAAAGGCATGTGAAAATGCCATGCAGTATTTTGAAGGCGTCCCTGCGGCTATCGTCCCCGACAATCTGAAGGCTGCCGTCGCACGAAGCGACCGCAACGAGCCTGTCATCAATGATGATTTCGCCGCTTTTGCCGAACATTACGGCTGTGCGGTCTATCCCGCCCGTGTGCGTCACCCCAAGGACAAGGCTTTGGTAGAAAATGCCGTAAAGCTCCTCTACCGTTCCATTTACCTTGACATGGAAGGAATGACATTCTCCAGCCTGGAGGAACTCAATTCCGCCATCCACGTTTCCCTGCTTGATTTCAATGAAAAGGTGATGGCCGGACGGGAGGTGTCACGCAAGGAAATGTTCCTTCATGGAGAGAAGGATTATCTTCGACCGCTTCCTGAGAAACGTTACGTAATGAAAGAGAGGAAACTGATGACCGTGGGAAGGAACTCTTACGTTTCCTTGTTCAAACACCATTACAGTGTTCCAAAGGAATATATAGGAAAGCGTGTGACGATTCTCTATGATGCCGATACGGTGGAAATCTACTGTGGCATGAACCTTGTCGCCACCCATGACCGCTGTGACATTCCTTACACTTATTCTTGGAAAAAGGAGCACAACCTGCCCGGTCATTATGGCCCCTATGACAAGGACCTGGAGGAACTTTTCCGGCGTGCCTCGGAAATAGACAATATCGTATTGAACTATCTCCGTGAAGTGGAGCGTTTCATGCAATATCCTCCAAAAGCGTTCAGGTCCTGCCGGGGTATCTTGACGTTGGAGAAAAAATATGGTCGCGACCGTCTGGTCGCGGCTTGCGTATGTGCGGACCAGAAGTTGCAATACGGGTATCAGGCCTTGCGCGAGGTGCTTGAACTGGGAGAAGATGCGGATTTCCTTCCCGATGAGGACGGGAGAGTACAGCCCGGCGTGACTTCCCCGACGCCATTGACCCACAAAAATATACGTGGACGTGAATATTACAGAAAGGACAAACAATAAAACTCATATGTTATGGAAATAAACAATAAAACGGCTCCCGTTGCGGGACAACAAGACCAGAATACCCTATCACTGGATTTAATGAACCGTATGAAATTGCATGGCATGGCAGAGGCTTTCAGGGAAAGTCTTGCCGGCACCACTCCGCAATCCATGACTGCGGACACATTCCTTTCCATGCTCCTTGCACGCGAATGGGACTATCGTGCACAGGCTGCCATTGCACGGCTTACCAAGAATGCGGCATTCCGCTACAAGGCCTATATTGAACAGATCGACTATGCCACGAACCGGGGGCTGGAGCGAAACCGGATGGAACGTCTCGCCACCCTTGATTTTGTGCATAAGGCACAGAACCTTTTCATCACCGGTTCTTCAGGAACGGGGAAAAGCTATCTGGCCTGCGCCCTCGGCCACGAAGCATGCAAAAGGGGATTCCGAACCTTCTATGCCAATGCCCCGAAACTGCTCGGCGCGCTGAAAGTAGCCAAAGTCAAAGGTACGCTTGAAACGGAACTCAAGAAGATTGAGCGATGCCAGTTACTCATCCTTGACGACCTGTTCATCGTACCTCTTGATGCCAAGGAGCGGCCCATACTGCTTGAAATCATCGAGGACAGGCATGAACGGAAATCCATCATCATCACATCGCAGTACCCATCCTCCGACTGGTACGACATGGTGGGTGACCCGACAATAGCCGATGCAATCCTTGACCGTATCATACATACGGCTCATACCATAGAGTTATATGGCGAAAGTATGCGAAAGTTGAGGTCTAAGAAAAATGAGAAATTTTAAAAGGGTAAAATAAAATTGACCCCCGACACCAGGGCTTTAAAGGGTCAATCATATTGTAGCCAAAGGTGGGCAAATCCTGTTTGGCCAAAAGGGTCAAAGTCGCGTGACTTTTCCAGTTATATGAATACCAAAGCAAAAACTATTCAGATACAAGGGATAGGTTTCGCCCAAATACACAGCACCCATTCCAACTTCTTCAGGCGTTTCAGAGGATAATGTGAACAGAATATCACCATAATGGACAACTGATTGTTGTTCTGTTTCTTTGATTTTCACCAAACCTACATCGGTTGAATCAATGATCTGGTTCTGATAGACATTCATGTAGGTTATGAACGGATAGCCGTCACCAAAATCTTCTGCATTTTTTCTTGACAGCCCTGAATATGATAGCCCAAAGTCACTAAAAGACAGTGCGACTTGTTGCGTTTCTCGTTCAATCAAGGTATCACACATCGCCTGAATTAAGGATGATAATACGGCAATGTCAGCCATTGTAGATAAACTTTATTCGTCCGCGAATGGCGTAACTTATTCTTTTCGGCAACTCTTAGAAGTGGTAAATGAGAAGAACAAGAAACTTACCTATTCCAATGTTCTATCGGCCAGTCAAGAATTAGGTATGATTGAACGGAGCGGCATAAATATAGACATCAAATTTGAGCAAGATAGCATCAGCGGATATAAGATTGTCCGTAAAGGTGATTATGTAGTTCATCTTCGTTCATTTCAAGGTGGTTTTGCATTCTCTGATAGAACTGGAATTTGCAGCCCAGCTTATACAATCCTACGCCCAAACGATTTAGTTGCGTATGGTTATTTATCTCATTTCTTTACATCAAGGCCATTTATAAAGTCACTCAAACTTGTAACATACGGTATTCGTGACGGACGTTCCATCAATGTAGATGAATGGTTGGATATGACGGTAATACTTCCAACAAGGCGAGAACAGATACATGTTCTTGCAATAATAAATGCCATAGATTCAAAATTGCGTAATGAAACTATAATACAATCAGATTTACATAGACAAAAGTTGTGTTTGCTAAATACTATGTTTATATGAACAAATGCCTTAGCAAATACACTTTTTGAGCGGAATATAGCTCTTGAAGGTTTTCATTTACAGCTATAGAGTTCTCTATTAAGCCAAGAGTAGATAATATAGATACGCTTTTCTCTTGCTCTACCACGCGGAAAGTCATATTTAAGATGTCATCACCATTCAGATTAGCAATAGCCCCATTCCCTCCTTGCAGGGATTGATACACCAATCTCTTATATCTTTGTGACTGCATCAACCATTTTACAAGCGGTTGCGATGTACGATAAACTCCGCAAAATGCGCCTATTGTGGAGTGCCTATCGTCAAATGAATAGTAAGAGTTCTTGCCCACAAGCGAGGAAGAACCGTTAGCCATACAAATTACTATATCTCCTTTGCGTAATATTTGAACTTCTGTAGGCTTTTTATTGACATAAACGACATCTTCCTTGTTTACATTGTTCCCGTAATTCAGATTGTTAGCTCGTATTACAGTTGTGGCATTTATATCTTCTGTAATATCTTCATTTGAATAGGTTAAACCTCTTACAAAAGAACCAATATCACCCAATTTGAGTAGGACTCCACCTTGTATGCAAAAGAGCATTTCTACAATGGCTGACTTTAATTTTCTCAAATCCTCAATGATTTTGTTTTGGGTTGCGATACGCTCATCTATCAAAGAAAGAAATTTGGCAATTTTCTTTTGTTCTGCAATTTTAGGGTATGATGTACTTATTCTTGCAAAATTGGGATAAAACAAATAGATACGAACACCACCTTCTCCGTTTACGTTGTAATAAAAATTCATCTTTGATGTCTTTAAGAGTTGCATTAACCAATCTGCATCTACTATATTACATGACTTAAAACAAACGTATAGAGAACTTATCATGCAAGGATTATCTCCATTATATTTGGCTATTGAACCAACATTTATTCTTGCTGGATTATAAGCAAAATCATTCTTGTGGATGATTTTATATGCCTTGATGTCTTCACCAATCATTTCTCTATCTTCAAATTGTTCTGATTGAGGAACAAAGCCTCTATTATTTGTTACAGAATACATGGGATAACTAATTCTATCTTTATTTCGCAGATTGAAATTGATAGTAATATCTCCCAGTTTACATTTTTCCCATTCCTCCGTAAACTCCGGGAATCTCAAAGCCGGAACATTAAGGACTTTCTTATCTTTATTATCTGCCATAGTCATTACTCTTTAATTTTATTGATAAGTTCATTTGCCGTGATGTCACGCATCAAGGTGAAACCAAACCATTTCTTACCTAAATCTTTGATGGATGCCCCTATGTGGTACACTTCATCATCAATAAGCAAGAAACGGTCGTGTGCTTTGTTGAATTGCTTTATTTCAATGGGCGAATATTGTGCATTATGACGGTCAACATCCAATTGGAACTGGTTACTAATTCGCTGTGTGTAGATAGTTGCTGTAACCCCGTTTCCTCTTTTATCAAGCAATGTAAGTACTGTGTCATCCACATAGTTGTCAATCAAGATAATTGAACGCTTTGCTTTTCGCATCAAATCGGACACGAAACGGTAAGCATCAAACACCTGTCCGTCATAGAAAATACCTTGTATGGGTGGAATATTCGCATCCAACCGTCTGAACACTTCATCAATGCGTTTGTCCGTTACTTCTTGATGCTGCTTCATTTCAAGCTGATGATATTCTATCGTTTCAAGCCGTTGGAACAGTTGAGCATTGGTAGCGATGAAGCGGCGCATGGACACAAAGGCTCGCATGATGCGAATGTTCACTTCCACCGCTGTTTGTGATTTCAAGACAGAACTAAGCATGGCGATACCTTGTTCAGTGAAAGCATAAGGCAATCTCCTGTCGCCGCCCCAACTTGAAGTCACATTTTGTGATTTCAAGATTTCAACATCCTCTTTGTTCAGTTGGAACATGAAGTCATCGGGAAACCGCTCAATGTTACGTTTTACCGCTTGGTTCAGCACTCTGGTTTCCACACCATACAACAGAGCCAAATCCCTGTCAATGATGACTTGTTGACCTCTGATTACTCGAATCATCGGTTGTATGTCAGCTGTCAATGGCAACTGGTCGCAATTCGCGACCGGTTTATTTGCCTTGCCCTCTGTTTTTTCCCTTTCTTTAGCCATAACTTACAAATCTTGATGTCGCAAATTGCGACCTCAAATGATTATATCAAAATTATATAATTCCCAACTCTTTCAAATACACATCAATCTCCTTATCCAATTCGGCACGTTTGGCTTCCAATTCCTTGATTTCCGCCATTACCGCCTTGATGTCAATCGGTTCTTCTTCCTCAAAGGTGTCAACGTAACGAGGAATATTCAAGTTATAGTCATTATCGGCTACCTCTTGCAGCGTGGCAGGGTGACTGTACTTTTCTATTTCCTTACGGTCGCGGTAGGTTTCGACTATCTTTTGAATATGTTGCGGACGGAGCTTGTTTTGGGTCTTGACCTTTTCAAACTCTTTGCTTGCGTCAATAAACAGAATGTTGTCATCCTCTTTACGGCATTTCTTCATCACAAGGATACAAGTCGGTATACTCGTACCATAGAAGATGTTGGCTGGCAAACCGATAATAGCATCAATATAATTTTTCTTTTCGATAAGGAAGCGACGGATTACGCCCTCTGCATTGCCACGGAACAGTACGCCATGAGGAGCAACACAAGCCATCGTGCCACCCTCATTCAAGTGATAAATCATGTGGAGGATAAAAGCGTAATCAGCAGTTTTCTTCGGTGCAAGTCGCCCGGCCTTGCTGAAACGGTCATCGTTGTTGAACTTGTCGGCTGCACTCCATTCTGCGGAAAAAGGCGGATTTGCAACCACCGCATCAAACTGCATATCGCCAAAGGCATCCCACTCCAACGTATCACCGTTTTCTATCTTGAAATTGCTGAATTTGATGCCATGCAACAACATATTCATTCGGGCAAGGTTATAAGTGGTTGGATTCTTTTCCTGTCCGTAAATATCCACCGCATGACCCACCTTTGCCGCACGGAGAAGCAGCGAGCCGCTACCGCAAGTCGGGTCATATACATTGCGAAGCCGTGCATGACCGATAGACACTATTTCAGCCAATATCTGGCTGACTTCCTGCGGCGTGTAGAACTCTCCTGCTTTCTTTCCGGCTCCAGCGGCAAACTGGCCAATCATATATTCGTAAGCATCGCCGAGAATGTCTATTTCTTCCGATGCTTCCACGCCAAACTTGATGTCATCCAAAGCAAGCAGCACATTGCTGACAAGCGTATTCTTATCTTCTGCCGTCTTGCCAAGTTTTGGAGAAGCAAGGTCTATATCAGAAAACAGACCGCCAAAATCCTCCTCGCTGTCATGTCCCAACGTACTATCCTCAATGCGTTTCAGCGACCTTTCAAGAATGGGTAAAATGTTCTCTTTCTTCTTGATTCGGTCAATCACAGATGAAAAGAGGTAAGTCGGTTCTATGAAGTAACCAACACCTTCCAAACATTGTTTTTTCAGTTCCTCTTGCAGTTCAATGGCATCTTCATCCTCCATATCCCATAAGTCTTTGAACGATACGCCGTCATCAACTAAAGCGTTGTTGGCGTATGCCTCTATCTTTTCAGATAGGTATTTGTAGAAGATGAAGCCTAATGTGAAATACATGAAATCACTGGCCGACATATTACCACGCAGCTTGTTGGCGACTTCCCAAAGCTGGTCACGGAGTTTCTGTTGTAATTCTTCGCTCATATTTAGTACCAATATTTTTTTAGTTTCTCTGATATGTATAACAAAGACTGCCTATTTTCAGTGACACGATAGGCAAGGACATCTGGAATAACCTTAGCTATTGAATCTTTATTTATGCGTTCACGCTGTTTCAATGTTTTATAGTTATACCACTCGGACATAATATAAACATTCTGCGCTGGAGCATAATTTATACATATTTTATTTAGCATATTCTGACTGCCAACTTCATTGCTGACATAGCAGATTAACATTCTTTCCGCTAATAAAATATCATTGTCATCAGGTTCTAAATTTGCAAAACGTCCTACCCATATTTCCGAAATTCGAGGCAATTCATTTATATGATGCCCTTCGTTTGAAAACCGTTTGGAAACCCCTTGTATCGTTTTGCCAATATAGAAATGGTTTGTAGTTTTCGCATATTTCTTATATCCCGATGCAGAGATACAAATTACACGTGAAGTCTTGATGGCAATTTTCCCAATCTCTTAATTCATCCATAGCTTTATCGCCGTTGAAAGAACCATACCACCTAATTAAAAATGTCTTATCCATTGATTGTTTTTTGTATAGATGAATCAAAGACATTCCAAGATATACAATGCAACGAGCCACCGACATTTTCATCTTTCGCATCAAATGTAAGTTCTCGTGAATCAATCTTGATTACAGAATCAACCTGAAGAAACTCTTTCAACTGCTTAACAGCAATATCATCGGCTTCTTCATTTACAGTTGGCATAAGTACAACATTTCCGACTTGCAGATAGTTAATGTATATCCATGATTTTTCTGTACTTATTTCACCAAAATGAAATTCCTTAATTTTGAAATACGGAGACAAAAGTTCCAATAGCTTTGACCTATATTCCAAATCGTAATCAATGTAATTAGAAAGCAATATAGTTTCATTGTCTATTGCGTGCAATATACCATCCGCATGACACAAAGGAAGTTCATTCCTTTTCTCACATTCTTTAATTTCATTCGGGTCACATGGTATCCATACAACCTGCTTTTCAGAAGCAGACTCTATTCGTTTGGTGATTTCATACTTGGGTAAATCTCCATTTTCTTTGAAAACCTTTTCTGTCAAAATTATCTTATTGCCACAAACAACTACGTTACCTCCATCTAAAATGACATCACAATCTATGACATCTTTATCTCTAAGGAAATTGCATTCAGGTTTGTCTGTAATAAACTCACTCATACCTTGAACTTTCACGAGATAGTCCGGATTATATCTGTAGCGCATAAATTTATTGTCACCAACCTGAATAGGCATATAATCTCTCGCCCAAATATCTTTTGTTTGTCTTATGTCCGAACCTATCTCAATACCATTCTTTTTTAATGCATCTATGATTGGCTTCTTGCATTTTCTGTATGTTTGAGTTAGCTGTGCAGAAAAGAAAACCTTATTTGTCTTACTATCCAACATATTCTTAATCCCAATTAAAAGTCCTTATTATACTGCGCAACCTATCCATTATCCGTGTCAGAGCCTTACGGGTCTTAATCAATCCAAGATGCTTCTCTTTCAAAGCCTTTTGTATGATTTCCGGCTGTTCTTTTTGCAGATAATCGTATTCTTTTAGGTAATGGTCAAGCACGTCTGTGGCAAGACCTTCATCCTGCGCCAATGAGTTCACGGCTTTTTCTCGTTCAGCGGAGATATATCGGTTCAAGCGTTCTTCCAGTTCGCTTGTGCCATCCGCTTTCTTCCGTTGCGCCATAAAGTTCTCCTTATCCTCATCCACGTTCTTTTGAATGAAACCGTCTATGAGTTTTGCCTTATTGCGCATCTCGGCATCCTTAATCATGGTGTCAATGATATTCTGTCGCCGTTCCACATAGTCATTGCTGTACGGGTCAAGGTCTGCAATCAGTTCAAGGATGTAAGCCACATTGATAATGTCGCTATGCAGAAGTTCAAGGCAGAAGTCCACATCTTCCAACCGTCCGTCACTTGGTTGTTCATCGTCCTTGTTGGGTGAAGTTGATGGCGTGTCGGATGAAATAAACGTGTCGTGAATGTCAAGATACTTGCTTCGGAAATCCATGAACTGCTGTTCGGTCATGCCGAGGTCATCTTCATCATTACTGTAATCATCATATATCTGAATTTCGGCGTGTTTACGGATAATGTCGCGAAATGCCAGTACAAAATCTTTCTTGTCCTTCTCACTTTGCAATAAGTCTATGCTGCTTGGCTCAGGATACTTTTGCAAAAAGTCCTCCGCCAACTGCTGATACTCCTTTTTGACTTCATCAAACGGCGGTCGTACAATATCTTCGGGATTGTTCGAGTTGCTGAACAGTTTAATGGCTGTATCTACATTGTTTTTCAGGTCGCGGAAACAGACAATCTTTCCGAAACGCTTTTTCTCGTTCAACACACGGTTCGTGCGACTGAAAGCCTGCAACAAACCGTGATACTCCAAGTTCTTATCCACATAGAGCGTATTGAGTTTCTTGCTGTCGAATCCCGTAAGAAACATTCCTACGACAAGGCAAAGGTCGAGCGGCTTCATGCCCTCTTTCTTCTTTTTCATGCGCAGGTTGATGTCGTCATAGTAAGCTCGGAAATTCTCCGTGGTAAATGCCGTACCGTACATTTCATTATAGTCATCCATGATGGCCTGTAACTCGTCGGCTTCACCCACACTTTCACTTACATACTGCCCCGTACCCATTCCGGTCTGCTCGTCATCCTGACTGCTGTTGGCAGCATAAGTGAACACCGCACCGATACGGATTTTCGGTTTCAGCGACTTGAATATCTTGTAATAACGGATAAGCATCGGCACGGATTGTACGGCAAACAGCGCATCAAACTCTCCGTCAAAGGTTGATTTATTGAAATTATTGAGGATGAATTTTGCTATTTCTTCCATACGGTTGGCACTGCCGTTTTCCACATTCTCATTACCATGATAATACTCCACAAGGAAACCCAATACGTTCTCATCGGCAATGGCATCCTTGATAAGATAACGGTGCAGACACTCTCCGAAGATTTCTTTGGTTGTATGTCCGTTCACCGCGTTCTCATTGAAGATAGGCGTACCCGTGAAACCGAACACTTGTGCATTGTCAAAGAACTTCATAATCCGCTTATGGCTTTCACCGAAGTGGCTTCTGTGGCACTCGTCAAAAATCATCACGATACGAGAGTGGCGTATTGCTTCTATCTTGGTGCTGTACCATGTCCTGCTGACGGCAGCATTGAGCTTCTGAATGGTGGTGATAATTATTTTAGAATTGCTGTGCAGCCGTTTCACAAGTTCGTCCGTGTTGTCCGTACCGTCCACAGCCCCCGGTTCAAAGGCATCATATTCCGATTGGGTCTGCGTGTCAAGGTCGTGGCGGTCAACGACAAACATAACCTTGTCCACATCATCCAGCTCCGCAACGAGTTGTGCAGCCTTGAACGATGTCAGGGTCTTACCTGCTCCAGTGGTATGCCATATATAGCCGTTGTCATTGGAGTTCTTCACTTTGTCCAATATCTTTTCCACGGCATAATATTGGTACGGACGGAGCACCATCAGGCACTTGTCGCCTTCATGCAGCACGATGTATTTGCCGATGATTTTGCCAAGGGTACATCTTTCCAAGAAGAATGCGGCAAACTTATCCAATTCGTTGAAAGGTACATTGGCTGCATCCGTCCAGTTGAACGTAAACTTGTAACCGCTGTTCGGATTGTTGGCGAAATAGCGTGTGTTTACTCCATTGGAGATGACGAACAGCTGGATATAATCAAACAGTCCGTGATAGGATGTCTTTTGATAACGCTGAATCTGGTCATACGCCACCCTCAATTCAACCCCACGGCGTTTTAACTCTATTTGCACCAAAGGAAGACCGTTTATAAGAATGGTCACATCGTAGCGACACTTCTTTCTGCCTTCCACAGTGATTTGGTTGGAAACCTGAAACTCGTTCTGGCACCATTGCTGGCGGTTGAGAAATTCCACCCAGATACGTTTGCCGTCTGCCGTGTCAAGCGGATAGAGGTCACGGAGCTTCTTCGCCTTTTCAAAGCGTGTGCCGCCTTCAAGGTAAATAAGTATCTTTTCAAATTCCTCGTCCGTAAATCCAGTACGGCCATACTCTGCCAGCCGTTTGCGATTGTGTATTTCCAACTGCCGCTTGAAATTGGCTTGAAGATTGCCCTCTTCGGTTATCTGGACATATTCATAGTCCATTTGCTGGAGTGTGGCGATAAGTCCGGCTTCCAAAGCCGCTTCACTTTGTATAGACATATTTTTATATATTCTCTTTTTCGTTCAGACCCTTGATAATCTCAATACCCAATGCGTTCTCTATTTTGCATATAGTTTCCAACGACATGTTCTTTTTCCCCTTTAATACCTTGGATATGTACTGTTGGGTACAGTTCATTTTATTGGCCAACATCTGCTGTGTAAGACCGAGTTCTGACATTCGCTTGGACATGGCAGCGGCTATCTGCCGTGAATATTCCGCCCAATCCTTTTTCCCCTGTTCTACTCTTTGCACTGCATCCGTCACAGTTCCACAAGGCATTTCATCTGTCATTGTATTCATTGCGGTATTTATCTTATTGAACGCAAAGGTAATATAAATATTCGAGAATCAACAACCAACGGGTTGTTATTTGAAAAAATTATTTGCATCAAGCCACATAAATAGGGGGTCGCCAAATCATCGACCCCCTAATACCTACCCTGTAAATAGGCAAAACCATTATCGGAACAGGATTAGAACACCCCATCTGTCAGGCTCATTGCCTCCACTTTCTTCTCCATATTCACCTTTGCGTAAACCTGCGTGGACGCAATGCTGCCATGCCCCAATATCTTGCTGACCGAGTAGAGTTCCGCACCTGCCGTTATTGCCAGTGTTGCCGCCGAATGTCGGCTGCTGTGGTAGGTGAAATCCTTTTCTATCCCTGCCTTTGCCTTGATACGCCGCACATACTTAGCCACGTTGTCGGGCTTCTTCACCAACGGGAAGATAATGCCGTCCTCTCCGTTCTCCGGTCTTGGAGGAAGCAAGGACAAAGCCAAAGTGTTGAGCGGAACGGTGACGGGACGCTTGGTCTTGTGTTGGATAATGGAAACCATCTGCACGCCGTTTACGTCCTTGATGTCGCTCCACCGCAAATGCTGCATATCGCCGAGCCGAAGCCCAGTCATGCACGAGAATCCGAAAGCCATCTGTACGGTCTGCTCCATTGCGGTTTGTGGTGCTACTGCGAGAAAGCGTTTCAGTTCGTCAGCCGTCAGGTATTCACGGTGCTTGTCAGGCGCATGGAAGCGTTCTTCCCTTGTAAGGTCTTGAACCGGATTGTACGAAATCAATCCGTCACGCACCGCCTTGTTGAAAATAGCCTTTACCGTTTCCTCGAACAGCACAAGGGTATAAGCTGCCAGTCTGCCGCCATTCGTCTTTATTTGCTTACGGTTGCGGTAACTCCGCATATAGTCGAACAGGCCGCTAACCAAATCACTGTCCACATCTTTCAGCAGGGAATTCGTCCGCTTTACCCGTTGGAGATAGGCGGCTATCCGTTTGCGAACAACGCGCTTGTGTGCAATCATCTTCTTGCAGTTGCCGCTGTCTATCGCACTTTGGATATAGTCATCGCACCATCCAAGCCAAGTCATCGTCTTGGCAGTTTTGTTTTCTTCCGTCTTTTTCTTCTTCTCAAAGGTCGGGGGATTCAGGATGCGTTGCGCACGTATCTCCTGCGCCTTGCGGTAGGTTTCCCCATTGAGCTTCTTCGCATGGGGAGCATCGTCGGGGATTAGATAGAGGTGCAGATTTTCTTTCTTGCGGAAGCCCGTTTCGTAATACTCCAAATACAGACTACGGTTTCCGGCAGTCAACATTCTCACTTTGATTTCTACTTTCATAAGATTTATACTTTTCTAATTGGTTACACAAACATATTGTTCACGAGGTTCATCGTTTCGATTTTCTTCTTGTCCACAATTTTGGCATAGACCTCGGTCATCCTGATACTCTGGTGACCGAGAATCTTGCTCACCGTGTAAAGATCAGCACCGAGTGTCAGCAACAGGGTTGCTGCCGTATGACGTGAGCAATGGTAGGTGATGTGCTTCTGTATTCCAGCTTCCTGCATCCATTCACCCAGCACCACTTCAACCGTTGTAGAGGTGATACGGAGTTGGTGGAACACCCTTTCACTATCCTTTGACTTTCGGGGCATCCACTTCTGGGCCTCGTTGGAAAGCGGTATCGTCACCGTGTTCTTGGTCTTTACCTGCTCATGTTCGATGTAGAGCGTCTTGCCGTCAGCCGCCTTGTGTATCTCGTTCCACTTCAAGGCCATCATGTCGCTGTACCGCAACCCGGTAAAACATGAAAACAGAAAAGCCTTTTTCACAATGTCGTATCGGCACGGAGTGGCAATCAGCGTCCGCAATTCCTCTATGGTCAGGAACTCACGCATGGCACTTTTCTTTTGCGGCTTCTCCTTTGCGTCCAACAGTTTGAACGGGTTGCTGTTAATCAGCCCCTCACGGACAGCCATGTTCAAGGCAGCGGCAAGGCGGTTCATGAAGATGCGGCAGGTGGTACTGCCCAATGTTTTTTTCCCGTTGTTGAACGTGCAGGTTTTCAGAAAGGCGATAAAGCCCTTACAGAAATCCTTGTCCACCTCTTTCAGGGCAAGATTGGGTTTTCCTATATATAATAGGTATTGTTCCACCCTTGCCTGTGCGTTCCGTTTCGACCTCATGCTTGCAGGAGTAAGGCCGTTTTCATCCTTCGTGTACTTCTCCACCCAAGCGGCAAGCGTCATCCGTCCCTTTTTCACGTTCTCCCAATTCACAAGGCCATGTTGCTGAATGTCGAGGATGCGCTCAGCCTTGATTTGCTCGGCCAGTTTAAGCGTGTTCTTGTTCTGCAACTTGGTAACAGCGTTCACTTCCGGCACGAGGTAGAGCTTCAGCCCCTCCTTTTTCCTTGCACCCATGTAATACATGTCAAGATACAGGCTTACATTGCCGTCGTTGAGCCTCTTTTCGCGTATGCGGACAGGCTCTTTCATTTTGATTTCTTTCTTCTTACGTCCCATTTTATTTTCTGTGTTATCCGATTCTTGGATTTGTTACTATATTGTTTATCAGTTACTTATGTACTCCGCAAAGATAAATCCAAAAGGGACAAAAACGGGACAAAAAGCGCACGAAAATATCTCAATTTAGGCAAATATAACGGTCTAATCAAAAATCGGCCTTTGTTCATAACTAACTATAAATCAATGCGATTTTACCGATTTCGTTATATTTGATTTCCTATGTTTTTACCCATCTGCAATAATTGGTGGATGCTACCGATGAAAAGGAGAAAAACTGTGAACGGTGGCATTGTGAGAGATCGGTTGCTCGTGCTCTCTTCCCGCCTTCTGTCTGTTCCGTCTTGTTGCCCCTGTTCTGCCTCTCGTCTACCGAAACTCGTTGCGATACCCCTCCTCCAACATCCGTTCGATATCCGAGGAGCGGTAGAGGATCTTGCCGCCCAGCTTGATATAGGGAATCCGTCCCTGGTTGCGGTAATCCTGCAAACTCCGGCGGCTGATCTTCAGCCGCTGCGAAAGCTCCTCGTCCGTATAGAAGCTCTCACCGTCCAACGAGGATTTGCGCTTCGAAAACAACGTCTCCAACGCCTTGGAAAGACGCTCCAGCGCCTGGAAGTACGAGCGGATCCGCTCGTCATGCTCCGTAATCAATTCATTGCCCATTTTCCGTCTGTTTGATGCGAGATCCGGCTCGATACCACTACGAGTGCCACAATCCGGATTCCGCCGTTTATACTCCGTTTCTGCGCCTCTGTTCGTGCTTGCGCCGTGCCTCCAGCACCGCAAGGAACGACCGCACATCTTCTGCCCGGTAGTAGATCTTGTGGTTGATCTGCGTGTAGGAGAGCGATCCGTTGCCGCGAAGGGTCTGCAACGTCCGTTTGGAGATATTCAGCAGCTGGCAGACCTGCTGGTTGTCCAGCCATGGCTCCGGTTCGCCGATACGGTGCGCATGGCAGAGCGCGTCCATCCGTCGGGCGAACTCCTCGAATCGCGCGAGCATCCGCTCGAAAGTCCGTGATTCTACATTGACTATTCCCATGGCAGTGTTGTTTTAAGATCCCGGGAAAGAGCCTGAAACCGGCTGCGACTCCAGGCTGTGATTTCCTCGTCAAAGGTTGCGAAGTGGTGTTCCAGCACACGGTCCAGATAGCTGTACATCGAGATTTTGTCGTTGTCGATGAGTCGTACAATCCGCTGGATCCGTTGGTGAAACTCCGGACGGACATAAATGGCCTTGCCGTGGAGAGCCGCGGTCTTGACCGGCTGCAGGAAGAGGCGCTCGTAGTTGGAGACTTTTCTCGATAAAGTCCCGGAGTCGAGGGACACCGTTCGGCTGTCACCCCGAAGTTCATTCTTCTGTTCTTGCATAATGATAGGCTTTTATGGTTTCGAGAGCGAATATAGGGGCTTCAAAGACGTTTCCTCCACTTCCCGCGCTCTATGGCAGTGGTTGGCGTCGGTGTGGCACAGGTTGGCGTCGGTGAGAGTCAAAAATAGCGTATTGAGAGACATCACTTCGGAGGCCAAACAGAAAATCTGACATTCTGCTTATGGTCAGAATAAAGAGGAAAGATTGCCAGTCCGACAAGGAAGGTGGCGGCAACCCTAATACCTCTGCTCCCTCAATATAAAGTTCCCTACAGACACCAATAGATCAAGGGAACAAGAGATTCGTAACCCAAGGTGTCATGAACTCAGGGAAACTAGACTTCAAGGGCTCTTGAGGTCAAGAGAACATGACGCCAGGAGATCAAGAATCCATGAGTCCAAGACCTCAACAGTGCCTGAGTTCCAGATTTCAGGACTTCATGAGGCCCGGACGTCAAGAACTCCTGAGATCTGGATTTCGTGACCTCTGGAGCTCAGGAGTCCAAGAACTCATGATTTCGGGACATCAGGGGTTCTTGACGTCTGGAGATCAAGACGCCAAGACTTCAATCCGTATTGATTTCCTGGCATCACTATTTCATGATGGATTGAGTTCAAGATTTATTCATTCCGTTTTGATGCAGTTTTGTTCCCGATATCAGTTTCGGGAACGGGTGGTTCGCCTCTTCAGATTGGCCGGCGAACAAGCGGGAACGGGACGGGATATTCGACCCGTTTTTGAGTCCCCGGAACATTATATGTTTCGGGACTCAGCAAGCTGTGTTTTCCGTTACGCGAAATAGATTTCGTAACAGAAAACAGCTTGCCCGCAAGGGGGGTGGAAAACTCCTCCGAAGTCGTCGTTTTTTACAGGGCACCCCATGTGCCGAGACCGGATTTTAACGTCCGGCACCCTTCGTTCAAAAATGGGGACCTTGGAAGGCATAATTGCGTCCTACGGACAAAAGAAAAGGAGCAGACTTTCAAAGGCTGCTCCGACAAATGGGGGGATATTATGTTTCGATTCTCGGATGAAAATCACACCGGTTTTCTGACTGTAATCGCGAAATATGACGAACATTCAGTGGCTGGTTCCATCTCAAATCGAGGCCGTGACGCGACCCTCTCTTCATACACATAAGCAACGTAAGACAAAGGAATTAGCCACCACAATGGTCTTCTTCCGCGCTCAATTCCATAGAAACTCTGTCAATTATTACCATGATTTGGGCAGTTAAGGATCATTCTTTTGTGCAAAAAATACGCTGGAAAACCTGCTTATGGGCACACCCAAATATGACCAAACAATTGCTGTCAGTGGAGGAAAAGTAGGTTGCACTCCATTTATCGAGTTTATTTTTTGAGTAATTGCAAGGACATAGACTACCCAGAAAACTGCCCCAAAACCACCTCAGTTTTTGCCAGGAAGAGAAGTTAAATGAGAATGGTCGACACCCGGGAATTTCACATGCAGCTCTGGCCTGGTTGGTAGGTATTACACCCGATGGTGTCAAATACCACTTGCAACGTCTGACTCTGCGTGATGACCGGTCTTTACTCACATGAAGACCAAGTTCGACATAATGTTTTATTGCGGCCTGATAGGATAAAGGAAACGTTTCATCTCGGGCATGTCTTTAACACTCAATCCGTGAACATTTCAGCCCAGCTACCTGCTATATTCTGTCCGTGGCAGTGGTTGGCTTCGGTGTGGCTGTAGCTGGCGTTGCTGGATGGTTGGAGGATCGATTTTTCTCACTATTTTTACGTCTCGTTATGGTAACGATTGTTATTGAAAACCAGCACCCCGAAAAGGTCCTGCAGCATGCTGTCCTTTCATGCGGTTACCGGAGGGCGATTGACGGTCAAAGTCGATGAAGGAAAGATCGTCATCACGAGCCACCGTTTGAACGAGAATGAATTGAAACAACTGTTTTCGGATTTTATCGTTGATGATAAATTGTTATAGCTATACTTCCTAATTTGAGGTAATTATTATTTTTTCGTTTTTATGAGGTAAAACTTGTAAGAACGTTTTTTTTTATCTTTATGGCGAGTAAACTCCGTACAGTCGTAGCAATAAAAACAAGTTGGCTTGCTGGGTCATATTTGAATTGGTGAATAGGATGAGTGAGCTTTGATTGTTGAATTGATTGACAACCTACTAACACTGCTGTCCGGAGAAATTTTACCATAAAGTAGGTTGCTCGACAGAACCCGCCTCCGGAACACTAACGGGAGTTGTCGGCTGATTATAAATTTCACGGATATCCGCCCTCTGGAAGAGGACTTGTCCGATTGAGTTAGAGATAGAATGAAGACTTGGATCCAACCCGTATCGCTTCTTCGCAATGATGAGCAGAAGATAGTCACAAATGGCTATCCATATCTGCGTGTACACGGCGTTCTTGGAAGTGCCGTAGAAAGTCTTGATGTGAAGATGCTGCTTGATCCATTTGAAGAACAGTTCTATCTGCCAGCGTTCATGGTAGAGTTCCGCAATAGTCAGCGGATCGTCAATCGCAAAGTTGTTGGTCAGAAATCGATATGATCTTCCAGTCTCAAAGTCTTCATATACAACAAGTCTCAATGTGTCTGGATACTTTCTGGTAGAGTAATATCCAGCAAGTCTGATAGTCTCATCCGAAAGAACGCCCGAGTCTTTGTTGACAGGTCTGGACTCAATAACCTCATAAGACATATTGTCCTTGGCGCGTGTAACAAAGTAGGCGACCTTTACCTGGAAGTACTTATAAAGTTTCTCAAAGGCAACATATCCCCTATCCATCAGATAGAATGCACCTGCTTCAACAGAAATCTTGTCCATCACCCCGGCATCGTTAACCTTGCCTGGCGTGAGCATGACAAATGTGGGAATCGAGCCTCGCAGATCCATCAGTGTATGTATCTTGAACGCGCCCTTACCATGATGAAACTCGGCCCATGGACACAACTTAAGACACAGTTCAATGGTACTGCTGTCAAACGCATATATCATCTCCTCAAGACCAATTCGCAGCTTTTCATCCTTGTAAAGCATCGTGGCTTCCTTTACCAAAGTCATCGCAAAGTCTTGATATATACGCCAATCCTCCTTCTCGTTGGCCGCCGCAAGCGTGGATCGAGGTATTGCCTTGATTCCGGAGCGATAGAGGTCGCCGCAGAGGTTAAGTGTAGTCTCTATATCTCTCAAACCAGCTCTGTCAGTGAACTGTGCAAAACTCATCACCATGAACTGGTCACGACAATTGAATTTGATAGCATGCCGGTCTCCTTTGTAGCGGTCGACACATTTCTTGAACTCGTATTCGTTAATGAGAGACATAATCTGAGCGAAGATTGTTTTTCCTTTGTTCATGGCTTGCGGATAACCTCTTGATGGCTACCGCAAAGTTACTGATGTTCTAATCGAAAAATTTTCTAATGCTTGTAACTTATTGATGTTTAATAATTAAAACATTGTCGGAGAATTTTTCTCCGGACACTAGTGATCGGGATCACAACATCAAGATGACCCTCCTCTATCGCATAACCAGGAGTGAAACGCTGCGGGATTTGAAAGCAGACCTAACGGCTATACGCGATGTCGGCATTCAAATTGAGAGTGTCACCTGTGATGGATCTCCCAATATCATAAAAGCGGTGCGGGAAGTGTGTCCGGAGGCGATCTTGCAGCGTTGTACGGTACATGTAGCGCGAGAGATAGAGACGTGGATTACACGCAAACCACAGACCGTAGCGGCACAGGAACTCCTCGAACTGGTGCACTTGTTAAATGGAGTACAAACACATGATGAGGCACAGTTATGGATACGGGCTTTTATTGACTGGTATCGGCGACACGAACCATTTATCAATGAAAAAACCGTAGATGAGCTGTCGGGAAGATGGTGGTTTACGCATAAGATGCTGCATCGAAGTGTCTCGCATATCAAGCGTGCCATACCCGATCTGTTTTCATACACGCGATACCCTAATGTACCTAAATCTTCAAATTCTATTGAGTCGTTCTTCGGTCACTTGAAGGATAATTTAAGAATCCATCGCGGACTCTCGGAACAACATTTTAAGGACTTTGTAAAGTGGTATCTTTTCCTGAACAGCAATGATGGAATTATTAAGAAACGCAAATGACCAGAATCGTACAATTCTGGTCATTTGATCCAATACGACACCAACCACTTTTGGCATCATTACCCGGTCAATTGGGGTTCCGGCAAAAAAACGCCCCGGAATATCGGGCGTTCCGGGGGCGTATGAGATGAAGCGGGCGCTGCCGGCGGCTATCGTTTGCCGGGCTGTTTCGGCTCCTTCCGGCAGGTGAGCCCCATGAAGAGGATGGCCAGCAGGCAGGCCCCGATCAGCAGGACGAAGGTCCAGTCCCAGCCGGCCCGGTCGGCCACCGTGCCCAGCACGATATTGGCCAGAATGGCCGTGCCGAGGAAGTACCCGAAGAAACCGGTCAGTCCGGCGGCTGTGCCGGCGGCATTTTTCGGGGCGAGATCCAGCGCCTGCACCCCGATGAGCATCACCGGCCCGTAGATGAAGAACCCGATGGCGATGAGCGAGACGGTGACGATGACGTAGTTCGACGAGAATTGCCAATAGAGGAGGATGAACACTGCGACGACGGCCATGAAGAGGATCGTGGGCAGGGCCCGGCGCCCGTGGAAGAGGCGGTCGCTCATCCATCCGCAGATCAGCGTTCCCGGGATGGCCGCGAACTCATAGGCGAAGTAGGCCCAGCCGGCCTGTTTGATGTCGTAGCCCTGTGCCTCGCGCAGATAGGTCGGGGCCCAGTCGAGACAGCCGTAGCGCACCATATAGACAAAGGCGTTTGCAATGGCGATGAACCACAGCAGGCGGTTGTTCAGTACGTATTTGAAGAGGATCTCGCGGGTGGAGAGCACCTCTTCCTGCTTGGCGCTGTAGTTGGCGGGGTAGTCGTTGCGCCACTTCTCCACCGGGGGGAGACCGCACGATTGCGGTGTGTCGCGGATCAGCACGTAGGCCAGCAGGGCGATGAAGAGCGCCACGACGGCCGGGAAGAGGTAGGTGCCGATCAGGAAGTAGAGTCCCGAATGGCTGCCGTAGAACCACGATCCGAACCAGATGGCCCCGTAGACGGCCATCGGCCCGACGAGGGCTCCTCCGACGTTGTGGGCGCAGTTCCAGACGGACATCTTCGTGCCGCGTTCATTTTGCGAGAACCAGTGGGTCATGACCCGTCCGCACGGAGGCCAGCCCATGCCGTTGAACCAGCCGACCAGGAAGTTCAGCACGGCCATGATGACGATGGAGAGCCGTTTGTGTTCGGGACCCAGCAGCGTCACCGGGACGATCATGAAGATCATCGACACGGCCGTGAGCACCAGCCCCAGCGGCAGGAAGACGCGGGCATTGCTGCGGTCGGAGACGCTCCCCATGAGGAACTTCGACAGGGCATAGGCCACGGCGTTCATCGAGAGGACGATGCTCAGCTCGCCGGTGTCGAACCCCAGGGCGGCCAGTTCGGGGATGGCCATCGAGAAGTTCTTGCGCACGAGGTAGAAACCCGCATAGCCGATGAAGATTCCGATGAAGACCTGCAGCCGCAGTTTGCGGTATTTCCGATCGGCCTCTTCGGCCGGTATTTCCGCCTCATGGGCGGGAGGTTGCAGCAATTTCCACATGGTTCGGATGTTTCAGAAGGGAGCCTCTCGAGCCGGATCCTACTTCTTCAGCAGGGCCTGCAGCCGTTCGGGATAGTCCGTCGTGATGTAATCCACACCCAGGTCGATGAAATACTGCATGTCCTCTTCCGAATCCACGGTCCAGACATTGACCTCGAGCCCCAGGTCGTGGGCCTGTTTCACCCATTGGGGATGTTTTCGCAGGGTCTTCATCGAGTAGTCGATGCCCGACAGCCCGAGTTTCTTGACGCTTTTGGGCGGCAGGTCGCCGTTCAGGTAGTAGATCCTCGTGTCGGGAACCAGCTTCTCGAAAGCCAGGCACGCGTTGATCGAGAAGGCGATGATGTCGGTACGCTCCAATACGCCGTGTTTGCGCAGCGCCTTGACGATCTTGGCTGCCGCGAGGTCCTCGCGGTTGAGGTCCGACAGCGACTTCATCTCGAGGATCAGCCGGGTGTCGGGTTTCGAGGCCACCAGCTCGAGATAGGCGTCCAGGGTGGGGATGTTCTCTGTTCCGTTGGGAAGTACGATCTGCGTAATCTCGCGGGCCGGGGCCTTCTCCATGTCGATGTCGGTGCCTTTGTAGACGCGGTCGTGGTTGACGATCAGTCGATCGTCTCCCGTCAGCCACACGTCGATCTCCGAACCGTAGACACCCACCGAATCGGCCTTGATGAACGACGTGAGCGAATTTTGGGCCGATCCCGGGGCGGTCCAGTAGCCGCGGTGTGCGATGACTTTGGGTTGTGCGGTTGCGACGCCTCCGGCCAGGAGCAGTGCGGCGGCAAGTGTGAGCAGTCTGTTCATGTTCGTGCAGTTTTGATCGATGAAGTGATTTAAACTTATTTCATTCTCTTAAAATTGCATCAAAATGTTAAAGCACAGCATACAAATAGAATTATTCCTTATATTATGGGTGCCCAAACTCATATATAGTGAAAGTCCTATGTACACTATGCTCGACAAAGATACGATAAAAAATGAGATATTGCCTCATCTTTCGAAGGCAAAACGTGGTTATGTCACTCAAAGTTGCCTAATAGAGGTTGTAAACGCCATCTTGTACAAGTTGAAGACCGGTTGTCAATGGGCATTCCTTCCTGTGGAAGCCCTGTTTAGCGGCAAGGTACTGAGCCATGGTGCCGTATATCATCATTACAACAAATGGAGCAAGTCGGGCGAGTGGAAATCCATGTAGGTCAGGTTGCTTGACAAACACCGCAATGAGTTGGACATGTCCGGCGTGGATTTGGACGGGAGCCACACGGCTGCACTCCGTGGCGGTGAAGAAGTCGGATACCAAGGGCGGAAGAAACGGAAGACGACCAACGCACTCTACCTAACAGACAGGCAAGGACTTCCGATTGCCATGTCTTCTCCGAAATCCGGCGAACACCATGACGTACATGACATAGAAAAGGTCATTGGTGACATGTTCAACGACCTTGAGAAATCCCATATTCGGGTTGACGGCCTTTTCCTCAATGCCGATGCCGGATTCGATTGCGATGCCTTACGTGGTTTCCTGTGTGAAAAAGAGATCATCGCAAACATCTGCATCAATAAACGGAGAGAAAATGCCGATGACATCTTTGTTGATGATGAACTGTATGCTGAAAGGTATTCCATCGAACGGACCAACGCTTGGATGGACAGTTTCAGGACTCTATTGAACCGGTTTGATACAACTGTTGCCAACTGGACATCTTGGAATTACCTGGCATTCGCGGTCTTGTTACTAAAGAAAATTTCACGAAAACAAAAAGTTTAAATCACTTCGATGTTGAAATTCACAGTTTATAGAGAATGTACATTTTTTTCATTTTTTTCGATCTCGTATAATACTTTAAGCGAACTGCTGCGACCATCGATGTTCATGGCATAAACGCTTTCGTCGGACATTGAGGCTATCAAATAGTTGCGGGTTTGTGCTGTTTGCCAGTTGGTGCGGCACGTGTTGCGGACAGCAAAGATTAGAATGCGCTGTTCTGTAAGTGCTGTTTGAATTTCAGGCGAATAACGAGTGTATAGCGTGCGCCCCAGGGCCCAGATCACCGGGTGGCGGGCTTTCAGCAGGAGTTCAAAGACGGATTTTTCGAGCGGCGACTGGAAACCGCTGATTACGACGCGGTCGGTTGCGCAGCACGCCTCGGCCCAGCGAAGGGTCTGCTCCTCGACGGCCGGTGAAACGACGCGCGAGGCGAAGAAGGCGACCTTCCGGCGGTCGAGCAGGGCAAGGTTGCCCGTGTAGTCGTAATCGAAAGCCATAAAAAAACGTGGGTTGCCGCATTGACTTACCACGCATTCAGGCCTTCGCTGCCCCCAACAGAAATAAGCAACACGGACAGCCCACGCGAAACGTGTATCATGCACATAGCAAGCCAAAGGCCTGCGGGCACAATACATGCGTCCACGAGGCGTCCAGTTACATCTCTTTCTATTGGTCAAAGTTGCGAAGTTTGAATGCGAAAGAAAACGTAACGAAACGTTCGTAAATATGTCCGGCTCCGTCCGCAGAGGCACGGAACCAATTACAAAAATAGGAAATTAAATCGGAAAACCGCCAACGGCTGCCGATTTTTGCGGTGAAATCTCATTACCATGTGAGTCTTGGAGGCTCTTTCTTCAGCCAGATATAATCCTCCCGGGAGTTTGGGGTACTATTAATTGAGTTCCGGTCGAAAAACGACCTTGGCATAAAGATGTGCTGATTCTGGGACGGAACCGTTGAAGATCGACTTAATCAAGGAGTGCGAGTATCAGAATCAGCGTGTAAATTTGGCGAAAACAGGAATACATCTTATTTTTGCATTCGAGATGCGTTCTTTCCGGCTATGCAGAATCGAGTGATTCAGAGAATGTTGCTTGTCTCCAAATCGTTAGCTATCAACCGGCTGACTTCTGTAAATATCTCTCATTCAGCAAGTACTTCTGATGCCAATGCCTTGCGCAATGGGTCGTCAGCTGCTTGCGGATGCCGCAGATGTCGGCCAGCTCCTTCAGGTAGGCGTTCATCTTCTGGTTGCTCGACACGGGCAGCAGCACGTTGTGCGCCACGCACTCGGGATCCGTGCGGTAGCGCTGCAGAATCCGCGCGGGGATCTCCAGCAGCGGGATGTTGCACATGTTGCCGGTCTTTTGGCGCGGTTTGCGGATCCAGCGGTGGCCCTGCATGTCGGTGACGATGTGTTCGGGGGCGAGCTGCTTGATGTCCGAGAAAGCGAGCCCCGTGAAGCAGCAGAAGATGAAGAGGTCGCGCGTCTGGGCCAGACGCGGGATGTCGATCTCCTTGTGCATCAGCCGCTCGATCTCCGCCTTTTCGGGCATCTCGCGCTTGACGGGCTGCAGCGAGAAGCGGATCTCGGCGAAGGGGTCGCGCTGCATCCACTCGCGGGCCAGCGCGATGCGGGTGATCTTCTTGAAGTTCTTGAGGTACTTCGTCGCCGTGTTGTGGCAGCAGCCGCGGTGGGGCTTCAGGTAGAACTCGAACTCCTCGACGAAACGGCGGTCGACCTCGTCCAGATAGAGGTCGTCGCGGTGGTAGGTATGGCGCATGAACTCCTGCGTGAGCTTCATGCAGGTCTCGTAGCGCTCGGCGGTGGCAGCGGCCAGATCGATGCCCACCAGTTGGTGGCATTTGTCGTTGTGCTCGCGGAAGAGCTCGAAGAGCGTGTGGCGGTTCGAGGTCTTGCGGCCGAGGTAGAGGTCCAGCACCTGCTGGGCCGTGAAGGGCTGCTCGTCCATCTCCAGGTCGCGGTGGATGCGGATGATGCGGGCCCGCACGGTGTCGATGTAGAGGTTGATGGCCTTGCCGAGCGTGGTGCGGGGCGAAGCCTGGCCGCGGATGGCGTCCCACTGATCGGGGAGGATGCTCTTGCGGATGGTGGTGTCGGCGCGCTGGCCGTTGACCGTGATGCGGACGCACACGGGGACCTCCCCGTGCTTGTTGGGCCTCGTCCGACGCACGTAGAACGAGATCCGAAAAGTACTTTTTTGTCGATTCATATACTCCATGTGTTAACGGGTTGTAAATTTACGCCACCGTGTGCAAATTTGGAGTATGCAAAACGCAGTGAATCAGCGAATAAGAACCTTTTGATGGTGGCAGAATCCGGGGCGGATGGTCATGCCACCGAATTGCCTGCCGAAGAGCTTCCGCAAGGGGGGGGTATTTGTCCGACCCTGAAAAATAAAAATACCTGTAAGTGAGCTACTTACAGGGATCATGGGTTTTTTGTCAAACCCCCTTTGCGGAGAGAGAGGGATTCGAACCCCCGGTACAGTTGCCCGTACACCGCATTTCGAGTGCGGCCCGATCGACCACTCCGGCATCTCTCCTTGTGTTGCGGGGTTGCTTTTCGGCTTTCCCCCTCCCCGAAACTTTCGTTTTGGGACTGCAAATATAGACATATTTTTCGGAAACTACTATTTTTTGCAGGAAATTTTCGGTTTTTTTGATTTTTTTCTTCGGACGGCTCCGTTTTCCGCTCTTTGCCTGATTTAATTCCTATCTTTGTATCCGGGGTTTTGGCCGCTTGCCGGTGCGGCGCAGTATTTCCCCTCCGCACCCGTTTATATGGGTGAGAGCCGATACTAAAACCGGTACGGTTTTCGTTCTGTTCATGAACAGAGCTAACGCAAACAACGAGTGAGCCATGAAAGAGTTGAGATTATGGATTGCCGCCGTCGTCGCGGCTGCGGGTCTCGCAAGCTGCTCGTCGGCATATTACGCCGCGTCGGGGTATGCCGGCGACGACCTGTATGTTCAGCACGACCGCGCGCAGATCGCACGCAAACAGCAGGCCGAGGCCGAAGCCAAGAAGGCTGAAGCCGAGGCGCGCAGAGCCGAGTGGGAGGCCCGGATCGCCGAGGCCCAGGCCGCTGCGGCAGAAAATGACTACTACGAATACCGGAGTGCCGATTCGAATCCTTACCAGAGCATCCTGGCCGATGACTACGAGAGCGCCTATGCGCGCCGCCTGCGGGGCTTCGAGTCGCCGACCTACCGGATGCCTTCGAGCTACATCAATGCCCGCTACAGTTCGGCCTTCACCTATGCCTCGGCCTACGATCCGGCTTTCTACAACGTCATCGTCATGGGTGACGAGGTGTGGGTCGAGCCCAAGTACATCACTTCGATGTTCGGATCGTGGGGGACTTCGGTCGTGCTGCTCGATCCGTGGTATTACGGCTGGAGCTGGCCGTGGGGGCCGTCGTTCTCGATCGGCAGCTGGGGCTGGAGCTTCGGCTGGAACGCCTGGTACCGGCCCTGGTACGCAGGGTGGTACAGCCCGTGGTACGATCCCTGGTGGGGACCCGGCTGGGGCTGGGGGCCCGGTTGGCATCACCATCCCTACTGGGGCCCGGCCTGGGGGCATGGGCACCATTGGGCGCCGCGTCCGAACTATCGCTTCGGACGTACCGGCACCGCAGGCGGATCGCGCTACCTGCCGGCCTTCTCGTCGGGCGGCAGCCGCTATCGTCCGGCACTCTCCGGAACGCGCGGCGGTGCGACCGGCAGCGGCTCCTCACGGGTCTACTATAACAGTGGCGGGCGTACGAACAACAGCAGCCGGATCTACCGCAACAACAACAATTCGCGCAACGACTCGTGGAACAGCAACCGCGGTTCGTCGGGCAGCCGCTATACGCCCGGCCGGACCGAGAACTCCGGATCCCGCGGCAACAGCTTCAACAGCGGTAGCAGCTTCGGCGGTTCGCGCGGCGGATTTACGGGCGGCAGCTCGGGCGGCTCGCGCGGCGGATTCACCGGAGGGGGCTCGGGCGGTTCGCGCGGCGGCAACTCCTACAGAGGACGTTAAACCTTAAAGAAGAATCGGAACATGAAACGAATCATAATCTGTTTGCTGGGAGCCGTCTCCGGCCTGGTGGCCGTGCCGGCCGCCGCACAGCAGTCGTCGATGCAGTTTGGTGGGTTGATGTTCAGTCACGACCTGATGCTGGCCGAGGATTTCGCCTCGCTGTCGCGTCCCGCGAATTTCGGGACGGCTCGTGCCATGGCGCTCGGCGGGGCCTTCACTTCGCTCGGCGCCGACATGTCGGCCATGTCGATCAACCCGGCCGGTCTGGGCATGTACCGCCGCAGCGAGATCTCGCTGACGCCGATGCTCTCGGTGGCGCAGGGCGAGACCGCGAATACCCTGCCGTGGCAGGGCAACAACCGAACCCGCTTCTCGTTCGCCAACGTCGGTGCGGCGCTCAACATCTTCGAGAGCTCCTCGGGTTCGCTGGTGAGCATGACGCTTGGCGTCGGACTCAACCGGGTCGCCGACTTCAATACGCGCTACTCCTACTCCTCGGAGTCGGTCTACGACGCCGCATCGGGACAGACCGTGCCCACGCTGGCCGATGTCTTCAGCCAGCAGCTGACCTACCACGGGATCTTCCCGAACCAGGACGGGGCACTCGGCTATGACTACGTACCCTACTTCTGGCCGGCGATCCTGGGCTACAACGGCTTCATGACGAGCCAGGCCGGTGACCAGATGGTGCCCGACATGATCGGCCACAACGCATCGGCCATCCATTCGGTCGATGTGGCCAATTCGGGATCGATCAACGAGTTCCAGATCGCCCTGGGCGCCAACATCAACAACATCCTCTACGTTGGCGCCACGCTCGGCATCCAGAGCGTCCACAAGAAGACGGGGATCACCTACCAGGAGCAGTATCTCTACGACGGTGCCCCCGTGGACCGCGACGGGACGCCGCTCGCCTCGAAACTCGACTATGCCTCGCTCTACCAGCAGACGGTGCTCGACGGCAGCGGACTGAATTTCAAGATCGGCGCCATCGTGCGCCCCGTGGCGGGGCTGCGTCTGGGCGTAGCCTACCATACGCCGACTTTCTATTCGCTCGACCGCACCTATGCGGCCGACATCGAGTCGTCGATCTCCAACGCCGCGAACACGAGCCGCGAGATCAACACCGACCGCACGCCGGTGCTCTCCGACGACGGACCCAACAGCTGGGAGTTCGTCTCGCCGTCGCGCCTGCTGTTCGGCGCCTCCTATACGTTCGGCACCTTTGCCATCGTCTCCGTGGACTACGAACGCGACTGGTACAACGGCATCCGGGTGAAGAACGTGCCTGACGGACAGCCCGGGTTCATCATCCAGCCCGAAGAGTACAAACTCGAGTTCAAGAACAACTTCTGTGCGACCAACGCCGTACGTGCGGGCCTCGAACTCAAGCCGCTGCCCGTGCTGGCCCTCCGTGTCGGCGGGGGGTACACCTCCTCGATGCTCAAGGACAAGAGCCTCTACTTCAACCGCCCGGTGGCTACCGAAAGCCACTACCTGACGGCCGGTATCGGCTTCACGCTTTCGCGCACGACGGTGCTCGACCTGGCCTACCAGTACGCCGTGGACAGCTACTCGAAGTACCAGCTCTTCTTCAGCATGGATGCCGATGCCGGGCAGCCCGTGACCTGGAGCGGTTTTTACGATACTTCAATCACGCGTCACTACATCGCCCTGACGCTCGGCTTCCGCTTCTGATCCGCCGGGCCGCTGCGGGCGGCGCGGGAGACGATTCTGCGCCTCCGGACGGTGGCCCGTCGCCCGCAACGGGGAAATATACCGCATAAAGGTCTGCTCCATGATAGGCAGACCTTTATTTTTTTGTATATTTGCGCTCCGGAACAAACGTAAAACCAAGATAAGTTATGGCTAAGGAACTCAAAGACCTCACCAAATCCGACGAGAACTACTCGCAGTGGTACAACGATCTGGTGGTCAAGGCCGGACTGGCGGAAAATTCGGCCGTCCGCGGGTGCATGGTCATCAAACCCTACGGCTATGCCATCTGGGAGAAGATGCACGATGCGCTGGATCGGATGTTCAAGGAGACGGGACATCAGAACGCCTATTTCCCGCTCTTCATTCCCAAGTCGTTCTTCTCGAAGGAGGCCCACCACGTCGAGGGCTTCGCCAAGGAGTGCGCCGTGGTGACGCACTATCGCCTGAAGAACGATCCCGAGGGCAAGGGGGTCGTCGTCGATCCCGATGCGAAACTCGAGGAGGAGCTCATCGTGCGTCCGACCTCCGAGACGATCATCTGGAACACCTACAAGAACTGGATCCAGTCCTACCGTGACCTGCCGATCCTCTGCAACCAGTGGGCCAACGTCGTGCGCTGGGAGATGCGCACGCGCCTGTTCCTGCGTACCGCGGAGTTCCTCTGGCAGGAGGGGCATACGGCTCACGCCACGCGCGAGGAGGCCGTCGAGGAGGCCACGAAGATGATCCACGTCTACGAAAAGTTCGCCACGGAATGGATGTCGCTGCCGGTGATCGTGGGGCACAAGTCGCCTAACGAGCGTTTTGCCGGCGCGGAGGATACGCTGACGATCGAGGCGCTGATGCAGGACGGCAAGGCGCTGCAGAGCGGTACGTCGCACTTCCTCGGGCAGAACTTCGCCAAGGCCTTCGACGTGCAGTATGTCAATAAGGAGGGCAAACTCGAGTATGTCTGGGCTACGTCATGGGGCGTTTCTACCCGCCTGATGGGTGCCCTGATCATGGCCCACTCGGACAACAACGGTCTGGTGCTGCCTCCGAAACTGGCGCCGATCCAGGTGGTGATGATCCCCATCTACAAGGGAGAGGAACAGCTCGCCGAGATCCGCACCCGCTTCGAGGCGATTGCCGCCGAACTGAAGACCAGGGGCATCTCGGTGAAGATCGACGACCGCGACAACGTCCGCTCGGGCTTCAAGTTCGCCGAGTACGAGCTCAAGGGCGTTCCGGTGCGTCTGGCCATGGGACCGCGTGACCTGGAGAACGGCACGATCGAGCTGGTGCGCCGCGACACGCTCGAAAAGGAGACCGTCCCGCAGGAGGGTCTTGCGGACCGGATCGAGGGCCTGATGACCGAGATTCAGGAAAACATCTACCGCAAGGCGCTTGCCTACCGCGACTCGATGATTACGCGGGTTGATACGTGGGAGGAGTTCAAGGAGGTGCTCGAGACGAAGGGCGGCTTCATTTCGGCACACTGGGACGGCACGGTCGAGACCGAGGTGGCGATCAAGGATGCCACGAAGGCCACGATCCGCTGCATTCCGATCGACGCACCCGACGAGGAGGGCGTCTGCATCTACTCCGGCAAGCCGTCGCACCGCCGCGTGCTCTTCGCCCGCAGCTATTGATCGGCCCGGCTCCGACACAGGGTCGGGACGGACGGAGCGGCTTTAGGACGCCGCATCCGTCCGTCCCGGCTTTTTTTATCCCCGGCCGATCCGCTGCAGGCGGCAAAATGGGGAACAGGTAAAAAAATCGATGCGACGAACGCTTTTTTTCGTACCTTTATCGCCGTTATTCTCCGAATGCCATGGACAACGAAGCTGAAATCCGGAAACGGAAAATCTATCGCGTGACCTTCATCGGCTTTGTCGTGAACCTCGCGCTCTCGTGTTTCAAACTGGCTGCGGGCGTCCTCGGCCGCAGTGCCGCCATGACGGCCGATGCCGTACACTCATTCTCGGATATGGCCACCGACGTCGTGGTGATCGCCTTTGCCCGGATTTCGGCCAAACCCAAGGACGACGGGCACGACTACGGACACGGGAAATACGAGACGCTCGCCACGATCATCATCAGCCTGGCGCTGGTTGCCGTGGGTGTCGGCATCCTCCTGTCGAGCATGCGCTCCATCCGCACGGTCATCGAAGGCGGGGTGCTGCCCCGTCCGGGCGGTGTGGCGCTCATCGCCGCCGTGCTTTCGATCGTGGCCAAGGAGATTCTCTACCGCTATACGGTCCGTGTCGGACGTGCGATCGACAGCCCCAGCGTTGTGGCCAACGCCTGGCACCACCGCAGCGATGCGCTCTCGTCGCTCGGGACGCTGGTCGGCATCGGCTGTGCCTTCTTTCTCGGCGAGAAGTGGCGTATCGCCGACCCGATTGCGGCGCTCGTCGTCGCCGTCTTCATCTTCAAGATCGCCCTCGACCTGATCCGTTCGGGGCTCGGCGAGCTGCTCGAACAGTCGCTTCCCGCCGAAACCGAGGAGGAGATCCTGCGCATCGTCTCCGCCGATCCGGCCGTCAAGGAGCCCCACAACCTCCGCACGCGCCGCATCGGGGCCTCGATCGCCATCGAGGTGCACATTCGGGTCGATGGGGAGATGACCGTCAGGGAGTCGCACGACCATACGGTCGATATCGAACGCCGGCTCCGCGATCGCTTCGGCCGGGGAACGATGATCGCCATCCACGTCGAGCCTGAGAAATAACCCGTCCGGACCCTCCTCGCGGCGCGATTTTTGTATGACGCACGGATGCCGGTCGCTGAACCGGGGGGAGTAGAAAAATTTGGATTTTTCGGAAAAAGTGTTTATCTTGCGAACGTAAAATCTCCGGAAGCGGTGTGATCTGCTCCGGATGAGTTCAATACACGAGCGACACGATTAAATTTAAAAAACAGGGATTGCCTATCGGAACAGAATTCTACTCTTAGTAACTATTAGGGGGAAAAGAGTATGAACGTGCAAGTATTAAGTGACCAAGTATTGCTTAATCACTACCTTTCGGGGGACCGGAGCGCCATATCCACTTTGATCGAACGTCACAGTCGCCGCGTACGCGATTACATCGGCATGATGGTCAAGGACCGCGATGTCGCCGATGATATCTTTCAGGAGACCTTCATCAAGGCCGTTCGGGTGATCGACGAAGGCCGTTATACGGATAACGGCAAGTTTCTGTCGTGGATCCTGCGCATCGCCCACAACCAGGTGATCGACCACTTCCGTGCCATGCGGCAGGACAAGTCGGTCTCCGAATCGGATGCCGGATACGACATGCTCGGCACGCTGCGTTTCGCCGAGCGTACGGTCGAGGACTCGATGGTCAGCGACCAGATCGAGCGCGACGTCCGCGCTCTGGTCGATCATCTTCCGGCCGAGCAGCGCGAAGTTGTGATGTTGCGTTACTTCTCGGGGCTGAGTTTCAAGGACATTGCCGAACAGACCGATGTGAGCATCAATACGGCGCTCGGGCGCATGCGTTATGCGCTGATCAACCTGCGCCGGATGATCAAGGAAAAAAATCTGATTTTAAGTTGATCTTCGCACAATATTCCTCCCTGCCATGCGTTTTATAGTTGCAGCAGTTAAAACGAAGTGCCTATGGAGGACATGGACAAGAACGATGTTTCAAACAACGGCATCTCCGAGGACGAAGACTTGATCATGCGGGAGGTAATACAGGGTGATGCGGATTTGTGTTATTTGCATCATTACCTCTCGGAGGTTTTCCGAAAAGGGGATAATTTTTAAGGGTTAATTTTTGATGGGAGAAGGGGGCCGCGAGGTCCCCTTCATTGTTTGGCGCCGGCTTCGGACGGCAGGGTGTACGCGAAGCGGCGGCCGGTAATCCGGCCGCCGCTTCGCATGTTTTCAACCTTGGGGCAGGGCGCGGGGGTCAGTGCTCCCGTCCCCCGTCGTTCGGGTGGGAGCAGCGCAGCTGGAAGGCCAGCGAGCAGGCTCCCGTGCCGGCGAAGAGCAGCGAGATCGAGACCCATACCAGCACGGCCGTCCGGCCGAACACAAGCGGTTGGAGCAGGATCCATACCGCACAGAGCAGCAGGAGGATGCCGGTGAAGACAGTCCATCCGGCCCCCGGGATCTCCAGCGCGTTCATGTCGCCGCCCAGCCCGATGGTCGCGAAGGCGCGCATCAGCAGCCAGAAACCCAGTACGATCGGGAGAGTGATCTCCGAGAGCGAGACGTTGAAGATCAGGATGAGTCCCAGGATGATCTCGATCAGCCCGCCGACGGCCATCCAGCCGCGGCCGGTGACGAAGTGGCGGTTCATGGCCGAGAGTGCGGCCTCGAGTATGCCCGAGAGGAACATCAGCCATCCGAACAGGGTGGCCAGTGCCAGATAGCCCCGGTTCGGGTAGGCGAAGATCAGGATGCCGGCGGCCAGCAGGGCGCCCCCGACGACGGCGAGCAGCCACCAGTAGCGGACGGCCCGCTTAGAATTTTCAAGCAATACGTTGATTCGGTCCATAGCAAACGGATTTTGCCTTCGTCAGCGCAATTCGTGTGCCAACCCGGCATGCCGCTCCGGCCGGGGCCTGGCGACAAAATGACCCGGGAGCGCTCCAATGAGGGCGAATATCCGTTATCTTTGCGCCGTTATCGAGGATCGGATATTATGGCGACTACGACAAAGGAACTCACGGCGGGGCGTCCGCTGACGTTGATTCTGAACTTCACCCTGCCGCTGCTGCTGGGCAACCTGCTGCAGCAGACCTACTCGCTGGTCGATGCCGTGATCGTGGGCCGCTTCCTGGGAATCAATGCCCTGGCCTCGGTCGGAGCCAGCACTTCGGTCGTCTTCCTGATCCTGGGCTTCTGCAACGGTTGCTGCGGCGGATTCGGCATCCCCGTAGCCCAGAAGTTCGGCGCCCGAGACTATGTGACCATGCGGCGTCTGGTCTTCGTCAGCCTGAAACTCTCTGCGGTGATGTCGGTGGCCATTGCTCTGGTTACGAGCCTGCTGTGCGGCGATATCCTGCGGATCATGCGGACTCCCGACAACATCTTCCCCGGGGCCTATGCCTACCTGCTGATTACCTTCATTGGCGTTCCGTGCACCTTCTTCTACAACCTGCTGGCCTGCATCATCCGGGCTTTGGGTGACAGCCGGACGCCCTTCTGGTTCCTGCTCTTCTCGACGGTGCTCAACATCATACTCGACCTCTTCTGCATCCTGGTGCTGAAGTGGGGCGTGGCCGGAGCCGGCATCGCTACGGTCGTCTCGCAGGGACTTTCGGCGTGGCTCTGCTACCGCTACATGATGAGCCGCTTCGAGATTCTCCGGGCGCAGCCCGGCGAGCGGCGCTTCAACGGGCGTCTGGCGCGACAACTGCTCGGCATCGGGGTGCCGATGGGCCTGCAGTTCTCCATTACGGCGATCGGCAGCATCATGCTGCAGAGCGCCAACAATGCTCTGGGTACGGCCTGCGTGGCGGCCTTTACGGCAGCCATGCGCATCAAGATGTTCTTCATGTGTCCGCTTGAGAGCCTCGGCATCGCCATGGCCACCTACAGCGGCCAGAACTACGGTGCGGGTCGTCCCGAGCGCGTCTGGCAGGGCGTGCGGGCCAGCTCGCTGTTGATGATGGTCTACTGGGTCTTCACCTTCGCGGTGCTGATGACCGCTTCGCGGACTATCGCCCGGCTCTTCGTCGATGCCTCCGAGACCGAGATCCTGAACGACACGGCGCTCTTCCTTCATGTATCGGTCTCGTTCTTCCCCGTGCTGGGGCTGCTCTGCATCCTGCGTTATACGATCCAAGGGGTGGGTTATACCAATCTGGCCATGCTTTCGGGCGTCTCGGAGATGATTGCCCGGATTCTGGTCAGCCTCCTCGCCGTACCGGCCTTCGGCTATATCGCCGTCTGCTTTGGCGATTCGACGGCGTGGATCTTCGCCGACCTCTTCCTCATTCCGGCTTTTGCCTTCGTCTACCGGCGGTTGCTGCGGATGAAGCGGCCCGATGCTGCGGGACCTGCCGGCCTGTGACCGACGGTTTTCCCCGTCTCCTGTCCCGAATGCTCCCGAATGAAAATCGCCCCTGCCGCCAGGATGCGGCAGGGGCGATTCGTTTCAGACGGAAGACATTTCTTGCGTCTTATTCGAAGTCTTCGCGGAAGAGTCCGTAGTGACGGATCAGGCGGGAGATCTCGGGATCGAGGTTGCCGCGGAACTTGAGGTTCTCGCGCAGCTCGACCGCACGCAGGAAGTACTTGACGGCCTGCTCCTCGTCACCCAGACGGGCCGCCAGAATCGCAAGCATGTACTGCAGGTCGGCCGTCGATCCGGCCTCGGGCTCGGCGCGCAGGATCCGGTAGGCCGCGGCATCGTAGCCGAGCGACATGTAGGCCAGCGCGGTGTTGCGGTCCTCGTAGGGGCGCAGGATCTCCAGAGCCTCCTCGTAGCGGCGCTTGCGGAGCAGATCCACGGCGTGCATGTAGTTCGAATCGACCTCGGTGGTGTATACCGTGTCCTGCTTCATGCCCCGGCGGTGGAGGTTGAAGCGGAAGTCCACGGCACGCATCTGCGGGTAGATCACGCTGCGCATGCGGGCATACTCTTTGGGATACTTCATCCGGATGCGCCATTCACGGGTGTCGGGGTTGCCCTCCCAGCGGATCATCTCCAGGATCTCCTCCCTGTGCGTGAGCAGCGTGTCGGCCTCCACCAGACGGTAGAGTTCGTCCCAGTCTTCGGCCAGCCACGTCGTGCGGAGCAGGTTCGGCAGGTCGGGCAGCCGGTCGTCACTGTCGGCCAGCACCTGACGGCCCTCGTCGTCGAGCGTGTAGCTGCCCGCAACGCGGAGCGAGTCATAGAGTGTGCGGAACTCCGATACGAGCACCTGCCGCAGGGCCTCGGCGCGGTCGCGGGCCAGACGGTCGTTGAGTGCCCAGGTGCCTTCGGGCGATGCCGTTGCGCGGAGCGTGATGCTGTCGATGATGTAGACCGGGTCGGTCATCAGCCCGTGGGTCAGCGAGCGCACGGCCGCAATCTGTCGCCGGTTCTCCGTCAGCGTATCGACCAGCCGGGCCTTGCCGACGGGGAAGGTGAAGAAGAAGCGGGCGTTGGCCTCGGCATCTCGCAGCACGATCCGCTGCATGTAGCGGGTCCGCTCGTCGAGGAACGAGGTCATCGAGGCTACGTCGTAGGTCAGCGTATCCGACCGGGTGAGTCGGTAGGTGCGTCCGCTGCGGTCCTCGACCTCGCCGGTCAGGTAGAGACGCAGCTTGGCGGTGTTCTCGTCGGCCTGCACCGGCTGCGAGTAATAATAGTCGATCTTTCCGTCGGGTCGGACGACCACCGTGTCGAGCCGGGCGTTGGGCAGGTAGGGGTGGCGGACCATCCGCCCGAAAGCCTCGGGCTTGCCCTCTTCCAGCCGCCGGTTGCGGGCAATCGCCCCCTGACGCAGCACGCTTTGCCGTACGGCGGCCGTATCGAGGTCATTCAATTCGGCCAGACGGTCGTTCGCCGCCTCCTTGCGCGAGCGGTAGTTGGCGAGCATCGTGCTGTCGCTCGTCTGCTCCAGCAGCCCCTCGATGGCGGGACGCCGGCGTCCCGTGTAGGCGAGGCGGTCGGCCGCCAGGTCGCGCAGCTTCCGTTCGCCGGCCGTGTATACTTCGGCGTAGACCTTCGCGGGCTGTTTGCTCAGCGAGCGGATGTAGGCCTCCCGCTCGCGGTCGCCCGCTGCGGCGTAGTCGCCCTCGATGCGGGTGAAGATCTCGCCTCCGGGCAACACGTCGATCCCTTCGTAGCGGTAGCGCGGGGCGAAGTAGTCGTTCAGGTGGTCGAACTTGTCGTTCGGGTCGGACGTGTAGGTCGTGTTGGCCTGTACGATCCGGTCGGTGGCGTAGACATACCGGCGCAGCCGTTTGTAGCGGCGTCGGCTCTCCCCCTCGGTGGCCCATCCCACCTTCGGGTCGAACATCGCCTCGTCGGGTGTGAGGCTTCCGAGCCGCTCCGCCGCATCGGCATATTCCGCCCGTTCGGCCGCCACGCCGTTCATGTAGCGGCGATAGGCCCCCTTGTCGGCGAAGCGGTCGAAGTAGTCGGCGCTGTCCACGATCCGGGCAAGGTAGTCGTCATAGCGGCCGTATTCGCGCTGCTGCATGGCGCGGTAGCGCTCGCCGCTGTATACCAGCGGGTCGAAGGAGAGTGTGTCGTCTCCCTTGAGCAACTGCGGTCCGATGACCAGCTGCCAGCTCCGGTCCTGCAGCTCCTGCGGGACGGTGACGATGAACTCGACGTTGATCTTGCCGTTGCGCTCGACGAGGTTGCGGCGATTCGCTGCCGAGATGACCACTTCATCGATGTTCACCGACATGATCTTTTCGCCCGAGGCCGAATCGAGGGCCACGGGGGTCAGGAAGAGTTCGGTCCCGTCCTGCTTGCGGAAGGTGATGATCCGCGGCGGACGGACCGTGTCCGCCGCGCGGTAGGCCCTCTCCCGTTTGGTCCGGGCAGGGAGATGCACCTCTGCCTCGGGGTCGCTCTTGCTCAGCTTGCGGATGTTGCCGCAGCCGGAGAGCAGGGCTCCGGTCAGAAGGACCGCAGCCGCATATTCCATCCATTCACGTTTTCTCATCTGGGTCGGGTAGGGTTTATTCGTGCTGCGTATCCACTGCGCCGTTCACATCGACCGTGAAGACGCGCCGTTTGCCGCCGGGCGAGGTCTGCACCTGCCGCAGGACGAGCGTCGCGTCGGCCATCCAGCTTTCGTAGGGAACCTTCATCTCGTAGCGGAACGTGCGGTCGGTCTTCCCGTCGGCATTGATGGTCAGGTAGGGCTGCCGCTCGGCCCAGTAGGCGCCCGAGAGACGGCGGCGGCGCTCCATCATGTGCTGCTGGTAGCGGCCGTTGATGAGGATATGCGGGAAGAGCTTCACCGAGCGGCGGTCGGGGGTGCTCAGTTCGGGAAGGATCGCCCAGCTCTGCGAGCGGGTCACGGCGTTGCGTGATACGGAGACCTCGAGCACCAGGTGCAGTTCGCCGTTGCGTTCGGCCAGCACCTTGCGTGTTACGGCCACGTCGCCGACGATCTGTGCGCGCAGCGATGCTGCGGTCAGAAGAAACAGGATCAGAATGCAGTATCTTTTCATCGCGTGGTTCGGTTTTATTTCTTGGAGTTGAACAGGTAGACGAACGAGACGCCGAGTTCCGTGGGAATCGGCAGGATCCGTTTGCGGTTCGTGTAGGAGGCGGCCTTCGGCCCGTTTACGGGTTCGGCATGGTAGCTCAGACGGGCCAGTCCGGCACCGGCCGAGAGCTCGATGTTCCAGTGGGGGCTGACGTAGAACTGGTAGCCGATGCTGATGCCTGCCCCGACGAACGACCCTTTATAATAATGTGTGGGCAGCCCGGTGAGGATGCGGTTGCCGATAAACGGAAGCTTGAATCCGCCGACCTCGAACTCGCCGCCGATGGCATGCACGCCGAAGTAGAGCCGCGTGTATTTTTCGGTGACCCAGTAGCGGTATTCGGGTCGGAGGAACCAGTGCTGGATCTTGTTGTCCGTGCCCAGAGTCCACGGGTTGTAGTTGGCCGTCATGCCGATGGTCGAGTGCTTGCCGACGGCGATGTCGATCCCTATGTTCGGTGTCGTTGCAGCCCAATAAAGCAGGTTGGTTTTCACGGCAACCTGCTGTGCCGATGCCCCCAGCCAGCAGAATCCTGTCAGCAGCATCGTTGCAAAAAGTTTCTTCATCATATCTGTTTTGTGGAATAGTTCCCGTTGGTCAAAGCCCCGGATTCGGGAAGGGAATAACGTACGACTCTCGCTCACCATCCTGTTCCTCAGCTTGTACGGGCGCAAAAATGGAGATAAAACGAGGGAAAATGGGTATCATGTGCGATACGGATATCCGAAACGGTCCGTATCATGTGCGAAAGGGGGCTGCAGCGGTGCGCAAAATGGCTCCTCTGAGAGACGGAATCTGTTTCGAGAGGAACCTCGGTCTGGAGTTTTTTTTGAATTTCTCACTACCTTTTGAACTGTGTTTTTTGGAAAATTCAAAAAAAATAGCGATAATCGTAAATTAAATCGGGACGAATGGTGTGTTGGGGAAAATTTTCAATATCTAATACCGAGAAAAGATGAAAGGTGCAGACAAGATGTTGTTGTGCACCGGACTGATCTCCACGGGATTCGTGGCGAATGCCGGTGCGGCGGAAAAAAATGCAAAGCCGAATATCATTTTCATCCTGTGCGACGACATGGGATACGGCGATCTGGGATGTTACGGGCAGAAATACATCCAGACGCCCAACCTCGACCGCATGGCCCGCGAGGGGATGCTCTTCACGCAGGCCTATGCCGGAAGTCCGGTGAGTGCCCCCTCGCGGGCGTCGCTGATGACCGGGCAGCACTCGGGCCACGGGCATGTCCGCGGCAACCGCGAGTATTGGAGCGGCGAGGTGATGTACGGGCAGAACAGGGAGTATGCCGTCACGGGACAGGAGCCCTATGACCCCGACCACATCATCCTTCCGGAGATTATGAAGGGCAACGGCTACACGACCGGCATGTTCGGCAAGTGGGCCGGCGGTTACGAGGGTTCGGTCTCCACACCCGACAAGCGCGGCATCGACGAGTACTACGGCTACATCTGCCAGTTCCAGGCCCACCTCTATTATCCCAACTTCATGAACCGCTACAGCCGTTCGGCCGGCGATACGGAGGTTATCCGGATTGTTCTGGAGGAGAACATCAAATACCCGATGTACGGCGACGACTACCGCAAGCGCCCGCAGTACTCGGCCGACCTGATCCATCAGGAGGCCCTGGCGTGGCTCGACCGGCAGGACGGCAAGCAGCCCTTCTACGGTTTCTTCACCTATACGTTGCCGCACGCCGAGCTGGCGCAGCCCGACGACGAGATCCTGAAGCACTACGAGAAGCAGTTCTTCGTGGACAAGACGTGGGGCGGCAGCGAAGGGTCGCGCTACAATCCCGTGGAGCACACCCATGCGCAGTTCGCGGGCATGATCACGCGCCTGGACGGCTATGTGGGCGAGATTCTTGCCAAACTCAAGGAGAAGGGGCTCGACGAGAACACGATCGTGATCTTCAGCAGCGACAACGGCCCTCATGAGGAGGGCGGTGCCGATCCCGAGTTCTTCGGGCGTGACGGCAAGTTGCGCGGGCTCAAGCGCCAGTGCTACGAGGGCGGCATCCGCATTCCGTTCATCGTGCGGTGGCCCGGACACGTCGAGGCCGGTGCGGTGAACGACCACCAGTTGGCCTTCTACGACGTGATGCCGACCTTCTGCGAACTGATCGGCGACAAGCGCTTCCCAAAAAAGTACCTCAATTCGGAGGTCGAGGGCGACTGCTTCGACGGCATCTCCTTCGCTCCGACCCTGCTGGGTGACGACGAGCGGCAGCAGAAGCACGACTTCCTCTACTGGGAGTTCCACGAGACGGATCAGATCGGCGTCCGCATGGGAGACTGGAAACTGGTGGTCAAGCGGGGCGTACACCATCTCTACGACCTGGCCACCGACCTGCACGAGGACCACGACGTGGCGGCCGAGCATCCTGACGTGGTACGTGCGATGAAGGAGATCATCCGCCGGGAACACCGTCCGAACGACCTCTTCCCCGTGACACTGCCCGATTTCGACTGATCGCATGGCAGGAACCGGGATCTTGCCCGGGGTTGAAACGAAAAGGCAGCCCTCCGACAATCGGAGGGCTGCCTTCTTCGTCAGGCGGACCGCTGTGCGGCTATTTGAGCCGTTTCAAGCCCCGGTCATCGGCCGTGGCTTCTCGGATCGAGAGGGCGAAACCTCCGCCGCAGGCCATCGTGACAGGAAGTTCCGAACGCGAGTCGATGCGGCCCGTGCGGATTTCGTAGGCTTCGGGGTTGGTCCGGTAGTCGGCGTCGGGGGCGTCGGCGTAGAGCGTAGCCACGTAGCTCTTCCCGGGATCGAGGAAGTCGAACCGAAGATCCACCGTGCGGCGGTTCTCGTCCGTTACGCCGCCGACGAACCAGTTGCCCGACCCCTTGGCCCTGCGGGCAATGACGATCACGTCGCCCGGCTCGGCTTCGAGGTAGCGGCTTTCGTCCCAGTCTACGGCTACCTCCTTGATGAAGCGGAAGGCATCCATGTACTTCTCGTAGTGTTCGGGAAGGTCGGCAGCCATCTGCAGCGGCGAGTAGAGCGTCACGTAGAGTGCCAGTTGGTTGGCCAGCGTCGCATTGACGTGCGAGTGGTTTTCGGGGTTGAGTTTCGAGACATCCATCGAGAAGATGCCGGGGGTATAGTCCATTGGACCGCCCTGCAGACGGGTGAAGGGCAGCAGCGTCACGTGTATGGGTTTCGTGCCGCCGAAGGCCTGGTATTCCGTGCCGCGGGCCGACTCGTTGCCGATCAGGTTGGGCCAGGTGCGGCACAGTCCCGTGGGACGCACCGCCTCGTGGGCATTGACCATGATGTGGTGTTTGGCAGCCAGCTTCACGGCGTGGAGGTAGTGGTTCACCATCCACTGCCCGTAGTGGTGTTCGCCGCGCGGCAGGATATCCCCCACGTAGCCGCTCTTCACGGCATTGTAACCGTAGCGGTTCATCAGCCCGTAGGCGGCCTCCAGATGACGTTCGTAGTTGCGTACCGACGACGAGGTTTCGTGGTGCATCATCAGCCGCACGCCCTTTTGGCGGGCATAGTCGTTCAGCGCCGCGATGTCGAAGTCGGGGTAGGGTGTGACGAAGTCGAAGACGTAGTCCTTCGTGTGGCCGAACCAGTCCTCCCAACCGACGTTCCACCCCTCGACGAGCACCTGGTCGAATCCGTGCTCGGCGGCAAAGTCGATGTAGCGTCTTACGTTGTCGTTGTTGGCCGCGTGGCGCCCGCTGGGCTTCGTGGCTGCGTAGTCCGTCACGCCGAGCTGCACGGAGGGAACGTCTCGCGTGTAGGCCCAGTCGCTCTTTCCGGTGATCATCTCCCACCAGACTCCCACATACTTCACGGGCCGGATCCACGAGGTATCCTCGATGGCGCAGGGGTCGTTGAGGTTGAGGATCAGGCGGGAGGCGAGGATCTCACGGGCATCGTCCGTCACCATGACCGTGCGCCACGGCGTGTGGCAGGGGGCCTGCATGTAGCCTTTCCAACCCTGTGCGTCGGGGGTCAGGTGTGCGGTGAAGACCATCGTCTCGTCGTCGAGGTCGAGGTGCATGCACGGGTAGTCGATCAGGGCGGCTTCGTGGATGTTGATGTAGAGGCCGTCGTCGCTCTTCATCTGCAGGGCGGTCTGCACGCCCGTGGGCGAGAAGGGGGTCTGCGACGAGTTGGGCGTGATGGCCTGCTCCATGTGCGAGCGGATCTCGGAGAGACGCGACTCGGTGTAGTCGTACTCCTGGGTGTCGTAGTCCCCGGGGATCCAGAATGCCGTGTGGTCGCCCGTCATGGCAAACTGCGTCCGCTCCTCGCGGATGGTGAAGTAGGTGAGCTGCTTCTGCTCGGGAAACTCGTAGCGGAATCCGAGTCCTTCGTCGTAGAGGCGGAAGCGGATGGTCATCTCGCGGCCCGATTCCGCCTGGCGGAGCGTTACGGCCATCTCGTTATAGTGGTTGCGGATCGACGACTCCTCGCCCCAGACAGGCTGCCACCGTTCGTCGAACGAGGAGCGTTCGACGCCGGTCTGCTCGAAGCGGTCGTAGAGCGATACGGGGGCGCCATAGCCGCCCTTTTTGATTTCGGTTCCGAACTCCAGCGCCGGTGCATCGCCGCGCAGCTCGAGCCCCATGGCGCTGGGCAGCACGGCGGCACGCCCCCTGAAGTCGAGGGCATAGGTCGGGGCGCCCGTTTCGGAGAGGCGGAAGGTGAGTTTCAGGTCGCCGTCGGGCGAGAGCAGGGTCTCCTGCGCCGAGGCTCCGGC
>ERZ826613.332-NODE-332-length-70372-cov-3.940982_pt1 | contig 70372 bp, 78 predicted proteins | sample MGYA00519925_ERZ826613 | MGnify/ENA primary metagenome ERZ826613 (study PRJEB31778, sample SAMEA3449236) | human gut metagenome | biome: human gut; feature: human-associated habitat; material: faeces | place: United Kingdom | collected 2010/2012 ... | reverse complement strand
GAACGCGAGAGGCGACAGCTGTATGATTATGTCGATAGGCAAAAAGGACGGCTCGCTGAAACTCGCCAGCCTTGAGCGCGGTATGGGCGTGCCGATACTTGATGGGAAATATAAGGGTCAGTACGACTGGCTTACCCACACCTTCCGCTACGGCGGCGCAGACCTTATGATGCGCGAGGTACGCGAGTGCTTTAAGGTGGATGTTGAAAGATATATTCGCGTAAACTTTGCAACATTTAAAAAAGGCATAGACTCGGTGGGCGGCATAGATATAAACCTGACCGCTGCGGAAGTAAGCTATGTCAATTGGTATGTAGGACAAAAAAACAAGTACTCTGCGGGTTGGAATCATTTGGACGGTCAAGGTGCGTTAGGATATGCACGCTGCCGTAAAATCGACAGCGACTGGCACAGAATAGAACGTCAGCGCAACGTTATTCAAGCGGTAGTAACAAAAACAAAGGATCTGAGTATCGGCGAGCTTAATACGCTGTTAAATAATGTTCTTCCGCTTGTGCAAACAAACCTTACAAGGCTTGAAATTACTGAGTTGCTGCTCTCCGCGCCGAAATATCGCGGGGTGCAGATCAAGCAGACTACTATTCCGATAAGCGGCAGCTACGGCGGAATGAGAGGGCTCGGCGGGCGCAGTCTTTTCTCGGTGGATTTTGATACCAACGCAAAGGAGCTCAGAGAATTTATTTACGGTGTTACTACGGAATAATATAATGTTTTAAAAAGGAGACTTTCATGCCGAAAGCCTCCTTTTATGTTGCATACTTTTAATACTCTGTAATCTACAATCTCAAAAATTGCGCTGCATAAAACAAAGAAAGGCAGAAGAAATTATTTCCGTATTTTATCGTAGTAATCTTCAAAGGAGATTTTTTCTTTCTCGGCAGCATTTCTCAAATTTGATGCAAAGCGCGACCATTCTTCAAACTGGGCAACAGTCATTTTATTTTTTAAATACCGTGCATAGTGCGCTTTATAAGCACGGTTGTATGTCTGCCATACAGGATCATTTTTGCACTTGTCGTCATACCGCCGTCTGCTGCCGACATCACGACAGGTTTTATCCGGCTCGTTTTTGAGGGGACGATTGCAATAGTTGAAATATTTTCCGCTCTTGATTAAAAAGAATCTGCCGCACAGCTTACAGCAATTCGGAATGTATTTATTTTTAATTCCTTTCCAAAAATCAAAATATAAAAAGGATTGCAAGTCGTTGAATGTAATTTCTTCGCACAAAATGGGATTGCCGTCGGTGTTTTTTAAAACCTTATATCCAAAGGAATCCATAGAACATTTTATTTCCGAAAAATTCTTTATGTAATCAATTTTAAATTTATCATAACAAACTGCAAGTTCTGCATCTGAAATAAACGTTTCATTTTTATTAAGGTATTTTTTTATAAACGGCTTGAAAATATCCTGCACAGAGGCGTAGTGAAATAAAAGAGCAATATATTCATCAAAGAACGCAGTGATTTTTTCATTCAGCTCTTCGAGGTGTGCAATCTTATCAAAATCAAAAAAATAAATTTCTTCGAAACTTATGGGTACGAATTTATTGAGTAAAATATAAAATACCCCGTTATCGTCGCAGTCACCTACACCGTTCGGTGTTACGGTCTCCCAGGTTATCGGGTCCTCGATTTCTGAATCATCTCTGCCGTCCTCAAAAAAGAGACTGTATTCATTAAGCAATTCATCAAAGGTATATATTCTGCCGCTCAAAATTTTATTGTAAGGCGGGAGACCGGTAATCCATTTGTTCACCTTATCAAATGATTCAATAGCCCAGTCAACGTTTGAAGAATACTTTTGGTGGTCTTCATAATGCATATTACGCGAGATCAGAAGTCTCTTTTTCAAATATCTTAAGTTTCCTATAATTTCATGAGCCTCAATAAAATTACTGTTAAGATACGCGGTCAGTATTTCATTGGCAGCGTATTTGTATTGCCCGTTTATATACACGTCGTTATTCCAGAAATATGCTTTTAACGAAAACATTATTTTCCCCCGCACTAATAAAGTAGAGAATACACAACTGAAAATAGAGAATAAAATTTTATGACGCTACTTCTATTGTGTTTTTTGAATGGCTCTGTTAAAATTATTATAGACAATATGAATGTATATTGCAATATCTATTATCGTCAGGAGGTTCAAATGAAAGAGTCTGTTTATAAAAGTTATGATGATCTGCCTCTGTTTCTCAATACGGAAACCATAGCAAAGCTGTTGGGAATATCAATTTCAAGCAGCTACGAATTGATGCATGGAAAAGATTTTCCGTCCTTGAAAATCGGCTCAAGACTGCTCGTACCAAAAGAAAAATTCAGTGAATGGATTGATAAAAAGACAGGAGATAATCTGTGAAAAATAATAATCAAAGGAAATTCCTTGAGAATTATTTTATGTTACCGAATGAGATTTTTAATTTGAAATTGTGCAGCGGCGAGATTGCGGTTTATGCTTATCTGTTATACTGTGAAAACAGAAAAACATTTAGCTGTTATCCAAGTCATAAAACAATAGGGAAAGCAATCGGTATGAGTCGTAACACCGTCAAGAAATATGTGGACAGCCTGATTGATAAGCGACTGATTACCGCCGAGCCGACTTCTGTCATTACCCAAAAAGGAGAAAAGCGCAACGGCAATTTGCGCTATACAATACGCCCGATTGCGGAAGCAATAGAACAGTATTACGAGCAACAACTGATACTGCTGCACGAAGAAGTTCGGCGTCAGGCGGCTTTGAAAAAACTAACCGAATTTGACCGCAAACACGAAAAATCGGCAGTTTTACGGCTCGTCCGAAAACAAGCAGGAGAAAGCCGAGGGGTTGCGATGCTTCCCCTCGACGGTTCACAGCGGGCGGCAACGCCGACCGCATAAGGCTTTGCGGGACTTTTGATAACAGCAACAAAAAATGCGATTTAGGGGTTGCTTGAATTTTAACCTCGCCGATTTAGGGGTTGCTGATTTTTTCGCAGATTTTGCTGGATATTCAGGGAAGTATGTGGTATTGTGTTGTGCTTGGAAAGGAGGATTTTTATGCAGAAAAAACTGGTAACAAACGGCAATGCATTTAAGCGTACAGACGGTCGGTGGTGCGGTGTGGTATGGTATATGGACGAACACGGCGAGAGAAAACGAAAAAGCTTTTCCGGTACGACCAAAGCAGAGGTAAATAAAAAGATAACCGAATACATTGCAGACTTTGAAAACCAACTGATTGAATCTGATGAGTCCAAGAAAACACTGCAAGACAGTATGCAAAATTGGTTGCAAGTGTTCAAATTCCCGTCAGTAGAACAAACTACCTATGACCGATGCGAATGCAGTGCTAAAAATCAGATATATCCTCTGCTCGGTGAAAAACCTGTCGGAGATATTACAGCGGCAGATATTAAAAACCTACTCAACTATTGGATGAACAAGTGCTATGCCTATACCACTGTCAAGAAAGCCTATGTGATATTGAACGAATACTTTCGGTATCTTTACCGAGAGGAATTGATACCGAAAAATCCTATGGCAAACATTGAAATGATTAAAAAGAGCAATTTCCTGTCGGCACAGAATAAAGAGAACTTACCTGAGTGTGAAACGGTAACGATTTTCACTCCGGAGGAAATTGAAAAATTTAAAGCCGAAGCATTCAGCACATTCAAAGACGGCAAACGTAAATACCAACAAGCCGCCGCATATATACTAATGCTTAACACCGGATTGCGTACAGGCGAATTATTAGGCTTGCTAAATAGCGATATAGACCTTGAAAATAAAACGCTTACTGTAAGGCAAGGCGTAAAGGAAATTGTAAACCGTGACGGTGTTGGGAAAGCGGCAATGAAAATAAAAGTCGGAAAGCCTAAAAGCGCCGCCAGTAAGCGCACAGTACCGCTGAACAGGACAGCAATGGATATGATCGAGGATCTGCGCAAAGAAGCCTATTTCGGCGAAAATACGCCCCTTGTGGCAGACGGAAACGGCGACTATACAAAACCTGTGAATTTTCGCAAGCGTTACTACCGAATTTTGAAGGTAGCAGGAATTAAGCGAAAAGGCTTGCACAGCCTGCGGCATACATTCGCCACAAACTTAGTGAACGGACAAAAAAAGCCTGACGGGACGATTAAGGCGCTATCGCCAAGACAAGTAGCTGATTTACTCGGACATTCAACTTCGCAGATAACTGAGCTCTACTATGTGAAAAAGGATACTTCGAGGCTTAACGGTATAACCGAGGGCTTTGAGATTTAAGTCAAAATTTATACCGCAGTAAACAAAGAAAAGCTCCGGCTGATATCCAGTCGGAGCTAAAATTTTGATGCTTTATTGATGATGTAACAGACGGAATCGTTGTAAGCGGATGCCGCCGGATGGTAAATCCGCACCTGTTTCGGGCGTCAAAATGCGGCAAAACGGACCGTGTGCTAATCTTAAACAGCAAAAGAAAAACGGCTCAAAACTGCACGGTTGAGCCGTTTTCCACTGGCAGGGGCAGAAGGGATCGAACCCTCGGCACTCGGTTTTGGAGACCGATGCTCTACCAGCTGAGCTATACCCCTATAATAAAAAAATGCTTGTTATGGTGGACCATCACGGACTCGAACCGCGGACCGACCGGTTATGAGCCGGTTGCTCTAACCAACTGAGCTAATGGTCCGAACAAGCAAGATATATTATAACACAATTTTTATATTTGTCAAGTAGAAAACACTATAAAATTAAATTATTTTTTTTGAGTCGAAATATGCGGTATTAACCGCCGTTTTCGGCGGGCAAATAAGCCTGTTTTAAATATACTCTGATTGTATTGTCTAATGTATAAAATAATTGAAAATATGCATTAAACAGTGCAATACAGGAAAAAATACATTCGGTGATATTATGCAATTTTTTAAAAAGAAAGGCGTGCTTACGGCGGGCGCGGGGCTGGCTATAGGTATTATTAACGGTCTTTTGGGGGCGGGCGGCGGAATGATTGCGGTGCCGCTTTTGCAAAAATTAGGACTTGACCGCAAGCAAGCGCACGCTAACGCCGTTGCGGTTATACTGCCGATAACTGTTTTATCGGCGGTGCTTTATTTAGTGAATGGGTATGTTTCGGTTAAGGATTCGCTGATTTTTATTCCGGGCGGAATTGCGGGCTCGCTGCTGGGAACGTTTATTATGCGTAAAATTTCCTCGGTGTGGCTGAAACGGATATTCGGCGGGTTTATGATATATGCAGGCGTGCGCCTGCTGCTCAGGTGAATATTGCAGCCCTTTTAGCAGGGCTTTTATCGGGAATTATCGGCGCAATGGGTCTTGGCGGCGGCGCGGTTCTTATAATTTATCTATCGGTTTTTACCGATATGCCTCAGCTAAAAAGCCAGGGAATAAACCTGTTATTTTTTATTCCGATAGCAATAGCCGCCGTTGCGGTTTACGGTTTTAAAAAGCAAATTAAATGGAAGCTTGTCGCGAAAATTGCCGCTTGGGGACTTGTGGGCACCGCGGGAGGATTACTTTTCACAAATTTACTGGGAGGGGATATAACCGCGAAAATTTTCGGCGGAATGTTAATAATTATAGGTATAAGTGAAATAGGGCTTTTCGGTAAAAAGGAAAAATAACGCGTGCGCGGTTCTTAAAAAAACAGTTGCACAAAACGGTTGATAATGGTATAATTAAAAGAACAAAAGTTCGGAGGTTTCACAATGTCTAAATCACCACTTACCGAAAAGCAGTTGGCTGTATATAATTATCTTATAAAGGAAATGGCGGGCGGTTTTCCGCCCACTGTAAGGGAAATATGCGCCGCCACGGGAATAAAATCCACCTCTACCGTCCATTCAATTCTGAGCATTTTGGAGGACGAGGGGTATATTGTAAGGGACGCGAAGTCCTCCCGCGCAATAAGGCTTGATATGGAATACGATTCATCGCTTGTGCCGGTTGTGGGCAGAATTACCGCCGGTCAGCCGATATTGGCGGTTGAGGAAATTGAGGATTATATACCGTACCCTTCAAAAAATTCCGAAGGGCTTTTTGCCCTGCGTGTTTCGGGGCTTTCTATGCGCGACGCCGGAATACTTGACGGCGATATTATTATTGCGGATAAAAACCTGACCTGCCGAAACGGGGATATTGTTATAGGAATGGACGGGGACGAGGCTACCGTAAAGCGTCTGCTTATTAAAAACGGGCAGATAATTTTTATGCCGGAAAACCCCGATTATTCGCCGATCTACCCCGAAGACCCGCACGTTATAGGAAAAGTTATAGGCTGTTTCAGGAAATATTGAGGATAATTATTTATGAAAAAATACATTGAGCTTTTTACCGACGGTGCGTGCTCGGGAAATCCGGGTCCCGGCGGGTGGGGCGTTGTTTTGCGCTATGGTCAGCACGAAAAGGAGCTTTCGGGCGGCGAAAAGGAAACCACAAATAACCGAATGGAGCTTACCGCCGCAATAAAGGGGCTTGAGGCACTGAAAGAGCCCTGCGTGGTAAAACTGGTTACCGATTCAAAATACGTAGCCGACGGGATTATTAAGGGCTGGGCGGAAAGCTGGCAGAAAAATAACTGGATAAAGTCCGATAAAAAGCCGGCGCTTAATTCCGATTTATGGGAACGCCTGCTTGAGCTTTTAGAAAAACACGAGGTTAAAATCGAGTGGGTAAAGGGTCATGCGGGGCATGCCGAAAACGAGCGCTGCGACCGCCTTGCGGTGGAATATTATAAAAATATGAAAGAGATGTAGAGAAATGTCCAAATCACGTGAAAGAATAAATTACATAATAACGGGCGCGATTATAGCCGCCTTGTATGTGGACCTTACATTTTTAAGCAATATTTTCAATCTCGCTTTCGGTCCCGTGCAGTTCCGTGTTTCAGAGGTGCTTACTATTTTGCCGGTATTCACATCCGCGGCAATTCCCGGCGTTGCGGTCGGTTGCTTTATTGCGAATATTGCGTCATTCAATCCGCTTGATATGATTTTCGGCACTTCGGCTACGGTTATCGCCGCGCTGCTTACCTATTTTTTCAGAAATATTAAATTCAGGGGTATACCTCTGCTTTCAATGTTTCCGCCCGTAATAATAAACGCGCTTGTTATCGGGCTTGAAATCGCAATATTCTTCCTGCCCGAGGGCAACCTGCTGTGGGGCTTTGTAATTTCCGCTTTGCAGGTAGGCCTCGGCGAACTTGTTGTTTGCGTTGGGCTCGGAATACCCTTTTATTTAGTTATAGAAAAAAACGGGCTTTTTAAAAGAAAACCCGAAAACGGTGATAGGCTATGACCTACAATAAAAAAATTACACTTAAAAACGGTGATATATGCACTTTAAGAAACGGCACTGAGCATGACGGGGAACAGGTGCTTGAGGTTTTCAACCTAACGCACGCCGAAACTGATTTTATGCTTACTTATCCCGATGAAAACAGCTTTATCGCAGCGCAGGAATCGGATTTTTTGAAAGAAAAAACCGAGAGTAAGAACGAAATTGAAATTGTGGCTGAAATAAACGGCAAAATAGTCGGAACGGCAGGGATTGACGCTGTGGGCGGTAAATTCAAAATAAGCCACCGCGCAGACTTCGGTATAGGAATATTAAAGGAATACTGGGGGCTGGGCATAGGCTCGGCGCTGACTGACGCTTGCATAGAATGTGCAAAGGCGGCGGGCTATTTGCAGCTGGAGCTTAATGTGGTTGCCGAAAACAAATCGGCTGTGGCGCTTTATGAAAAATTAGGATTTAAGGAATACGGCAGGAACCCGCAGGGCTTCCGCTCGCGTACAACAGGCTTTCAGGAGCTTATTTATATGAGACTGGAATTATAAAAAGTGGGGTTGAGGGCGTGAATATTTTACATTTGAAATATGCTGTGGAAATTGCAAACACAAAATCAATAAGCCGTGCGGCGGAAAATCTTTATATGGGGCAGCCAAATTTATCCCGCGCAATAAAGGAGCTTGAGGAAAATCTTAATATAACTATTTTCAACCGAAATTCCAAGGGAATAACAATTACCCCCGAGGGCGAGGAATTTTTGCAGTATGCCAGAAGAATTATAAGCCAGGTTGAGGAGGTTGAGGATATTTATAAGAACGGGCGCAAGCCGAAACAGCGCTTTTCGGTTTGTGTGCCGAGGGCAAGCTATATTTCATATGCCTTTGCGGAATTTGCCAAGGTCATAAAAAAGGATATTCCCGCCGAGATTTTTTATAAGGAAACAAATTCATGGCGCACCGTAAATAATGTGGTAAAGGGGGACTATAACCTCGGAATTGTGCGTTTTCAGGTTACTTTTGAAAAATACTTTAAATCTATGTTTGAGGAAAAGCACCTGAACGCCGAAATTATAACCGATTTTAAATACCGTTTGCTAATGTCCGAGAACAACCCGCTGGCAAATAAGAGGGAAATATTCTGCAAGGATTTAAAGCCGTATACCGAAATAAGCCACGCCGACCCGTATGTGCCGTCACTTCCGTTAACGGACGTTAAAAAGGAGGAGCTTTCAGGCGGGGCGGACAGGCATATTTATATTTTTGAGCGCGGCAGTCAATTCAGGATTCTTCAATCGGTTACCGATTCGTTTATGTGGGTATCGCCCGTGCCGGAAAGTCTCTATAAAAAATACGATTTGATACAGCGGGAGTGCAAGGATAACGATAAGGTCTATATGGATGTTATGATTTACCGCAGCGGCTATAAATTATCCGAGTTTGACAGCAGTTTTATAACCGAGGTTTGCAATGCTAAACGTAAATATTTGTAAATGCTAAAAAAATACAATATTGTGGTAAGGGGGAATGGGTGTGCGAAAGTACAAATTTTTCTTGACAAACAAAAGGGCTTGTGCTAAAATGATAAAGCCGCATATTGTGGGCTTTGTAAGCTGCGCTTTCGCGCACGCCTACCGTAGCGAGACTGGAATTTGGCAGGTGTAATAAAAATGTATGCAATTATCGAAACAGGCGGAAAGCAGTACCGTGTTCAGACCGGCGACGTAATTTATGTTGAAAAGCTTAACGCCGAGGCTGATGAGGAAATCACCTTTGATAAGGTTGTTGCCGTTTGCAACAAGACCTTAAAGGTAGGTAAGCCTTATGTAAAGGACGCTTTCGTTAAGGGTACCGTTCTGAAAAACGGCAAGGGTAAGAAAATAACCGTATTTACTTACAAGCCGAAGAAGAGCAGCTCCCGCAAGATGGGTCACAGACAGCCCTACACTAAGGTACAGATCGGCGAAATAGGCTGATTATGACTAAGGTTAGGTTTTTTGCCGATGAAAAAGGGCTTTACGGCTTTGAAATAAAGGGTCACAGCTCGAAAAACTGTGATGATGAGCTCGGCAAAATTGTTTGCGCGGCGGTTTCCTCCGCGGCGTATATGGCGGCTAATACAGTAACCGAAATAATAGGCGATAAAGCGGCGGCTGACGTATCGGACGGCGCTATGCGCTTTGAGGTTACAACCCCCTGCGATAAAACCCGTGCGGTTTTAGAGGGGCTGCGGCTGCATTTAGGCGAGCTGTCGGCAGAGTACGGCAGCAATATCGTAATTATCGGAGGTGCAGATTGATGTTAAAGATAAATATACAGTTATTCGCTCATAAAAAAGGTATGGGTTCTACCAAGAACGGCCGTGACAGTGAGTCAAAGCGTCTCGGCGTTAAGCGCGCGGACGGGCAGTTCGTTTTGGCGGGCAACATTCTCGTTCGTCAGAGAGGAACTCACATTCACGCCGGCAACAACGTAGGCCGCGGGTCGGATGACACTCTGTTCGCTTTGGTGGACGGCAAGGTTAAGTTCGAGCGCGTAGGCAGAGACCGCAAGCAGGTCAGCATTTACGCTGTTGAGCAGTAAGAAAAAGCAAATCCGGGCGGCGGCTGCTACCCGGATTTATTTTTTAGAAAGGAAAGAAGATTTATGAAGGTTTGTCATGTTTGCAAAGCCGAGTGCGATGACGCAGCGGAGCTTTGCCCGGTTTGCGGCGCTGACCTTACGGCGGAAATTACCGAGGAAGAGGAAAAAGAGGAAAAAGTAATTAACAACCCGGTGCTTTTGGCGACGCTTGACGATGTTGTGTCGGCTGAAATACTGAAAGACCTGCTTACGGAGGCAGGTATTCTTTACAGCAGCGATTCGGGAGAAGACGGCACAATGAAAGTGACCTTCGGCGGTTCGTTTGTGGCGGATGATATTTATGTTGACGAGCAGGATTTTGACGCGGCAAACACGATTTATGAGGAATTTTTAAATTCCGAGCCGCAGTTTGACGAGGAATTTTTTGAGGACGCGGAGAACGAAAACTAATGAGTTTTTTAAATTGGGGAAGAAAAAAGGAAGAAGAGCCGGACGAAAACGAGCCGGTTTTGGCGGCAGTAATTAAAAATCCCGTAACCTCGGAAATATTTCAGGACATACTAAAGGAGAACGGCATACCGTTTATATGCCGTCAGGACGGCGCGGGCGGCTCTGTCAAGCTGCTTTTGGGCGCGGGAGTTGTGCCTGATAATATTTATGTTGCGGCGAAAAATTACGAAACGGCAAGAGGACTTTACGAGGCATACCTGCAAACAGAGGTAGAGCCGGAAGAGGAAATAACAGAGTAATATGTTTGTAGATATAGCAAAAATTCATTTAAAAGCGGGCGACGGCGGCGACGGCGCGGTTTCCTTTCACAGGGAAAAGTACGTTGCGGCGGGCGGACCCGACGGCGGCGACGGCGGCAGGGGCGGAAATATTATTTTCAAGGCTGACAGTAATTTATCTACCCTTGCGGACTTTCGCTATAAGCGCAAATACACGGCGCAATCGGGCGAAAAGGGCGGCGGCGGTCGCTGCTCGGGCAAAAAAGCGCCTGACCTTATTATAAACGTGCCCGTGGGCACACTGGTTAAGGACGCGGAAAGCGGCAGAATAATTGCCGATATATCCGATTCGGAGCCGGTTGTAATAGCTAAGGGCGGCAACGGCGGCTGGGGCAACCAGCATTTTGCCACGCCTACGCGCCAGGTGCCGCGCTTTGCTAAAAAGGGCAACCCGGGCGAGGAGCTTGACGTAACGCTGGAATTAAAACTCTTGGCGGACGTGGGGCTTATAGGCTTTCCGAATGTGGGTAAATCCACACTTATTTCGGTGGTAAGCGAGGCAAAGCCGAAAATTGCGAATTACCACTTTACAACCCTTACCCCCGTTTTGGGAGTTGTGCGTATGGGCGAGGGCAGCTCGTTTGTTATGGCGGATATTCCCGGGCTTATTGAGGGCGCGGGTGAGGGCGTGGGCTTAGGCCACGAATTTTTGCGCCATGTTGAGCGCTGCCGTCTGCTTTTGCACGTTATTGACGTATCGGGCAGCGAGGGCAGAGACCCGATTGACGATTTTAATAAAATAAACCGCGAGCTTGCCGTTTTCAGCAGCGAGCTTGAAACCCGCCCGCAGATAATTGTGGGCAACAAGTGCGATTTGACCGAAGATGATGAGGTTCGCCGCATATCGGATTACTTTACTGAAAAGGGGTATAAGTTCTTCCCCGTAATGGCGGCTATCGCCGAGGGTACGGATGAGCTTATAAACTATGTTGCGGCTGAGCTTGCAAAGCTGCCGCCGATAAAGAAATACGAAGCCGAGCCGAAGCCGCTTGAAGACCTTACGGTCAAGAAAAAGCGCGACTTTACAATACGCGTTTGCGACGGGGTCTACTTTGTTGAAAACTGCGAGTGGATAATGGAAATTATGAACACTATCGACCCCGAGGACTATGAGTCGCTGCAATATTTTGAGCGGGTTTTGCGCTCAAGCGGAATTATTACAGCCCTTGAAAACGCGGGAATAAAGCAGGGCGACACCGTAAGCGTTTACGATATTGAGTTTGAGTTTGTGATGTGATGAAAACGGAAAATCCCAATCTTTTAAGCCCCTCCGTGCTCGCTTTTGTGGGCGACGCGGTGTACGGGCTGTATGTTAGAACCGCCTTGGCGGCGGTAAACCGCCCGTCGGGCGAGTTACATAGGCTCTCGGTTACAATGGTGAATGCCGCCGCGCAGGCAAAGGCGTATTCGGTTATTGAGCCGCTGCTTTCCGAAAAGGAAATATCCGTTTTCAAGCGCGGCAGGAATTTCCATACATCTTCTACGCCCAAAAACGCCTCGAACGGTGATTATCATATCGCCACGGGGCTGGAGTGTCTTTTCGGGTGGCTTTACCTTTCGGGGAATACCGCCCGCGCGGATGAGCTTTTTGAAAAAATATATCATGCATAACACAGCGCGTATATCCGGTAACGGATATACGCGCTGTGTTATTTTCAACCCGTGACAAATGTTTTTTGTACGATGCTTTTTAATCAAAATTCAGTTTTCTGATTTCCTCGGGCTCTACATTTCTTAAATTTATATTCTTCTTAACCGCAATAGCTGCCGCCGCGCCGCACGCTTCGCCTATTCCAACACATATAGGCATTGCCCTGAAGCTGGAGTGTGCCATATGTGTTCCAGAAATATTTCTGCCGGTGAGCAAGAGACCGTCGGTTTTTACGGGCACCATACAGCCGTAGGGAATAGTATATCCGCTTTGCTGCTTAAAGTGCTTTTGCACGCCTGTTTCATCAAGCCCAGCGCCCGAAATATTATGAACATCAAAATTAAACCACGCCCCGCGCACAACCCGGTCTTCAAATTGCCGAGCATCAATTATATCCTTTTCGGTAAGCTGCCTTAAACCCACAAAATGCCGTGTTTCACGAATACCTATAAGCGAGGCTGCGCTTATAATATAGCAGTTTTCATAGCCCGGAACATATTCCCTTAAAAATTCGGTAATCGGCTCCATTTGCGAGCGGCATACAATTTCCGCGCGGGTGAGATCCTCTGCCTTTGTGCCGTCTATCTCGGTGCAGTTTGTCATATTGCAGGTGACTATACCCGGAATGGTTGAGGCATACAGCAGCACATGACCCGCCGGATACGGCAGCAGCTTTTTTGCAAGCGCCTGCAGCTCACCCTTATCGGTTTCAACCGTTGTTTCAAACGAGGGCGGGAATACCGCACGTGACATATCCACTCCGCCCACCTTGAACATAAGTGTAGCGGGCTGCATTTTTCCGTCGCTTTCGCGGCCCTTGAAATATTCCGCACCCGCGCGGCAGGCTAAATCGCCGTCGCCTGTTGCATCTATTAAAACATCTGCAAGGTATGCCCGCCTTCCGCTTTTATTTTCGGTAATAACCCCGCAAACGCGGTCGCCGTTTTTAATAACATCGCAAACAAGGGTGTAAAGCAGAATATCAACTCCGGCAGCCTGCAGCATTTCAAGATATGTATTTTTTAAAAGCTCCGGGTCTATTCTGACCTTATCATCGCATTTAAAAAAGTCCTGCTTGTGAGAGCGTTCTAAAATTTCACTGTAAAGCCGGCTTTCAACCCTGCCGGTAAAGTGGCTCATAAGTCCGCTTGTGGATATGCCGCCCACACTCGACTGCGCTTCAATAATCAGCGTTTTTGCCCCGTTTCTTGCTGCGGTAACGGCAGCCGCAAAGCCCGACGGACCGGACCCCGCAACTATTACATCATATTTACCGGCTATTTCGGTATGCTTTTCTGCCTCGGTTATAAAGCTTTCTTTCATTTAAAACACCTCAAAACCGAAAATATTAAATGTTTCCGCTCCGTAAGTCTCAAGAGGTAAAAGCTTAACGCTTAAAACCTCTCCCTTAATATCGAGTTTTAAAAATCGTGTATGGATATTACGGAACGGGTGTGTCTCGGTATGTCCGTCCTTATTGGTGAGAATAATATCAAAATCCTTTATAAGGGTTTTCGGAAGTTTAAAGCGTTCCTCTTTAAGCCTTATACAACAGGGCATATTCTGGTAGTCACGGTTTAGGTCGCTGTCAAAAACAATTCTTACCCCCGAAAGCTTAAACGGTCTATCACTTCTGTATTCAAGGTAATCGCCCTTTTCACCGATCCACCGGTTCTCGTCTCCGCGTTCCTTACCGTTTATTACAATATCATTGTTGCATTTTAAATCCAAAGAAAGTTCGGAAACACTTCGATTTTTTCCCGGAAGCCAACAGTCGTCCGCCATAAGGCTGTCCTGAAGTCTTTCAATATCTATATTATCGGTGTTTTCGCCGTACTGTACCATTTGAGCAACAGCCGTTCCCACTGCCTGCCCCAACAGCGCACAGGTAGCCATAACGCGCGAGGAGGAAAGCGCGGCATGGGTAACGCTTATATTTCTGCCCGCAAACAAAAGATTTTCGATATTTTCGGAGCATAATGCCCTGAACGGTATTCCCCAGGGCGATGGCGCCGGATGAAACACGGTCGGGTAGGATGTTTTATGATTTATACCCGCCGGAGAATGATCGTCCATCGACCAACCGGCATAAGCGATAATATCATCAAAATTTCCGCCTGCCTCAACATCGTTTTGAGTTACTGTATATTTTCCGACATACCGCCTGCTTTCACGTTTTCCCGGCAAAATTCCGACCCATTCAAGCTCATAATTTTCGGCACCGTGGTCACCGTGATTTTTAATATGATCCCAAACGCCGTATGCAATCTTTAAAAGCTCATCGCGGCATTTATCGGTATCGTGTATGCAGTCGCCTTCGCCGCCCGTTTCTATCCACCAAAAGTTTGAGGACAGATCGTGTTCACGGAACGGGATATCATCATCGGTACAGTATTTATATGCCCATTCCGGGGGAGTGAATTTCTGCGGTTTGTCGGTCTCGCGTACCTGAAACAGACAACTCATTCCCATTGTTTTTTTGTCAGCGGTTTTCGGCTCTATACTCTCTCCGAACTCGGACTCCGCCTCCCTGCCGTAGCGAAAATGTGCGCCGGTAAGTGTTGATAAAATGCTGTCACCCGAACAATCGGCAAAATAACGTGCTTTAATTGTATGCACGGTTTCACACGGCGATTGCCACGCTGTAATGCTGATTATTTTTCCGTTTTCCGTATTTGCGTCAAGGCAGCTTGTGTTAAGCAATAAAGTAAGATTGTCCTGTCGCGCTGTTTTATCAAACAATACCATATCCCATAACGAATAGCTTAGCTGTGGATTCTGAAAAAAGTTTTCAAGCATTATTTCTTCAATAATCCCGGTTTCTCTGTTATCTTTCCCGTGCGCTCCGCAAATCCACATTCTTATTTCGCTTGATGCGTTTCCGCCCAAAACTCCTCTGTCCTGAACCAGCACAACCTTTATTCCGTGCCTTGCTGCTGAAATTGCGGTGCAAATTCCCGCCATTCCCCCGCCGATAACACATAAATCGGTAATATGTTCGATGTTTTTCATATTTACCCTCCACTTTGTTATAATAAAATCTTGACTCATTCTGTTATTTCTATTATAATAAATAAAAAGAAAAAAACATTCGAATTTGAATCGGTTTTTTACAAAATCGTGCAAAAGGTGATAAATATAGAGGTAATTATTCAAGACATAACACGCTATATTGATTTTCTGATTGAAACAAATAAATTTTCAGTCACTTTGCATGGCTCGTTTACCGCAATACCCGGGCTTATTCGTTATAATTTTCACCTTAATCCTTACTGCCGTTTTGTGAAAACAGTAACCGGGAATTGGGATATTTGTGTTGATAAGCAGAGTAAGGTTTTCAAAAAATGTGAAGCGGGTGATTTTTTCGGAGTATGTCACGCAGGAGTAGGCGAATATGTTTATCCGGTGACAGTCAACGAAAAAAATGTCGGTTTTATCTCGGTCGGCGGTTTCAAAGGTAAGGACGAAAGCGAGGCGCAAAGTAAGGCAAAGCATTTTGCTCGTAAAAATCATATTGATTGGCAGAAAATATCCAATTTGCGAAACGAATTTCTTAACGCCGATATTCCGGATAAAGAAAAAATCGATACGGTTATACATCCTCTTATGCTTATGCTTGAGACTTATTTGCAAAAATACGAGGAATTCTCCGGAAAGGAAGAAAAAGACGATATTTACACCAGTCTTTTAAGTTACATTACCACAAATCATAACACGCGAATCACAATGAAGGATTTGAGTAAAAAATTCAATTGCAGCGTTTCAACGCTCAGTCATATTTTTAAAAAACGCTCGGGGGTAAGCATAAGCGAGTATATTGAAAATCTGCGGCTTGACGAGGCAAGGTGGCTTTTAAAGCAAACTTCATATACGGTCACTGAAATATCGGATAGCTTGGGGTTTTGCAATCCCGCTTATTTTTCCAACGTTTTCAAAAAGAAATTCGGAGTATCGCCCAGACGGTACAATGCTATGTTTTCTTGACATATTTTTCAATTGAATATATACTTATATTTCAGGGCGGATGAGTCTTTTGAAGAAAAAATCAAGATACAATACTGCGCGCAGGTTTCTTATTTTCTGGATGCTGTTTATAGGTATAGGCGCAGTTTCAGGCTCTGTTATGATGTTAGCAGACCCAAGCGGAAAAATTATGGAAATGGACGATATATTAAAAATTCGGCATACATCCTTAAAAAGTATACGCTGCCGAAAGGGTGTATTTAAGGAAATTAAGGGGGGATAAGCATTGCTTAAAATTGAGAATTTAACCAAAAGCTACGGCGAAAAAAAGGCGGTAAACGACCTGAGCTTTAAGGTGAAGGAGGGCGAATTTTTCGCGTTTTTGGGAGTGAACGGCGCGGGAAAATCCACCACAATCAACATTATATGCGGTCAGCTTTCAAAGGATAGCGGCAGGGTGGAAATCTGCGGGACTGATATTGATAAGGACCCCGACCGCATAAAGCGCAGTCTCGGCGTTGTTTTTCAAAGCTCAGTGCTGGATAAGGACCTTTCGGTAAGGGATAACCTTGAAAGCCGCGCGGCGCTTTACGGTATACACGGCGCGGAATTTAAAAAGAGGCTTTCCTATCTCAGCGGGCTTCTTGAATTTGAAGACCTGCTCCGCCGGCCGGTAGGTAAGCTGTCGGGCGGTCAGCGCAGAAGAATAGATATTGCGCGGGCGCTTTTACACAGCCCCAAAATTCTTATTCTCGATGAGCCTACAACCGGGCTTGACCCGCAAACACGCAAGCTTTTGTGGCAGGTTATAGGCACGCTGCGGCATGACACAGGGCTTACGGTATTTCTTACCACGCACTATATGGAGGAAGCGGCGGACGCCGACTATGTTGTTATTCTTGATAAGGGGCAAATAGCCGCCGAGGGTACTCCGCTGCAGCTTAAAAATAAATATACGGGCGATTTTATAACCCTGTACGGAGAAACAGAGGAAACGGTAAAACGCCTTAACGCACCGTATGAGGCTATACGTGATGCATTTCGCATATCGGTGCCGAATACCGCGGCGGCAACAGAGCTGATTATTAAATACCCCGAAATATTCCGCGATTATGAGATAACCAAGGGTAAAATGGATGATGTTTTTCTTGCTGTGACCGGCAAAAGACTAACAGGGGGTGAGCGGAAATGACAGGACTTTGGGCACTTGTGAAGCGTAACACAAAGCTGTATTTTAAGGATAAGGGAATGTTTATATCCTCCCTTATTACCCCCATAATACTGCTTGTTTTATATTCAACATTTTTGAAAAAGGTGTATGACGATTCTTTCCGCTCGGCACTGAAAGCGGCGGGGGCGTCCATATCGGACGCGGTGCTGAACGGCTGCGTGGGCGGTCAGCTTATTTCATCGCTTTTGGCGGTAAGCTGCGTTACGGTGGCGTTTTGCTCCAATCTTTTAATGATAAAGGATAAAACCGGCGGTGCCCGACATGACCTGACTGTTTCGCCCGTTCATTTCGGCACATTGGGACTCAGCTATTACATATCAACGCTTATTTCAACCCTTATTATAAGCTTTGCGGCGCTGGGTGCCGGTTTTATATACCTTTCGGCGGTAGGCTGGTATTTATCGGCGGCGGATATTGCGCTTATGATACTGGATGTTTTTCTGCTTACAATGTTCGGCACGGTGCTTTCCTCCTGCATAAATTTCTTTTTATCAACCGATGGTCAGGCATCGGCGGTAGGCACAATAGTGAGCGCCGGCTACGGCTTTATATGCGGGGCATATATGCCTATTTCCAATTTCGGCAGCGGGCTGCAAAAGGTGCTTTCCTTCCTGCCGGGAACCTACGGCACAAGTCTTTTGAGAAACCACGCAATGCGCGGCGTATTTGCCGAAATGAAAACACAGGGCTTTCCGGCTGAGGTGGTGGAGGCTATACGCGGCAGTGTAGACTGTAACCTTGAATTTTTCGGCACAAAGGTAACTGTAGGCGCAATGTACGCAATTCTTGGCGGCAGCATAGCGATGCTTATATGCATATATACTGCAATGAACATAATATTCAGCAAAGCAAAAAGGGGCTGAGAAGGCAGTATTGACATTTTAAGAAATAACTATAATGTAATACCGAAATGGTAAGGCGAATTTATGAAAAAGCTTTTATCAGTAGTTATTGCGTCTCTTGTAGTGTTTGCGGCTTTACCGTTTGCTGCCGCGGCGGATGAGGCGGAGCTTGTGCCTGTAAGCATTTCGGCTGTTTAGGGTAAACCTCTGCTTGAAGGGGTAGAGGGGCATATTGAAAACCTGGGTGAAGAAAACGAGTGCTTTGTGTATGATTTGTATTTAGCCGAGCCGATAATATTTGAAAACGTCGAAACTAAAGAATACGAATACGGCAATGAGTTTGAATGGTACGACCCGTCCTTCGCTGAGCCTACCGTAACACTTGAGCTTGCCGACGGCATGGTTGAAGAATATACATATGACAATTTTTATCGGATTTATGAAAAATAGACGGTATGGACGCTTTGAAATGGAACAAGATATTCAGGGATATTCAAAGAAAAGAAAATTGGCTGCTGTAAAGAAAAATACTTGACATACAAGTAAATATATGCTATAATCTCACCTGTAAAGCTCTGAACTTTACGGGCGAGGTGCTTTTATGGAGAAAAATTTGCATATTTCCGCTTTGCTGGATGTTTACGGCGCTTTTTTGGGTGAAAAGCAGAGAAAGCTGACTGCTTATTATTATAATGACGATTTGTCGCTTTCCGAAATTGCCGAAAACGAGGGCATAACCCGCCAGGGCGTAAACGACCAGATAAAGCGTGCGGTTAAAAGCCTTAACGCGTTTGAAGAGGAATGTCGCTACTGCGAGCGCTTTGAAGAGCTGCGCGCCGTACTTTCCGATTTAAAAGCGGGGGATAAAAAGGCGGCGGAAAAGGCTGCCGAAATTATAGAAAAGCTTTAGGAGTGTGTGTAAATGGCGTTTGATAATTTATCCGATAAGCTGTCAGGCGTGTTCAAACGCCTGCGTTCTAAGGGAAAATTAAGCGAGGCGGACGTTAAAACCGCAATGCGCGAGGTGCGTTTAGCACTTTTGGAGGCGGACGTTAACTATAAGGTCGCAAAGGACTTTACAAACGCCGTTACCGAAAAGTGCATAGGCGAAAACGTTATGGAAAGCCTTACCGCCCCGCAAACGGTGGTGAAAATAGTTAAGGAAGAGCTTACCGCTTTAATGGGCAGCGAGCAGGCAAGGCTTAAAATATCAAATAAAATTCCCACCGTTATTATGATGTGCGGTCTTCAGGGCTCGGGTAAAACCACCCACTCGGCAAAGCTTGCAAAGTATTTGAAATCGCAGGGGCACAGACCGCTGCTTGTAGCCTGCGATATTTACCGCCCTGCGGCTATTGAGCAGTTAAAGGTGGTAGGCAAGGCGGTTGATACACCGGTTTTTGAAATGGGAACCGAAAAGCCCGAAAAAACCGCGGTAAAGGCGGTAGCCCACGCGCGGGATTACGGCTATGATTTCGTAATACTCGATACGGCGGGTCGCTTGCACATAGACAATGAGCTTATGGCTGAGCTTAAGCGCATAACCGAGGCGGTTGAGGTAAACGACATACTGCTTGTTATAGACTCAATGGTAGGTCAGGACGCGGTAAACATTGCCAAGGCGTTTAACGATATTCTTGAAATTGACGGCGTTATTTTAACCAAGCTTGACGGTGATACACGCGGCGGTGCGGCGCTCTCTGTAAGGGCGGTTACGGGCAAGCCGATAATGTTTGTGGGCGTGGGCGAAAAGTTAGATGAACTGGATGAGTTCCACCCCGACAGAATGGCGTCACGAATACTGGGAATGGGCGACGTTCTCTCGCTTATAGAGCGGGTAGAAAGCGAAATGGATCAGAAAAAAGCGGAAGAGGCAGCAAGAAAGCTCGAAGAAAACCGCTTTGATATGAACGACCTTTTGGAGCAGTTCCGCCAGATAAAGAAAATGGGCTCTTTAAAGAGTATACTTTCAATGCTGCCGGGTATGGATAAGCAGCTGCGGGATGTTGATATTGACGACCGCCAGTTACTCCGCATTGAGGCAATTATAAAATCAATGACCAAAAAGGAGCGCGAAAAGCCCGATATAATAAACGCCTCGCGCCGCAGGCGAATAGCCGCAGGCTCGGGTATGCGGGTAGAGGACGTAAACAAGCTTTTGCGCCAGTATGAGCAGATGAAAAAGATGTTCAAACAGATGAACACAAAGGGCGGTAAGCGCCGAATGATGCATAACCTGAGAACATCGGGCAAAAACGGAATGGGTTTTTAAAATGTGTGTTACGCCCGACAGGGTGAAAATGCACATATTTTAAACATAGATAATATGAATACGGAGGTGGAATACCATGGCAGTAAAAATCAGACTTCGCCGCATGGGCGCAAAAAGGGCTCCCTTTTACCGCGTTGTTGTGGCTGATTCCAGATATCCGCGCGACGGTCGCTTTATCGAAGAGATAGGCACCTACGATCCCACAAAGGATCCGGCAGCTGTTAATATTGACGCTGAAAAGGCTAAAAAGTGGATATCCAACGGAGCTCAGCCTACCGACACCGTAAAAGCGCTGCTTAAAAAGAACGGCGTTCTTTAATATTCTTGTGAGGTAAAACAATGAAAGAGCTTCTTATTTGCATTGCCTCGGGGCTTGTAGAAAATCCCGACGAGGTAAACGTTACTGTTGATGAGCCGAATGAAGAGGGCGTTACCGTTTATCATCTTCACGTTGCTGAAAATGATATGGGTCGCGTTATCGGCAAGCAGGGCAGAATTGCCAAGGCTATACGTGTTGTAATGCGCGCCGCCGCCAACAGGGAAAACGGCAGAATATCGGTTGAAATAGACTGATTATCAAGGGTCGGACAGCGCTTGTCCGGCTCTTTTTCTTTCGGAGGATTTATGATTAAAAAATATCTTGAAACGGGTAAAATTGTAGGTACACACGGCGTCAGAGGTATGGTAAGAATACAGCCGTGGGCTGATTCGGGCGAATTTCTGACACAGTTTAAAAAGCTGTATCTTGATGAAAACGGTGAAAACAGCGTGACCGTTTTAAAGGCGCAGCCGCACGGCGGCGTTGTAATTGCAAGCTTTAAAAATACCGAAACTATCGAGCAGGCGGAGAAATTGCGCGGGAAAACGGTCTATATCGACCGTGAGGACGCTTGTCTTCCGAAGGGCAGATATTTCGTTGAAGATATAATAGGCTGCACCGCGTATGACGCGGACAGCGAAAAAGAATACGGCACGGTGACGGACGTTTCGGTTACCGGCGCTAATGACGTATGGCATATAACCAAAAACAACAAGGAATACCTTATTCCCGCAATAGACGAGGTTATAGTATCAGCCGAGCCTGAAAACGGGCGGGTTATTATTCGCCCGATGAAAGGAATTTTTGACGATGAGGATTGATATTCTTACCCTTTTCCCAGAAATGTGCGAAACGGTTATGAGCGAAAGCATAATAGGCAGGGCGCGCAGAGCCGAAAAGGTTGAAATAGTTTGCACGAATATACGCGATTTTGCGGGGAATAAGCACAATAAGGTGGACGATATGCCCTACGGCGGCGGAATGGGAATGATTATGGCGGCAGACCCCATTTACAATTGCTACAAAAGCCTTGTTTCCGAAACCGAGGAAAAGCCGCGCGTTATATATATGTCGCCTAAGGGCGAAAAATTCACCCAGGAAAAGGCAAGGGAATTATCCCGCCTTGACCGCGTAATGCTGATTTGCGGGCATTACGAGGGGGTTGACGAGCGCGTTATTGAAGAAATAGTGGATGAGGAAATTTCCATAGGCGATTATGTTTTAACAGGCGGCGAGTTGCCCGCGCTCACGGTGGCAGACGCGGTGTGCAGAATGTTACCGGGTGTTTTATCGGACGATATTTGCTTTGAAGAGGAAAGCCACTTTTCGGGGCTGCTTGAATACCCGCAGTATACCCGCCCCGCCGTGTGGCACGAAAAAGAAGTGCCCGAGGTGCTGCTTTCGGGCAATCACGCAAAAATCGCCGAGTGGCGCAGAATAAAATCGCTGCTTATAACAAAGGAGCGCCGCCCCGATATTTATAACCCCACCGCAGAGGATATAAAAATTCTTAAAAAGGCGGGATATAAGGAGGAAACCGAAATATGAAAATACTGATAATCCGCCACGGCGACCCCGATTATGAAATTGATTCGGTTACCGAAAAGGGCAAACGCGAGGTTCTGCTTTTAAGAGACAGGCTTTTAAAGCAGAATATAGGCGATATTTACTGTTCGCCCTTAGGCAGAGCCAAAGCCACCGCCGAGCCTACATTGAAAGCCCTCGGCAAAACCGCCGAAATATGCGATTGGCTAAGGGAATTTGACGGGTATATAATCGACCCGGTATCTGGTAACAAGCGTATTCCGTGGGATTTATTGCCGCGCTACTGGACGGCGGAAAGCGACTATTACGATAATAAAAGGTGGCTTAAAACGCCGCTTATGCAAAGCGGAAACGTAATGGATAAATTTTATGCCGTTTGCTCGGGTATTGACGAAATAACAAAAAAGCACGGTTATGTGCGCGACGGTAATATTTATAAGGTGGAGCGCGAAAGCCGCGAGACGGTGGCGCTTTTCTGCCATTTCGGGGTTGAGTGCGTAATTCTCTCGCATTTGCTCGGAATTTCGCCTGTAATACTGTGGCATAATTTCTGCGCGCTGCCAAGCTCGGTTACTACCCTTGTAACCGAAGAGCGCGAGCAGGGCAAGGCGGCTTTCCGTATGTGCGGCTTCGGGGATATATCCCACCTGTACGCGGGAGACGAAGAACCGTCCTTTCAGGCAAGATTTTGCGAGACCTACTCAAATTTTGAAGAACGGCACTGATTATGAAAAACGATGTAATTATTATAGGTGGCGGCGCTGCGGGGCTTTGCGCGGCGGTTGCGCTTAAAAAGCGTAATGACAATTTAAGCGTAAGACTTTTAGAGGCAATGCCGCGCGTGGGCAAAAAGCTTGCCGCAACGGGTAACGGCAGGTGCAACATAACAAATAAGAATATTGATATTTCCCGCTACCACGGCAAGCACCCCGATTTTGCCGAATATGCGCTTACCCGCTTTGACAGAGCGGTTTGCGAGGAATTTTTTAAGGAAATCGGCGTGGATTTTGTGTTTGAGGGGGATAAAGCTTACCCCGCGTCGCTTCAGGCGGCTTCGGTTGTTGATTGCCTGCGCTTTGCGGCGGAGGAACTGGGCGTTACGGTATGCACCGAAACGGCGGTTACCAATATTCAGGTTCAAGGCGGGCTTTACAAGGTAATAGCGGGAAATATGAGCTTTTTGGCAAAGAACATAATAATTGCGGCGGGGCTGCTTTCGGGCGGCGAAAAATACGGCTGCACAGGCTCTGTTTTGCAAATTATGAAAAAAGCGGGGTTTGACACGGTGGAAACCCTGCCCGCAATTGTTCAGCTTAAAACCCCTACGGATATTGTAAAGCAGCTTAAAGGCATAAAAATCAACGCGGACGTTTCTTTGCTCAAAGGCGGAAAGGTGCTACGCAAGGAGTACGGCGAGGTGCTTTTCTGCGATTACGGGCTTTCGGGCCCGCCTGTGTTGCAGCTTTCAGGCACAGCAGAGAGAAACGGCGGCTGCGAAATATCGTTTGATATTATGCCCGACATAGATTTTTCCACGCTTGAAAACGAGCTTGATATAAGGGCTGAAAGGCTTAAAGAACGCTGCCTTGACGAATTTTTCACAGGTATGCTTAATAAGCGGCTCGGGCAGATAATTATAAAGAGCGCGGGTCTCGGCTTATCAAATTCAGTAGGTACTCTTACAAAGCAGGATATAAAGCGGATAACCGCGCTTTTAAAGGATATGCGTTTTAAAATTACGGGCACTACGGGCTTTGCCAATTCGCAGGTGACAGCGGGCGGGCTTGATACGGCGCAGTTTAATTGCAAAACAATGGAAAGCCGCGATAATAAGGGGCTGTATGCCATAGGCGAAATACTGGATATTGACGGCGACTGCGGCGGCTTTAATTTGCAGTGGGCGTGGTCGAGCGCGCTTTGCGCCGCGGAAAATATTGCGGGAGCGAATAACAAATGCTGATAATAAATAATGTAAAGCTGCCGCTTGATTACGATTTTTCCGATTTGACATATGCTGCGGCAAAGGCGCTTAAAACCGACAGGAAAAATATAAAAAGTGCGTCGCTTTTCCGTAAATCGGTGGACGCGCGGCATAAAAACGACGTTCATTTTTGCTGCTCGCTGCTCGTCTCAACCGAAAACGATAAACGTTTTGAGAAAAACGGCGCGCAATTGTACCGCGATAGCGAGTACATTTGGCAAAAGGCGGGTAAATTAAGCGCGCGCCCTGTGGTTGCGGGGTTCGGCCCTGCGGGAATGTTTGCCGCATTGGCGCTGGCGCGCGCGGGTATGCGACCCTTGGTGCTTGAGCGCGGGCAGGATGTTGACACCCGCATACGCGATGTTGAAAGCTTTTTTGCGGGCGGGGCTTTAAATACCGAATCGAACGTTCAGTTCGGCGAGGGCGGCGCGGGTACCTTTTCGGACGGGAAGCTGAATACGGGAATAAAGGACAGCCGCTGCCGCGAGATATTAAAGGTGTTTGTAAGCCACGGCGCGCCCGAAAAAATATTGACCGACGCAAAGCCGCATATCGGAACGGATATATTGTCGGGCGTGGTTAAAAGCATGAGAAAAGAAATAACAGCACTCGGAGGCGAGGTGCGTTTCGGCGCGCGGCTCGATAAAATAAACCGCAAAAACGGCGGTATTTATTCGGTTACCGTCGGCGGTGATGAAATTCCCTGCGATACGCTGATACTTGCAACGGGTCATTCCGCAAGAGATACCTTTAGTATGCTTATAAACGAGGAATTTGAGCTTATAAGAAAGCCGTTTTCCGTGGGGGTAAGAATAGAGCATTTGCAAAGCGATATAAACCGCGCCTTGTACGGCGATTTTGCTAACCACACCGCGCTTGCGGCGGCTGATTACAAGCTTTCCGCTCACCCCGATAACAGGGGAGTATACACCTTTTGTATGTGCCCCGGGGGCGAGGTTATAAACGCCTCGAGTGAAAACGGCGGCATTGCCGTAAACGGTATGAGCCGCAGCCGCCGCGACGGAGTAAACGCAAACAGCGCGCTTTTGGTAAGTGTGCTGCCCGAGGATATTGAGGGCAGCGGCGTTTTGGGCGGCTGCGAGTTTCAAAGAAAAATAGAGCAAGCGGCATATAATATTGCGGGCGGGGGCGTGCCCGTAAGCACGGTAGGGGCGTTAGTTTTCGGTGAAAAGGCAGAATTTAACCGCGTTAAGCCCACCGTAAAGCCAAAACCCGTTGTGTCCGATTTCGGCGGTATTTTCCCCGAATTTGTACTGTCGGGGCTTAAAAACGGAATTATGCTTTTCGACCGCAAAATAAAGGGCTTTGCCGATAAATCGGCAGTGCTTACCGCCCCCGAAACAAGGTCTTCTTCGCCTGTAAGAATAGTAAGGAACGAAGAGCTTTGCAGCGTTTCATGCCGCGGCGTTTACCCCTGCGGCGAGGGAGCGGGATATGCCGGCGGAATAATGTCCGCCGCGGCGGACGGGCTTAAAACCGCCGAAAGAATAATAGAGAACAGCAACAGGTGACAAAATGGATATACTAAAAGCATTAACAGAGGAATTTTCGCTTAAACCCTTTCAGGTTGAAAACACGGTAAAGCTGATAGACGAGGGTAACACAATACCCTTTATTGCGCGCTACCGCAAGGAGGCTACGGGCTCGCTTGACGACCAGGTTTTGCGCGAACTGGACGAAAGGCTTAAATACTTGCGCAATATGGACGAAACGCGGGAGAAGATAAAGGCGGCGATAGAGGAGCAGGGCGCTTTAACTGATGAATTATCCGCTGCAATAGATAGCGCAAAAACCCTGACTGAGCTTGACGATATTTACAGACCCTACAAGAAAAAGCGCAAAACGCGGGCGAGCGTTGCAAAGGAAAAAGGGCTTGAGCCATTGGCAGAGCTGATTTATGAGCAAAGCCCCGTGACACCTGAGCCGATAGCAATAGCCGCCGACTACATAAACGAGGAAAAGGGCGTTGAAACGGCGGAGGACGCGCTTGCGGGCGCTATGGATATAATCGCCGAGAAAATATCGGACGACGCGGATATAAGAAAGCGGCTGCGTTTTGTATGCTCGGCGCACGGCATTTTAAATGTAAAGGCAGCGGCAGAGGACGCGGGCGTTTACGAAATGTATAAGGATTATTCCGAATCGGTCGCTAAAATTCCCGACCACCGCGTGCTTGCGATAAACCGCGGCGAAAAAGAGGGAATTTTAAAGGTATCGCTTGAGCTTGACAGCGATAAAGCGATGTTTATTATAGGTAAAAATCATATAAAAGAGGGCTCGCCCGCCACCGAGACCGTAAGGGCGGCGGCGACCGACGCATATAACCGCCTCATTTTCCCATCTGTCGAAAGGGAAATAAGGGCGGCTTTAACCGAAAAGGCAAGCAATTCAGCCATTAAGGTATTTTCCACCAATCTACGCCAGCTGCTTATGCAGCCGCCCGTTAAGGATAAGGTGACTATAGGGCTTGACCCCGGCTACAGAACAGGCTGCAAGGTGGCGGTTGTGGACGGCACGGGAAAGGTGCTTGATACGGGAGTTATATATCCCGTTCCGCCGAAAAACAAGGTTGAAGAGGCAAAGGCTATAATAAAGGCGCTTGTTAAAAAGCACTCCGTCAGGGTTTTCGCCATAGGCAACGGAACGGCAAGCCACGAAACCGAGGTTTTTGCCGCCGAGGTTATAAAGGAATTAAATGACGGGCTTTCGTATATGGTAGTGTCAGAGGCGGGCGCGAGCGTTTATTCCGCCTCAAAGCTGGCGGCGGAGGAATTTCCCGATTACGACGTTTCCCTGCGCAGCGCCGTTTCCATTGCGCGAAGATTGCAAGACCCGCTGGCAGAGCTTGTTAAAATTGACCCGAAGGCAATAGGCGTGGGGCAGTATCAGCACGATATGCCGCCTGCGCAGTTGGGCAGCGCGCTTGACGGCGTGGTGGAGGACTGCGTAAACTCCGTTGGCGTAGACCTTAATACCGCGTCCGCTCCGCTTTTATCCCGCGTGGCGGGTCTCGGCGCTGCGGTTGCGAAAAATATTGTGACCTACAGGGAAGAAAACGGCAAATTCACCTCTCGCGCGCAGCTTAAAAAAGTGCCGAAATTAGGACCCAAAGCCTTTGAGCAATGCGCTGGATTTTTGCGCATAACAGGCGGAAAACAGCCGCTTGATAACACGGGCGTTCATCCCGAAAGCTACGCGGCAGCCGAAAAGCTTTTAAAGCTTTGCGATTATTCGGAAAGCGATGTTAAAAACGGCAGCGCCGTTGGTTTAGCCGAAAAGGTAGAGGCAAAGGGTGCAGAAGAAACCGCGCGCGAGCTTGAAATAGGTGTGCCCACCCTTAACGATATTGTAAAGGAGCTTGAGCGCCCGGGCAGAGACCCGCGCGACGAACTGCCCGCGCCTATGTTAAGGCAGGATATTATGTCTATGGAGGACCTGAAGCCCGGAATGGAATTAAAGGGCACGGTGCGCAATGTAATAGATTTCGGCGCGTTTATTGATATAGGCGTGCACCAGGACGGACTTGTGCACATATCGCAGATAACAAACCGCTTTATAAAGCACCCCTCCGAGGTTTTAAAGGTCGGGGATGTGGTAAAGGTTTGGGTGCTTAGCGTTGACGTGCCGAAAAAGCGTATATCCCTCACGATGAGAAAAGAGAAGTTGAACAATGGAGAAAAATAATTTAAAGGGAAGCTTAATTCTTTGCCTTACCGCCCTTATATGGGGTCTGGCTTTTGTGGCGCAATCGGACGGCGGCGAGCTCGTGCCCCCGCTAACCTTTAACGCGCTGCGCTCCCTTATAGCCGCCGCGGCGCTTTACATATTTTACAAGGTTACGTCCTTAAAAAAAGAAAAGCACTTTTTCCCGCAGGATAAAGCGCTTAAAAAACAGTATATTACGGCAGGCGCAGTTTGCGGCGCAATGCTTGCAATTTCGGTCAATTTTCAGCAGTTCGGAATAAGCGCATACCCCGCAGGCGCAGCGGCAGAGGCGCGCAGCGGGTTTATAACCGCGCTTTACGTTGTGTTTGTGCCGCTGCTTTCCTTCTTCTTCGGCAAAAAGGTAAGCCCTGTTATTTGGGCGAGCGTTGCCGTTGCGGTGGTAGGGTTTTATATGCTCTGCTTATCTGGCGGAATAAGCGAAATTTACACTGCCGATATATTGGTATTTATCTGCGCGTTTTGCTTTGCGGGGCAGATAATATCGGTTGATAAATTTGTGGGGCTTACGGGCGGCGTAAAGCTTTCCGTAATGCAGTTTACCGTTGCGGGGGCTTTATCGGCTGTGTTCGCGGTAATTTTTGAGCGCCCGACAATGGAAAATATTATTGCCGCCGCCCCGCAGATACTTTACCTCGGCATAGTTTCAAGCGGTGTTGGCTATACCCTGCAAATTGTGGGGCAGAAGTACGCCGAGCCGTCGGTCGCATCACTTTCTATGAGCCTTGAAAGCGTTTTTGCGGCGCTGGGCGGTTGGCTTATTTCGGTCAATACCCTCACGGGCAGAGAATTTATAGGCTGTGCGCTTGTATTTGCCGCAATAATTGTGGCGCAAATACCCGAAATGGCAGGCAGCCGAAAAAGGGCTAATTCCCCGTAAAATCATTATCAAAGGTTATAACACAGCAATAGGTACTGTCTGTTTTTTTGGCTGCGGCGGATATTTCCTGCCGCAGTTCTTCTTTTTTATTATTAAATTCGGGCGGAATAACCACATCGAAAATAAGATTGGTGCGGCTTTCCGATAACGGCGTCATTCTGAAATCGTGCAGCGACATTCTTTCATCAATTTTTTTAAGCTCCGCAGTCAAAGCCTTGCGCGCTGCTTTGACCGCGGGGCTGTTTGTGTCTATAGGGTCCATGTGTATTACAAGCTGAATATTGTATTTTTCGTTTATCAGCTTTTCGCACAAATCCACCTGCTCGTGGCACTTTACAAAATCTGAATCCTGCGGCACCTCAACGTGAACCGTGGCAAACTGCCTGCCGGGTCCGTAATTATGCACCATAAGGTCGTGTATGCCTATAAATCCCTCAAATGACAGCACGGTGTTTTTAATTTCTTCTACCGTTTCTTTATCGGGCGGGTTGCCCAAAATCAAATTAAGCGTATCTCTGCCGGTTGAAAAGCCCGAATACAGTATAAAAAGCGATACCAGCAAGCCCATTACCGCGTCTAAATTAAAGGACAGCTTAAAGCAGAGCGATACCGCAACCGATAAAAGTATAGCGCCGGTTGACATAATATCATTAAACGAATCAAGTGCGGTAGCCTTGAAAACGCCCGACTCCACCTTTTTGAAAAGCTTGCGGTTGAAAATATACATCCAAAACTTAATAAGCATTGAAACGGCAAGCACGACTATTGCGGCGGCGGAATAGTCGGGGAATTTATCACCCGCAATCAGCGCGCCGACGGATGATTTTAGCAGCTCCGCCCCGACTAAGAGTATAAGTACCGCAACAATAAAGGCTGACATATACTCCATTCTGCCGTGACCGAAAGGGTGATCCTTATCGGCGGGTTTGCCCGCCATTTTAAAGCCTATAAGCGTTATAACGGAAGAGCCCATATCGGAAAGGTTGTTAAGTCCGTCCGCCGTAATAGAAATACTCGCGGTAAGAAGACCTACCGCGATTTTGGTTATGCATAAAATTAAATTGCAGAAAATTCCCACGCCGCCGCTGAGCGTTCCGTAGCTTTTGCGCACGGCGGGGTTTTCGGTATCGCCGCTGTTTTTAACAAACAGCCTTATTAAAAGCCTTGTCATTTAAAGCTTTGCTCCTTTAGCGCCCTTTGCCCCGAAGGAAACGCCCGATAAAATATTGGTATCAATAGTAAAGGTAAGGTTTTCGCGCTCGCGCTGGCGGCGGAACGCAACCTCTGCCAAGCGGTCGATCATATCGGTGTATTTAAGCCCCGTAGCTTCCCACAAATAAAAGGCGAGAGAGCCGGGTATAGTGTTAATTTCGTTGGCGTAAACCTTGTCGGTATCGCAGTCTATCATAAAATCAATTCTTACTACGCCGCTTGCGTTTATCGCCTTGAATACGTCGCAGGCAAGTTTTCTTATTTCTTCCGATTTATCATCGGGCAAATCGGCGGGGATTTTTCTGCCGAGCGACGCCATACCCTTGCTGCCGCCCTTTGAGCCTGACATATATTTATCCTCATACGAAAGAATTTCATCGTGCATAAAGGGTTCTTCGCAAACGCTGGCTTCACATTCGTCCGCGTCGCCTAAAACCGAGCAGTTTATCTCACGCAGATTGGTAATTGCGTGCTCGGCAAGTATTCTGTCGGTAAACGAGGCGGCAAGAGTTATGGCGCTGTCAAGCTCATCGGCGGAATTTACCTTTGTAATGCCCACGCTGGAACCCAAGTTTACGGGCTTTATTATAAGCGGAAAGCCTATTTTTTCGGTAATTTCGGCGGTAACTGCCGCCTTATCGGTCATATACTCGCGCGAACGGAAGGTAACGCAGCCGAGCACCGGCAACCCCGCGCTTTTAAGCACCTCTTTGAACACCGCTTTATCCATACCCACGGCGGCGGAAAGTATATCGCAGCTGATATAGGGCAGACCTAAAAATTCAAAGTAGCCCGCCATTGTTCCGTCCTCGCAGTTGGTGCCGTGAACAACGGGGAAGGCTAAATCAACCTGCACGTCCTTTTTCTTTGAGAAAAGCCCGCTGTTTAAGTATTTCATAAATACGCTGCCGCCCTGCTTTATAAAGGTTACAGGCTCCGCCGCCTTTAAAAGCGCGGGTAAATCTCTGTAATTTTCAATGGTGAAAAGGTTTTCACCTGTGTACATTTCGCCGTTTTTGGTAACGTATATAGGCGTTACGTCATATTTTTCGCGGTTTATTGCACGCATTGCCTGCACCGCAGATATAATTGAAACCTCGTGCTCAACCGAGCGACAGCCGAAAAATACCGCAATATTGGTTTTCATTATTTACAACCCCATTTAATTCAAATAGTTATCAGGCAGATCGTTTTCAAGCAGAACCACCGTGTTTTTATCCGCAAAACCGCTGTATATTTCCATAGCTTCCTTAAAGCTGGCAGCCACAAAGAGTTTATCCTCGGGGAAATGCTGCGACATAGCGCCCTCTTTAAGGGGAGCGGAGCGGTTAATGCCTACGAATATAATTATATCACATATTTTCGCCGCTTCAAGCCCCAATGCAAAGTTGCAGTCGTGCTCACGAGCACCAAGCTCAATAAGCCCGGGTGTTATTACTACCTTTTTCATATTGTCAAAGCGGGAAAGCACGTGCAAGGCTTCAATTGAGCCTTCGGGGTTTGCATTATACGCGTCGTCAATAAGGGTAGAGCCTGCAACCGACTGTTTAATTTCAAGCCTGTGCTCTGTAGGCTTAAGGGAAGACACGGCAAAGCGTATGTTTTCGGGGGTAACGCCCAGCTTGTAGCTTAAAGCCGCCGCACCCGCAATATTTAGTATATTGTGCAGTCCCAAAAGGCGGGTGGAAAGCCGAACTTCGCTGTCTCCCAGATTAAGTGTAAAATCCGAGCCGTTTTTGCCGTAGGAAATATCGGTAGCCCTGAAATCAAAGCTGTCTGTTCCGTAAACGCTGTAAAGCGTTTTATCAATGCGGCTTATCAGCTCTTTACTGTCGCCGTTTACAAACATTTCGCCGCCGTTATTCAGTACCTCGGTTGCCAGTTCAAACTTGGTTTTAAAAACATTGTCTACCGTTTTAAAGGTATCAAGGTGCTGCTCGCCCACCGAGGTTATAATTCCGTATTTCGGGTGGACAATATCGCATATTTCCTTAATGTCGCCTATATTTTTAGCGCCCATTTCGCAAATAAATATCTGCGTTTGCGGCTTTAAGTATTCCCGCACCGTTCTTACAACGCCCATAGGCGTGTTAAAGCTGTGTGGGGTGGCTACAACGTTATATTTCTCGCTTAAAATGCGGTTTAAAATAAATTTGGTTGAGGTTTTGCCGTAGCTGCCCGTTATTCCTATAACGGTTAAGTTCTTATGCTCTTTAAGTATTCGCTTTGCGTCGTTTATATACCACCGTGTAACTGCTTTATCTACGGGCGCGGTTACAAAGCGGCACAAAAGGCACAAAAGCGGCGAAATAAACGCAAGAGAGAACGCAAGTACAGAGAAAAAATCGCCTGTAAGCGTACCCGGGAAAAGCGCGTAAATTAAAACGCATATTAAAAGTATTAAAGCGGCAGCTGCAAAAAGCCGTTTTATGCGCGCGGTAAACACGAGTTTTTTTATGGATTTTTTCTGCGCCCTTACCGCGAAAAATATCCGTAGCCCCAAAACGGCAATAATAAGTATAAGCTGGACGGCGTAAAGCTTTCTTTCATAAAGCACGGAGGAAAAGCTGAAGCCTATACATTCAAGGGCAAGGGGAGCGGTATAGCCGTCCTTTACCCACGCAAAATAGCGCGAGGGGAAATATGAATTCTGCTGGAGCATCTGGTTTTGCCGCACAAGCGCAAAAAGAGCGGATACAGCGGCGATTATCAGCGATGTAAGTAATAAGTAATTCAACATATGCACTTCCCTTTATTTAATAAAGCTGCGGAGTATGGCTGCCGCCTCATAGGGCTTTTCGCAAAATGAGTAGTGCCCGGTGCCTTTTATCACGCACAGCCCGCTGTCGGGTATCAGGCTCTTTATAATTTCGGCGTCTGAAAGCGGGGTGGCAGTGTCATTTTCGCCCCATATAAGCAGCGTTGGGCAGGAAATATTGCCTATAATATCCCGCAGATCGGTATTTACAAGCGATACCATTGTTTTGCGCAGAACCTCGGGAGCGGCGTTATAATCGGCGGAGCCGTAATGCCGCCGCGCCTTATCAAGCAAATTTTCGGTATGCCCTTTAAGTCCCGGCAGCGTTAAAACCCGTTTTATCGCCTTAAAACTTTTAGCTCTGCATTTTTGTTTAAGGCTTTTTTTGGGTATCAGCCCCGCGGAATCGAGCAATACTATTTTAGGGGGGCTTACAAGCCCCGCCGCCGCCATTTTAAGAATTACCCTGCCACCGTGGGAGTGACCTATCATAATCGGGTTATCAAGGTTTACTTCTTTCATAAATTTAAGCACAAAATCGCAGTAGTCATCAAGCGTCCACGGCTCTTTCATAGTGTCAGAGCCGCCGCAGCCGGGAAAATTCACCGCCACTAAGCGGCAGCGGTCGCACAGCGCCGAAATAACGCCGCCGTAAACATCATAGGAAGACCCCCATCCGTGCAAAAGCAGCACGGGTATGCCCTCGCCTTTCTCGGTATATTCTATGTTAAGACCGTCTATAATAACATTCATAAAACACAACCCCGATTATATTTTATAATCCTGAATTTCTATTATACCAAAAACAGGCATAAAAATGAAGAGTTTTTTTAAAATTTCCGAATTAAAAAATATTTAGGGCAAAATCGGCAATTTGTCTATTTACTTTTTTCGTTAAAAACTGTAAAATACAAATATAACCCGATTGGAGGTGCTTTGATTGGCAAAAACAATGGCGGAAGAAATTACCGCCGCCGAGCGTATGGCGGAGCAGACGCTGTCGGACGCGGAGAAAAAGGCGCTGCTTATTGTAAGCGATGCTAAGGAAAAGGCGAAAGCTGACCGAAAAAGCATAATTGAAAACGCTGAAAACGCGGCGGAGGAACTTTTAAGCGACGCGCGGCAAAAGGCTGAGCAGCTTCGGGCAAGCGCCGGTGACGAGGCTGAAAGCGCGCTTGATACCTTAAAGCAGAGCTATGATAAAAATATCACTGCGGCTGTAAATAAGGCGGTAGAAATTTTGAAAGGCTGATTTTCAAAAAATATATAAAAAGTGTGGTGATTTTATTTGGCTAAGCTTAAATGCAAACTGGTAAGTATTTACGCACCGAGGAATGATGAGAAGGCTATACTTCGCCGTCTGCAGGAAATGTCGGTAATGGATATTGAGTCGGCAGCGGAAGATGAGGAAACATCGGCGCTGCCCGAGGGCTTTACAAAAACCGATACCGAGGACAGGGTGGCGGCGTATGAGCGAAACGCGGAAACCGCCGCTGCGGCTATAAAAATACTGAACACAAGAGCACCCCGCAAAAAAGGGATTGCGGGAATGTTCGGCGGAGCGCGTTATTTAGAGCCCGAGCGTTTTTATTTAAAACGCGGGCAGATAGAAAGTGCGTTATCGCTTGCAAGCACGGTAATTGAAGACGACCGCGCCATTGCAGAGGAGAAGGCGGAAATATCCCGGCTTAACACAACGCGTGAGCAAATGCTGCCGTGGCTGCCGCTCGATGTGCCGCTTTCTTACTCGGGAACGGCGAAAACAAGGGCTTTTATAGGCACTGTGGCGGGTATTTACACGCTTGACAGCTTAAACGAGAAAATAGCCGAAACAGACCCGGAACTGACGCTTTACACCGAAATAATAAATACGGGTAAAGACCTTACCTATATTTTCGCCTGTACCCCCAAGGCTCAGGCGGAAAAAGCCGAGGCAGTGCTCAGAACGCTCGCCTTTGCGCGACCCGTGCAGATAACCTCAAAGCTGCCGCGGGATAAAATAGCCTCGAAAGAGGAAAGAGCAGCCAAATGTAAGGAACGGATTGACGGGTATATTAAGGAAATAAAGGATATATCCGAAAAATCGGAGGAAATTGAAGGGCTGTACGATTACTGCAAGCGCCACGCCGAGCGATACAAAGCGATTGGCGAGGCGGGGCAGACGGCGCACACGGTGCTTATAAAGGGCTATGTTACCGAGCGCGATTTGCCTTACCTTGAAAAGCAGCTGAATAAACGGTTTACGGTGGTTATAGAGGCGGAGGACGCGGATAACGAAAAAGCACCCGTTGTGCTTAAAAACAACGCTTTTGCACGACCTGCCGAATCGCTTGTTAAAATGTATTCGCTGCCCGGTCCGCACGATATAGACCCAACGCCTATAACGGGATTTTTCTATTACCTGTTTTTCGGTATGATGTTCTCGGACGCAGGCTATGGGCTTATTATGATACTGGCAACTACGTTTGCGCTTAAAAAGCTGCGCCCTTCGCCCTCAATGAAGCAGAGTATGCGCCTTTTCCGCTACTGCGGAATATCCACGTTTTTGTGGGGACTTGTGTACGGCAGCTTTTTCGGGGACAGCATAGCGGTTATAAGCGAGAGCTTTTTCGGGCACAAGGTAGCGCTGCCCGCGCTTATAGACCCGATGAACGGCGACGCGGTGACAATGCTTATTTTAAGCCTTGCGCTGGGTCTTATTGAAATAATCGTCGGTCTTTGCGCTAAGTTTGCAACCTGTATGAAAAACGGCGACAAAGCGGGCGCGTTTTTTGACGCGGGACTTTGGATAACAGAGCTTTTAGGTCTTACGGTAATGGCGGCGGGCTTTGTGGTGCTGCCCTCTCTTAAAACCGTGGGTATTGTTTTGGCGATAGGCTCTGCCATAGGGCTTATACTCACGCAGGGGCGCGATAAGAAAAACCCCGTGGCGAGAATATTTTCAGGTATTACCTCGCTTTACGATATTACAAGCTATGTAAGCGACTTACTTTCATTCTCGCGCCTTATGGCGCTGGGGCTTACAACATCTGCTATGAGCGCGGTGTTTAATATGTTAGCCGGTATGGGCGGCAGAACCGTGGGCGGATTTTTAATGCTTATCATTATATTCCCGCTCGGTCACGCAATAAACTTCGGGCTTAATATTTTGGGCGCGTATGTTCATACGCTGAGACTTCAGTATGTAGAGCTGTTCTCAAAGTTTTACGAGGGCGGCGGAAAAGAATTCAAAACATTTTCAACCAATACAAAATATACACAGTTGGATTTAAATTCTAAGGAGGAAAATTAAAATGACAATGGGAACTTTTTTGGCGCTTTTGGGCGCGGCACTGGCAACAATTTTCGCAGGTATAGGCTCTGCGCGCGGCGTAGGTATGGCGTGCGAGGTAGGTATGGGCGTTTTGGCTGAGGATCCCTCAAAATTCGGTAAAATGCTGGTTTTGGAGCTGCTCCCCGGTACGCAGGGACTTTATGGATTCATAGTTTCCTTTATAGTGCTTACCAAAATAGGCGTTTTCGGCGGACTTCAAAGCCTTACTACCTGGAACGGCTTTATGATTCTTGCGGCTTGCCTGCCTATCGCGTTCGGCGGTTTGCTTTCGGCTATTTCGCAGGGTAAAGCAGCGGTTGCGGGTATTTCCCTTTTCGCTAAGGACGAAAGCGCATTCCCGAAGGCGCTTGTTTCCATTACGCTTGTTGAAATTTACGCCCTTTTGGCGTTCCTTATTTCATTCCTTACCGTAATTCTTCTGTAAGGTGAGCGCTATGACGTCAAGTGAAAAAATACTTGCCGGCATTGCGGGCGAGGCAAAAACAGAGGCGGAAAAAATAACAGCCGAAGCTGAAAAGCAGGCGGCGGAAATTACAGCCGCGGCAAAGGCTGAGGCTGAAACGGACGCCGGGAAAATACGGGCAGCCGCAGAGAAAAAGGCGGAGCTTATAATAAACTCAGGCAAATCATCCGCCGGGCTTTTAAAGCGCGATACGGCGCTTAACTGCCGCAGGGGGCTTATTGAAAAGGCGCTTAATTTCGTTGCCGATACCGTAAACGCATACGGCGATAAGGATTATTTTGATTTTCTGCTTACTTTAATTAAAAAAGAAAAGCTGAACGGCAAGGGCGAGGTTTATTTGTCGGTTAAGGATAAAGCCCGCGATATAGCGGCGTTTAAATCGGAGCTCAGCGCCTTAGACCTTACTTTAAGCGATACCTTTGCCGATATAAACGGCGGTTTCATACTTAAATACGGCGATATTCAGATAAACGGCGAATTATCCGCACTTATTCACGAAAAGCGCGATGTGCTGACCGACGAGTTAAATAAAGCGCTGTTTAACTGAAACTAAACTTTAAAAGAAGGTGAGACTATGCCGGAAAAATCTGTCGGCTTTGCAATAGGCAATTTAAGGGCGAGAGAAAACAAGCTTTTAAAGAAAAACGATTTATCGGGCTTTGCCGCCGCAAACAATGTAACCGAGCTTGCTCGTATGCTGCGCGATAAGGGTATAGGCAGGACCGACGGCGCCGACGTGCCTGCTCTTTTGCATGAGGACGCCGAGGAAATGTGGAAATACCTGACGGACAACGCGCCCGATACCGCCGCCTTTGCGCCGTTTTTATGCGAAAACGATTTTCACAACTACAAGGCGGTGCTTAAAGGCATTATAAGGGGCAGGGAATACGAAAGCTTACTTATACTGCCCGCAAGCGTGGAGCTGCCTGTACTTGAAAAGGCGGTAAAAGAAAAGCGGTTTGACCTGCTTCCCGATTATATGCGAAAGCCCGCCGCCGAAGCGTACGAGGTTTTGGTGCAATCGGGCGACAGCCAGCTTGCCGACTGCATTATAGACGCGGGCTGTATGTCGGCGCAAACGCAGCTAGCCGAAAAATCGAAAAATACCGTTATTAAGGACCTTATAACCGTTTCGGTGTTTTATAAAAATATTAAAGCGGCTTTGCGCGCCGCAAAAACGGGCAGGAGCGCGCAGTTCATAGAAAGCACCCTTACCGAAACCGGCGTTGTTTCCAAAAAAGCTATGGTAACGGCGGCGCTGGGCGGCGAAGAAAAGGTTTTGGAACTGCTCTGTAAAGCGGTTACAGTGGGCGGCGCAGAGGCTGCCGAGGCGTATAAAAAATCACCCGGTGATTTTGAAAAATATGCCGATAACAGGCTGCTTTCAACCGCTAAAAGGTGCAAGTATATAACTATCGGTATAGAGCCGCTTATAGGCTATATGTTAGCCCGCAAGGCGCAAATAACCGATTTGCAGATAATTTACAGCGGCGTTAAAACGGGACAAGGCTCTGAAAAAACGCTTGAAAGGCTGCGTGAGCTTTATGGTTAAAATAGCGGTTTTGGGCGATACCGAAAGCATAAAGGGCTTTGCGGCGGTAGGGCTTGATATTTACCCTTGTGATAACGATACGGAAAGCGCCGCAGAGTTTAAAAAAATAGTTAATGCCGGCTACGGCGTTATTTTCGTGACCGAGAGGTTAGTGCCCTTTCTTCAAAAGGAGATTGAAAAGGTAAACCGTCAGCTTTCCCCCTCGGTTGTGCCGATCACAGGCGTTTCGGGCAATAACGGCTCGGGCGTTGCGGCGCTTAAAGGCGCAGTGGAAAAAGCGGTCGGCTCGGATATAATTTTCAACAGATAGGAGTAATCACAATGACCGAAGGAACTATAACCAAGGTTGCGGGCCCTCTTGTTATTGCGGAGGGTATGCGCAACGCGGATATGTTCGACGTTGTGCGCGTTTCGGATAAGCACCTTATAGGTGAAATAATAGAAATGCACGGCGATAAGGCTTCAATTCAGGTTTATGAGGAAACGGCGGGCTTAGGCCCCGGAGAAAAGGTTGTTTCCACGGGTAAGCCTTTGAGCGTTGAATTGGGACCCGGACTTATCGGCTCAATATTCGACGGTATTCAAAGACCGCTTGCCGAGATAATGAAGGTAAGCGGCACGAATCTTCAGCGCGGCGTTGAAGTGCCGAGCCTGCCGAGAGATAAAAAGTGGCACTTTACCCCCGCAAAAAAGGTGGGCGATGAGGTTGCGGCGGGCGACACCGTGGGCACGGTGCAGGAAACCGCCATTGTAAACCACAAAATTATGGTGCCTGACAGAATAAAGGGCAAAATTGTGGAAATAGCCGAGGGCGACTACACGGTTGAAGAAACGGTTTATAAAATTGAGACAGATAAGGGCGTAAAGGAATTTACCCTTATGCAGTCGTGGCCCGTGCGCGTGGGCAGACCGTATAAGCGCAAATTATCGCCGGATATTCCGCTTGTTACGGGTCAGCGCGTTATTGATACGCTGTTCCCCATAGCTAAGGGCGGCGTTGCGGCGGTTCCGGGGCCCTTCGGCTCGGGCAAGACCGTTGTGCAGCACCAGCTTGCTAAATGGGCTGCGGCGGATATTATAGTATACATCGGCTGCGGCGAGCGCGGCAACGAAATGACCGACGTTTTAAACGAATTCCCCGAACTTCGCGACCCGAGAACGGGCAACTCCTTAATGGAGCGCACCGTGCTTATTGCAAACACCTCGGATATGCCTGTTGCGGCTCGTGAAGCGTCTATCTATACAGGCATTACAATAGCCGAATATTTCCGCGATATGGGCTACACCGTAGCGCTTATGGCAGACTCAACATCGCGCTGGGCTGAGGCTCTGCGTGAAATGTCGGGCAGACTTGAAGAAATGCCGGGCGAAGAAGGCTACCCCGCTTACTTAGGCTCGCGCCTTGCGCAGTTCTATGAGCGCGCGGGCAGAGTTATTGTAAACGGTGAGGGCGAAACAGAGGGCGCTCTTTCGGTTATCGGCGCGGTATCTCCTCCGGGCGGCGATATTTCCGAGCCTGTATCGCAGGCAACCCTGCGTATAGTAAAGGTTTTCTGGGGGCTTGATTCAGCCCTTGCATACAAGCGCCATTTCCCCGCAATAAACTGGCTTACAAGCTATTCGCTTTATGCCGATTCGCTGTCGGACTGGTTCAATAAAAACGTTAAGCCCGATTGGTACAAGCTGCGCGGCAGACTTATGACTATTTTGCAGGAAGAATCCGAACTTGAAGAAATAGTAAAGCTTGTAGGTATGGATGCGCTTTCTCCCTCCGACCGCCTAAAGCTGGAAGCGGCAAGGTCTATAAGAGAGGACTATTTGCACCAGAACGCATTTGACGAGGTTGATACCTATACTTCGCTTGATAAACAGTATCTGCTTATGGAGCTTATTTTGGCGTTTTACGATAAATCGCTTGAAGCGCTGGGTAAAGGCGCCGCTATTGAAAAAATAGTTGCGATGCCCTCGCGCGAGCGCATAGGCCGCTTTAAGTATGCCGATGAAAAGCAGACAGAGAGCGAATACAACGAAATTTTATCCGAGCTTGACAGCGATATTGACAAGGCTGTTAAAGCGAAGGACGAGAATTAAGGAGGGGAACTGCTATGCCAAAGGAATATAAAACCATACGCGAGGTTGCAGGACCTCTTATGATGGTAAGCGACGTTGATAACGTTAAGTATGATGAGCTTGGCGAAATTGAGCTGCCTAACGGCGATATTCGCCGCTGCAAGGTGCTTGAAATAAACGGTACAAACGCATTGGTTCAGCTTTTTGAAAACTCGGCGGGAATTAACCTTGCCGATTCAAAGGTGCGCTTTTTAGGGCGCGGAATGGAGCTGCCCGTATCGCCCGATATGCTTTCCCGCGTGTTTGACGGACTGGGAAGACCTATTGACGGCGGCCCCGAAATAATACCCGAAAAGCGAATGGATATTAACGGCAGACCTATGAACCCCGCCGCGAGAAACTACCCGCAGGAGTTTATTCAAACGGGCGTTTCCGCTATTGACGGACTTAACACACTGGTAAGAGGGCAGAAGCTGCCTATCTTCTCGGCCTCGGGTCTTCCGCATGCAAACCTTGCCGCGCAGATAGCAAGGCAGGCGACGGTGCTAGGAGACAACAAGCAGTTTGCCGTTGTTTTCGCTGCAATGGGTATTACCTTTGAAGAGTCTAACTTCTTTATAGATTCCTTTAAGGAAACAGGCGCTATTGACAGAACGGTAATGTTTGTAAACCTTGCAAACGACCCCGCAATTGAGCGTATTGCAACGCCGAAAATGGCGCTTACCGCCGCAGAATACCTTGCATTTGACCTCGGTATGCAGGTGCTTGTTATTATGACCGACATTACAAACTATGCCGACGCTCTGCGTGAGGTATCCGCCGCGCGTAAGGAAGTGCCGGGCAGACGCGGCTACCCCGGATATATGTATACCGACCTTGCAACCCTTTATGAGCGCGCGGGCAGACTTAAGGGCAAAGAGGGTTCTATAACCCTTATACCTATTTTAACAATGCCCGAGGACGATAAGACCCACCCGATACCCGACCTTACGGGCTATATTACCGAAGGTCAGATAATCTTGAGCCGCGAGCTTTACAGAAAGGGCGTAACGCCGCCTATCGACGTTTTGCCGTCGCTCTCACGTCTTAAGGATAAGGGCATAGGCGAGGGGCGCACCCGTAAGGACCACGCCGCTACAATGAACCAGCTTTTCGCGGCGTATGCCAGAGGTAAAGACGCCAAGGAGCTTATGGTAATCTTAGGCGAGGCTGCTTTGACCGATATTGATAAAAAGTATGCCGAATTTGCCGATAGATTTGAAAGCGAATATGTGTCGCAGGGCTACAACACCAACCGCACAATCGAAGAAACGCTGAACCTCGGTTGGAAGCTACTTTCAATTCTGCCCCGCAGCGAGCTTAAACGTATCAGCGATGAAATGCTTGATAAGTATTACGGTAAGTTTTAAGGAGGTCATAAAATATGGCTGTACTTAACGTAAACCCTACCCGTATGGAGCTAACGCGCCTTAAAAAGCAGCTTTCCACCGCGCTGCGCGGTCATAAGCTGCTTAAAGATAAACGCGATGAACTTATGCGGCAGTTTCTTGATATGATACGCGAGACAAAGACTCTGCGTGAAGAGGTTGAGGAACGCTTGAAATCGGTTAATAACGATTTTGTGTTAGCATCAAGCGTTATGTCTAAAGAGGAACTTGACACAGCCCTTTTAGCGCCTAAGCAAGAGGTGTATCTTGAAGCCTCCACCCGCAATGTTATGAGCGTGGATATTCCGGTTTATTCCTTTAAAACCAGAACCAGCGAGCAATCGGATATTTTTTCCTATGGCTTTGCGTCCACCAGCTTTGAGCTTGACGACGCGGTAAGCGGGCTTTCCGATTTACTGCCTAAAATGCTGAAACTTGCCGAAATGGAAAAATCGGTAAAGCTTATGGCGGATGAAATTGAAAAAACGCGCCGCCGCGTTAATGCGCTTGAGCACGTTATGATACCCCGCTATCAGGAAACGATTCACTTTATATCCATGAAGCTTGAAGAAAACGAGCGCGCAAGCCGCGCCCGCCTTATGAAGGTTAAGGATATGATGATTGAAGAAAATATTGAGTATAAGCATACCCACCCCGACGCGGTGTAAATTTAATTTGAAATTATTTCAGTCTGTCGATAAACCTCAAATTCTATTTTTGCGGCGGTGACGCCGCATTTTTCGTCACGCTCAAAAAACGGTCACTCACAAAAGTGGGTGACCGTTTTTGTCTGTTTATTTACAGATAATATGAATATAAGGGACAACCCCGTCATAGAATTTACTGAGAGGTGACGGTAAATGGAAAAGGAAAAGCGTTTTGATAACGCGCTTTACGGGGTAAGCCCCAAAATACGGAATGTTCTTGAAAAATTACCCGAAAGGGTTAAGGAAAGCACCGAGGAAATACGGCTGCGGGCAGGGCTGCCCGTGGCGCTTACGGTAGGCGGAGATACAGTGTTTGTGCTTGAAAACGGGCAAATATCATTTTGCCTGACACGCGGGCTTTTAAAGGCGGATACAGCAGAGCTTGCCGAAAGCTTTAAGCTGCTATGCAAAAGCTCTGTTTATGCGCATACAGAGGAGCTTAAAAACGGGTACATAAGGCTGCGCGGCGGCAACCGCGCGGGCGTTTGCGGCACATTGAACGAAAACGGAAATATGAGCGATATTTCATCGGTAAATATAAGAATAGCGCACGAAATACCGGGGGCTGCAAATGATATTGTGCGTGTGTATAAGCCCGGCGGACTGCTGATAGCAGGTCCCCCAGGCAGCGGCAAAACCACCGTTTTACGCGACCTTATAAGGCAGCTTTCGGGTGGCGCTTGCGGGAAAATTTACCGCATAGCGGTTATTGACAGCCGCGGTGAAATATCGGGCAGCTTTGACGGAAAATGCGGCAATGATTTGGGCGCGGGCAGCGATGTTTTGCTCACAACCGATAAGGCGGCGGGAATTGAAATGGCGGTGCGCACAATGTTTCCCGATATAGTGGCGTTTGACGAAATAGGAAACGAGGCGGAGCTGAAACGCGTCAGCGAAAGCTTTTGCAGCGGCGTTGATATTATAACCACCGCGCACGCGGGCAGCATAGCGGACCTTAAACGCCGCAGAATAACCGCCGCGCTAATAAACAGCGGCGCTGTTGCAAGCATTGCCATGCTGCCCGAAATTCACGGCGGCACTGTAAAAATTATAAAAGCCGAGGAGCTTGAAAATGGAGTGGCTGTTTAAGCTGTGCGGGTCGGTTATGGTGGTGGCGGCATCCTTCGCGGCGGGGTATATGAAATCTTACGAGCTGCGGCAGCGGGGACGGCGGCTTGCCGATTTGTGCCGAGGGCTTACAGGGCTTAAGGAACGCATACGAATGGGCGGCGGCGAAATTGAAAGGCTTGTTACCGAAAGCTTTGAAAACGGGCTTATTAAGGCAGACGGCGGCTTTTCGGTCGACGGCAGGTGGCTTGATGAAAAGGATGTCGCCCTTATTTATGAATATTTGACCGATATAGGTATGACCGATTCGGAAAGTGAGTATAACCGAACCGAGCTTTACATAAAGCTGCTTTCAAAAAACCGCGATGAGGCGGAGGAAAAATGCGTGGAGCTTTGCCGCGTTTATAACGCGGCGGGGCTGCTCGGCGGAATATTTATTTGCATTTTTTTCTTGTAGGTGAAGTAAATGGACGTTGATTTTATTTTCAGAATAGCCGCAATAGGCATTATTGTAACGGTGCTTAATTTGGTGCTTGTGCGCTCGGGCAGGGAGGATCAGGCAATGCTTACCACCCTTGCGGGGCTTGTGGTGGTGCTGCTTATGGTGGTGAATGCGATAGCGGGGCTTTTTACAACCGTAAAAAGCCTGTTTGGGCTTTAAAAATGGAAGTATTTAAAATTTTGGCGGTCTGCCTTATAACCGCAATATTAGCAATAGTTTTAAAGGAGCACAGGGGAGATTACGCGCTTGTGTTGGTGCTTGCGGGCGGTGTTACAGTCACCTGCTATGTGCTCAAAAGCATAGTGGGACCCATAGGCTGTTTAAAGCAGCTGCTTTACGATAACGGAATAAAAATGCAATATTTTTCAGTGGCACTGAAAGCCCTGGGCATAGGCTACATAACCGGCTTTATAGCAGACGCCTGCCGTGACGGGGGACAGGCAAGCCTTGCGGGGAAGGCAGAGCTTGCGGGAAAATGCGCGGTTTTTATTTTGGTGCTGCCGCTTATAGCCTCAATACTTGAAACGGCTTTGGGATTTTTAAAATGAAATTTAAAAAAGTATTTTTAACGCTTATTTTGCTGCTGTTTCTTTTCCCGTTTGCGGCGTATGCCGCCGAAACGGACGGCGAGGAGCTTTACAGCGAGCAGTATTACGACAGCGGCGCGGATAAGCTTACAGATTTTTTGCCCGACAGCACGCGCGAATATTTTGAAAAGAACGGTATTGACCCGTCAGATTATGGCTGGGTAGGCTCGCTTACCTCGCAAAATGTATTTTCGCATATACTGGAGTTTTTAAAAAGCGGAGCGAAAACACCGCTTAAAAGCGGGGCGGCAATAACCGCCGTAATTCTTATAACCGCCGCGTTTTCATCAGCCGAAATAAAAAGCAGCGCCGTGCAAACGGCAATATACGCCGCAGTAACCGCGGCAGCGGCAATTATAGCGGGGCCTGTTTATTCTGCCATAAAGGCGGGCGTTGACGCAATGAAGGGCTTAAGCGTTTTTATGCTCGCATTTATACCCGTTTTCGCCGTTATAGTGGCGGCGTCGGGCGGAGCGGCAACCTCGGTTTCAATGAGCGCCCTGCTGCTTACTGCGGCGCAGGGGGTCTCCTACATTTCAAGCTTTGCGGTGCTGCCGCTTATGGGCGGGTATTTAGCGGTGAGTATTAGTTCCTCGGTATCTCCGCTTATGCAAAGGTCGGGAATAGCCGAAACGGTTAAAAAGCTCGCGCTTTGGATAACCGCTTTTATTTCCACCGTTTTTGCGGGAATTTTAGGTATACAAACCGCCGTTAATTCCTCCGCCGATACACTCACCGCTAAAACCGCGCGGTTTATTATAGGCAGCTCGGTGCCTGTTGCAGGGGGAGTGCTTTCAGAGGCGCTCGGCACGGTAACGGCGTCGGTCACCTTGCTTAAATCTTCGGTAGGCATATACGGAGCGGCGGCGTGCGCGGCAATACTTTTGCCGCTTATAACCGAGCTGCTTATGTGGCGGGCGGTGCTGCTTATAACCGCAGGTGTGGCGGGCCTTTTTTCGCTGCCGCAAATATCGGGGCTTTTAAAGGCGGTGGATTCTATGATGTCGGTACTGTTGGGAATAATTTTAATGGTGGGGGCTATGTTTGTAATATCCCTTGCGGTGGTGGTATCGACCGGGAGGGCAAGATGAACGCTTTTTCCGCTTTTGCGGCGGCTTTGTGCGCCGCCTGCGTGCTTATAGGCGCGCTGCATTTAATAACGCCCGACGGAGCTATGTCAAAGCCTGTAAAATACGCTTTAAGCGTGGTGTTTGTTGTATCGGTTATGGCGGCGGCAGCAATACCGCTTAAAAAAATAAACATTGATTTCACCGCGCCCGACTATACCGAATACTCAGAGGACAGCCTTTACGCAACCTCTGCCGAGTATGTTTACGGTCAGCTTTTGAAAAACGCGGGTATAGAATTTACAAAAATTACAGTTTGTACGGATAAATCGGACGACGGCAGCATAATAATTAGTAAGGTTACGGTTTTTTCGGGGCAAAGCGCCGCCGAAATAAAGCGTGCGCTGGGCGTCGTGGCGGAAAATTACGAGGTAGAAGTTGTAAATGGACAGATTGATTGAAAAAATAACGGGTGCGGTGAAAAATCCCAAAATACTTATAGCCCTGGGGCTTACGGGAATATTGCTTATATGCCTGCCCTCATTTTTCGGGGGGAAAAAGAAAACCGAGACTGAAGAAAGCGTAGAAATAAGTATTGAGGAATACCGCGCGGGGCTTGAAAAAAACGTTGAAGAAATTGTAAGCAGCATAACCGGCAGCAAAAACGTTAAGGTGGTAATAACGCTTGAAAGCGGGATTATATATTCATACGCCGATACAAACGAGGGCACATCCGCCAACAAAACCGCCAGCGGGCAGGAGAGCACAAGCAGCGAATCAAAACAAAGCTACATAACCGTTAAAACGGCGGACGGCGGCGAGCAGGCGCTGCTTATTACTACCGAAATGCCGCAGGTGCGCGGGGTGGCTGTTGTTTGCGAGGGGGGCGACGATGAGATTATTAACGAGAAAATTACAAACGCCGTAACGGCGGCGCTTAATATTACATCAAAAAGAGTATACATAGCGGGAGGAAGCTTTAATGAAAAAAGGTAAAGTATTCGGAAAAAGTCAGATTGTGGTGGCGGTAATGCTGCTGGCGCTCGGCGGCGCTATATGGCTTAATATGAAGTACACGCCGTCATCGGGGAAATACCTCGGTGAGGCGTCCTATGTCAGCGGGAAAAACAGCGTTTCAGCGGTGGAGACCTCTGCAAAAGCGGAAAAAACCACGGGAGATTATTTCACCGAGGTGAAAAAGGAACGCGAAAGCAACCGCAAAAAGGCGCAGGAAAGCATTGAGGAAACGCTTAAAAGCGCAAAGCTTACAGACGCCGATAAAAAGTCGGCGCTTGCGAAAATAGAGGAGTTAGCCGATCGCAGCGAGCATGAAAGCAATATTGAGGCACTGCTTAAAGCTAAGGGCTTTGAAAAGGCTATTGCCGTTATAGGCAACAGCGGAATCAACGTAGTCGTAAGGTCGGAGGGGCTTACTTCCGCACAGACCCTGCAAATTCAGGATATTGTTACGGCGGAAACAAATATATCGCTTGCAAATATTAAGATAGTTCCCGTGAAATAAAACTTGTGTTATTGAAAAAATGTGTTATAATATACCTATAAAGTATATTACACGGAGGGATTATCCATGGAAGATAAAAAGACTGCGCTTTCGGTAAGCACCGAGGTTCTTGAAAAAATGGCGGAAATTGCCGCAAAGGAAGTTGACGGTGTTGCCGGGCTTTCTAAAAAGGCGATGGATATTAAGGGCATAGTTAAAACCAAAAACGCATTTAAGGGCGTAAAGGTTGAAACTATTAACGGCGCTATTGAAATAAGCGTTTATATCTGCCTTAAGGCAGACGCTAAGGTTAAGGAAACCGCAGAGCGCGTTCAGGAAAACATAAAGGATAAAATTCAGACTATGACCGGCAGCGCCGTAACCAAGGTAAACGTTCAGGTTGCGGATATTGAAATTAAAGGCGAAGAATAAAAAGAAAGCGCCCGCAGAGGTTTTTATCTCTGCGGGACACATTTTAACCGAATGAGGGACAAGCCCTGCCTTATCAGCTTAAAAATATACGCTTTCAGGAATACATACTGTTTGCCGACATATAGTCGTAAATCGCTTTTCCGTGACCCTGTTCTTCCTTTTGAATACTGTTAAGCACATTGCGCAGGCTTTCCTGCGTAAATTCAAAAATACAGGTGTCATAAAGGTGCGAGGCATGCTTCTCCATTGTAAGCACATCGGTGCAAAGGTAGCTGTCGTGCTTTTTCGCGTCGGTATCCGCTACGGAGTAAGCCGCAGAAAAACTCGGCTGTGCCTTGCTTCCGCCTGTGGTTGCAGGGGCGGTTCCGCCCTCTATTTGTTCAAGCATACTAAGATGGTGCCGTTCGGTTTCGGCAATGCCCGAAAAAAGGGTTTTAAGCTGCGAGTCCAGCGCCTGTGCCGAATATTTTTCGTATTTTTCGGCACAGAGCTTTTCCTGTGTTTTTAGGTCCTTTAAAAGGGAAGTTTCTTTTTGCGTTAATTGCATTATAATCACCTCAAAAACAGTATTGCTCAAAAAACAGATAATTATAACAAAAGGTAAAATAAAATGATTAAAAACATACTATTTGATTTGGATGGGACCATGCTCCCTATGGATATGGAAAAATTCACCCACGGCTATTTTAAGCGCCTTGTTGCAAAGGCGGCACCGCGCGGCTACGAGCCCGAAAAGCTTATAAAAAGCGTTTGGGCGGGCACGGCGGCAATGGTGAAAAACAACGGCAAGATTACAAACGAGGAAGCGTTCTGGAACAAATTTTCCGAAATTTACGGTGAAGAAAAAGCCGACGCAGATAAGCCTATGTTTGATGAATACTACCGCAAGGAGTTTTCAGGGGTAAAAGCGGACTGCGGCTTTAACCCCGCTGCCGCAAAAACGGTTGCTGCGCTTAAGGAAAAGGGCTTTGCACTTGTGCTTGCAACCAACCCGATTTTTCCCGCCGCCGCTACTGAAAGCCGCATTGAGTGGGCGGGGCTTGATAAAAACGATTTTCTGCTTTACACCACCTATGAAAACTCGCATTACTGCAAGCCAAACCCTAAATATTATGAGGAAATTCTCGCAAGGCTTAATATGAACGCCGAGGAATGTCTTATGGTCGGGAATGATGTAGAAGAGGATATGATAGCCGAAGCTCTCGGAATGAAGGTTTTTCTCTTAACTGATTGTCTGCTTAATAAGGAAAACAGGGATATTTCGGTTTACCCGCACGGCGGTTTTTCCGAGCTTTTGGAATTTATAGCAGATAATACAAAATTTTAACAATACGGTCGCCGCAAATAGGTAAGCCTTTTTGCGGCGACTGTATTTTTTAAAATAAATCAAAAAAAGCTTGCATAATTATTCGCAATATGCTATAATATATGCAAATACGGCGAATATTATGCATATTCGAGTGTGTTTTATGAATAAGCCGATGCAATTTTGAAATACGGAGCGTATAAATGACAAAGGTATTTATTGACGGCAGCGCCGGCACAACGGGGCTGCGTATTTACGAAAGACTTGAAAGCAGAAAAGATACCCGGCTTTTAAAGCTGAGCGAAGAAAAGCGAAAGGATAAAAACGCCCGAAAAGAGGCGCTGAACAGTGCCGATATTGCGTTTTTGTGCCTGCCCGACGACGCGGCAAGAGAGTCGGTTTCGCTTTGCGAAAACGAAAATACGGTTATAATTGATACCTCAACCGCGCACAGAACGGCTGAGAATTTTGTATACGGTTTTCCCGAATTATCGGCAGAGCAAAAAGCCAAAATAGCCTTATCAAAGCGAATAGCCGTTCCCGGCTGCCATGCAAGCGGGTTTATATCCTTAATTTATCCGCTTACAGAAAACGGTATAATAGAAAAAAGCGCCCTGCTTTCCTGCTTTTCGGTAACGGGTTACAGCGGCGGCGGAAAAAAGATGATTGCAGAATACGAGGGCGAAAACAGGGATATTCTTCTTTCCTCGCCCCGCCAGTACGGCATAGGGCAAACGCATAAGCATCTGCCCGAAATGGTCGCCGCTACGGGGCTTGAAAACAAGCCTGTTTTCTCCCCTATCGTATCGGATTTTTACAGCGGTATGGCGGTTACGGTGCCGCTTTTTGCAAGCATGATAAACGGAACAGCCGATGATATTAAAAGAATTTACAGGGAAAAATATACGGGACCGATTGTAAGTTATGTCGAAAATTCCGATGAAAACGGCTTTATTGCGGCAAACAAGCTTGCGGGAAAAGACAGTATGGAAATATCGGTTGCGGGAAATGATGAAAGAATACTGCTTATTTCACGGTATGATAATTTAGGCAAGGGCGCCTCGGGCGCGGCAATAGAATGTATGAATATAGTTTTGGGGCTTCCAGAAACTGAAGGACTTAATTTATAAGGAATGATTTTATGGAATTTATAAAAGGCGGCGTTTGTGCCGCAAAGGGATTTAAAGCGGGCGGAATACACTGCGGAATAAGGAAAAACCGCACAAAACGCGATTTAGCCCTTATTGTAAGCGAGAAAAAGGCTGCCGCTGCCGCGGTTTACACAACAAACCTTGTAAAGGGCGCGCCGCTTACCGTTACAAAAGCGCATATAAGCGACGGCTATGCACAGGCGGTTATATGCAACAGCGGCAACGCAAACACCTGCAACGCAAACGGCATAGAAATAGCCGAGCAGACCTGCGAGCTTTTGGGTGCGGAGCTTAATATATCAGCGGAGGATATAGCGGTAGCATCAACCGGCGTTATAGGTCAGCCGCTCGATATTACCCCCATTAAAAACGGAATACCGAGCCTTGTAAAGTCGTTATCGGCTGACGGCAGCGAAAACGCCGCCGAGGGCATTATGACCACCGACACAAAGATTAAAGAAATAGCCGTGAGCTTTGAAATAGGCGGCAAGACCTGCAAAATAGGCGGAATTGCAAAGGGCTCGGGTATGATTCACCCGAATATGGCTACAATGCTTGTGTTTATTACGACCGACTGCGCCATAAGCCCCGAAATGCTTAAAAAGGCGCTTTCAACCGATATTAAGGAAACCTTTAATATGATAAGCATAGACGGCGATACCTCCACCAATGATATGGTAACGGTGCTTGCAAACGGTATGGCGGAAAACGCCGAAATTACCGCCGAGGGCGAAGATTTTAAAACATTTATGAAAGCCCTTAACACCGTAAACGTTTATCTTTGCCGCCGCATAGCGGGCGACGGCGAGGGCGCCACCAAGCTTATTGAGTGCAAGGTGACGGGCGCCGAAACGCTTGAAGCCGCAAAAACGGTTGCAAAATCGGTTATATGCTCATCTCTTACAAAGGCAGCTATGTTCGGCTCAGACGCTAACTGGGGGCGCGTGCTTTGCGCAATAGGCTATTCGGGCGCCGCGGTTGACGTTAATAAAATAGACGTTGCCTTTAAATCGCCAAAAGGCGAAATTGCGGTTTGCAAAAACGGCGCGGGAATACCTTTCAGCGAGGAAAAGGCAAAGGAAATTTTGCTGGAAAGTGAAATTGAAATACTTGTTAAATTAAATTCGGGCGAATATTCCTCCTGCGCGTGGGGCTGCGACCTTACATACGATTACGTTAAAATAAACGGCGATTACCGCACCTGAGGTGAAAAGATATGTCAGTTAATTTAAGCAACGCGCAGCGCGCCGAGGTATTGACCCAGGCGCTGCCCTATATTCAAAAATATTACGGTAAGACCGTTGTTATAAAATACGGCGGCAACGCTATGATAAACGAGGAACTAAAGCAGCAGGTAATGGAAGACATTGTGCTTTTATCCCTTATAGGGGTTAAAGTGGTGCTTGTTCACGGCGGCGGACCCGAAATTACCGAAACGCTTAAAAAAATAGGTAAGGAATCGGTTTTTGTGGATGGCTTGCGCGTTACCGATAAGGAAACCGCCGAAGTCGTGCAAATGGTGCTTGCCGGGAAAATAAACAAAAGCCTTGTAAATCTGCTTGAAATGAAAGGCGGCAAGGCAATGGGCATTTCGGGTATGGACGGTCACTTAATAGAGGCTAAGACCCGAGACGAAAAATTAGGCTTTGTGGGCAGCATAACAAAGGTGAACGTAGAGCCTATATTTGACCTTTTAAGCCACGATTACATACCCGTTGTTTCAACCGTGGGGTGCGATATGCAGGGCAATGTGTATAACATAAACGCCGATACCGCCGCAGCCTACATAGCGGGCGCTATGAACGCCGAAAGGCTTATTTCAATGACCGATATTGCGGGCATTTTAAAGGATAAGGATGACCCGAACTCCCTTATTCCCTGCATTGATATTGAAGAGGCGGTGGAGCTTTTCAGAGACGGCATAATTTCGGGCGGAATGATACCCAAGGTAGAGTGCTGCATAGACGCGATACACCGCGGCGTTAAAAAGGTTATTATAATGGACGGGCGCGTGCCCCACGCGCTGCTTATAGAAACCCTTACCGACGAGGGCGCGGGAACAATGGTAACAAAGGATAAGAATGATGAACGTTAAAGAAAATGACAGCAAATACATTGCAAATACATACGCGCGTTTCCCCGTTGTAATAACGGGCGGCAAGGGCTCTTTGCTTTATGACGAAAACGGCAAGGAATATATAGACCTTGCAACGGGCATTGCCGTTAATACTTTCGGTGCGGCAGACAGCGAGTGGGTAAACGCCGTAACAGAGCAGTTGAATAAAATTCAGCACACCTCAAACCTTTATTACACCGCGCCCCAAACAGAGCTTGCAAGGATTTTGTGCGAAAGAACGGGGCTTAAAAAGGTGTTTTTCTCAAACTCAGGGGCAGAGGCTAACGAGTGCGCAATAAAGGCGGCGCGCAAATACGCCGCAGAGAAAAAGGGCGGCGAATATTACGAAATAGTCACCCTTAAAAACAGCTTTCACGGCAGAACCGTAACCACCCTTGCCGCCACGGGGCAGGAGGTTTTTCATAAGGACTTTTTGCCGCTTACCGAGGGCTTTTGCTACGCCGAGGCAAACAATATAACAGACCTTGAAAACACGGTTAAAACGCATAAAACCGCCGCAATTATGCTTGAGTGTGTTCAGGGCGAGGGCGGCGTTATGCCGCTTGATACCGAATTTGTAAAAAAAGCCGCCGAGATAGCCGAAAAAGATGATATTCTTTTAATAATAGACGAGGTACAAACGGGCAACGGCAGAACGGGCGAGCTTTATGCTTATATGAATTACGGCATTTCGCCCGATATTGTAACAACCGCAAAGGGCTTGGGCGGCGGACTGCCGATAGGCGCCACGCTGCTCGGCGAAAAGGTGCAGGATATTTTCACCCCCGGCTCCCACGGCTCTACTTTCGGCGGAAACCCCGCGGTGTGCGCGGGGGCGCTCAGCATTATAAACCGCATAGACGATGCTCTGCTTAAAAGCGTAAAGCAAAAATCGGATTACATATTCTCCGAATTAAAGGGCGCAAAGGGTGTAAAATCCGTTTCGGGCTTAGGGCTTATGATAGGCATAGAAACCGAGAAAGACGCGGCTGACGTTATAAACGAGTGCATTAAAAACGGCGTGCTTGTTATAAAGGCGAAAAACAAGGTTAGGCTGCTGCCCGCGCTTAATATACCCGATGATTTACTTAAAAAAGCGATAAAAATATTAAAGAAAGCCTGCGAGGTGTAAAAAATGGATTTAAAGGGAAAAAACTTTTTAAAGCTGCTTGATTTTTCGGCAGAGGAAATAGGCTGTCTTATTGATCTGGCGGCAGAGCTTAAATACAAAAAGAAAAACGGCATACCGCACACATTGTGCAGCGGCAAAAACATTGCGCTTATTTTTGAAAAAACAAGCACAAGAACCCGCTGCAGCTTTGAGGTTGCGGCGCATGACCTCGGTATGGGTGTGACCTACCTTGACCCCGCAGGCTCGCAGATAGGCAAAAAGGAAAGCATTGCCGATACCGCAAGGGTATTAGGCAGAATGTTTGACGGCATTGAATACCGCGGCTACGGGCAGGAAATTGTGGAAGAGCTTGCAAAATACGCGGGTGTGCCCGTTTGGAACGGGCTTACAAACGAATTTCACCCCACGCAGATATTAGCCGATTTTCTTACAATAAAAGAGCATTTGGGTAAGCTCAAAGGCGTAAACTTTGTTTATATGGGGGACGCGCGCTACAATATGGGCAACTCGCTTATGGTGGGCTGCGCTAAAATGGGGCTTAACTTTACCGCCTGCGCGCCCGAAAGCTATTTCCCCGACAAAGCGCTTATAAATACCTGCAAGGAAATAGCAGCCGCAAGCGGCGCAGAGCTGCACTTTGAAACAGACCCCGTAAAAGCTACAAAGAACGCAGACGTTATTTATACCGACGTTTGGGTATCTATGGGCGAGCCTGTGGAAGTATGGGAGGAGCGAATAAAAGCGCTTTCGCCCTATCAGGTAAACGAAAAAATAATGGCAAACGCCAAAGAAACGGCAATATTTATGCACTGCCTGCCCGCTTTTCACGACCATAAAACGGGTATCGGCAAGGAAATGGGCGAAAAGTTCAATATGCCCGCCTTTGAAGTGACCGACGGCGTTTTTGAGTCTCCGCAGTCGGTAGTGTTCGACGAGGCTGAAAACCGTATGCACACAATAAAAGCCGTTATGGCGGCAACCTTGGGTTAAAAGTATGAAAAGATATTTAATTTTAGAGGACGGAACGGTTTTTGAGGGCAAGGCGTTCGGGGCGGACGTACCCGCCGTGGGCGAGCTTGTTTTTACAACCGGAATGTGCGGTTATATTGAAACGCTGACAGACGAAAGCTATTTCGGTCAGATAGTTCTGCAAACCTTTCCGCTTATAGGCAATTACGGCATAATAAAAGAGGATTTTGAAGGCGAGTGCTCTGTAAAGGCGTACGCCGTGCGTGAGGTGTGCGAAGAGCCCTCAAATTTCCGCTGTCAAAAAACGCTTGATACCTTTTTAAAGGAAAAGGGCATACCCGGCATTTGCGGAATAGATACAAGGGCGGTTACCAAAAGAATACGCGAAAAGGGCGTAATGAATGCCGCAGTGGCTGACGAAATTCCCGCCGATCCGGAATTTATTAAAGGCTATAAAATTGTAAACGCGGTTGAAAACGTCACCTGCAGGCAAAGCGCCGTTTATAACGAAGACGGAAAATACAGCGTTGCCCTTATAGACTACGGCGCAAAGCGCAATATTATAAGGGAGCTTGTAAAGCGCGGCTGCAAGGTGACTGTCGTGTCGGCTTTTACCGCCGCAGAGGATATTTTAAAATTAAATCCCGACGGCGTTATGCTATCAAACGGACCGGGCGACCCTGCGGAAAACACCTATCAAATAAACGAAATTAAAAAGCTTGCGGGCAATGTGCCTATATTCGGCATTTGTCTCGGTCATCAGCTTTTAAGCCTTGCTTTGGGCGCGCGCACCGAAAAGCTTAAATACGGCCACCGCGGTGTAAACCAGCCCGTAAAGGAAGTAAACGGCGCGCGCACCTATATTACAAGCCAGAACCACGGCTATGCGGTTGTGTCAGGCAGCGTTAAAAAGGGCGAAATCAGCTTTATTAACGCGAATGACGGCACCTGCGAGGGCATAAATTACCCCGATATTAAGGCTTTTTCGGTGCAGTTTCACCCCGAAGCCTGCTCGGGCCCGCGCGATACGGCTTTTTTATTCGACCGTTTTATAAAACTTATGGAGGGGAAATAAATGCCGCTTGATAAAAATATCAAAAAGGTAATGGTAATAGGCTCGGGTCCTATTGTTATAGGTCAGGCGGCGGAATTTGACTATGCCGGCGCGCAAGCCTGCCGCGTTTTAAAAAACGCAGGCGTTAACGTTGTGCTTGTAAATTCAAACCCCGCCACCATTATGACCGATAAAGCCCTTGCCGACGAAATTTACTTAGAGCCGCTTACCGAGGAAACGGTAAAGCGCATTATTTTAAAGGAAAAGCCGGATAGTCTTTTAGCGTCCTTAGGCGGGCAGACAGGGCTTACTATTGCAATGCAGCTTGATAAAGAGGGCTTTTTGCAGCAGAACAACGTCCGCCTTATAGGCACTAACGCCGAGGCTATTGACAAAGCGGAGGACAGGCAGCTTTTTAAGGAAACTATGCAGGAAATAGGCGAGCCTACCGTTCCGTCGGACATTGCAAACGATGTGTCCACCGCGCTTGGCATAGCCGATAAAATAGGCTACCCCGTTATAGTGCGCCCCGCGTTTACCTTAGGCGGAGCGGGCGGCGGCGTTGCAAACAGTGCCGATGAGCTTAAAACAATAGCCAAAACGGGGCTTGATTTATCCCCCATTACCCAAATACTGGTTGAAAAATACATTTTCGGGTGGAAAGAAATTGAGTTTGAAACTATGCGCGATTCGGCAGGCAACGTTATTGCCGTTTGCAGTATGGAAAACTTTGACCCGGTGGGCGTTCACACAGGCGACAGCATTGTTGTAGCCCCCGCTTTAACACTTTCCGATAAAGAGTACCAAATGCTCCGCAGCGCCGCGCTTAACATTATAACCGCGCTCGGCATTGTGGGCGGGTGCAACTGCCAGTTCGCCCTATCGCCCGATAGCTTTGATTATGCGGTAATTGAGGTCAACCCCCGCGTTTCGCGCTCTTCGGCGCTCGCTTCAAAGGCAACGGGCTACCCGATTGCGAAAATAACCACCAAAATAGCCCTCGGCTATACTTTGGATGAAATTACAAACGATATTACCGGCAAAACCTGCGCCTGCTTTGAGCCTGCGCTTGATTACGTGGTGGTAAAGCTGCCTAAGTGGCCGTTTGAAAAGTTTGCAGGCTCGCCGCGCACCCTCGGCACGCAAATGAAAGCAACGGGCGAGGTTATGGCTATAGCCCAAAGCTTTGAAGAGGGCATTATGAAAGCGGTAAGGGGCGCCGAAATATCGCTTGATACCTTAAACGCTGCTCCGCTTTCCGGTAAACCCGTAAAAGAAAGGCTTTATAATACCGACGACCGCCGTTTATTTACCGTGTTTGAAGCGCTTAAAAGCGGAATTTCGGTAGACGAAATACATGAAATTACGCGGATCGATAAATTCTTCCTTTACAAGCTTTTGAATTTAGCCGAGTTTGAAAAGGAAACCCAAAACGGTATTACCGAGGAATTATACTTTAAGGGTAAGCGCCTCGGCTACACCGATAAGGCTTTAAAAAGGCTTTCGGGCGCCGATATATTACCCGAAACCGCCGCCGTTTATAAAATGGTTGATACCTGCGGCGCGGAATTTGACGCTGTAACCCCGTATTTTTATTCCACGCGGGACTGCGAGTGCGAGGCGCGCGCCTTTAAGCGCTCGGGTAAGCCCGTTATTATGGTTTTGGGTTCGGGGCCTATAAGAATAGGGCAGGGAATAGAGTTCGACTATTCCTCGGTTCACTGCGTTTGGACGCTTAAAAATTTGGGCTATGACGTGGTTATAGTAAACAACAACCCCGAAACCGTTTCGACCGATTACGACACCGCCGATCGCCTTTATTTTGAGCCTTTGTGCGAAGAAGACGTTATGAACATTATAAGGGTGGAAAAGCCCGTAGGTGTTGTGGTGGCTTTCGGCGGTCAGACCGCAATTAAGCTTACAAAATTTTTAAACGATAACGGCATTAAAATTTTAGGCACCTCCGCCGAGGGCATAGACCTTGCCGAGGATCGCGAGCGGTTTGACGAACTGCTTGAAAAATTCGGCATAAAGCGCCCGCGCGGATTCGGCGTAAACACCTTAGAAGAAGCGTTAAATGCCGCCGAGACCTTGGGTTACCCCGTGCTTTTGCGCCCCTCTTACGTTATAGGCGGGCAGAATATGAAAATAGTGCACAACGCAGACGAGGTGCGCGTTTATATGGAGCGCATTTTATCGGGCGGCATTTCAAACCCCGTGCTTGTTGATAAATATATGGCGGGCAAGGAGTTGGAGGTAGACGTTATATCCGACGGTAAGGACGTGCTTATTCCCGGCGTTATGCAGCACATTGAGCGCGCGGGCGTTCACAGCGGCGATTCCATTGCCGTTTACCCGCCCTATAATATTGACGATAAAATGATGGGCAGAATAACAGACTGCTCCGAAAAATTAACGCTGGCGCTCGGCACAAAGGGGCTTGTAAACATACAGTACCTTATATACAATAACGAGCTGTATGTTATTGAGGTAAACCCCCGCGCCTCGCGCACCGTGCCGTATATAAGCAAGGTAACGGGCGTTTCGATGGTAGATATTGCCTCGCGCGTGATGACGGGCGCCACCCTTAAAGAAATAGGATGCGGTACGGGGCTACACAAAACTCCGCCGTATTTCGCGGTTAAGGTGCCTGTTTTCTCGTTTGAAAAATTGAGCGACGTTAACTCCTATTTAGGGCCCGAAATGAAATCGACAGGCGAGGTTTTGGGGCTCGGCAAAACCCTTAACGAGGCACTGTTTAAGGGGCTTACCTCTGCGGGAATGAAGTGCCGCTCCGCTCTTTCGGGCGGCGACGCGGGCGTGCTTATAAGCGTGGATACGCACGACCAGCCCGAGGTTTTATCCCTTGCAAAAAAGCTGTATGACTTGAAATTTAAGCTTTACGCCACGCGCGAGACTGCCGAAACCGTAAAAAGCCTTGGTATTCCGGTCACTGAAATTGCAGGAATAAGGGAAAGCGACAACGCATTCAGGCTGCTTGAAAACGGCGATATAAGCTATATAATCTACACGGGTGCCTTAATGGACTCAACGGTGGACGATTACATTGCCCTGTACCGCCGCGCTTTGCAGCTTTCCATTCCCTGCTTTACCTCGCTTGACACGGCAAACGCCTTGGCGGATATTATCGCAAGCCGCTATACCGAGCAAAACACCGAGCTTGTGGATATCAACAATATGCGAAAAAGCCGCCGACCGCTTAAATTTGCAAAAATGCAGGGCACGGGCGACGACTATATATTTATTGAGAATTTCGATAATTCGGTTTCCTGCCCCGAGTCGCTTTGCATAAGCCTTTGCGACCGCAACACGGGTATAGGCGGCTACGGCATTGTGCTTATTGAAAATTCAGCCGTAGCGGACGCTAAAATGCGCATATATAATAAAGACGGCTCCGAGGGTAAAATGGCGGGCAACTGCATACGCTGCACCGCAAAATATCTTTACGATAACGGCTTTGTATCAAGTGATGAAATTTCGGTTGAAACAGCAAGCGGCATAAAAAAGCTGAAAGTTTATACCTCGGGCGGAAAGGTCACGCTTGTATCGGTTAATATGGGCAAGGCTGATTTTTCCGCAAAGGCTCTGCCCTCTGATATTGACGCGGACGAAATAGTGGATTACCCCGTTAAAATTGCGGGGCAGCACTATAACATTACCTGCGTAAACGTGGGCAACCCGCATTGCGTGGTATTTTGCGATAATGTGGAGACAGCAGACGTTGAAGCAATAGGTCCGCAGTTTGAAAATTCGGAAATGTTCCCCGAGCGCATCAACACCGAGTTTGTGCGGGTGGTTAATTCAAATATGCTTAAAATGCGGGTATGGGAGCGCGGCAACGGCGAAACCTGCGCCTGCGGCACGGGTGCCTGTGCGGCGGTTGCCGCCGCGGTTAAAAACGGAAAGTGCAAAGCGGGCGAGGATATAACCGTTAAAGTCAAGGGCGGCGACCTTACCGTGAATTATACGCCCGAGCGCATAATTCTAACCGGAAATGCAGTGCTTGTGTATAACGGTATAACAGAGTATTAAAAATAAAAAAATCACCGACAATCGCAATAAGCGTTTGTCGGTGATTTTTTCTTATATTACTTTACTCAAAAAATCCTTAAGGCGCGGGCTTTGGGGATTGCCGAAAATTTCTTCGGGAGTGCCTTCCTCCATAATAATGCCCTCATCTATAAACAGCACGCGGTCGGCAACCTCGCGGGCAAAGCCCATTTCATGGGTTACTACCGCCATTGTCATGCCATCCTCCGCCAGCTTTTTCATAACGCCTAAAACCTCACCCACCATTTCGGGGTCAAGCGCGCTTGTAGGCTCGTCAAACAGCATAACATCCGGCTGCATACAAAGTGCTCTTACGATTGCCACGCGCTGCTTCTGTCCTCCCGAAAGCTGATTCGGGTATGCATTCGCACGGTCGGCAAGCCCTACGCGGTCAAGCAATTCCGTCGCGCGTTTTTCGGCGTCGGCTTTTGAAAGCTTTAAAAGCTTCATAGGCGCTAAGGTCATATTTTTTAAAACCGTCATATGCGGGAATAAATTGAACTGCTGAAAAACCATTCCCATTTTTTGGCGGTGTTTATTTATATTTATTTTCGGGTCGGTAATATCAACGCCCTCAAAATAAATTTTACCGCCCGTAGGCTCTTCAAGCAGGTTGAGGGTGCGCAGAAAGGTGGATTTACCAGAGCCCGAGGGTCCTATTATAACAACGACTTCGCCTTTATGAATTTCGGTTGTTATGCCCTTTAAAACCTGCACCTTGCCGAAGGATTTTTCAAGCCCCTCGGTTTTAATAAGCACGTTATCAGCGTTCACTGCTCCTCAGCCTCCTTTCAAGAATACTTACAAGTTTTGTAAGCACAATTACAATTACAAGATACACAAGCGCTACCGTAATAAGCGGCATAAAGTAAGAATAGGTGCGCCCGGCTATTGCGTTGCCCGCCTTTGTAAGGTCAACAACGCCTACATAGCCCGCAACCGAGGTCTCCTTTAAAAGCGCTATAAATTCGTTGCAGAGGGTAGGGAGGACCGCTTTGAACATTTGCGGTATTATTATGTGGGTCATAGTTTGAATATAGTTGAGCCCCAAGCTTCTGCCGGCTTCAAACTGTCCGTTATCAATAGACATTATTCCGCCGCGGAATATTTCGGCAACATATGCGCCGGAGTTTATACCGAAAGCCAGAATGCCTATCGGCACACCGTCGCGAACCGAAACAAAAATTATAAAATAGGCAATCATAAGCTGAACTACAACAGGCGTTCCGCGTATAACCGTAAGATAAAGTTTGCAAATCGCATTGAGTATGCTTAACAGTATGTAGCCTATGCCGCCCTTTTTACGCAGCTTTTCGGCATTTTTATCGTAAGTGGAGCGCACCGCAGCTATTACAATACCTATTACAATACCTATGAGCAGGGCGCCGAAGGTGATTTTTAAGGTGTTTTGAAAACCGGTAATAAGCTGTTTATAGCGCTTTCCGTCTATAAAGGTCAGCTCAAACTGATCCTTTAAATCGTTAATCCAATCGGGGTACCAAGCGGTTACGTTTAAGGTTGAAAACAAAAAAGCATCTCCTTTTATAATAGTATTCTGTACAACAAAGCCTCCCTCGTCAGAGGGAGGTGGCACGGGCGAACCGCGGCGGTTCACCCGATAACAGCCTTATTGTTTTTTAATCAGTTAGCTTTAATGTATTTGTCAACTACCTTCTGGAACTCGCCGCTTGCTTTAAGCTCGTTAAGCGCGTCATTTACCTTTTTCTGCAGCTCGGGGTTTTTCTTTGAGAAGCAGATTGCGTAATCCTCGTTGGCAAATTCGGTGTCAAGAATTTTAAGACCCGTATTGGCAGCCACATAAGCCTTTGCCGGCTCGTTATCAATTATAACGCAGTCAACCTTGCCGCTCTTGAGCGCCTCAACCGCAACCGTACCGCTGTCATAGCCTACAACGTTCTCTTCACCGTAGCCGCCGTTTTCGGGAGTATCGGAAGCATAAATATAACCGGTAGTACCCTGCTGTGTGCCTATCTTTTTGCCGTTTAAGTCATCTTTAGTTTTAATATCGCTGCCCTCTTTAACTATTACAACCTGAACGCCCTTAGCGTATGAATCTGAGAAATTAACGCTCTTTTTGCGCTCATCGGTAACGGTCATACCTGCCATACCCATATCATACTTGCCGGTCTGAACACCGGGAATGATGGAGTCAAATTCAACGTCTGCAATTTCAAGCTCAAGACCTAATTTATCGGCTATAAGCTTGGCAACCTCGGCGTCTATACCTACAATCGTTTCACCCTCTTTGTATTCATAGGGCGGGAAAGTGGCGTTTGTAGCCATTATAAGTTTGCCTGCCTCGGCGGTGTAATTGCTGTTTGTTTTGGTGTCAGATGCTGTGTCTTTCTTGCTGCCGCAGCCGCCGCAGGTTAAGAGCATCAGCAGGGCGGAAACGCCGCAGATAATTTTTGTTGTGAGTTTCATAAGAGAAGTCTCCTTTAATAAATTTCTTTTCTTTTTGAAGTCTGACGGTATTATAGCACCCCAAAACCGATTTGTCAATACCTAATTTGCATATTTATGATATTTTTTTGAATATTTTCAATTTTGACTGCATAAATCTGCATATTTCGGTGCATATTCAGTCAATATGCCTTAAAATATGCTGTGGGTACTCAGCGAGGTGTCTTCCTTTATCTGGTGCAAAAGGGTTTTCAGGCTTTCAATGTGGTCGTAAAACATAGCGTTTTCCTTTTCCTTTACGAAAACCGAAAGTGAGGCAAGCTCCAGCTCAACCTCGTCAATTTCGCCGTGATTGACGAAAAATGAGAGATTGCCCTCCTTTTCATCCCACAGCTTTTGCAGATCTCTTACCTTTTCTTCGGCGTTGCCGCCGTTTCGGTATTCTGTTTCACACCGCGAAACCTGTTCCTTTGCTTCATCGCATACGCCGTTAATATAATTAAGGCTGCCGAAATAGGAAATAATAACTATTACAAAAAGTATTGCGGCGGGTATCAGTCTTTTCATTGCTTTTTCCTCTGCTTTATAATACTGTGGTTTCCGTCCCTATCCATGGTCATCAGGAATATATCCGAAACATTATCGCCTTTAAGCATTTTGCGCACGGCGCCTTCGTCTGTGTCTATTGCTTCAAGCGACTCTTTTATTATTTTGCCGTCGCTTATAACCGGCAGCGGCAGCAGCGCTTTATCCTTTTTAACGTTTAGGTCGGCGGCGGTGGCGGGCTGCTCCGACGATTTAAGCAGAACGCTTAAATTTCCGTTTACCTCAAGCACTGCGAACGCCACGGTGGAAATATCAAATACATCCTGCCCGCGTAAAAGCTCCACAAGGTCAAGCACGGTCATTCGCACGCTTTTCATCATTTGCTGGTCAATAACACCGTTCTTTATTATAACGGCGGATTTGCCGTTCATAATTTTTCGCATAAAAAGGCTTTTCATTGATATTACCGAAATCAGAATTTCCAGTATTACAAGCATAAAAATAGCCACCACGCCGTTTAATATGGGCTGTGACGTATCCTGCAGGGGAATAGCGGCAATTTCGGAAATAAGCAGTGTAACGACCAATTCGTTCGGCTGCATTTCGCCTATCTGCCGCTTGCCCATAAGCCGAATACCGAGTGTAACGAAAATATAAAGAATAATTGTGCGCGTAATTGTAATAATCATATAATCACCGAAAATATTATTTCCGGTAATATGCTTTTAATACTGAATATATTTGCAGGCGGCTGTGGCGGCGGCGGCACCGTCCGCTGCGGCGGTAGTTAATTGGCGGAGAGACTTTGTGCGGCAGTCGCCTGCGGCGAAAACTCCTGGGCAGGAGGTTGTGCAGTCCTCACCCGCTTTTATAAAGCCCCACTCGTCAAGGTCAACAATGCCTTTGCAAATGTCGTTTTGCGGCAAAAAGCCTATTGCAACAAACAAAGCCGCAACCGCAATATCCTTATTTTCTCCCGTAAGCTTATTGCAAACGGTTATTTTTTGCAGGCTGCTTTTTCCGCAAAGCGCGGTTATTTCGGAGCTTAGCTCATAGCGGATATTGCTCTTTTTACGCAGCTTTTCCGATAAAATCGTGTCAGCGCGAAATTCGGCGCGGCGGTGCACTACCGTAACGCTTTCGCAAATATCAGAGAGAAAAAGCGCGTCGCTTACGGCGGTATTGCCCCCGCCGTAAACTGCAACGTCCTTATCCTTGAAAAACGCCCCGTCACACACGGCACAATATGATATGCCGTGCCCGGTAAGCCTTTCCTCGTTTTCAAGCCCCGTTTTACGGTGCGTAAGTCCGGTTGCTATTATAACGGCGCGGCATTTATATTCGCCGTAATCGGTTATTACGGTTTTGTATTCGCCGTCCGTTTTAATTTCTGCGGCATTATCAATTTCAAACTCTGCGCCGAGCTGTTTTGCTTGGGAATACAGCCTGTCCGAAAATTCAAGACCGCTGATTTTCATAAATCCGGGGAAATTTTCAACCTCGGGCGAATAGGCTATCTGACCGCCGAAGGCGTTGTTTTCAAGCACCAGCACCGACCTTTCGGCGCGTCGAGCATAAATTGCAGCCGTAAGCCCCGCGCAGCCGCCGCCTACAATAATAATATCATAAATTTTTTCGTTCATTTCGGATCCTCCGATTGTATTTTATACTTCCTGAATAAAATTATCCTTGAACAGAGAAACAAAAAACCTTATTATATTTGTAACCGTTTTATCGGCAATAAACGTTTTAATAGCAGAGGGGGCGGGATTTCGGTGTTTATTTATACCTTCGATACCGAGGGAGAAAAGGGCAAATTTGAAGTAATTTATTATAGATATCGCGATATGCTCTATATGTGCGCACTCGGAATAGTTAAAAACAGTGCCGACGCGGAGGATGTTCTGCACGACGCGTTTATAAAAATAGCGAAAAATATTAAGCAGATAGATGATATAAATTCAAAGAGCACTGCGGCATATCTTGCGGTAATAACCAAGAACACCGCTTATGACCGCCTGCGCCGATTAAAAAGGCTTAACGAAACTCCTATTGATGACTGTTTTCTTGCGGCGGACGATACGCTTATTGAAGAAATAGCCGAAAAAACGGAGTATGAAAAGCTGCTTGCGGCGGTAAAAAGCGTGCCGCCGCCGTATAATGAGGTTTTATTTCTGCATTATGTAAATGAAATGCCCGTTAAAAAAACGGCGGCGCTGCTCGGCAGAAAGGTATCAACCGTTAAAATGCAGCTTGTGCGCGGCAAAAAGCTGCTGCTGCAAGCATTAAGGGGGCAGGAAAATGAATAATTCCGTTCTTAAAAAAGCATTTACCGAGGCACAGCTCGGCTTGCCCGCAAGCGGTACGCACAAATTTTCCCCCGAATTTGAAAAACGAATGGAAAAGCTTATACGAATGCAAAACGGCGTTTACAGGCTTATAAACACCACCGGCAAACGCGCCGCCTGCATAGTGCTGGCTGTAATACTGTCCTTCACGGCGGTGGCGTGCGGTGTTAAAGAGGTAAGGGAACCGCTGGTAAGGGAAATAAAGCGGATATTTGTAAACGCGCGCGAGCTTTTTGACGGAACGCCGGCAGAGGATATATCCTCGCTTTTGCCGTCTGAAATAGAGAAAATCGTCGCTGCCGACCACACCGATAAAAGCGGCGCGGAATACATGGTAGACGATCCCGAAAAAATTGAAAGCTTTATAAAAATAATGACCGATACCGCATGGTATAAGCCGGACGACGGGTTTGAAAGCCTTGAATTTAATTCTTACTGGAGCTTTGAATTTTACTCTGCCGGCGGCGAATGTTTATCAAGGCTTGATATGTGCCGCTCGTTTTCCAACGATAGTACCGTAATAATACAAAAGAACGGGGAAAAGCATATTTTCCGAATTTCCGATAAGGTGTATTCCGAGCTTTTGTGCTTTACAAATAAAAAGTATTATCTGCACAATTCTTCACTGCCGTTTCCCGGCGAGGAGTTTTGTGCCGAGACAGAGATGCGCATAACTGCGGACTTAAATAGGGAGGATAAAAAGCGGGTTGAAAGAGAAATACGCGACGCGCACTATGCCGTAGAGAGCTTTTTACTGCAAAATGTTTCGCTTTTAAAATCAAAAAACAGCGTTTACTGGGATTGCCTTGAAAGCAACGAAGGATTTTTGGACCCCATAACAAACGAAAAGACGGAATTTGACGTTAATAAGCGGGTAAAATCGGCGCTTTCCTATGTTATTTTTAAAGTGACCGACAGGGAAAGCTGCAAAACGCTCAAAAAAGCGCTGGATATATGGGAGCGCGGCGTAAGGGAGCATAACCTCGACGACCTTTTCTTAGCGCACGAATATATTCACGATTACGATTATTTTGCCATAAATTATCCTACGCACTATGTTTATGATAACAGCGCCGATTACCAGGGAATAGATGATTACTTCGGGAGGATAGGAGATAATTCGTAATTCGGAATTAAAAATGATTATTTAATAAATACCCCTCAGCCAAATTAGACGTTAAATGTTAGACGGTAGACGTTAGATTAATACCCCTCAGTCGTGCATACGCACGCCAGCCGCTGACGGCGGCGGTTCCCTCTGTTTTGACTTATGTCAAAAAGAAGGGAGCCAAAAAACGCTGTTATCGCTTAATCGATATTAAAATATAAATGCGTCGTGAACCACTCTTACGGCGCGATCGGCGTCCTCTGCGTCGATCATAACCGAAATTTTAATTTCGCTTGTAGCTATCATACGAATGTTTATGCCCGCGTCATAAAGCGCCTCGAACATTTTTGAGGCAACGCCCGGGTGACTTTCCATTCCTGCGCCCACAACAGATACCTTTGCTACCGATTCATCAACCGTTACTTCCTTGTAATTAAGGCTGTCACGAAGTCCCTCAATGGCGGATACTGCGGTTTTGCCGTCGTCGCGCGGTACGGTAAAGGTAATATCCTTTGTGGCGTCTCTGCCGACCGACTGCAAAATTATATCAACGTTAATTTTGTGCTGCGCCAATTTATTGAAAATTTTAAAGGCTACTCCGGGAGTGTCCTTTAAGCCTATAACGGAAATTGTAGCTACGTTTGTATCCTTGGCAACGCCTCTTATAAGTGTCTTTTCCATTTTTACCGTCTCCTTTACGATAGTGCCGGGTTTTCTTTCAAGACTTGAAAGCACCTCAAGCTCAACATTGTATTTTTTAGCCATTTCAACCGAGCGATTGTTAAGTACCTGAGCGCCGAGCGTTGCAAGCTCAAGCATTTCATCGTAGGCTATTTCGTCCATTTTGCGCGCCGTGGGCACTTTTCTTGGATCGGCGGTGTAAACGCCGTCAACATCCGTGTAAATCTGGCACACGTCCGCTTTCATTGAGGCGGCTATGGCTACCGCGCTTGTATCCGACCCGCCGCGGCCGAGGGTGGTTATATCATCGTATTTATTAAGCCCCTGAAAGCCCGCCACGATTACTATATTGCGCTTTGAAATTTCATTGCGTATGCGCTCTGCGTTGACCTTTTTAATTCTCGCTATTCCGTGGTTTGAATCGGTAGCAAAGCCCGCCTGCCACCCGAGCAGGGATATAACGGGAAAGCCCAACTTTTCAATCGCCATGGCAAGCAGCGCTATTGACATCTGCTCGCCCGCCGATAAAAGCATATCCAGCTCTCTTTTAGAGCCGCCGTCGGGATTTATCTCCTTTGCTTTTGCTATAAGCTCGTCGGTAGTATCGCCCTGGGCGGAAACCACTACCACAACGTCGTTGCCCTTTTTATAATCCTCGGTTATAATGCTTGCAACATTGAAAACTCTTTCGGCGTTCGCAACCGACGAACCGCCGAATTTTTTTACCATTAAAGACATTAGGTGAACCCCCTCGGTTAAATCATAGTATTTAAAATTTTGCGGGATTTTATATTTTTAAGCCTTGAAAGTTTTTCAAGCGTTACGCTCGGTTTTTCGCCGTCGGTTAAAAACGCTATTTCGTTTTTAAATTTGTTTTTAACGCATGAAACACCGGGAAAAGCGCTATCAAACTCTGCAACCAGTTCGTCATAATTATCGCCGCGCAGCAGTACAAAAAGTCTTGTGGGCTCGTCGCACGAATTGTCAACATAATCGGCGCTGCCATCTTCCCAAAAGACGTATTTGCGGGTATCAAGGTGCTTTACGCAGTCTATCATATCGGCAACAACCGCGCTGGCGGTTGCCTCTTTTCCCGCGCCCTTGCCGTAGAACATAACGTCGCCTGTTTCGTCGCCCCTGACGTTGATAGCGTTGAACACGCCGTTTACGCCCGAGAGAATACAGTCGCGGCTTACAAGCGTGGGGCGCACGGTAGCGGTAATTTTGCCGTTTTCAAGCTTTTTGGCGTGCCCTATAAGCTTTACGGTGCAGCCGAAGCTATCGGCATACTCCACGTCATCAAGCGTAATATCGGTTATGCCCTCGGTTTCCACCTGCTCGGGGTAAACGTGCTTGCCGAAAGCAAGAGCCGCCAAAATGCATATCTTGCGGCAGGCGTCGTGCCCCTCAATATCCGCCGCCGGATTTTTCTCGGCAAAGCCTTTTTCCTGCGCCAAAGTGAGTGCTGAATCAAAATCCATATTCTCTACTATCATTTTATTTAAAATGTAGTTAGTAGTTCCGTTTAAAATTCCGAAAATTTCGGTTATCTCATTTGCGGCAAGGCACTGCGCTATGGGGCGCAGCACGGGTATTCCGCCGCCCACGCTTGCTTCAAACAGGAAATTTGCGTTATTTTCCGCCGCAATTTTCAAAAGCTCGGCGCCCTTTGCGGCTACAAGCTCCTTATTTGAGGTGACTACGCTCTTGCCTTTTTCAAGGCATTTTTTAACGAAATCGTAAGCGGGGTTAATTCCGCCCATAACCTCTGCTACAACCCTTACGCTTTCGTCGTTCAGTATAATGTTAAAATCCTTTACGAATTTATCACTGTAGGAAAGCCCCGGAAATTCACGGAGATCAAGTATATACTTAACGTTTACTGCGGTGTGCGTGGCTTTTTCAATGCGCCCGGGGTGATTTATAAGTATTTCGGCAGTTCCCGAGCCTACAACGCCGTGTCCCATAATTGCAACATTTATCATTTTTTGCCTCCGTCAATTACCTTTATTGAAATTACACCGTCGGTTTCAAGCAGCCTGTTTATAAGCTCCTCGGCAGACATTTCCGAGCCTATACTTAATGTCAGCGATACGTTCGCCTTGCCGCTTTCGGGCAGCCCCTGCGACACGGTAACAATATTTGCGCCGCAGCCGTACAGTACTGCGGTTAGTGCCGAAAAAACGCCCGCGCGGTCGGAAAGCTGCGCGTTAAGGCTTAAAGTATCGCCCGAACCCGAATATTTAAAAACAAAATCCTTATACTTATAAAAGGCGGACCTTGAAATACCCGCTTCCTTTACCGCCTGCGCCGTTGAGAGCTTACCGTCTGCCAGCAGCTCCTTTGCGCGTATAACCCCTGTAAACACGGGCGGCAGAATATCGGCGTCAATCAGCAGGTAGCTTTTTTTATCCATAATTGTCCTCCACACGCGAACTGTTGTATTCTATTATAGTACGGCAGGCGCGCAAAAGCAACAAAAAAATTGCCTTTTTGACATAAATGTAAAAATTATATAAAAGTTATTACAGGGCGGTGTTTTCCTTTGGATGAGCAGGCAAAAAAGAAGTTTTTAATTACAACGGCGTACATTGTAACGGTAGGGGCTATTGTTTTTATTGTTTGCCGGTTTTTGCTGAAATATCTGATGCCGTTTATAATAGGCGGGCTTGTAGCTTGGGCGGTGCAAAAGCCTGCTTATTATATTTCGGGTAAGACTCGGCTTAACCCCAAAATATCTGCGGCAGCACTGACGATTGCGGTTTTTGCGGTGCTGGCGGCGGTTTTGTTTTTTGCGGGATTGGGGTTTACAAACGCGGCGGGCGAAATTATGCGGGAATTATCGGGTAAAACGGGGGAAATGGGGCAAATAATTTCCTCTGTACGCAGTGATTTCAACGCGTTGTTTAAAAAGCTGCCCGATGAGTTCGCCTCTGCTGCCGATACGCTGTGGAGCGGCTTTTTAGCCCGCGTCGCTTCGGTTGCGGGCGGCGCGGTATCCTCCTTTGCGGGGGCGGCGGTAAAGCGCGCGCCGTCCTTTTTGCTCAGCTGCGTTATATCGGTGGTGGCGGGTTGCTATATCGCCGCCGATTTCAGGGGGCTTTCAAAATTTGTAGGCGGCGTTATAGGCAAAAAAACATATAATAACTGCCTTAAAATCAAAAATATTCTGGTGGGCAGTGTTTTCAAGCTTATAAAAGGCTATGGTATTTTAATGCTTATGACCTTTTTGGAGCTTTTAGCGGGTTTTCTTATTTTAAGGGTTAAATACGCGCTGCTTTTAAGCCTTTTAATTGCGGTTATTGATATTCTGCCTGTTTTGGGAACGGGCACGGTGCTTATACCCTGGGGTATTGCAGGGCTGATTTTAAAAAATACCGCTCTTGGTATTGGAATACTGGTGCTGTACGCGGTGATAACTGTTATAAGAAATTTTGCCGAGCCTAAAATAATAGGCAAGCAAATAGGCATAAACCCGCTTTTTACACTGCTTTCAATGTTTATAGGCATAAAGCTTTTAGGCTTTGCGGGGGTTATAATATTCCCCACGGCACTTATAGTAACGGTTAAATATTACAGCGAAGACAATTAAAATCGTGTCGAAAAAGTCGACACGCTTTTGGACGGGAATACCGTTCGCTCGAAAATCACGGATTTTCGGACTGCACTCTATCCCCGCCAATACCA
>ERZ826613.330-NODE-330-length-70644-cov-6.745201_pt1 | contig 70644 bp, 68 predicted proteins | sample MGYA00519925_ERZ826613 | MGnify/ENA primary metagenome ERZ826613 (study PRJEB31778, sample SAMEA3449236) | human gut metagenome | biome: human gut; feature: human-associated habitat; material: faeces | place: United Kingdom | collected 2010/2012 ... | reverse complement strand
ATTGAAAACCAGAAGGGCGAAGAAGGTTATGCCGGACATTGTTGCAATGGGCGGTGATAATAACTACACAGAAGTGGAAAGCGCAGGAATGCTGGTAGACTTAAGTGGTGAGGATTACATTTCCACAGTTCAGGAATCCTACCTGCAGATGGTTTATGATGTAAACAAGGACAAAGAAGAAAAAGCATACGGCGTTCCATATGCAACAAATGCTTCCGGTGTCATTTACAATGTAGACAAGTTTGAAGAATACGGTATTGAAATTCCAAAAACCTGGGACGAATTCATCGCTGTGATCGAGAAGCTTCAGGATGCAGGAGAGCAGCCGCTTCTTATGACCTACAAGGATGCATGGACCAGCCTGTGCCCATGGAACAGTATGGCACCGGACCTTGCACCGACTACATTTAATGATGACCGTAAAGCAGGCAAGACTACATTTGTGGGAACTCACGAAGAAATCGTAGAGAAATACCTAAAGCTTCTTGACTATGCACAGGACGATTTCATGGGACTTACCTATGACGATGGAAATAAAGCATTCGCAAACGGCGAAGCAGCCATGATCGTCAATGGTAACTGGGCAATCAACCAGTATCTGAATTCTAATTCAGACCTGAAGGTTAATATGTTTGCATTCCCGGCATCCAATGACGAAGCACAGAACTATGTGACCTCCGGTGTTGATGTACTCCTGGGCGTATGCAAGGACAGTGCAAACGAAGAGATGGCAAAGGAATTTGTATCCTTTATGCTGGAACCGGAAAACGCAAAAATGTATATCGAAGATCAGTTTGCTTTCTCCGCTGTAAAAGGCGTGGAGCAGGAAAACGAAACCGTTGCAGGTGTAAAAGAAGATATTGCAAACGGCAAGGTTGCCAACTTCCCGGATCACTACTATCCATCAGGCTTTGATCTTTCCGCTCTGATTTCCGAAATGTGCCTGAACTACACAAACGGAATGGATAACGAGGAAAATATGAACCAGTTCCTTGCACAGTGCGACGAGAAATATGATATTGCAAATGTAGATTAATCTGCTGATTAAAGCAAGAGAAGCCCTCTTTAGCCTCTGCCGGATAAATGTATATAAATCCGACAGAGGCTGAAGAAATCTGATATAGATGAGGAGAGGATCTCATGAAGAAAAAAACATCACGGAAAAGACCGGCAGTAAATCGGATCTACTACATCTACGTAGGAATCCTTGCAGTTCTGTTTTTTACATTCCATACAATACCATTTCTGAAGGGTGTTATGTACAGCTTTACAGACTGGAGAGGCTACGGAGACTGGAACTTTGTGGGACTTCGGAATTATATCCACATGTTTTCCGATGCAGATACCGGAAATGCATATTTATTTACATTTAAGTTTGCAGTGATCACGACTATCCTGGTCAACGTAATCAGCCTGATTCTTGCCTGTGCCTTAAATGCAAAAATCAAATTTAAAAATACCATCAAAGCATTCTACTTCCTTCCATACATGCTTGGAAGTCTGATTGTTGGATTTATTTTTAACTATATTTTCGCAAATCTCATTCCTCAGCTGGGAAAAGGACTTGGCATCAAGGCCTTAAGCGTAAATATTCTTGGAACCAACAATGCCATCTGGGGCATCATTGCCGTATCCCTCTGGATCGGATGTGCATTTAATACATTGATTTATATTGCAGGACTTCAGTCTATTGATACAGATGTGTATGAAGCAGCTGACCTGGATGGTGCAACCGGGTTCCGTCGATTCAGCAAGATTACCTTCCCCCTTCTGGCTCCGTCCTTTACTATCAACATGGTTCTTTCTGCAAAAGGCTATCTGATGGTTTATGACCAGATCATGGCCATGACAGAAGGAGGTCCTGGAACCAGCACTACCTCTATTGCCGTGTTAATTTATAAGAAAGGCTTTGGCGGCGGACAGTTTGCTTACCAGTCTGCCAATGCTGTTATGCTTTTTATAGTAGTTGTGCTGATTTCTGTATTCCAGCTGCGTGTACTTGAGAAGAGGGAGGAAAAATTAGGATGAAACACAATACAGTAAAAGTAAAAGAGCATTATAACTGGCCTGTTACGATTCTTCTGATCATTGGAATCGTAGTAGTCATTCTCCTGCCTCTTTATATGGCACTTATGATTGCCATCAAAGACCCATCTGATATGAATAATATTCTGGCATTCCCAAAGAAAATCCGTCTTCAAAACTTTGCGGATGCATGGGTAATGACAGATTTTCCCAGAAAGTTTTTTAATACTGCATTTATTACTGTGATCAACCTGATTTTCACCCTGATCACAAACTCCTTTGCAGCTTATGCAATTACAAGAAACCGCAAGAAGAGCAAATTCTTCTCCGTTATGTATTACTATTTTATCAGTGCCATGTTTATTCCCTTCCAGGTAATTATGCTGCCATTGGTTGTGCAGGCAAATACCTTCCATCTGGATAATATTTTCGGAATCACTTTCCTGTATATTATTTTCGGTCTTCCTATGAATACCTTCTTATACACAGGTGCTGTAAAAGCCATTCCGGAGGCACTGGACGAAGCTGCAATGATTGATGGAGCAAACCCCATCCAGATATTTAGCAGAATTATTTTTCCGGTATTAAAACCAACCACTGCAACAGTAGCGATTCTTTCCTTTATGTGGACCTGGAACGACTTCACTATGCCGTTGGTGCTTTTAAGTGATGAGAGCCAGCAGACCCTGCAGCTTGCACAGTATGTGTTTAAGAAACAGTTTTCCGTAGATTACAATCTGGCATTTGCCTCTTATCTGCTTGTACTGCTTCCTGTACTGATTGTGTACATTTTCTGCCAGAAATGGATTATGAATGGCGTTGTTGCCGGAGCAGTGAAATAATCATCGTATGTGAATGCTGAAAAATAAGACAGAAAGGAATTACTTTATATGAAAAAAAATTGGTGGAAAGAAAGCGTTGTATATCAGATCTATCCCAAAAGCTTTAACGACAGCAATGGGGACGGAATCGGAGATATCAACGGAATTATAGAAAAACTGGATTATTTGAAAGAGCTTGGCGTTAATGTTTTGTGGATTTCCCCTATGCTGGAGTCTCCTCAGGATGACAATGGCTACGACATTTCCGATTACCGCAGAATTTACAAGGACTACGGAACTATGGACGACTATGAAAAGCTCCTTGAGGAAGCGCACAGGCGTGAAATCAAGGTGCTGATGGATCTGGTGGTAAACCATACCTCTGATGAGCACCAGTGGTTCCTGGAAAGCAAAAAATCCAAAGACAATCCATACCGCGACTACTACATCTGGAAAAATCCGGTAAACGGAAAAGAGCCTAACAACTGGGGCGGTGCTTTCGGAGGCTCTGCATGGGAATATGATGATGAGACACAGATGTATTATCTCCACCTTTTTTCCAAAAAACAGCCTGATCTGAACTGGGAAAATGAAAAGGTCCGCCAGGAAGTCTATGATATGATGAAATTCTGGTGCGACAAGGGAATCGACGGCTTCCGTATGGACGTGATCAGCATGATTTCCAAGGATCAGTCCTTCCCGGAAGGAAAGGTTGGCAGCGGTCTTTACGGAGATTTCGGCCCGTACTGTGTTCATGGACCAAGGGTTCACGAATTTCTTAAGGAAATGAACCGTGAAGTTCTTTCCAAATATGATATCATGACAGTTGGGGAAACATCCGGTGTCACCATAGAAGAGGCACAGAAATATGCAGGAGAAAACAGCGGTGAGCTGAACATGGTTTTCCAGTTCGAGCATGTGGAGGACGCTTCCCAGTATGTGGAGTTTGGCAAATGGACTACAGCCAGATATGATTTCAAGGCATTCAAAAAGACCATGATCAAGTGGCAGGAGCAGCTTCAGGGAAAAGCATGGAACAGCCTGTTTCTTGGAAACCATGACCAGCCCCGAAGCGTATCCAGATTCGGAAATGACAATCCTGCCTACAGAGTGACCTCTGCGAAAATGCTGGCAACCTGTCTGCATATGATGCAGGGTACCCCTTACGTATATCAGGGGGAAGAACTTGGAATGACCAATATGCATTTTTCGGATGTGTCTGAATGTGACGATATAGAAGAAAAAAATATTTATATAGATCTTGTTACCGATACAAAAGTATATACGCACGATCAGATGATGGACATTATCAGTAAGAAAGGACGGGATAATGCAAGGACACCTATGCAGTGGGATGATTCAGAAAATGCAGGATTTACCACGGGAACGCCGTGGTTTGCCGTGAATCCGAATTATAAAACGATCAATGCGGCTGCCCAGGTGGAAGATCCGGATTCCATATACAATTACTACAGGAAACTCATAGAACTGCGCAAAGAGGAAGAAGTGATCGTTTATGGAACGTTCGACGGACTTGAAGATGCAGATGAAAATCTTTACATTTATACAAGATCATCCGAGAATAAAAAAATACTGGTAATCTGCAATTTCACGGAAAAAGAACTGGATGTTCCGGCTTCTATTGCGGATATGGTAAAAGAAAACCGGGGAATTCTGATAGGAAACTATAAAGATATTTCAGAAAAAATCCGTCCGTATGAAGCGGTAGTATACTTGACAAAATAGGATAATTTACGAAAAAAAACGAAAAAATTAACTGGACGAACTGAAAAGGGAGAGGTATACTAGGCGGGTAACAGGATGATTCTTTGAACAGACAGGGCTATTAAGGATGTATGGTATCGATGAAAAAAAAGATTGGTTCTACTTATTTTAATGATGAATTGGTATATGACGGTAACGATCTGGGGGCTGTATATACAAAAGAAAAGACAACATTTCGTATATGGACACCTGCTGCCGGGAAAGTATCGCTTAACCTATATGAGCAGGGCGATGGTGACAATTTGATAGAAACAATTCCAATGACAGCAGATGTCAAAGGAACCTGGGTGTGTGAAAAGACAGGAGACCTGAATGGTGTATATTATACTTATTCAGTACAGATCGGTAATAAAGTAAATGAAGTTGTTGATTTATATGCAAGAAGTGCAGGCGTAAATGGCAACAGAGGTGAGATCCTTGATCTGAAAGCTGCCGATCCGGATGGATTTGATGCAGATGTCAGACCGGCATTTAATAATGCTACAGATGCAGTGATTTATGAAGTACATATTCGTGATCTGTCCTCCGATGCTTCTTCCGGGATTCGGAATACAGGTAAGTTTCTTGGATTGACAGAGCGCGGAACAAAGAACAGGGAAGGGCTGGCTACAGGACTTGATCATATTCTGGATCTTGGAGTGACTCACGTACAGATTCTGCCGAGCTTTGATTATGCTACGGTAGACGAAACAAAACCCGACACAGCGCAGTTCAACTGGGGCTATGATCCTAAGAACTATAATGTGCCGGAAGGTTCTTACAGTACAGATCCATATCATGGGGAAGTACGTGTCAATGAAATGAAGCAGATGATTAAGACACTTCATGAAAATGGAATCCGCGTGAATATGGATGTTGTATATAATCATACTTATCATCTGGCAGATTCATGGTTTCAGAAGACAGTGCCAGATTATTACTACAGAAAGAATGGCAATCATTATTCAGATGGTTCAGGCTGTGGTAATGAAACAGCCTCGGAGCGTGCCATGATGCGCAAGTATATCGTAGATTCTGTTGTATACTGGGCAACGGAATATCATATAGATGGTTTCCGTTTTGACTTGATGGGCGTACATGATCTGGATACCATGAAGGCTGTCAGAAAAGCACTGGATCAGGTGAATCCTGACATTATGGTATATGGTGAAGGATGGACTGGAGGAGAATCTGCATTGCCGGCAGCACAGCAGGCAACGAAGAACAATATTTACCGGCTGGATCGTGTGGGTGCTTTCAGTGATGATATCCGTGATGGAATCAAAGGCAGTGTATTTGATTTTCTGGACAAAGGTTTTGTAAGCGGCAAAGATAATATGGAAGAAAACATTAAATTCAGTGTTGTAGCAGCAACCCCGCATTCGCAGGTTACGCTCACAAAGGCTGGTGATAAGTGTACGAACTGGTCGGGACAGCCGGGACAGAGTATTAATTATATATCCTGTCATGATAATCTGACATTCTGGGATAAGCTTGCCATTTCCAATGCAGATGACAGTGAGGCTGACAGAGTGAAGATGAATAAGCTGGGAAGCGCGGTTCTTTTTACCTCGCAGGGTGTACCATTTATGCAGGCTGGTGAAGAGATGCTTCGCTCTAAGCCAAATGAGAAGTCTGAGACTGGATTTGATGAGAACAGCTATTCTTCCCCTGATGCAACGAACAGCATTAAGTGGGATAATAAAGGTAACGTAATGGATGTTTATGAATATTATAAAGGTCTGATCGCATTCCGTAAGGCACACAGTGCACTGCGCATGACAACAGCCGCTGCAATTCAGAATAATCTTACCTTTATGACTGGACTTGATGCAAATGTCGTAGCATATACCATTCAGGGTGAGGTACAGGGAGAAACGGCACAGAATATTGCAGTCATCTATAATGGAAATCCGGATGCAGTCACAGTAAACTTACCTGCCGGGACGTGGGATATCTGTGTCAATGGTAAAAAGGCAGGATGCAGATCTCTTGGAACGGCGGAAGGTTCTGTTACTGTCGAAGGTATCTCTGCGCTGGTTCTGGTACAGGAAGATGATACCGTAAACAAAGTGCCGGCAGAGGATGCATAGGCAGACACGGCAGTCAGATAGACAAAGAGAGAAAATTGTTACTGTTCACAGGCGGGCATTTTCTGAACTGAAAATGCCGTATGATACAGTGGTGGTAGCAGATTTTGCCGATTTGGAATGCGAAGCATCGGCAAAATCCGTTACTGGAACGAGGTACGAGTGAACAGTAACAGAAAATTGTATGAGATTGTATGAGATGTGCGAAAAAAATTGAATATTTATCAGGGAGACGATATAATAGAATGCGGAGGAAACAAAGCATGTCATTTACGCATCTGCACGTCCATACAGAGTACAGCCTTTTGGACGGTTCAAATAAGATAAAAGAATATGTTTCAAGAGTCAAAGAACTCGGGATGAACAGCGCCGCCATCACAGATCATGGTGTGATGTACGGCGTGATTGATTTTTATAAGGCAGCAAGGGCAGCCGGAATCAAGCCGATCTTAGGCTGTGAGGTATATGTAGCACCTGGATCGAGATTTGACAGGGAGCTTTCCCATGGAGATGACCGTTATTATCATCTGGTACTTTTAGCAGAGAATAACAAAGGTTACCAGAACCTGATGAAGATTGTTTCCAAAGGATTTGTGGAAGGATATTACTACAAACCACGTGTGGATATGGAAGTTTTAGAAACTTATCATGAGGGAATCATTGCCTTAAGTGCCTGTCTTGCCGGTGAGGTGCAGCGCTATCTGGTACGTGGACTTTATGAGGAAGCAAAAGAGACTGCATACAAATATGAAAAATGTTTTGGAAAAGGCAACTTCTTTTTAGAACTGCAGGATCATGGAATACCGGAACAAAAGACAGTCAATGCAGGACTGATGCGGATGAGCCAGGAGACAGGTATTGAACTGGTGGCAACAAACGACGTACATTACACTTACGCTGAGGATGCCGAGCCGCATGATATTTTACTCTGTCTGCAGACCGGAAAAAAACTGTCCGACGAAAACCGCATGCGTTATGAGGGCGGGCAGTATTTTGTGAAATCTGAGGAGGAGATGCGCGCGCTGTTTCCGTATGCGGCACAGGCGATTGACAACACACAGAAGATCGCGGACCGCTGCAATGTGGAGATTGAATTTGGAGTGACCAAGCTGCCGCATTTTGACGTGCCGGAGGGGTATGATTCGTGGACTTACCTGAACAAACTCTGTCATGAGGGGCTGGTAAGACGTTACCCGGACAAGCATGAGGAGCTTTTGCCGAAGCTTGACTATGAGCTTTCTGTCATCCAGAAGATGGGGTACGTCGATTATTTCCTGATCGTATGGGATTTTATCAACTATGCGAGAACGCACGGTATTCCGGTTGGCCCGGGAAGGGGAAGTGCTGCGGGAAGTCTTGTTTCCTATACAACAGGAATCACCAATATTGATCCGATCCGTTATAACCTGCTGTTTGAGCGGTTCTTAAATCCGGAACGTGTGACCATGCCGGATATCGATATTGACTTCTGCTATGAGAGACGAAGTGAAGTCATTGATTACGTTATTGAAAAATACGGAAAAGACTGTGTAACGCAGATCGTTACCTTCGGTACGTTAGCGGCGCGCGGTGTCATCCGTGATGTCGGACGTGTCATGGATCTGCCGTATAATTTCTGTGATACGATTGCAAAAAATATTCCAAACGAGCTCAATATCACGATCGACAAAGCACTCATAATGAACCCGGAACTGCGTTCCATGTATGAGTCGGATGAGACGGTAAAAAGACTGATCGACATGGCGAAAAGACTAGAAGGTCTGCCGCGCCATACATCCATGCATGCCGCCGGAGTCGTAATCTCCCAGAAGGCGATGGACGAATATGTGCCGTTGTCGCGAAGTTCTGACGGTACGATCACAACACAGTTTGTCATGACCACGATCGAGGAACTCGGACTGTTAAAAATGGATTTCCTTGGACTCCGTACTTTAACTGTCATCAGTGATGCGGTTAAACTTGTGGAAAAAAATCATGGAATAAAAATTGATGTGGATAACATTGATTATAACGATAAAAAAGTATTAGATTCGATCGGAACCGGAAGATGCGACGGTGTATTCCAGTTAGAAAGTGCGGGCATGAAAAACTTCATGAAGGAGTTAAAACCGCAGAGTTTAGAGGATGTCATCGCCGGCATTTCCCTTTACCGTCCGGGACCGATGGATTTTATACCCAAATATATCAAAGGGAAAAATGAACCGGAGAGCGTGACCTATGTCTGCAAGGAATTAGAGCCGATCTTAGAGCCGACGTATGGCTGCATTGTCTATCAGGAGCAGGTTATGCAGATCGTGCAGAACCTTGCCGGTTATACAATGGGACAGGCAGATAACATCCGCCGTGCCATGAGTAAAAAGAAGCAGTATGTCATTGACGCGGAACGTCAGAATTTTGTTTATGGAAATGAAGAACAGGGCATCAAGGGCTGTATCGCAAATGGGATCAGTGAGCAGGCAGCAAACCAGATCTACGATTCCATGGTTGATTTTGCCAAATATGCATTTAACAAATCCCACGCGGCAGCTTATGCGGTGGTTGCTTATCAGACGGCGTATTTAAAATATTATTATCCGGTTGAATTTATGGCGGCGCTCATGACGTCTGTGATCGACAATACAAGAAAAGTTGCAGAGTACATTTATTCCTGCCGCCAGATGGGAATTAAGGTACTTTCTCCGGACATCAATGAGGGAGAAGGACGCTTTTTGGCAACAAAAGATGGGATCCGCTACGGCATGTACGCAATCAAGAGCATCGGCAGACAGGTTATTGATATCATTTTAGCTGAAAGAGAAGCGAACGGAAAATATACCACGCTCTCTGATTTCTTAAGCCGTGTGGCGGGGCGTGAGGTCAATAAGCGCGCAGTCGAAAACCTGATCAAAGCAGGAGCCTGTGACGGGTTAGACGGCAACAGGCAGCAGATGCTTTTAGTATATAATACGCTGATTGATAACCTGAATCAGGAAAAGAAAAATTCGCTTGCCGGGCAGATGTCTTTGTTTGACCTTGTCTCAGAGGAAGAAAAAAAGGCGTATGAAGTCCGTTTCCCGAATGTGGAGGAGTACACCAAGGAGATCAAACTTGGTTTTGAGAAGGAAGTTCTTGGCATTTATTTAAGCGGACATCCGTTGGAGGAATATGAGGAAAAATGGCGCAAAAATATCAGCGCCGTGACAGCAGATTTTATGCTGGATGAAGAAACGAATGCCGTAAAGATCAAAGATAACCAGAGTGTTGTCATTGGGGGCATCATCACTGAAAAGACCATCAAATACACCAAGCAGAACAAAGCGATGGCATTCATCACGGTCGAGGATCTGTTTGGAACGGTGGAAGTTATTATTTTTCCGCGCGATTACGAGAAATACAGCCGTTATTTGAACGAGGATGAAAAAGTCTTTGTCGCCGGACATGCCAATGTCGAGGAAGATAAAAACGGAAAACTGATCTGTGAAAAAATCTATTCCTTTGACGACACCAAACGGGAGCTGTGGCTTCAGTTTGCGACAAAAGAATCATATGAAGAAAAGGAAAAAGAACTGTATTCCCGGCTCTATGGTTCGGACGGAAATGATGAGATTGTGATCTATATTGCCTCGCTGCGTGCCATGAAAAGATTAGGCCAAAATTACAATGTTCATATCAATCCGGAGCTTGTTGGTAACTTGACGGAATTTTTGGGCGAAAAAAATGTAAAAATTGTTGAAAAGAGCATTGAAAAGAAATAATAAAGAGATTAGAATAATAAAGATTAGAAAAATGGGTATATTATTTTAGGAGGGAACGATAAATGGCAAAAGAGATTAATACAATCGGTGTGCTGACAAGTGGTGGCGATGCGCCGGGAATGAACGCAGCCATTCGTGCAGTTGTAAGGGAAGCAATTGCAAAGGGAAAAAAGGTAAAAGGAATTAAGCGAGGTTACGCAGGACTTCTTCAGGAAGAGATCATTGATATGGAAGCAAAAGATGTTTCCGATATCATCCAGCGCGGTGGTACGATCTTACAGACAGCACGCTGTATGGAGTTTACAACAGCAGAAGGACAGCAGCGTGGTGCAGAGATCTGTAAGAAACATGGCATCGACGGAATCATTGTTATCGGTGGTGACGGTTCTTTCAAGGGAGCTCAGAAGCTTGCGGGACTTGGAATCAATACCATTGGTCTTCCGGGAACCATCGACCTTGATATTGCATGTACCGAGTACACGATTGGATTTGATACAGCAGTAAATACAGCAATGGAAGCAATCGACAAAGTTCGTGATACATCAACCTCCCATGAGCGTTGCAGTATCATCGAGGTTATGGGACGTGGCGCTGGTTATATCGCATTATGGTGCGGTATTGCAAACGGTGCTGAGGATATTTTACTTCCGGAAAAATATGACTATGACGAGCAGAAATTAGTCAACCACATCATCGAGAACCGTAAACGCGGTAAACAGCATCATATCATCGTAAATGCTGAGGGAATCGGACATTCTTCCAGTATGGCAAAGAGAATCGAAGCTGCAACCGGTATCGAGACACGTGCAACCATCTTAGGTCACATGCAGCGTGGTGGAAGCCCGACATGTAAAGATCGTGTATATGCGTCTACCATGGGTGCCTTAGCAGTAGACTTACTCTGCGAAGGAAAGACAAACCGTGTAGTTGGATACCGTCATGGTGATTTCGTTGATTATGATATCGACGAGGCACTTGCAATGAAAAAAGAGATTCCGGAATATCAGTACGAGATCAGCAAGAACCTTTCTCTGTAATCTGATTTTACATAGAATCATATATTTTTGCATTTTAGAGAGAAATCCGTTATACTTAGCGACAGGTATAACGGATTTTTTAGTGAGGGAAATTATGATTACAAGTACATCAAACCAGCAGATGAAAAATTTGACACTGCTCATGAAAAAAGCAAAAGCCAGAAATGAACAGGGTGTTTTTGTGGCAGAGGGAAGAAAAATGTTTTTAGAGGCCCCGGTGGAGTGGGTGAAACAGGTTTATGTTTCCGAGAGTTTTTATGGAACATGTACGCAGGGCAATATGCAGGATTGCATGGAATCCTGCACGCCAAAACATGGGGAAGAAAAACTGAACAGAAAAGTACTGGAGCGTTTGAATGAAACCGGCTATGAGATCGTCTCTGACAATGTGTTTAAAAGTGTTTCCGACACACAGACACCGCAGGGAATTCTCTGTGTGATAAAGAAACCGGAGTATGCATTAGAGGAACTGATCAAAGGGGAACAGACGCATCTTCTGATCTTAGAGAGCATCCAGGATCCGGGAAATCTCGGCACGATGGTAAGAACCGGTGAGGGCGCAGGTATCACAGGTGTGATCATGAACCAGACAACAGTGGATCTGTTTAATCCGAAAACCATCCGTTCCACGATGGGAAGCATTTACCGGGTTCCTTTTTTCATCACGAAAGATCTTGCGGGGACGATTTCATCACTCAAAGAGCAGCAGGTCAATGTCTATGCGGCACACCTTAAGGGCACACTTTCCTATGATGAGCCGGACTATAAGAAAAAGACGGCGTTTCTCATCGGAAATGAGGGAAACGGATTGTCGGATGAGATCGCAGATTTAGCAGATACTTATATTAAGATTCCAATGCAGGGACAGGTGGAGTCGTTGAATGCGGCGATCTCTGCATCACTTCTGATGTATGAGACGGGACGGCAGAGAAGACACTGATTAACGATAAAAATGGAGAGATAACAATTCATGAGAATCTGGTTTAAAATGATGAAGGGTACCCACCTGATCAAGGATATGACAGTGACAGATGAGTCAGATGATACGAGAACACACAAAATTTTCAAGGCGTTAGATGAGGTATGTTATGCATTTGACCTTGGAAAACCGATCTGGTTAGATGCGAATGTGGAAGAGTTTAAGAGGCATGCAAAGACACGTTTTACGCAGGATTGTTTTATTGAGCATGTGGATTTTGATTTTCTGGAGATGCATGTGATCGAGGAGGATTAAAGGGAGAACATTCCGATATGGAGGGCATGTTGTATGGCATTGGAAAATAAGTTTGGAATTAAAAATTCCGCAGAACTCGCGCGTGAAGAGGAACGTATCAGTAAAAAGAAGGCAGTAGAACTGTTTGAAAATGGTATGCTCGAGAAACTTGAGGCGGGAAAGTTTCAAACGTTATGTGAGATCCATAAATATTTATTTGATGATATCTATGACTTTGCAGGAAAAATCCGAACCGTAAATATATCAAAAGGCAATTTCAGGTTTGCACCGCTTATGTATCTTGAAGCAGCGATTGAAAATGTAGACAAAATGCCACAGAACACATTTGATGAGATCGTTGAAAAATATGTGGAAATGAACATTGTGCATCCGTTCCGCGAAGGAAATGGAAGAAGCATGCGCATCTGGCTGGATATGATGTTAAAAAAACAGATCGGACAGGTAGTAGACTGGAGTAAGATAGAAAAAGAAGACTATCTGATGGCGATGGAACGCAGTCCGATCAAAGATATTGAAATTAAATATATTTTAAATGCAGCACTTACCGATCAGATCAATGACCGGGAAATTTATATGAAAGGTATTGACCATAGTTATTATTATGAGGGATATGTCACGTATAAGACGGAAGAGTTGTAGGGTGGCTGGCTTATGAAAAGGCAAGGGAGAGATCTCTTGCCTTTTGGTTATTTATGTCAGATTATGAAATAGAAAAATAAATATTTTACGTTAATATATGAAAATTTGGAAGATGCATGTTACAATAGTAAGTAAATAAAATATAAAGGCATAAAATAACAGATGGAGAAGGGGAATGTTAGCAAAATTAGAATTAAAATTAAAATGTGAAAAAGAATTGACATATCAGATGTCATCATTGTTTCATGGGGCACTTATGGAATTGCTGCCAGAGGAATATGCAGATTATCTGCATATTTCAAGCCTTCATCCATATGCACAGCATTTAGAATGCAGAGAGGGGGACTGGTACTGGATAATTACAGGACTGAATAAAGAAGCAGTGAAGATTATTATACAGGATACGTTGTGGAAATTAGAATACATTCTGATAAAAAAACATGATCTTAAAGTTTTGATAGTGAAGAAAAATTATATGGAAACAACATATAAAGAATTAATGGATCATTTTTATGAGGATGATGGGAAAAGGTATATTCAGATTCATTTTCTATCTCCGACTGCATTTAAACAAAATGGAAGGTATCTTTTTTATCCGGATCTTCGCTGTGTTTTTCAGAGTCTGATGAATAAGTACGACAGTGCCACAGCAGAAAATACAATGCATGATGAAGATACACTCGAACAGATATGTGAGCATGCACAGGTGATCAGGTATGATCTGAAAAGTGTAAGTTTTTCTTTGGAGGGGGTCAAGATTCCATCCTTTATCGGAAAAATAACCATAAAGCTGCATGGCACAGATACAATGGCAAATTTTGTTAACATGTTGTTCGAGTTTGGAGAGTATTCCGGGGTAGGAATCAAAACTTCCCTCGGAATGGGATATATGAAAATCATAAACGAAGGGGGAAGAAAATGATAACGGACGATCAGATAAAATTAATGATTGGAAGTCTGCTTCATGACATAGGAAAAGTTGTGTATAGAAGTGGGGATGGAAGAAATCACAGTCAGAGTGGATATGAGTATCTGAAGAATGAAGCACATATTTCAGATGATGAAATTTTAAACTGTGTGAGATATCATCATGGAATGTATTTAAAGAACGCATCCTTAGCAGAAGACGATAAGGCATATGTTGTTTACTATGCAGACAATGTGGCAGCATTTTCGGATCGCAGAGAGGCGGAAGCAGGAGAAGGCGGATTTGATAAAACGATGCCGTTAGAGAGTGTATTTAATATTTTAAATGGAAATCACGGACAAAGTCATTATGCCATGCAGGTTTTAAATCCGAAGAATGAAATTAATTATCCGACAGAAGATGAAATATCTATGGATGAACATTTTTATCAGTCCGTCATTCAAAATATTACAGATAATTTAAAGGGCATCACGTTAGACGAAGAATACATCAATTCCCTGCTGGCTGTGCTTGAGGCAAATCTGACATACATTCCATCTTCTACTTCAAAAAAGGAACTTGCAGATATTTCTTTGTATGACCACATGAAGATGACCGCAGCAGTTGCGTCATGCGTAATGCAGTTTCTGACTGCGAAAGGCGAAAAAAATTATAAGCAGAGCCTGTTTATCAATGCAGAGAAATCTTATGACGAGGAAATGTTTTTACTGTATTCCATGGATATTTCCGGTATTCAGAGTTTTATCTATACGATAGGAGAAAAAGGTGCATTAAAAGGACTGCGTGCGAGAAGTTTTTACCTTGAAATTATGATGGAGCATATTGTGGATGAACTGTTAGAGAAGTTGTCACTTTCAAGGGCAAATTTAATTTATACAGGAGGAGGACACTGCTATTTGCTTTTAGCGAATACGGATGATACCCGTGATATTTTAGAGCACTATGAAAAAAGTCTGAATCACTGGATGATGGAACATTTTGATACAGCGTTATATGTTGCCTGCGGATATGCGAAAGCAAATGCCAATGCGTTAAGAAATATGCCGAACGGAAGTTATTCCGATCTTTATCTAACGATATCAAAGATGATTTCTGAGAAAAAATCGAATCGGTATAATGCAGATATAATCCGTAGTCTGAATAGCAGAAAACATGAAGGAGAGCGGGAATGTAAAGTGTGCCGCAGGATAGCCCGCCTTACAGATGATAAATGTCAGGTATGTCTGGCATTAGAAAAAATGTCAGGAAGTATTCTGTATGAAAATTATTTTACTGTCATGAGTGAACCGAATAAAGATGCGCTGCCACTTCCGGAAAACAGGTACTTAGCAGCAGATACAAAAGAAAGTCTGTTAAAACGGATGGAATCAGAAAATTATGTCCGGTGTTATACGAAAAATGAAATTTATACCGGGAAACATGTTACTACAAAATTGTGGGTTGGAGATTATACGACAGGTGACACGTTTGAAAAACTGGCAGAACAGGCAGAAGGTGTGGAAAGAATTGGAATCCTTCGTGCGGATGTGGATAACCTTGGAACGACTTTTGTTTATGGACTGCAGAGACCAGACGGAGATGACAAATATGTAACGCTTTCGAGAACATCTACATTGTCACGACAGTTGTCTTTATTTTTTAAATGTTATATCAATGAGATACTTCGGAAAGGAACAGCAGACAATTTTGGTGGAAGTGGGGAACGAAAAGCGGTAATTGTATATTCTGGTGGAGATGATGTGTTTTTAGCCGGAGCGTGGAATGATGTGATCGCAGCTTTTATGGATATCAGAAATGCGCTTGAAAAATTTACACAGGGAACGCTGACAATATCAGGAGGTGTTGGTATTTACGATGCGAAATATCCGCTGAATGTTATGGCAAAAGAAGTGGAAAGACTTGAAGACAGATCAAAACATGTGGAAGGAAAAAATGCAGTTACGCTGTTTGATGAAACACATGCTTATCCATGGAATGTATTTATACAAAATGTTGTTACAGAAAAGATAGGTGTGCTTAAGAATTATTTTGATCAGAATGATGAGCACGGTATGGGATTTTTATATCATCTCATGGAATTGTTAAGGGAAAGTGGGAACAACATCAATTTTGCAAGATATGTTTATCTGTTGTCGAGAATGGAACCACAGGAACATGAAAATAAAGAAAAACGGGCGGCTTACCGGAGTTTTTCAAGAAAGATGTACGAGTGGAGCGGGAAGGAACAGGATAGAAAAGAACTGATCACGGCAATCTATCTGTATGTATATCTGAATCGCAAAAGAGAGGAGCAGGATTAAATGAAATTGACAGAAGAAAATTATGTGGGGATTGCAGAACAGGCAATCAAGGAACTGTGTAGTGAAAAAGACCAGAAAGGGAGACTGGTTGGACCGGTAACAACATCCAAGATCAGAAATCTGCTTGCCATGACATCCGATATTTACAATGATGTGGTCAATAGTCAGAGCGACAAGCTGAATGCAGAAATAATTGGACGGATCAACTACATGAAGATTCGTTTTATCTATGAAGCAGGGCGTGAACCGAAGGTAAAGAAACTGGTAGATAAAGCAAAGATTTTAGAGCACTTAGAAGAGATCAAAGGCAGCAGAGACCAGTATATTTTATTCAGCCGGTATATGGAAGCCTTGGTTGCATATAGAAAATTTTATGGTGGACGTGATGAGTAGAGGGAGGATGAAATAATGTTTGCAAAAGTTAAAATCAGTGGGGTGTTAGAGACAGTAACGGGTTTACATATTGGCGGATCGAGTGCTTTTTCTGCGATTGGTGCAGTAGATTCTCCTGTCATCCGGGATGCAAGGACGAATATGCCGATGATTCCGGGTAGCAGTTTAAAAGGAAAATTAAGGACACTTCTGGCAAAAAAATATAATCAGACAGTAGCGAAAACACCGGATGACGATGCGGTATGTCTGACAAGTCTGTTTGGAAGTGCGAAAAAAGGTCAGGTAAAGACTAGTAAAATCCTGTTTAACGATATGTTTCTTGAAAATATGGATGAATTAAAATATGCAGGGCTGACAGGTGCAACAGAGGTTAAATTTGAAAACAGCATCCAAAGAACAACGGCAGTAGCGAACCCCAGACAGATCGAACGTGTGGTAAGAGGCGCAAAATTTCCGATGCAGTTGATTTATGAAGTGACGAATGAATCGGAAATGGTTCATGATTTTGAAATATTAAAAGACGGGTTTCAACTTTTAGAATATGATTATTTAGGCGGCAGTGGATCAAGAGGTTATGGACGTGTCAAAATCATGGATATCCATGTGGAACCTGTGATAGGGGAAGTGTCGGAAGATGTTTTGTCCCAGTGTCAGAAAATCATGAGTGCAGTGGAATAAAATAACTTTGCAGGATTGATTTTTGACTACAGAGAGAAAAGAAATGAGGCGGGACATGGAATATACGATCTATCAGTTAGAATTTAAAACGGGTGTTCATTTTGGTACCGGAATGTTAAATGAAAGTGCCTGCACGTTTAAGGCAGATCAGTTATTTTCAGCACTTTATATAGAGGCTTTAAAACTGAATCTGCAGCAGCAGTTTTATGATGCTGTGAAAAAAGGAAATCTGTTAATTTCAGATGCATTTCCATATATTGGACAGCAATACATGATTCCAAAACCGATGATATATGTGGAGCCGGTAAACCGTGGGGAATCGAAGCAGAAAAAAGCATATAAAAAAATGAAGTTTATTCCGGTAGAATGTTTGATCGATTTTCTGAATGGGAAAATGGATCTGTCAAATGATCCGATGGAACATTATGGACATTATTTTCAGCAGACGATGGCAGCTGTCCGCACCGGGGAGGAGACTCTGCCGTACCGGGTTGGAACATTTTATTATGGAGAGGGATGTGGCCTGTATATCATTGCCGCGTATCAAAGCGAAAATGAAAAATGTCTTATGGAAAAACTGCTGACGGCATTATCTTATACAGGAATTGGTGGAAAAAAATCAGGTGGACTTGGAAAATATAGATACAATGAGGGGCAGATTCCGGAACAGCTTTTAGAATGTCTGCAGAAAAAATCGGACAGATATATGTTATTGTCAGTTGCACTTCCTGCAGATGAGGAATTGGAAAATGCGATGGAAAATGCATCCTATTTGTTAGAAAAAAGATCTGGATTTGTGGAATCTTCAGATTATGCAGAGGAGTGGAGAAAAAAGAAGGATCTTTATGTATTTACAGCAGGTTCCTGTTTTGTAAATTGTTTTGCCGGAGATATCTATGATGTGTCGGAAGGCGGAAAACATCCTGTGTATCGATATGCAAAGCCGATTTTTATGGGGGTATCATTATGAGGGATTATTTAAAACACTACCGGGTGAAAATATGTGTATTATCCCCAGTCTATATAGGTTCCGGTGAAAAAATAGGAAAAAAAGAGCACATCTATATGCCATGGAATCATCATGTGATCATACCGAATGTAGAGAAGATGTACATGGATCTGCAGAAAAAAGGACTCGGGAAAGAGTTTGCAGACTATATGATGGATGGGCGGCCGAAGGAACCTTCTCTATCCCAGTGGCTTGGACAGCATAAGATGCAGCGGGAAGATTATGAAAGGTGGAAATTGTATGAGATGGATGCAGGGGAAGCATTTGTTTCACAGACAGCCAGACCAAAAGAGATCGAAGCCTTTGTGAAGGATGCATATGGCATGCCGTATGTTCCGGGCAGTACTTTAAAAGGCATGTTCCGCACGGCACTGATTGCAGATGAGATACAAAAATGTCCGGAAAAATATGAAAGAACAGGCAGGGAGATACAGTCTGCTTCCGCAGAACGCGCAAGCAGGAAACAATGCCTTGCAAGAGAGACAAAACGTTTAGAACAACAGATATTTTATACTTTAAACCGTGATGAAAAAAAGCCTGCAAATGCTGTTAATGATAATCTTTCTGGTCTGCATGTAGGTGACAGCCAGCCTATCAGTGTGGATCAGCTGACATTAAGCCAGAAGATCGATGTTACACTAGACGGTACAGAAAAACCGCTGAATGTATTGCGGGAGACACTGATCCCCGGAACAGAGATTTGCTTTGATGTATCAATTGACACGACAATCTGCCCGTATCAGATGGAAGATATCATAGAAGCACTGAATATTTTCCAGAATATCTGTAACCGGTATTTTTATGCAAGATTCCACTGGGAGGCAAAGGAAAAAAATACAGTATGGTTAGGTGGAGGATGTGGTTTTCTTTCAAAGACGGTTTTATATCCATTGCTTGGCAGTAATGCAGTAAAAGTTGTGGATAATGTGTTTAAAAATACACTTGGAAAAAATTATGTTGTGCATAAACATACCAAAGACCTGCAGCTTAAACTGGCACCGCATGTCTGTAAATGTACAAAGTATCAGGGAAAGCTGTATCATATGGGGATGGGGAGGATTGAATTTGAGGAAATATGACAATTTTGCGCCGATAGGCTTAAAATCAGGCTTTGTGGATGTTATACACCAGTTTGATATTGAGATTTCTCTCATTTGCGGGTTTGCCCCGCAAATGGGGGATGAAAGCCCTGTGTTTTAGGAGGTGTAAGGGACAGTATTGAGATAAGAGAACCCCGTGGAGGGGACGAGAACACTTTTTGATTTATTAATTAATTTTATTTACATTATTGAAATATAAGAACCCCGTTGAGGGGACGAGAACAAATTTACATGGTTCCACGATTTATTCTTTGATTATTGAGATAAGAGAACCCCGTTGAGGGGACGAGAACTGCGTTGAAGATGGTTTTTTTAGAAATGACGGCATCATTGAGATAAGAGAACCCCGTCGGGGAATGATCGGAGATTCTCACGTCGAAGCTGATTGAAATATAAGAACCCCGTGGAGGGGACAAGAACCATAGTCTTTAGACTTTAAGGCTTCCTTAAGGTCATTGAAATATAAGAACCCCGTGGAGGGGACGAGAACCTTTAGCTGTTTTTGTTATATACTTACACAAGTATAATTGAAAAAATCTTCAGTAAGGGGACAAATAAAAACAAGGGAGGAAACACATGAGTTATCTTTATGTCAGTGAACAGGGTGCGAGTATCGGGATAGAAGCAAACCGTTTTCAGGTAAAGTACAAGGATGGAATGATAAAAAGTATTCCAGCAGAGACGTTAGAGATGATCGAAGTATTTGGCAGTGTCCAGATTACGACACGCTGCCTGACGGAATGTTTAAAACGGGGAGTGAATATCCTGTTTTATTCCACAAGCGGGGCGTATTATGGAAGGCTGATCTCAACTTCCCATGTGAATGTGCAAAGACAGCGTATTCAGGCGGAAATTGGACACAATGAAACATTTAAACTGGAAATGTCAAAAAGAATCATTGATGCAAAGATCCGCAATCAGGTTGTTGTTTTGCGCAGATATGCGCGAGGCAGAGATGAAGATATTCATAGAATGATCATTGAGATGCAGAATATGCAGAAAAAACTGCCATATGCGAAGAGTGTGGAACAGGTTATGGGATATGAGGGAACGGCAGCAAAAATATATTTTAAAGTATTGGGGAAGTTAATTGATGAACAATTTGTTTTTGAAGGCAGGTCAAGACGTCCTCCGATGGACCCGTTTAATTCGCTGATCAGTCTTGGCTACTCGATTATCTTAAATGAATTATATGGAAAGATTGAGGGAAAAGGATTAAATCCATATTTTGGAGTGATGCATAAAGACAGAGAAAAGCATCCTACCTTAGCAAGTGATCTGATGGAAGAATGGAGAGCCGTATTAATTGACACAACAGCGCTTAGTATGTTAAATGGACATGAATTGGTAAAAGAAGATTTCTATACTGGAATCGATCAGCCTGGAGTCTTTTTAGAAAAGGATGGATTCCGGAAATATATTCAGAAGTTAGAGGGAAAATTTCGTACAGAAAACAAATATCTTTCATATATTGATTATAGTGTCAGCTTCCGGAGAGCAATGGATCTTCAGGTCAATCAGTTTGTAAAGGCAATTGAAACGGAAAATGTGGAAGAATATATGCCGGTGATCATTCGGTAATTGGTTTGATAAATGTGGGGGGAAAGACAAATGGAAAATTATTTTTGGAATACTGAGGAAGAAAATAGCATAAAGAAGCTGTATATTCTTGTAATTTATGATATTGTTGATAATAAGCGAAGAGTCAGGTTTGCGAAGAAAATGAATGGATATGGTTTTCGGGTTCAGAAATCGGCATTTGAGGCGATGATTACGGAAAATTTATATCGACGTCTGTTACATGATATTCCAGAGCTGATTGACCGTAGATCGGACAGCGTAAGAGTTTACAAAATAAGAGGATACGGAGAGGTTAATCTTTTTGGGGCAAGTCCTGAAATTAAAAATGAAGAAGTGATTATTATAGGGTAATATGACAAAAGATATATTATAAATACACTGGGCAGAAATTATGTTGTGCATAAACATACCAAAGACCTGTAGCTTAAACTGGCACCGCATGTCTGTAAATGTACAAAGTATCAGGGAAAGCTGTATCATATGGGGATGGGGAGGATTGAATTTGAGGAAATATGACAATTTTGCGCCGATAGGCTTAAAATCAGGCTTTGTGGATGTTATACACCAGTTTGATATTGAGATTTCTCTCATTTGCGGGTTTGCCCCGCAAATGGGGGATAAAAGCCTTGTGTTTTGGGAGGTGTAGGGGACAGGATTGAGATAAGAGACCCCCGTAGAGGGGACGAGAATGGATGCGTACTAATTATGTAACGATCAATGAAGGCTTATTGAGATAAGAGACCCCCGTAGAGGGGACGAGAATGCCTATCACGGTTGTTCTTTAGGCTATGTATTCAAGATTGAGATAAGAGACCCCCGTAGAGGGGACGAGAATGAATAAATCCGTGATGGTGATTTTGCCTTTGCTAATTGAGATAAGAGACCCCCGTAGAGGGGACGAGAATATATACACAAACGGCGGCAGACTGCGCACCATAAAAATTGAGATAAGAGACCCCCGTAGAGGGGACGAGAACCAGATGGGTTTGATTTTTCTTGCATCTTCCTGAATTGAGATAAGAGACCCCGCGGAGGGGACGAAAACTTGAAAACCTGCCCCGGATAAATCAAATTAGGGTTTACTGAGATATAAGAACCCCGCTAAGGGGACAAAATTAGAATAAATTTTTACTAAATAACTATGCAGGAAAATTAAATCATTATTACGAAAGATGGAGATTATTATGAACCAGACGATATTGTTTACACCAGTGGGAGGAACCGACCCGATTTCATTAAATAATTATCATGATGGATCAATACTGCATATTTGCAGATTCTATAAACCGGATAAAGTCATTTTGTACATGTCAAAAGAAATGTTGGATTTTCAGGAGAAAGATGACAGGTATCGTTATTGTCTGGACCGTCTGGCAAAGATGCAGGATCGTCCCATGATTTATGAGATCATAGAACGCCGGGAGCTCACCAAAGTACATGAATTTGATTATTTTTACGAGGATTTCAGGAAGGTGATCAGCCATATATATGAGACGATGGATGATTCAGATACACTGCTTTTAAATGTGTCATCCGGTACGCCTGCAATGAAAAGTGGATTGCTGGTATTGCAGACATTAGGGGAGTTTCCTGCAAAAGTAATTCAAGTAGCGACTCCGGTAGGAAAACTGAATGAGCAGATACATGAGGGATACGATGTCGAGACTTTATGGGGATTGGATGAGGATAATCTGGAAGGTGCACAAAACAGATGTAAGGAAATCCAGTGTCCGACACTTTCAAAGATAAAAAAAGAGGAAATTATAAAAAAACATATTTTTGTATATGATTATCAGGCTGCGCTTGATGTCACGGATTCATTACCAGCGGAGCAGACAGCGCAGTATAGGGATTTAATTTATCTGGCGGCAAGGAGAGTGTTATTAGATTTTGTGAATGTTGATAAGACAATCCAGAAAACAAATTTTCAATGTCTGCCGGTGCGGTCTTCTTCCCAGAGAAAATATTTTGAATATGCACTTACGATCGATATTCGATTAAAACGTGGTGAGTATGTGGATTTTATCAGGTCGATCACACCGATTGTGGTGGATTTGTTTGAGATGATATTAAAAAAACAGTGTGGTATCAAAGTAGACGATTATTGCGACCAGTATAAGCGTGCAGGACAGTGGAAGAGAATGTGGTCAGCAAAAAAATTAAATGGAACGGAAGCAGGAGATGTACTGAATAGTCATTATCAGAAAATGGGAAAAAGATTTGAAGCAAAAGATGTATATTCAGAACATCTGAAAATACTCACAGATCATTTTTCGAGTGATACCCGCTTAAAACAGTTGATGGAAGATCTTAGAAATGTGGAAAGTAATATCCGGAATCTTGCTGCGCATGAGATTGTGTCTGTGACAGATGAGACAATTAAAAACCTGACAGGTTTTTATGGCAGGGATATCATGAGTAAAATCAGGGAGCTTTTTGGATACACGGAGATTTCCATACGAAAAGGGTATTGGGATTCTTATGATGAAATGAACAGGAAAATCCTTGAGCAGATGTCAAATGAATAAAATATACAAACAAAACACAAAAAATGTGAATATTTCACAAAAGCAATGTATAAATTATTGACATGAAATATTTAGAAACATATAATGTGATTGGAGGTGTGGGATATGTTACTTGAATTTTCATGCAGTAATTATAAGGCAATTAAGGAGAAAATAGTATTTTCCATGGTTGCAGGAAGTGATAAATCACATCGGGAAGAATTGTATGAATTTGATGATTACCGGGTGTCAAGAATCACATCTGTATATGGTGCAAATGGTGCTGGAAAAAGTACATTGATTGATGCGGTAGGGTATCTAGGCTTTTTGGTGAGGGAATGTGTGAAATTTCAGGAAGGAGATAAGATTCCGAGAACACCACATAAACTTTCAGCAGAGAAACCGACAGCGTTTGATATTCAGTTTGTTGTGGATGGAATACGTTATGCGTATGGATTTTCCATGAATGATGTTGAGTTTCTGGATGAGTATTTGTATCATTTTCCATCTGGAAGACAGGCGAAGATATTTGAACGTGAAGGTACAAAGTTTTCATATGGAATAAAGTATAAGAAAGAACTGTCTCAACTGGAGAGTAAGACAAAAAGTAATAAATTATTTCTGACTACGGCAGAAGCGTGGTGCAGTTTAAAGGAAATCATTCATCCTTTCAGGTTTTTTAAAGAAGAATTGATTGTTCATGGAATTGGACCTGATAATTGGTTTGAATACTCTGCAGAACAGATTCGGACAAATTCTGGTATGAAACAAATATTAGTTGTGTTCATGCAAAAAATAGGAATTCCAATTAAGGATATCCAGGTAAAAATAGAAAACAGACAATTGACAACACAGGATATGCCGCTTGAATTATTAAATAAGGTCCAGATGTTAACTGGTATGGGTTCATTGCAGACAATAGAAGTAAAGTTTGTATATAAAGATTATATTTTGAATATCAATGAGGAGTCACAGGGAACACAGAAACTTTTTAAATTGCTATGTCCGTTTATAGATGTGCTAGTCAATGGAAAAGTGTTATTTTATGATGAACTTGAAGCTAGTCTCCACCCTGCACTTGTAGATGAATTAATCCACACATTTAAAAACTGGAAAAGTGAAAAAAATCCACAATTAATTTTTTCCTCCCATGATACAAGTTTGTTGGATCTGGATTTATTCCGCAGAGATCAAATATGGTTTGCAGAAAGAAATCCCGGGTTGTGCACGACAGAGTATTATTCTTTAGTGGAATTGAAAAATGTCAGAAAGGATGACAATATAAAAAAAGGATATATCAATGGTCGATATTCGACAATTCCGTTAAAGGGAAGCAGTTTGATCGAAGTTTTGGGAGGTGAATAAATTTGGAACGAAAGCTAGGACTCAGTTCCAGAAATGAAAATTCCAGAAATATGTTAGTGCCGGATATGCACGTTTCAAAACTTGATGAAATGTATGAACAGTTTTGCAAAAATGTGGAAACGGTAAAAGAAAAGTTTCATATTGCAGAACAATTAGATAACGTTCATGAAGAAAAAGCAGTAAAAGATATTTATCGGTCACAGATTGTGTTTTTGGAAAGTGCACTGGATTATTATATGCATTGTCTTGGAATTTATGCGATGGTACAAATGTATAATAATCACTGGGATAAAACACGGGGATATTCCGATTTAAAGGTGCCGATTGATAAGGTAATGGATGCTGTTATGCATCCCGAAAATACAGGGTGGATTGACGCGGTAATTGTGTCTTACCATGCATCAAAAACATATATGAGTGCGAAAGAGATTAAGGGGCAGTTATCATTAATTGTTGGAAAAGATTTTTTTGATAAAATAGCAAATGAAATGTTTTATGACAAGGAGAGCAGAGTGAAACCAGCAGACAAATTGGCAAGAGCATTGACAGATTTGTTTGAACGCAGAAACAAGATAGCACATCAGGCAGATAGAAATCACCAGACGGGAGATTTGTATGATATTAACCGGCAGGATGTGGAAAATGCAATAGGTGTTGTTGAAACATTTGTTACAACTGTTCATAAGTTATTAACGGAATAAGAGTACTGCATGACATAAAAAAGCAAGGGACAACATCCCTTGCTTTTTTCTCCCCTCTGTGCTACACTGTCACAAGCTGACAAGACACATGTTAATCACATGAAAAACAGCAAAGAGGAGTAAGAAACTCCGGATTGGAGAAATTATGGAAAAAGTAAAGGCATTTTGTAAAAGGAAAAATATTGAGATATCCGTCAAACGTTATCTGATTGATGCACTTGGTGCGATGGCACAGGGATTATTTGCATCGCTTTTGATCGGAACAATCATAAGCACACTTGGAACGCAGCTTCATATTCCGATTCTTGAGACAGTCGGAACTTACGCAAAAGCAGCAGTCGGACCAGCGATGGCGATCGCGATCGGATATGCCCTGCAGGCAGCTCCATTGGTATTATTTTCATTAGCGGCAGTCGGTGCGGCTGCAAATGAACTGGGTGGTGCGGGCGGACCACTTGCGGTACTTGTGGTTGCAATTTTTGCAGCAGAATTTGGAAAAGCAGTTTCCAAAGAGACAAAAATCGATATTATTGTCACTCCGTTTGTGACCATTTTTGTCGGGGTTGCGCTTTCTATCTGGTGGGCTCCGGCGATCGGTGCGGCAGCGAGTGCAGTCGGTAATGCGATCATGTGGGCAACCGAGCTGCAGCCGTTTTTCATGGGAATCATTGTATCTGTGATCGTCGGGATTGCACTGACACTGCCGATCAGCAGCGCAGCAATCTGTGCAGCACTTGGACTGACCGGATTAGCCGGTGGTGCAGCACTTGCCGGATGCTGTGCGCAGATGGTCGGATTTGCAGTGGCAAGTTTCCGTGAAAATAAATGGGGCGGATTGTTTGCACAGGGAATCGGTACATCCATGCTTCAGATGGGTAATATCGTGAAAAATCCGCGCATCTGGCTGCCGGCGACATTGGCGTCTGCAATCACCGGACCGATCGCAACGTGTCTGTTCCATTTACAGATGAATGGTGCAGCAGTTTCCTCCGGTATGGGAACCTGTGGACTGGTCGGACAGATTGGTGTCTATACCGGATGGATCGCAGATATTGAAGCGGGAAGCAAAGCTGCCATTACACCGATGGACTGGATCGGACTGATTTTCGTAAGCTTTCTACTGCCGGGCGTTTTATCATGGCTTTTTAGTGTGCTATTCCGTAAGATCGGCTGGATCAAAGAAGGCGATATGAGGCTGGACTTATAAATCCATAAAAGTTTAGAAATAAATCCACCATAATGAGGAAAGTATGGTATACTGTAAACAGTAGTCATTACAGGAATAATATGCATGAAATTGCATTTTACTCCGCAAAACAAGGAGGATTTTTATGGAAAAGCCATTCACCTTAAGTGAGGGCGTTGACAGTTGGAATACGATTATTTTTTTATATAATTCCGCATTGAAGGAAGTACGCACAAAAGTTGAAATCTTAAACGATGAGTTTCAGCAGGTACATCAGTACAACCCAATAGAATATATCAAGTCAAGGATCAAGACGCCTGAGAGTATTGTGAAAAAGTTAAAGCGTTACGGATATGAGTCATCGATCGATAACATGGTCAATTATGTCAATGACATTGCAGGTATCCGTATTGTCTGCTCTTTTACTTCTGATATTTATAAGCTTGCAGAGATGATTGGAAAACAGAATGATCTGACCGTTATTTCCATCAAGGATTATATTAAAAATCCAAAGGAGAGTGGTTATAAAAGTTATCATATGCTTGTGACTGTTCCGATATTTTTATCGGACCGCGTGATCGATACCAAGGTGGAGATACAGATCCGGACGATGGCGATGGATTTCTGGGCAAGCTTAGAGCATAAGATCTATTACAAATTTGAGGGAAATGCACCCGGCTATATCAGCAGGGATCTAAGAGAATGTTCCGATATTGTTTCTATGCTGGATGCAAAGATGCTCCAGCTAAATGAAGCAATTATACAGGCGAAAGAAGCACAGGAGGAGCAGACGGGTGCAGTATAATTATGACTTCGAGATTATGTCGCTCGTCATTTTTGTGGTTATCAGCGGTCATTTCCTGTTGATCAGACAGTTTCCAACGGTTAAGTCAAAAGTATTTGGCAGACTGCTTGGGGTGTGTCTTGGCGAGTGTATCGCAAATATTTTATCATGTATTGGACTGGCAAATGCAGCAATCGTTCCATTAATCTGGAACGAATTGTTTACGTTTGCTTTTTTTGCGTTAGAGGGAGCGGCTTCTTATCTGATGTTCCGCTATATGGAAGAGGTATGCAGCTTTTCCGGAGTAGCAGGTCGAATGATAAAATACATGGGAAAAGTCCCGTTTTTCTTTTTCGAGATCATGCTTTTAGCGACACCGTGGATGGGCTTTTTCTTTTATTTTAAAGATGGCAGCTATTATCAGGGAAATTTTGCATGGTTTGGCTATGTGTATATTGGATACTATTTTTTTATGAACCTGCTTCTTATATTTTTGGGGAGAGCGCGTATTGAGACGCGGATCAAGGTAATCGTTATCTTATACAGTATTGTGGCAGTTCTTATGGTGGTGCTTCAGTATGAGAGAAAAGAAATGCTGCTTACCAGTGCGGCAAATATGCTGTTTATTCTGATGATCTTTATGGCAATGCAGAATCCGTCTGCTTATATTGACAGTGAAACCGGAACCAGTGATGAGCAGGCATTTCTGATCCAGATGAAAAATGTAACGGAGCAATCCGGGAAAAAAGTATTTCTTGTGGTACATATCAGACAGATGCATCATATCGAAATGCTTTTAGGATATGAAAACAGCAGGCGGCTGCTTGCCGAAGTGGGACATTATCTTACCGCACTGTGTGGAAAGTTCTGTGTGTCTCGCAATGCGGAGGATACATTTACCATCCTGCTGGATGAGGGAAAAGAAGAACACATAAAGGGGCAGATCAAAAAAAGATTTGAACAGGATTTTCATGTGTCTGGCAATTCGATTTCTTTAAACGAGGTCATGATCACCCTGCATTATCCGAGAGATTTTTGTTCTCTGGCAGAGTACAGGGCACTGTATGGATATTTGCTGGAAGCGGCACAAAATTCAGGGAAACAGGTCTTTTTTGAGGTGGATGAAGCCGTAAAAAAAGACTATTACCGCAGAAATAAGGTAGAGCAGGCGGTGGATCGTGCAATTACGGAAAACAGATTTGAAGTATATTATCAGCCGATCTATTCCCTGAAAGAAAAATGTGTTGTATCATTAGAGGCGCTGGTGCGTCTGAAGGATGAAAAACTTGGAGCCATTCCACCGGATGAGTTTATTCCGTTGGCGGAGCAAAACGGAACGATCACACAGATCAGTGAGATCGTACTTGAAGAGTGCTGTCGTTTTCTGGCAAAACATGTGCTTCCGAACCCATCACTTGGAATACGGACGATCCATGTGAACATTGCTGCAGCGCAGTGTCTGAACCGGAATCTGAAAGAAAGCATACTGCCAGTGTTAGAGCGTTATTATGTGCCGGCACATATGATCACGCTGGAACTGACGGAGCGGACAGCAGTTGAGGCACCAAAGCTGATGTTATGGCACATGCAGGAGTTTGGCAAAATTGGCATGGGGTTTGCGATGGATGACTATGGAAACGGCAATTCGAACTGTTCTTATCTGATCCGTTTTCCATTTCGGGAAATTAAGATTGATAAAAACATGACCTGGTCCTATTTTGAAAATCCAACTGCAAAAATCGTGATTGAAAATGAAATAAAGACGATACAAAAACTCGGTCTCCCACTGATCATGGAGGGCGTGGAAAAGAAAGAACAGAGTGATGCCTTAGAGGCACTTGGTGTGGATATGATCCAGGGATATTATTACGGGAAACCGATGCCGGAGACGGAGTGTCTGCGCTATATCAGAAGAATGCATTCTGCCAAAGAGGATTACGGAAAGAGTTGATGGAAAGTTTATGCTGAAAATAGCATTTTGTGATGATGATTTAGAGATATTAAAAGAACTTGGTATCTTATTGGACAAATATAAAACAGAAAGAGACGAAGACCTTACCTGTACGGTATTTCAGAGTCCCTTAGAGTTACTGGCCGCGATTGAGAAAGGGTTTTCTTTCGATATTTTATTTTTGGACATTTTAATGCCGGGGGAAAACGGAATTGAGACAGCAAAAGAAATCAGACAGTATGATAATAATATGAAAATTATTTTTCTTACCTCATCTCCGGAGTTTGCAGTACAGTCTTATACGGTCGGGGCATATTTTTATCAGTTAAAGCCAGTCTGGGAGGAAAGCTTTTTCCGGCTGATGGATTCCGTGCTTGCAGAGTGCACAAAGACACAGGAAAACAGTCTGATTCTGCGGAGCAAAGAAGGAATTACAAGAATTGACCTTGAAAAGTTAGAATATTGTGAAGTGATAGGACGGACGCTCTTTTTTCATCTCGGAAATGGAAAAGTATTTGAGAGTGTCGGCAGTTTAGACGATTTATTTTTGCAGTTAAAGCCTTATGGCAATTTTTTACGGCCACATCGGTCATTTCTGGTAAATATGGATTATATACAGAATATTTCTTACCGTGCAATTAAACTGATAAGTCTTGCAGAAATACCAATCCCGCATGGAAAATGCTCGGAGATAAAGAATAAATATCTCGAGTATGCGTTTAACAGAAAGCAGGTATTTTTATCATGAATCTTCTTTATGTAACAAATGGTGCAGCAGTCGGGATATTCGGCATGGTTTTGTCCGGGGCTTTTTGTGATATTCACTGGACGAAAGAAAAACGGGAATTTCTTGTTGGAAGTATTTTTGTGCTGCTTGCCATACAGGGCGTGATGTATCTGTTGGCCGGGGCAGCGACGATCCGTTATCTTTATCCTGTGATCACACATGTCCCGATGTGTATTGCCCTTTACATTTTAACGAAAACACGTCTGTGGACAGTGATTTCCGTGCTGACCGCTTATCTCTGCTGTCAGCTTCGCAGGTGGGTGGCACTTTTTATAATGGCTGTGTTTGTGAACAGTGAAACGGTGCAAAATGTGACGGAACTGATTGGCTACGCTGCCGTTATTATTTCTTTTACTGCGTTTTGTGGCACCCTCGGTGCGGGCAATATCAAATTATCCCGTGTCAATACAGCTTCAGTTCGGGTTGATTCCGGCATTGGGCTACGGCTTTGATTACCTGACGAGAGTTTATACGGATTTACTTTCAGAAGGCATACCGGCGGCAGTGGAATTTATGCCGTTCGTCTGCTGTATTGCTTATCTGGTGTTTGTGCTTCGTACTTCGGAGGAGGAGCGGAAGAAAAATGAACTTGAGCAGATGCAGAGCTGTCTGAATCTGCAGATTTCCCAGGCGGTCCACGAGATTGAGGCTTTGAGGGAGTCGCAGAAAGATGCCAGTACCTACCGGCATGATTTAAGACATCATATGCAGCATCTGTTATCATGTATCGAGAATGGAAAAATTGAACAGGCAGAAGGCTACATTCATGAAGTATGTGCGCAGATTGAGGCAGGCAGGGTAAAAAATTACTGTGAGAATGAGACGGTCAATCTTATTTTTTCCTCTTTTGCAGGAAGGGCGGAAAGTGCTGGTGCCACAATGAACATAAAAGCGGTGGTACCATATATTCTTCCGGTTTCGGAGACAGATTTGTGTGTGCTTTTATCAAATGCGTTAGAAAATGCACTCCATGCGTGTACTGCACAGGAGCAGAAAGGAACGATAGATATTTTAGCGTATGAGAAGAACGGGAGGTCCTTTTTTCAGGTCACGAATCCATGCAGAAAAGAAGTAGTATTTGAAAACGGTGTTCCGGTTACCGACCGGCCGGGGCATGGAATCGGCGTACGCAGTATTTGTGCAATTGTTGACAGGTATGGCGGTATGTACAGCTTTCTGGTAGAAGATAATAAATTTATTTTACGCGTTTCTTTATAAGGTGCAGCTTTATGCTGCACTTTAAAAGAGACAACAAAACTACATATGAAAAATAAAAAATGTCGATTGAGTGCACATTATAGTCGATTCAGAACAAGTTAATCCACTGCAGCACAAAATACGGTACATTAATGTCAACAGAGAGAAATGAAAAACAAATGACAAAGGAGAGAAAGATTATGAAAAGAAAAATTTTAGCAATTATGTTGAGTTCAATGCTGGCATTCTCTTTTACCGCCTGCGGGAATACCGAGGAGACTGCTGATGGCACAGTGACAAACGCAGAGGCAGATGTAGATGTGGCAGATACTGGCACTGATGTGGAGAACGATGCGGCAGAGAACGATGCAGCAGATATTGTTGTGGACACAGAGGCAGCAGATGCACAAAGCGAAGATGTGGAAACAGATTCTACCGAAGACTTATTCTGCCTGCTTGATGTGCCGATTTTAGAGATGCCGGACTTAGCAGGAACAACCTGGAGTTTCTGTGGGGGTAACCTTGGCGGTGTGCAAATGACACAGGACGATTATGATGCTGCATTAGAGCAGTATGGCGGAAAATTGGAGATCGTGTTTAGCGATGATGGTTCCACTGTACAGATGGTACAGGGAGGTGGAACGTTAGACGGTGTCTGTGAATATCATTATGAGGATGAAGGTGTGCGTTTAACATTTGACAATAACGGCACAGATCTGGTATACGCCTGCGTGTTTGCAGATTTTGACGGACTGACAATGGTAGCATTGTCCGATACTTCCGGATACAATGCGGTATATTTTGTACAGTAAAGGAGTATTTGAATGGAAATCTCTGTAATTGTTTGTTTGCTTGTGATTTTGCTTGCCATATGGATTGTTTCTGTACGGAAAAAATTAGCGATCATGGATGAAAATATCAATCATTCCATGAATCAGATCGGAGTGCAGCTTTCGTCACGGTTTGATGCGTTACTTTCCCTGCTTGATTTTACAAAAAAATATGCAGGATACGAGGCACAGACACTTACAGATGAAGTAAATGAAAAACGGTGTATCATTATGGAAACTTCCACACCGGAGGAGGTTTTGCGCCAGGAAGGTGTGATAAACGAGGTGCTTTTCCGGACACAGACGGTTTTAGAAGAATATCCGGGTTCGACTGATGAAAATGAATACATCAAATGTATGGACGCGGTAGAGTGTTATGAAAAAATGGTGCAGACCAGCCGACTGATTTATAATGATTCGGTGACAAAATTAAACAGAGAGCTTCACATTTTCCCAACCAGTGTACTTGCACATATGCTCGGATTTGAAAAACGGGATTATCTGGTAGAAAATTAGCAGAAAAGGAGATGCAAAGGATGAATAAGTTACACAGAAGCAGGTACATAAATGTAGTTGTATCAATGATGATGGCATTTTTGATGCTTGCTGCAATGGGAACGACACAGGTACATGCAGCACAATATACAACGGGAACGATTGATCCTGCCGAATTGAAAGCTGGAGATGTAGTTTACAGGGGGGTTCAGTTAACGGTAGACAGACAGATTGTGGTTTGTAAAAAGTGCAATATGATATGGATTACGACGGGCACGGATTACGGTACTGGAGACATGAAACGCTCTGAGGTGGTGGCTACGGAAGCCCATAAGGATCATCCGGATAAGGTGGGGTATAGCGAGTTTAACTGGTATTTTAATCTTGACAGCTCCGGCCCATTGTTAAAAAATACGCCATTTACGATCGTAGAAAATGCTAACATTAAATATAAGATTATCTACAATACAAACGGTGGCAGTCAGATAGCAGAAGAAAAGCAGACGAGCCTGCCTGATCCGCTGCCGGCTGCGACGAAAGATGGATATGAGTTTGCCGGCTGGTATACAGATGCAGATTTTACGACGATTGCGCGGCCGGGACAGGCACTTACTGCCGACACGACTCTTTATGCAAAATGGGTAGAACACAGGCACACATTCAAGAATGAGTGGAGCAGCAATGATACTTCCCATTGGCATGCTGCCACGTGTGAACACACCACAGAAAAAAAAGATGAAGCAGCTCATGTTTATGGAACGGCAGGTGCGGAAAGATATACCTGTAGTGTCTGCAAATATGTAAGTGAAACAAGAAAAAGAGAAGCTGAGGCAGCAGATAAAAAGAATACGGAAAGTGAGCCGGTAAAAGTAAAAAGGACAGAGGCAAAAGACGCAGCATTAAATTCGAAATTTAATGTGAAAGCAGGAAAGACGGTCAAGGTAACTTGGGGAAAAGTTAAAGATGCAGATGGTTATGATGTTTATATGGCATACTGCGGAAAAGATAAGGAAAAGGTTGTAAAGTCCGTAAAGGCAGCGGATAGTTTATCTGTTGAGATCAGCAAATTGAAAAAGAAAGGAATCAATCAGAAAAAAAATATAAAATGTCATGTTCTTGCATATAAGATGGTTGATGGCAAAAAAGTAACAGTTGCGAAATCGATCACGATACATGCAGCAGGAAAGAAGAATAAATCAGTAACAGATGCAAAAAGCATTAAACTGAAAAAGACTTCTTATGTATTGGCAAAAGGGAAAAAAGCTGTCGTAAAAGCTTCGATTGTCAAGAAGGATAAGAAACGTCCGATCATTAAGCATACATCGGAATTCCGATATGCTACATCAGACAGTAAAGTGGCAGTGGTATCTAAAAATGGTAAGATCACCGCGAAAGGAAAAGGATCCTGTTCTATATATGTATATGCATCAAACGGATGTGCACAAAAAATAAAAGTTGTGGTCAAATAAGAGAGACAGGTATAAAGTGAAAATGAATGTGTAGGAGAAAAGCTGCCAATGATAGTGATAATATCATTAGGCAGCTTTTTATAATGAACAAAGGAAAAAGAAAACGTGTATTTTGACTGGATTATATAGTATAATATATTCCGTGTCTGAGAGAGAAATAAATCATAAGAGGATAGTTAAAATGAGAACAGGATTTGATAATGAAAAATACTTAAAAATTCAGTCGGAGCATATCAAAGAACGCATCAGCCAGTTCGGTGATAAACTCTATCTGGAATTTGGTGGAAAATTATTTGATGATTACCATGCGTCGAGAGTATTGCCGGGATTTGCACCGGACAGTAAACTTCAGATGCTGATGCAGCTTTCAGATGTTGCAGAAATCGTAATTGTGATCAGTGCTGCAGATATTGAGAAAAACAAGGTGCGTGGAGACCTTGGCATTACTTATGATGTGGATGTTGTCCGTCTGATCGGAGAGTTTGAGAAAAAAGGACTCTATGTCGGAAGTGTGGTCATCACACAGTTTGCCGGACAAAATGGTGCAGTGCAGTTTCGGGAAAAACTCGAAAAACGAGGAATCAAAGTATATCAGCATTATAAGATCGAGGGGTATCCGTCGAATATTCCACTGATCGTCAGCGAGAATGGTTTTGGAAAAAATGATTATATTGAGACGACAAGACCGCTTGTGGTTATTACTGCGCCGGGGCCTGGAAGCGGAAAAATGGCAACCTGTCTTTCACAGCTTTATCATGAAAACATTCGCGGAACCAAAGCCGGCTATGCGAAGTTCGAGACATTCCCAATCTGGAATCTTCCGTTGAAGCACCCGGTCAACCTTGCATATGAGGCTGCAACAGCAGACTTAAATGATGTGAATATGATTGACCCGTTCCATCTGGAAGCATATGGAAAGACCACGGTAAACTACAACCGTGATATAGAAATATTTCCTGTTTTAAATGCAATTTTTGAGGGAATATACGGTGAAAATACCTATTACAAATCGCCGACTGATATGGGAGTAAATATGGCAGGAAACTGCATCATCGATGATGAAGCCTGCTGCGTGGCATCTAAAATGGAAATTATCAGACGTTATTACACCGCAGTGAATAAGCTGGTAAAAGAAGAAGCGACCGAAAATGAAGTTTACAAGATCGAGCTTCTAATGAAACAGGCGAAGATTACAACAGACGACAGAAAAGTTACCGTTGCCGCAAAGAAGCGTGCGGAGGAATCAGGTGTTCCGACCGCAGCAATCGAACTTTCTGATGGAACAATTATTACATCAAAAACTTCTGATTTCCTTGGAGCATCAGCAGCATTGCTTTTAAATGCTTTAAAATATTTAGCTGGAATTGAACATGACGAGAAGCTGATCCGCCCGGAGGCAATTGAGCCAATCCAGGATTTGAAGGTACGTTTCTTAGGAGGAAAGAATCCAAGACTTCACACAGACGAAGTTTTGATCGCGTTATCTCTTGCAGCGGTTTCCAATGAAAATGCAAAATGCGCCATTGAGCAGATTCCTGCACTCCGTGGCTGTCAGGTGCATACTTCGGTTATGCTTTCCGAGGTGGATATTAAAATTTTCAAAAAACTGGGTGTGGATCTGACAAGTGAACCGGTACGCAGTGGATTGAAGCTGTACTAAATTTATTTGATGTATCATGAGCCATAGAATAAAGTAAAAGAGGAAATAACATGAATCTGATTAATATAGAAGATCTGACAAAGGTCTATGCCGAAAGAAAGCTGTTTGATGGTGCATCATTTTCATTGCAGGATGGGGAGAAGATAGGTGTTATTGGTATCAATGGAACCGGAAAGACAACGCTTCTGCGGATGATCATGGGGGAAGAGGAGACGGATGAGGGAACTGTTACGACTGCTAACCATGTGGTCATACGTTATCTGCCGCAGCATCCGGAATTCGAACCGGAAAAAAGCAGTCTGGAATGTGTGCTGGAAGGAAATGTAACGGATGAAAACCGCTGGTCTGTTGAAAGTGATGCCAGGGCAATGATGATGCGGCTTGGCATTAAAGATTTTATGCAGCCTGCAGGACAGTTATCCGGTGGACAAAGAAAGCGTCTTGCGCTGATATCCGTACTTCTTTCCCCGGCAGATATTCTGCTGCTGGATGAGCCTACAAACCATTTAGATAATGATATGGCAGACTGGCTGGAGGATTATCTGAAAAAATGGAGAGGTGCACTTATCATGGTAACACATGACAGGTATTTCTTAGACAGTGTGTGTAACCGGATCGTGGAGATTGATAAAGGAAAAATTTATAGTTATCAGACGAATTATTCCGGGTATCTGGAATTAAAAACCCAGCGGCAGGAAATGGAAGCAGCCAGTGAACGAAAACGTCAGTCGATCCTGCGTGTGGAACTGGAATGGATACGCAGGGGTGCAAGGGCACGTTCCACAAAACAGAAAGCACATATCCAGCGCTATGAAGAGCTGAGAGACCGTCAGACTCCGGTGCAGGATTCGCAGGTAGAATTAAGTTCTATTTCTACAAGAATGGGAAAAACGACTGTGGAGTTAGAAAACATCTGCAAGGCCTATGGAGAAAGAAAACTGATCGATGATTTTTCTTATATCTTTTTGAAGGGAGACAGGGTTGGATTTATCGGACCAAACGGTTGTGGAAAGTCTACTTTAATGAAAATTATTGCAGGCATTATTCCACAGGATTCCGGGCAGGTTATCATCGGACAGACTGTGAAAATGGGATATTATGTGCAGGAAATAGCCTCAGAAAAAAATGAGGATGAAAATGAAATTGATCTGTCATATATGGACCCAAATCAGAGAGTGATTGATTATGTAAAGGATACAGCAGAATATATTCAGACTGTGGATGGAGTCATATCTGCATCTGTTTTATTGGAGCGTTTCTTATTTCCGCCGGAAAAACAGTACAGTCCGATTGGAAAACTGTCCGGCGGGGAAAAGAAAAGATTAAATCTGCTTCGGGTACTGGCGACATCCCCGAACTTTATTCTGCTGGATGAGCCTACAAACAATCTTGATATAGCTACGCTGACAATTTTAGAGGACTATCTGGATCGTTACGATGGCATTGTTGTCACGGTATCGCATGACCGCTATTTCCTTGATAGAACAATGAAGCGTATCTTTGCCTTTGAGGGAGACGGAAAACTGAAACAATATGAAGGCGGCTATACAGATTATGTAAACCGACTTGCGGCAGAGGGCAGGACACCGGGTGGAAACATTGCGGCGCGGTCTGCTGGTGCCGATATATCGGGTAATTCACAAAACCAGAAATCCGGAGAAAGTGTGATCGAAAAAAATGATTCGACTGCAACCTGGAAGCAAAAAAAGAAACTGAAATTCAGCTATAAAGAGCAGAAAGAATACGAGACGATCGAGGATGATATTGCAGCGCTCGAACAGAAGTTGGAAGATTTAGATAACGAGATGGCAGCGAATGCCACCAATGCAGCAAAGCTGCGGGAGCTGGTTGAGGAGAAAGAAAACGCAGAGAAAATGTTAGAAGAAAAGATGGACAGGTGGGAGTATTTAGAAGAGCTGGCGGCAAAGATCGCAGGGCAGCAGAGCTAGTGTACTGAATCATTGATACAGTACACTGGAAAGCCTGCCTGTCAGTCCACGTTCAGGACAAATGTATTCTTGCCGTTCTCTTTTGCCTGATACATTGCCAGATCTGCCCTGCGGATTAGCTGTGTATAGTCAAGCGTATCGCCCTGGGACATGACAATGCCGATACTGCACGGCACCGGCAGCACCTCGCCGGTCTGTTCGTTTACATGCTGCGTGCGCAGAATCTCAAGAATTTTGTCGGCATTATGCCGGATGCGTTCCGGTTCTAACTCACCGGCATAGCAGAATGCAAACTCGTCCCCTCCGATCCTGCCGACTGCACCGTGTATGTTTTCTTTAAGTGTCTGCGCTACGAACTGGATGACAGCATCGCCCTCCTGATGACCGTAATTGGTATTATAATCCCTGAAATCATCGATATCGACAAAGCCGAATGTGATCTGTTCATGGCTTTCAACCGCCCTTTGCACCATCGAAAGCATCTCTTTTTCAATCGCTTTTTTATTTTTGATACCGGTCAGAGGGTCGTTCTCTGCCATCTGTAAAAGTTTCTGCTGACGCTCTTTTTCTTTCCGGTCTGCCTGTTCCACATAGTCTAACAGCTCGTTGATACCCGCAGCCAGTTCACCTGTCTCATGTTTTTCCTGAATGTGGACACGCAGGGAATAATCCTCACTTTCCCTGATTTGCGCAAATACCTGCAGAATATGGGTAATCGGTGCGAAAATTTTCTTTGTCATGAAATACTGTGTACAGAATACGCCGATAATGAGTGCAGAAAGACCGAGCGCGATCAGCATGCCATAGGTTCTTCCAGTCTGCTTCTGTGCACTCAGATTTTCAGTCACACGGATGCCCCAGCCAGTATTTTCCACGTCGGAATAATATGTAATATAATCCTGTCTGTGATAGCGGTAGCGCACATAACCGGACGGATTTTTCTCATGGTCGATCGCATCCCATTTTTTCTGAAAATCATTGCGGTCGGAACTTTTAGAGACAAATGTCTTTAAGCTTCTCTTGTTTTTTGTGTCACCTGCCGTGATGATCGCCCCATTGCCGTCGAGAAGATAGAAAGTTCCATCTGCAAGAGTGTCCATATTCAGCCGCAGGTCGTCAAAATATGCCGTATCCAGCTCCTCCATCACATAGCCGATCAGTTCATTATTATAATAGACGCCGGTATAGGCGGGCACGACATTTTTCCTGCCGTCATCTGTTATACGCTCATACACGTCACCGATAATAAATTCGCCGGTCTGATATTTAGGATCGACATCTTTCATTGCACTGACAGTGCCCGGTTCGTACTCTTCACTTGAACTGACCACATGAAAATTCCGGTTTACCACAGAGATGCTCGCTACAAAGATACTGTATTTTTTGCGTTCCTTCAGCAGATTGTCTACATAGTTTCGTGCCAGAGGGCTTTCATTTTCCCTTAGACTGTAAAGGATCGCGTTCTGCGTCAGCTGATAACTCGCGATCATGTCCATCTCGTTATTGCGGTCCTGCGTAAAGTTTTTGATATTCATCACCTGATTTTCGCTGATCGCCCGCACATTCTGCTCCGTCAGCTCATCAATCTTGCGGTTCGTTTCATAAATGGAAAATATTCCGAAGATACCAAGCGGTATCAGGGTAAAAAGTAAAAGTAACCCTAAAATACTATGTTTTAATTTCATGCTCGCAGCTTCCTCCATCTGTTATCTATTTTATAGCTAAACTGCTGTTTCCGTCAACTGTTGCCCCAGTGTTGTACACAACCCCTGAAAAATATCGAAAGGATTTTTTTTCCCGCGTGGATAAGATTTCGATATGATTGAAAACGGTCATAAAATCAATCGTAAAAAAATACGATTGTTTTTATGATTGATTTTGCATATAATCAATACAATGAAATTGGAAAGAAAACAGTTAGTATGCAAAGGCAGGAAGGACACTCACAAATGAAAGACAAAAGCGAAACTTCAACAACAGATTTGATTATACTTTTTTTCCTTCTGTTCATTATTTCAAATATTTTATTTGCTGTTGCCTGTATGCTGCTCAGTGATGACGCAGAGTCGAATTTGAAGCTGATAAAAGATTTTGCGATCAGCACGGGAAGTCTGGTCGGAATAAACATAGTCGGATTGATACTGATTGAATGTTTTGAAAGAATTGAAAAATATATTTTTCGGCGAAAAAACCAAAAGGAATGTTTCGGGGAAGGTAATTTTCAGGTATTGCGGTGTAGCAGCAGATACTACATGCTCCCGATTGCAGTTACTGCGCTGGATATGATGTTTGTATTATCTTTTTTGCATGAGAGAAACAAAGATGCACAGGTGATGATAGAATTTTTTCAAGGCAGAGATGGAATTTTTCCACTGTTTTGTATGGGATTTTTTAACATCTATGGCGTTTATGTGCTGGCGCATTACTGCTGTTATAAAGTGTATTGTACAGGATATTTGTTAGAGGTAATCCATTTTTTGAGGAAAAAAAGCATACCGTGGAGTGATATAAAAAGCATAGAATTTTTCTATCTGGATCAATACAAGAAACAGAGGATTGTGATAAATCTTGAGAAGAAAAAGATTGTTTTTCGCGCAGAGGTGTTAAACGATGGCTGGGATCCTTTTGTGAACTGGGTACAGGATATGGCAATGAGATATCATATTTTGTTTAACGGTAAAATCCTGACTGTTTGACTTGCAAATAAGATAAAAATCCAAAACTACACACCAGATACAATGCATTACGGTATGCTCAAAAGAAAAGGGATATAGAGCGTAAAACGGACAGCACACCAGGTTGACTTTGCCTGCGGGGGAAGGTAAAATACAGCTTAAGATAGTATAAACCCGGGGAGAAAACTGCAATGCTAAATATAACCATTGACAAGGTCAGGCACATTGAAGACAAGGATGCCAATGTACGCGAAACGCTTGTCGAATTACAGCACGCACTTGATAAATCTGAACAGGAAAGACATTTTTATGACGCTCTGTGCATTGACTACACTGCGGCATACTTATGCGACCTGATGGCAGATACCATGACTGTCATCAAGAAAAAATCATTCTCCCACTGTGCTGCCGAAGAACTCCAGTCTGGCAGCATACAATGCTATTCTCAATGGATACGGCATTCTTATAATACTTTTGTCGTGAAAGAGTCGGCCCCGGGCTTTATGGAAATGTTTGACAACAGGAATCTGATGGCATATCTGGATGATCATGAGAGCTTTGTATACCGGCACAGAACACTGCCGAACCGTGCAGGAATGGAATACTTTGAAGCGCGGGCAGTGCGTCTTTATTCAGATGATGACAGCTACAAGATCATTCTTGGCTACCGTCCGATCGATGACATTGTCGAAGAGGAAAGGGAAAGCCGTCAAAAATTAGAGCAGGCGTTAAAGAGAGCCGAGGAAGCAAGCCATGCAAAATCAGCCTTTTGGTTTAATATGTCTCATGACATCCGCACGCCGATGAACGCCATCATTGGTTATACTGATCTTTTAGAAATATATGGGGATGACGTGGAAAAACGGGAGGACTATCTTGGCAAGATCAAAAGTTCCAGTGAATATCTGCTATCCCTTCTCAATGATGTTTTAGAAATGGCGCGTATTGAAAGCGGAAAATATATCATGGACGAAACGGTAACGGATATCAGGGAGTTTGACCGGTCTATCTGCGATGTATTTGAGAATCAATTAGAGCAGAAGGGGATCCGTTCTGTTTTTCTGTAAGTTCTTTTGCGATGCTGGCATCAGGCATGGCTGCTTTGCCGTTTTGTCCGGTGCTGCAGTGCGTTAAACCATGCCTGCGGCAGGGAAAAACCGAAGATGATGCCAAGTACGATCGCACCGGCAACTTTGATCGTTTCCATTCCGTAACGTGAAAATTCACTCATGTCATTCATAATAAAATAATAGGAAGTATAATAAATACCAGCCCCCGGCACCAGTGGGAAAATACCTGCGATCAGGTAGATGGTCACAGGATTTTTCCGCAGGGCTGCAACCACCCTTGAAAAGACTGTGAGGGCGAGCGTTGCAATCATGTTTGCAATGACGGTTCCGGTGTCAAACTGCAGGCAGATCAGATAGACGATCCATCCGATCGCACCGGTAAGTCCGCAGAAGAGAAGTTCTGATTTTGGTGCACAAAACAGCACGGCAAAAGAAAGCGTTGCGATCATACTGACAATAAACTGAATAAACATAGTATTACAAAATACCTCCTACTATAAGATTATAGATCGTCATGACGGTTCCGACACCTGCCGCAATACAAAAAGCGGTGAGAACCGCATCGATCATGTGGATCGCGCCGGAGAGATAATCGCCGTTAAAGAAATCGCGGATTGAAGTCGTTAATGCGATCCCCGGCACTAACGGCATGATTGCACCGATGATGATCTTGTCATACAAAACCGGCAGTCCAATGGAAAAAGTGATCAGACTGACGAGTGTCACAAGTGCGCTGCCGAAAATGTTGGTGATAAATTTTGAAGTTTTCCGCTGTGAAAACTTTTTTAACATCATATTTAAAATTGCGCCGGCGATAAATGCAATCACGCCGTCTAACGGAGTTCCGCCAAACAGAAATGAAAAACTGCCGCTTCCAAGACCGCAGAAAAAGACTTCTGTCCATTTGCTGCAGGTGGGGATTGCTTTGCATTCATCCAGACGTGTCCACGCATCTTTTAGGGAACATTCGTGGGAACAGATTTCCCTCGAAAGCTGGTTTAAGGCTGCGATACGCCCAAGATGTGTCTGACCGAGCGGGACATGACGGATCATGCTGCACGCGTCATCTTTATTTTCATTTGCACTCGCAAAAATTCCATTTGAGAGTACATAAACATCATATTCTTCAATTTCATATGCCTTTAAGATATGCATTACGGTATCTTCTACACGGTACACCTCCGCGCCATTTCGAAGAAGTGCATCTCCGGTCTCTACCGCTAAAGATAAAATTTCTTTTGTGACTGCCATATTGCAGTTCCTTTCTATCTGTGAAATCGATCATTATAGTTGTTCAACTGTTATATTAAAATCCAATTCCTGTCAGGCAGGAGTTTTTCTTAAGAACACTCATGAAAAAATAACATGTTTTTTGCTAAAAAGCAATCTGTCGTGTGTAAAAAATTATATACTTTCCAATAAAAAGTAAGGTGTCGTATGCAATGTTTTCCTGTAAAAGTAATTTTCCATATTCCAATGATTCTGTTTTGCTTATACATAATATCCCAAAAAAAAGAAATAATAATTCGCATAATAAGACAAAAGTTAATGGAGGTTCACTATGAATTGCAGAAAATACAGAGCAGTTTTACTTGGAGTGATAGTTATGGCACTGGTGGTCGGGGTTTGTTTCTACACAAAATACCGGAAAGAAAATGAGATACCTACAGATGGCATGTTAGTATATGACAATTCGGAGGATGAGGATGTGGATAAGATATGGGCGTAAACAGCGAGATACTTTATTTAAAAATTGAGCAGAACACGATCGTTTATGACCGGCATGTCGTGCTGAACGATATTGCAAAGATGGAGTGCACGAACGAAGCGGTTCTGCGTCAGTTAAAACAGAAAAAGATATACAGTTTTACGAATCAGAAAGATGAGAAAAAAGAGAAAAACCAGATGCAGGTTTTTTCTGTGTTAAAGATCATTGAGCAGATTCATGAAGATTATCCGTCGCTGACGATTTCCAATGAAGGCGAGAGTGATTTTATCATAGAATATATTCCGAACCCGGAAAAGCCAAAGGTAATGAATACAATCAAAACTGTGCTGCTATGCATTATCATTTTTTTTGGCTCCGCATTTACGATCATGGCATTTAACAATGATATTTCCGTGACGGATGTGTTTGACAAATTATACGGACAGGTGACGGGGACAAAGGCGGACGGTGTGAATGAGCTTGAAGTGTGCTACTGCATCGGACTTGGACTTGGCATCATTTTATTTTTCAATCATGTCGGAAGAAAGAAGATCACGCCCGATCCAACGCCGATCCAGATCGAGATGCGGAAATACGAAAAAGATGTGGATACCACATTTATTGAAAATGCAGGCAGAGGAGGTCACAGCATAGATGTTTCTTAATCATATTCTGCTCGGATTTTTGGGAATTGCGTTTGGCGGCGCGGTCGCTGCGGGAACGTTTGCTTTTGTGATCGTCATCGGTGTTGTTCCCCGTATGATCGGAAAATGTAACCGTGCGGCGGGTACGCTCTGCTTTGAGCAGGCAATCATCCTTGGCGGAATCCTTGGAAATATCGTCTCCGTATTTTTGCAGATGCATATTCCGCTTGGACAGGTATCAGGACATATCTTTCTCGGATTGTACGGACTCTCGGCGGGAATGTTTGTCGGCTGCATCGCGGTGGCTCTCGCAGAGATATTAAACACATTCCCAATCCTGTTTCGCAGGGCAAAACTGAAAGTTGGTCTCCAGTGGGTCATGTGGACGATGGCGGTCGGCAAGACGTGCGGGGCGCTTTATTATTTTGTGAAAAAAATCGGGGAAGGGTTGTCGTAGGAGAGGTTTGACGTGTGAAAAATTTCAGATTAAAATGATAGAGGTTTGGAACAATTTTTTGTTCCGGATTTTTCATAATGAATACAAACAGGGGGAATGAGAAATGGTCACATCCATCGCACGTCAGAGTGTTATCATAAAATGCAACATGCAGAAATCTGTCCTGACCGGCAACTACGAATTTTATTATGCGGCAGGGCTTATTGCAAAATTATCCGGGGTTGAGATTTCAGATGACATCAAACCGATCGAACTGGGGGTACTTTTACATCAGGAAATCGAAAAGACAGAGCCGAAGGATGAACAGGAAAAGTACCTGTTTTCGATGCTAAAGGACTATAAGCCGACCGATGAGTATGATGAACAGATGAAGGAGCTGCTCCTGTGGGGAAAAGGCGAGCAGTATCTGTGGACGGTGACGATTTTGTGAATCAACTGTTCAGGGTAATTTGGATTGGAGTCATAGGGAGCATCTGCCCATTCTAAGAGTTCTTTTGAAAAGCTGCGAATAAATATAGAAAAGATCTGACATACTATTCCAATAAGAGGAAAATATACGGGAGGAAAAACCATGGCACAACCAACCACCAAACAAAGCAGTTCAGCCAAAACATCAGATGAGCAAAAGCAGAAAAATTTATCCAAAGTGTCATACGGCGCAGACAAAAAAGTACGAGACCAGGCATACAATGAATATGTGGAGTCCATCACCCCAAAACACAACCTTGCAGCAAATATGGCAAAGGCATTTGTGATGGGAGGGATTATCTGCTGCATCGGGCAGTTCATTTTAAATATCTGTAAAAGCCTTGGACTTGATAAAGAGATGTCGGGTAGCTGGTGCAGTATCCTGTTGATCTTATTATCTGTGATCTTAACAGGGCTTAATCTGTATCCGTCACTTGCAAACTGGGGAGGTGCCGGTGCGCTCGTGCCGATCACCGGATTTGCCAACGGTGTTGCGGCACCGGCGATCGAGTTTCAGAAAGAGGGACAGGTCTTTGGAATCGGTTGTAAAATATTTACGATCGCGGGACCGGTCATTTTGTATGGTATTGTTTCGAGCTGGGTATTGGGACTGATCTACTGGGCGGCAAAAATGTTTGGATTTTGTTGACAATAAGCTGATTGCTATGCTTTACTAAAAGAGTAAGGTTTCTTTTCGATATATTAGAAGTCAGTGAAACCACAGAAATAGTCTCGCAGAGTGAAGACACTGTGACAGAGCAAGCGGTGACAGAAGAAACCGCAGACAGAACAGAAAGTACAGAAAGCACAGATGCGACAGAGCTAGACGAAACAACGGAAATATCAGATACAGCAGAAACTGAAATATCGGAAGAAACAGAAACTGAAAAAGAGTCTGGCACGACACAGATCTTAGCAGGAACATACGATGCTGTTATCGGCGGAACATATTCAGGTGTGTGTGAAAATCAGGGGGATTATTACCTGTACTATGTTACACTGCCGGAAGCAGGAAAACTAACGATTGCGATGACGGCACAGATGGAGAAGTGTGAGGTATCCGTATATTCTACGGATGAGGAAGAACTTTATTCACATACGGAAGATTGTAATGAAAATACGAAAAGAGTTGTGGCATCCTATGAAGTGTATCTGACTGCCGGTACATACTATATCAAGGTAATGGAAGCTACAGCGGTGTTAAATCTGTAACAATAAAAAAATAAGCATGTAATAACGCAGCGATAAGGAGACGTGGATATAAAATCTGCGTCTCTTTTCTGCATAAACTATGGCTGCTTAAAACGTGATATTTCTGAGACTGAAACACCGGTGAACTTTGAGGTGAATTATTTTTTCACCGGTTTTGTAATCTTTAGCCCAAAATGCTGGATAACGAGGAAAATCGAAAAGATTTGGATGAGATAGGATCTATCATCACAAATAAGATCAATCAGCCGCCGTCTTGTTCACAAGATGGATTCCCAGATACAGTTAAAAGGTACACTGGGAAGGGAAGCAGATTTTATTTTACATTGCAGTTAAAATCGGTGGAAAGTGATCTGCTGCATGAGATGACACCGGATCTGTCCATGGATTTTACCGGAAAAGGAGTCTTTGTGGTGGAGGATAATGCATTGAATATGGAAATTGCATGTATGCTTTTAGATACATTTGGCATTGAAGTTAAGGAGGTGTATAATGGAAAAGAAGCAGTGGAAGATGTGCGTACTACACTGCCAGGATATTATGATGCAGAAAATGGATGGACTGGAGGTAACGCGAATGATCAGACAGCCTGACAGGGAGGACTGCAAAACACTTCCGGTCAATGTCAGTCTGTTAAAGGAGACACTTGCGTCAATATTGGGTTGATATTTCAGAGTATTGGTTAAAATAATTTAGAGAAACAGGGTAGTGAAAAGGAGAAACAGAATGCAGACAGGAAAAGGTATTTCAATACCATCCATCTTAAAAGTTGGAAAAGGTGCTTTAACTAAAATAGGCAGTTATTTAAAGAATGAAGGAATCGAACAGGCCGTTATCTTTTTTGGAAATGGTCTGATCGATATGTTTGGAACGGATGTGATGAATTCATTAAAGCAGGAGGATATCAAAGTCTTAGAATACAGTGAATTGGATACCGTGGATATCGACGAAATCATTACACTGGCGTTTGCAATGCCAAATAAGACACAGGCGGTCATTTCCATCGGTGGTGGAAAGGTCATTGATGCGGGAAAATATGCGGCATTTTTACGCAATCTTCCATTTATCAGTGTGCCGACTTCCAGTTCGAGTGATGGATTTTCCAGTGCGAGTGCATCCCTTCTTGTCCACGGAAAGCGCACTTCGGTTCCGGCACGGCTTGCTTACGGCATTATTGTGGACACACAGGTCATAAGAACTGCACCGGAGAAGTTTATCTATTCCGGGATCGGCGATATGATCTCAAAGATCACAGCACTTTATGACTGGATCTATGAGGAAAAATGTGGTTATAGTGAAGTGAATGACTTTGCTGTCATGATCGCGAAAAAGGCGGTCAACAGTTTTGTGCGGACACCGTATGAGAGCATCAAAGATGAACTTTTTTTAAAGGAGCTGGTGGATTCCCTTGCCATGAGCGGGATCGCCAATGAGATCGCAGGAAGCAGTGCACCGACAAGCGGAAGTGAGCATCTGATCTCACACGCATTGGATAAAATATTAGAAATTCCGCAGTTACATGGGATTCAGGTCGGAATCGCAACTTATATCATGAGTAAAGTGCAGGATCACCGTTATGTGCGTGTGGAGACGGTTCTGCGGGAAACAGGATTTTTTGATTATGCCGCGACGTTAAAGATGAAGCGTGATGATTTTATCAAGGCAATCGATATGGCACCATCCATCAAGCCGTTCCGCCACACTTATCTGCATGAGGAAAACTACCGTGAAGCGGCAAAAAAACTGGTACTTGAAGATGAAATTTTAAGTAAGATTCTCGTATAAAAACAGAAATACCGGAGAAAACTAAATAAAAATACAAATGAGAAAAGTAAATGTTCCTGTGATGGGGCATTTACTTTTTTTATTTATGACAATAGAATGTTCGCGGAGCGTGCATTCTATTGTTGGAAACAAGGTGAAAAACAGGGAGGAAAATCCTCTGCTCGCTAATGAGTTCGCATTTTCCTCCGGAAAACAGGGAGGAAAATCCTCTGCTCGCTAATGAGCTCGCATTTTCCTCCGGAAAACAGGGAGGATTGTATGATTAAAGAAGATGGATTACCGGTAGGACTTGGGTTTGGATTAGCGATGAATGAGAAAGCGTTAGGACAGTTTTCCATGATGACGGAAGACGAAAAGAGGCAGGTCATTGATGCGGCGAGAGGTGCACAGACAAAGGAGCAGATGGCGCAGATCGTAAAAGACATTGCGGATATGGAATTTTTTTAGAATTGGAGATTATGATGGGAAATAACATGGATTTAAACTATGAGATGTTCTGCTACCAGTGTGAGCAGACGGCAAACGGAAAGGGATGCACCAAACTCGGTGTCTGCGGAAAGACGCCGGAGATCGCTAATCTGCAGGATCTTTTGATCTTTCAGGTAAAGGGGATCAGCTGCTACGGGAAAGTGCTGATGGAAAACGGTGCACATATGGATAAGACAGTGGTCAGTTTTATTGAAAACGTGCTGTTTACAACATTAACGAACGTGAATTTTGATGTGGATGCACATTTAGAACTGCTACGGGAATCACAGCGGATCAAAGAGCAGGTCAGGGAGATGGCGGGAAGGAGCAGCAATCCGACGGCACATGCTGCCTACGATCTGCCTGAGAGCAAGAGCGATATGCTGCGCGATGCACCGCTTGCGGGAATCATGTACGACAATACATTAGATCCGGATATCCGTTCCCTGCGCCAGACAATCATTTATGGATTAAAAGGCATCAGCGCGTACGGACATCAGGCAAGAGAACTTGGTTATTACAGTGACGAAGTGGATGATTTTTATCTTTTGGGGCTTGAGGCGACAACAGATGACAGTCTGACGGTGGAGGAGCTGATCCGCATGACGATGCGCACCGGTGAGATGGCGCTTGCGGTTATGAAAAAACTTGATGAGGCAAATACGACGATCTATGGAAATCCATATCCGCACAAGGTGGATGTGACAATCAAAAAAGGGCCGTTTATCATCGTTTCCGGGCACGACTTAAAAGACCTTGAGATGCTGCTGGAGCAGACAAAGGATATGGGCATCAATATTTACACCCACGGTGAGATGTTGCCGTGCCACGGTTATGAGGGTTTAAAAAAATATCCGCATCTGATCGGAAATTTTGGCGGTGCATGGCAGGAGCAGCAGAAGCAGTTTGACAACCTTCCGGGCTGTATCCTGATGACGACAAACTGTCTGATGCGCCCGCGGGAAAGTTACAAAGACCGTATTTACAGCACGAACGTGGTCGGCTGGGAAGGTGTGAAGCATATCGGAAAAAATGAAAAAGGGGAAAAAGATTTCAGTGAGATTATAAAGCAGGCATTGGAGCTTGGCGGATTTAGGGAAGATCAGGAGAAGAAAGAGATTTTAGTCGGCTTTGGGCATGCCGCAGCTTTAAGTCAGGCAGATAAGATCGTGGAGGCGGTAAAAGGCGGACAGATCCGGCACTTTTTCCTGATCGGCGGCTGTGACGGAGCCAGACCGGGAAGAAATTATTACACGGAATTTGCTCAGATGGTGCCGAAAGACTGTGTGATCTTAACACTCGCCTGTGGAAAATACCGGTTTAATAAGTTAGACTTTGGGGAGGTGGCAGGACTGCCAAGACTTTTAGATGTCGGACAGTGCAATGATGTATATTCGGCGGTCAGGATCGCCACAGCGCTTGCGGATGCGTTTGAAACTGATGTCAACGGACTTCCGCTTTCCATGATCGTTTCGTGGTATGAACAGAAAGCGGTGGCAGATCTCTTGGCACTTTTAAGTCTCGGTGTCCACAATATCTATCTTGGACCGACACTGCCTGCATTTTTAAGTCCGAATGTATTACAGTATCTGACCGATACGTTTCATTTGAGACAGATCAGTAATGCTGAGGATGATATTAAGACCTGTCTCAAACAAGATATTGCGTAAAATAAAAGATGATCTGCATGATGAATGAATAGAATGTCCGCGGAAATTTTGGTGTCTGTGTAAAGAAATCACGACTCGAAAAATCCAAGCTGCTCTAACGCATAAGCGATACCATCCTCGCTTGCGCGTTTTGTTACAAAAGATACCTGATCAAACAGGGAAGCCGGGGAAGCATTTCCCATGGCGACGCTGTTTGGTACATAAGAGAGCATCGGAAGATCGTTGTTGCTGTCGCCGATCGCATAGGCGGCGTCAAGATCCAGATGATAATAGTCAAGCACATACTGGATGCCGGTCGCTTTGCTGTAACCGATTGGAACAAATTCGCGGAAGGTACCGCCGCGGTCGATGCAGGTAAAATAAGGATCGCTGACTTTCCGGAATTCTTCTAACTGGTCAGGAGTATGATACCAGACCACAAATTTATCGCAGAAAAAATTCGGATTTTCCAAATTCTCCGGCATATCATAGCCGCGGTTTAAAAATGCTTTATACTGGTGTATGGCATCCGGGTGTGTGAGGGATTTGCTTTTATCAAAGGCAACTTCTTTTCTGGATTCGAAAAGAATATCCACATTGGTTTTGCGTGCCGCCTCTAACAGCTGCATGGTAATGCTGTGTGTCTGTGCAACGTGCAGTGCCTCTGTGCCGGAACAGAAAATATTTGTGCCGCATCCGCAGACATATCCGTCAAAACCGATCCGTCTGAAACGTGGTTCCACGTTCTGAAAGCAGCGGCCGGTATTAATAAACATCAGATGACCAAAGGTGCGCGCATGTCTAATGGCATTTATGGCACTCTTCGGCAGGGAACCGTCGATCTCCGAGGTTAAGGTTCCGTCAATATCAAAAAAAGCAATTTTTTTCATAGGCTGATCTCCGTAAAATAATGATGATAAATATTTTTAACCGAAAGAATTGTACGGTATTTTTTTCGAATTGTCAAAATGAAATGGGAAATGGTATAATGACCAGGAAAATACTGTGAAAACAGCGTGGGAATGGAGGATTACCATGAAATATCATACAATAAATGAACTGGATCACTTTTGTTTTAAGGAGGCATATATCGCACAGATCTGTGCGGTGAGCGGGATGTTTGAGATCGTATTTGATAATGTGACGATTCTGCCGGAGAATTCCTGCAACCGCGATATCCGGGAGATGCGTGCAAATGAACTGGTTTTAAAGATCAGTGAACCGAAAATTGAAGCACTGGTGGAGGAAGGCTATAAAGTCTATGATGCGAACGGCAATTTAAAACAGAAAAATGAGGATATTACGATCGCGCCGGAAGCGTATGCAGACAAATTCAAGGAATTAGAGGGCTGTGAAGTGTATTCCATTGAGCAGGAAAACGGAAATTATGTTATTTCCATCGATACGGAGGATCATACCTTTTTGCTTCGCGTCAGCGGTTCCGGGGATACACAAGAGTGGGATCGTTTCCTGAACAAATAACCGGAGATAAAAGGAGCATACGAATGAAAATATTAGTGACAGGCTTTGAACCGTTTGGCGGAGCAGTGATCAATCCTGCCTACGAGGCAGTCAAACTTCTCCCTGATGTGATAGCGGGGGCAGAAGTGATCAAAATTGAAATCCCGACCGTGTTTGGAAGGGATGAGGAAGTGGTCAGGGCTGCGGTGGAGAAACATCATCCGGATGCAGTTTTATGTGTCGGACAGGCTGGTGGAAGATCCGGGATCACAGTGGAAAAAGTCGCAATCAATCTGATGGAAGCGCGTATCCCGGACAATGAGGGAAAGCAGCCGCTCGATACACCAATCCGGGAAGACGGCGAGAATGCATATTTTGCGTCGCTTCCAGTCAAGAGCATGGTACAGTATATGAAAGAGGCAAAGATCCCGGCGCGCGTTTCCTATACAGCCGGAACTTTTGTCTGCAACGATATCATGTACCGTGTCCTCTACATGATCGATAAGGAATATCCACATATGAGGGGTGGATTTGTCCATGTCCCATACTTACCTGAGCAGACGCTTGATCTGCCGGAGGGAACACCGAGCATGCCGGCGGAGATGATCGCAAAGGCATTAGCGTGCGGCATCCGGGCGATCGTTGAGAACGAGGCAGATGTGAAGACGATCAGTGGGGAGACGCACTGACCTGGTGCACATGACAACGTGAGTGTGTGACAACCGGCAATCATAAAAAAGAATATCACGAAAAACGAAAAATGCCGGAGTGGTGCAAAAAGATGTGTGCCACTCCGGCATTTTTATATGACACACTTATTTAACGCTTTCTTCACATAACCATCACATTGCAATCAGCTGTTCTTTAGGTTGCAATGTTATTTTTGTATTGTCAAAACGGAGCGCATGAGTATGGAAAGTGAGGAAGGCAATGAGAAAACCAGGAAAAAGAATGGCAAGTGTGATCGTCAGCATCGCAGCAGTCTGTGTGATGACCGGCGGAATCGGATATCAGGCTGCAGTATCCGGAGCACAGACGGACAGTACGGAAAATAGTGTAAAAGCTCAGAATACAGACCAGCAGGAGAGTACAGACGGCTCTTTTTCGGAAGAAGGTACCACGCAGATCGGCACGGTCAGCCAGATGCCGGAATTTACGGTAAATGCAGTCACAATGACCGTGGAAGAAGTCTATGCTTCATCCGGGGATACCGTGAGCAAAGGGGATGCCCTGTTTAAACTGACGGATGAGAGCATGGAAGCGGCAAAATCATATTACGAAGATGCCATCAGTGATGCCGAGAATACATTAAAAACAGCCGAGGCGAATCTTGCAAGCGGAAAACTTTCTGCGGAGAGCACAAAGCAGGACGCCGATCTGACAGCTCAGACCGCAGCGGACAGTTATCAGGCACAGGTAGATGCGCTAGATGCCGCAGTGGAAGAAAAAAAAGAAGCCTATGATGAGGCGGTAGAGCAGATTTCGGAATATCAGACGAAGATCGATAACAATGATTACTATGTGGAGTGTGCGATTGATGAAAAAAAGGCTGCAGTTGATGCAGCGACAACAGCATTAGCGCAGGCACAGGATACGCTGACACAGGCACAGCAGTCTGCAGATGCTGCACAGAGTACACTCGAACAGGCACAGAAGGAATTTGACTCCGCGGTCGAAACTTACAATAAAAATGTGGAAGAAACCAACACTAAAATTACGGAACTGACGGATAGTCTGGATGATTTAAAATCTGACTATGAACAGGCAGAGCGTGATGCGACAACGCAGAAAGCAGAACTGCAAAATGAATATGACACTGCAGTGGTGGAAGGAAAATATGCGGGAAGTACCTATGAATCGACCGTCTCGGAACTGGAGAGTGCAGTGGAGTCCGCGCAGGATACACTTGATACATTAAAAGAGGAACAGACAGCACTTCTTGCATTAGAAAATGGTGTTGTTACGGCGGATGAAGATGGAACGATCGCGGCAGTGCCTTATGAGGCAGAAGATACGCTGCAGTCAGGTACTGCGTTTGCGCTGTATTGTGATACACAGACGATCATGATTTCCGTGGAAGTGCCACAGGAGAATATCGCACAGGTTGGTGTCGGCGATGAGGTATCTGTCATGATAGCAGGAAACCGGGATGGAGCAGTGACAGGAACTGTCTCATCGATCGCATCTTCGGCAACGACCGGAGGCAGTGTTTCGAATGTTACTTATGCAGTGATCATTTCAATTGATAATTCGGATGGAAGACTTGGTTCTGGTTCTTCCGCAACCGTTACATTCCAGGGAGAGCAGGAGGAAAAAACAGAATGAAAAAGAAAAAAGTGACAGTAGTTCTTTCATTGGGCGCAGCAGCACTTCTTTTGATCGGAGGGATCAGCGTATATGCACATCAGACTTCGGACAGCGGCGAATCAGAAACGGTTTATAAAGAAACGACAGCAGAATATGGAACGCTTACCGTCGGGATTACAGAGAGTGGAAGTGTGACAATCGGAAGCATTTCACAGGATATGGATGAAGATATCAGTACGTCTTCAAATTCTGGCAGCAGCCAGACAAGTGGAACCCAGACAACAGGAACATCCACCAATAATTCATCGGTGGTACTGGAGGTAGAGGAAGTGTATGTTTCAGTCGGACAGCAGGTAAAAGCGGGCGATGCACTGTTAAAGATGACAGATGAGAGCATTGAAAAATACAGGAAAAAATTAAAGGAAGCTGTGACGGAGGCTTCGGCAGATTATAACTCTGCAGCACTCAGTTCGGCAAAAGAAAAGGTAAGTGCGAACTATTCTTATAACTTAAGTGTGGCGGAGGGAAGTGTTGCACAGGAAGAATATGAGGCAACCATCAGTGAACTGCAGGATGCGGTGGATGAGGCCCAGGAGGCAGTGGATGAGTCACAGGCACTTCTTACCTATTATCAGGAAATGATCGACAGTGGAATGGATTTAAGTGAGTCACTTGCAGATGAGCAGGAAAATTATGACAAACTGTACAATAAATTAAAAGCGGCAAAGAGTGCATACACTACAAAATCTGTGGAGGCAGAGAAAAAATACAAAGAGGCAATGTTATCCTACGAAAATGCAGACAGTCAGTATTCCGCAGATGTGGCAGGCGTGGATGTATCAGTGGATACGGCGCAGGACACGTTGACAGATGCCAAAGAGGCTTTATTTGAATTTGAAGCATTTGTCGGAGATGGCACAATCTATTCGGATTATGACGGCACGATCATGTCGGTCGGATATGAGGCAGGAGATGATCTGTCTGCAGGCACGATCATTGTGACATTTGCGGACACAGATGCAGTGACGATGACAGTATCTGTTTCCGAGGAGGATATCTCTGAGATCGCAATCGGAGACGAGGTCATGATCGAGCTCAACGCTTATGAGGACCAGACATTTTCCGGTGAAGTTGAAAGTATTGATACTTCCGTATCGAGTGGTTCTTCCACAGTCTCTTATAATGTGACGGTAAAAATAAATGGTGACGTGGACGGCATTTACACGGATATGACAGGAAATGTGACATTCATTGAAAAACAGGTGGCAGACGTTGTCTATGTTTCTAATAAAGCGATCATCAACGAGGGAACGGTTTCTTATGTGAAAGTCAAAGACAGTGATGGAACCATTGAGAAAAAAGAAGTGACTACCGGATTTTCCGATGGCGTCAATGTGGAGATCACAGAGGGACTTTCCGAGGGAGAGACGGTTCTGATAGAAAGTCAGGTGACGGGCGAATGAAACCATCGGAATTATTAAGACTTGTCTGGATCAATATTACCCAGAATAAATTTAAAACGATCATGACGTCGATCGGTATCATTGTCGGCGCGGCTACGATCGTGATGGTGATCGCCATCGGAAAAGGCGGTCAGGAGGATGTGGCAGACCAGTTTAAAAACTTAAATGCAGGTGCAATCGACATTTCCTATGACAGTGGTGATAAAAACCGTGGTGGAAATCAAAGTTCCGATGATTCCTCAGACTCAGGAATGATGATGATGCCTTCCGGCAGCGGTGCACCATCCGGCAGCAGTTCATCGGGAGGGTCAGGGGCTTCCGGTGGACCTTCGGGAGGATTTACGGGCGGTGGCGACTCTTCCGGCGGTGGACCGTCGGGTGGCCCCGGAGGTGGAAATGGTGGTGACGGAGGCGGCATGCCGGGTGACATGGGTGGCTTCTTTGGCGGCGGCAGCGATATGGAAGACCGCATAAACCAGGAAAATATCACGTTAGATGAAGATGACGTGGACGATATTGAAACTTTTGTCTCCGGGATCTCAGCGGCAACGATCTCCTATACGACAAGGTCTACCGTGGATGGCGGTGATCTCGATGAGGCACAGAACTACTCGATCGCCGGAGTCAAGGACAACTATGCAGCTATCAGTAATCTCAGTCTTGCAGTCGGAGATTTTATCACAGAATCCGATGATGAGAATAAAGAAAAAGTCTGCGTGCTAGGCGCTTCTATTGCGGAAGAGATCTTTGGAAGTGCAATCGATGCATATGGCAGTGTGATCTATATCGATGACCGATCTTATGTGGTAAACGGGGTGCTTTCTTCTATGGGTACGGTGGCTTCCGGTATCAGCCCGGATGATTCCGTTTTCATTCCGTATGCGACCGGGGTGAAATATTTAGTGGGAACGAATGTAAGTCCGACTATCACCGTGATCGCGGAGGACGTAAGCAATGTGTCCGGTGTCACGGAGGAGATCACGGAAGTGCTTGCAACTTCTTATCCGAATGCAGAATTTACCTTTGAGGATGCGGGAAGCAAGATGGAAGCCGCATCGGCGTCCAATGAGATATTGACGATGCTTCTGATCGCTATGGCAGCCATTGTATTTGTGGTCGGTGGTATCGGCATCATGAACGTATTGTTTGTATCTGTCAAAGAGCGCACCAATGAGATCGGTATTTTAAAGGCAATCGGCTGCTCCCAGAGGAATATTTTGTTTGAATTTTTAGCGGAGGCGGCTGCAATCAGTCTGATCGGCGGCGTGCTTGGCATTGTGGCAAGCCTGCTCGTCACTCCGGTGGCACAGTATCTTGGTGTGCGTGTTGAACTGACACCGGCAGCATTCCTGATTGCACTGCTGTTTGCACTCATCACGGGAACACTGTTTGGATTCTATCCGGCGTATAAGGCGTCGAAACTGGTGCCGGTGGAGGCGCTGGGGGCAGAGAAAAAGAGGGAAAGGTTTAAGGCGGTTGATGAAGAAGAAAGTAACGATTGTGGTTGTAATTGTATTAGTGATTGTACTTATTGCGGCATGTGTGATGTGGCGGATAGGTGGAGTTGAGACGGAAAGTGCGCTGGGGGATCATCAGAAGTATGTCTATGCGTATGTTTCGTCGATTGAGGGGAATGAAGTTACTTATATGGAAGTGGATGAGTCGGTGGCGAAGGCGGCGGAAGAACGGGCGAAGGAGAAGGCAAAGGCGGAAGATGGTGCCGGTTCGGACAGTACAGGTCAGGGTGATAAAAGTGATGGCGGCACAGATTCTGCAGGTCAGAGCGATAAGAATGATGGCGGCATAGATTCTGCAGGTCAAAGTGATAAGAGCGGCGGCACAGGTTCAGATGAAGATAAATCCGGTATGGGAACACCACCGGATATGGATGGATCATCCGGTGGAGATCAGACGCCTCCGGATATGGACAGCACCGAGATGCCGCAGGGCGCACCGGGCGGCATGTCCGATATGACAGGCGAGACAGTCACAACTATGATACCTGTTGGCGTAACCGTACATACAACATCAGACACTACGACCACTTTTTCACGCCTTGCCTCAGGTGATCTGCTAAAAATATTGGTAGAAACAGACAGTGACGGCAACGAAGTGATCGAAGAAATCTGGATGTTACAGTAACGTAACGGCAGCATGGCTGATTGTAAAACTCATCAAAAACTGAAAATAATTGTGAAACCAGTGCCAGTTTCACAATATCACAAAAGTAAAGCTGAGTTTTACAATCAGTCACGCGAGCCATACACACAGAAAGGAGCACACATGGACGCAGCACAAATCCTAAAACCATTTGCAAATGAACATATACCGGCAGACACAAAAAAAACTGCCACAGCAGAACACACATCCGAGATCATCACCATGCAAAATGTCAACAAATCCTACAAGATGGGATCTGGTTCCCTGCATGTATTAAAAGACATTTCCCTGACCGTCGAACAGGGAGAATACCTTGCCATCTTAGGGCCATCCGGTTCCGGCAAAAGTACCCTGATGAATATCATCGGCTGCATGGATGTCTTAGACGAGGGAACCTATAACCTTGACGGTGTGGAGATCGAAAAGGCAAAGGAAAAAGAACTGACTAATATCCGCAACCAGAAGATCGGATTCATTTTCCAGAAATATCATCTGATTCCGACCTACAATGTACTTCAGAATATTGTCATGCCGCTTTTGATGCGTGGAATGACCTTGAAGGATGCAAGAGATGCCAGCATGGATACCATTGCAATGTTAGGGCTTGCAGAGCGTATCGATCACAAACCGAATGAGCTTTCCGGCGGTCAGCAGCAGCGAGTTGCAATCGCGCGTGCCTTGGTCGGACAGCCGGCGATCCTCTTAGCAGATGAGCCGACCGGAGCCTTAGACCGCAACAGTGGAAAAGAAGTACTGAAACTATTTCAGTGTCTGAGTGATATGGGAAATACGATCGTCATGATCACGCATGATTTAAGCGTTGCCGAACATGCGAAGAGAGTGGTTCGTATCGTGGATGGGGAACTCTGTGAAAATTAGAGGTGGTTTTCATCTGTCCTGTGTGGTATGTTAATATAAAAGGCATTTGGTTTACAATAAAAACAAGGAGAGCCGCACATGACAAACGAAGAGATCTGCGCATGGCTAAAGGCAGAAGCAGAACCAAAATTTCAGAAGTTTACATCCGGTCTGATCCCCGGAACAGATCCGATCATAGGTGTGCGTATCCCAAAGCTGCGCACTCTTGCAAAAAAGATTGCAAAAGAGGACTGGCGCGGGTATTTAGAACACGCTGCCTGCGATACTTATGAGGAGATCATGCTGCAGGGACTCGTACTCGGATATGCAAAAGGAGAGATCGATGAGCTTTTGGAATATGTGCGGGCATTTATCCCGAAGATCCATGACTGGTCGGTCAATGACTGCTTTTGTGCAACTTTTAAAATTGCGCAGAAACACCGCGAAAAAGTCTGGAATTTTCTGATGCCGTATGCGAAATCGGATCAGGAATTTGAGCAGCGCGTCGTTTCAGTCATGCTGATGGATCATTTTCTGACAGAAGAATATATTGCGCGCGTGCTGTCTGTGTGGGACAGGCTCGACCATCCGGGATATTACAGGAAAATGGGAGTTGCGTGGGGCGTTGCAACTGCATATGCAAAGTACCCAAAGGAAACACATGCATTTTTACTGGAGAATCATTTGGATGACGAAACATACAATAAGGCGATCCAGAAAATGATCGAATCTTACCGGATATCGGCGGAGGATAAAGAGATATTGCGCGGAATGAAAAGGAAACTGCAAAAATAAGTGATATTGTGCGAAATGAAAAGGAAATTGTAAAAATAAAAGGGGAGCAGTAGCATGAGTGTTGATACACAAAAAATCATAGAGATCGTAAAACAGGTCAAACCGTTATTTTTAGACCGTGAGGGATCATCAAAGATCAAGGTAAAGGGTGTTGCGGATTTTGTGACGCAGATCGACTTTAAAGTGCAGGAGCAGGTAAAAACCGCACTCTATGAACTGTACCCGGAAATTCAGTTTATGGGGGAGGAAAAGGACAACAGCGATATTGACTTTGACGGTGATGTCTGGATCTTAGATCCGGTGGATGGGACGACCAACCTGATCCATGATTTCCGAAACAGTACACTTTCACTGGCACTTGCAGGAAAGGGTGTACTAACGCTTGGAATCATATATCATCCGTATTCTGATGAAATATTTGTGGCAGAACGGGGAAAGGGAGCATTGTTAAATGGCAGCCCAATCTCCGTCAGCAAAAGGCAGAATTTTTCCGAGTGTCTGATCTCCATAGGAACAAGTCCATATTACCGCGAACTTGCAAAAGAAAATTTCAGAATTTTTGAAAAGGTATTTACGGATTGTGCGGATATCCGAAGACTTGGTTCCGCGGCATTAGAACTTGCCTATGTGGCGGCAGGAAGAATCGATGCATACTTCGAACGCAGTTTAAAACCCTGGGATTATGCAGCCGGAATGCTCCTTGTGGAAGAAGCGGGTGGAAAAGTCACGGATTATAAAGGAAAACCGGTGGATATCACCGGAAATTCCGATATTGTGGCGGGAAGCCAGACGATCGGGGAGATCCTGGTAGAAAAATATTTATAAAATGAATCAGACAGTAAAAAGCTCCTGTGCTTGTGATGCGCAGGAGTTTTTTCTATATAAAATATAGTTTCCAAATCTGAAAATTATTTTTTCCCGGAACGACGGTCAATGACGAAAACAAGATCATAAATGATATTTCGCTGTTCCGGAGTCATCTGGCGAAGCTTTTCTATTAACATAAATTCTTTGGAGGTAGGAGCATCTGGCGAAGAGTAGCCTAAAAGACAGTCTGTGGATACATGCAGGGCACCGGCCATGGCTTTTACAGTTTCAAAATCCGGTTCATGATTACTTTTGATATAGCCATTTAATGTTGTCTTTGCGATGTTTAGCATAGAAGCAAAATCTTTTTGAGTAATGTCGCGTTCTTCAAGTAAAAATTGTAGATTTTCTCCAAATGTCATTCTGATAAATCCCCTTATTTTATGAAATATTTAATAAAGTTATTATATAGACTGATAGTTTTGATTAATTGATTGATACTAGATACTGGTATTTAAAGTATTTACAATACTAGAAAATAGTATTATAATTCATATAGTACAAACGTCACGAAACAAAGGAGGAAAATCCTATGCTCCTGCAAAGGTAGTCGCATTTTCCTTCGGAAAACAGAGGAGGATTTGGTTATGAGACAGATTTTTAAGAGATTTGGCGCAGGAATGCTGGCAGTCATACTGCTGTTTGGTGTTGTTTTCGGACCTGGAAGTTCCACAACAGTGGAAGCGGCAAAAAAGGATAAGACAAAACCGAATGTTGTTTTATATCTGAATAAGACAGGCTATACAAGAGGAAATGTATACATTCAGGTACAGGCAAAAGACAAGTCCGGAATTAAAAGCATTTTGATCAAAAAAGGTAAGATTACAAAGAGCGCAGCGCGCTATTGGAAAAAGGCGGACAATATAACGAGATCAAAAAAGAAAAAAGTGACTTCAAATGCTGCCTATTCTGTAAAAGTTACTGACAAAGCGGGAAATGTAACGATCAAAAGAATTTCGGTCACGAATATTGATAAGAAAAAACCGACTGTAAAACTGAGTCAGTCAGTCGTCAGTGGCGGAGTGCAGATATCCGTGTCTGCTTCCGATGCCAGTGGAATCAAGAGTGTGAAATGGATCAAAGGTGCAATCAGTGATGCATCCAGTGCAAAGTTTAATCAGGCATCTAATATTACAAAAACCCGGAAATTTATAGTGACACAGAATGGCTACTATACGGTACAGGCGGTAGACCGTGTGGGAAATAAATCGGTGGCACAGATTTATGTGGTGGCGAAGCAGGCGTTGTATGATTTGGAGGAGTATCATGGATATAAATTGGATCGAAGAACAACCGTAAAAGACAGTTTGGGAAGAAGTTATACAAATGCTTTAGTTTTAGAAACTTCTTGGGGAGAGCATGAATCAACATATTTTCTGGATGGAAAGTATCAGTATATAGAGGGAGATATTGCCTGCTGCCATGGGTCAGATCCAACAGATGCTTTGTTGCAGATTTATGCAGATGATATATTGCTTTACACATCGGAAACAATTATAGCAACACAGGAACATAAGCACTTTAAAGTAGATATTGGAAATGCCAGATTTATTAAAATTAAAATAACGGATGCGGGTGAAGATCTTTGGGATAGCAGTGAATATATCCTCGCTAATTGTTACCTGTACAATTAAGAAAACCATTCATACATACAGTGTGAAGGGAAGCAAATATCAAAAATAAAAACAAGGGGGAAAACAGCTATGAAAAAAGCAAAACGGATCTTTACAATTTTAATGGCACTGATCGTATTCATCAGCAGTATGGCAGCTTCTGATATTACGGTCAAAGCGGCAGAAGAAACACAGGAAACGGATTATAAAAGTATTTCGGAGCCAAATTGGTATGGAGGAGCATATAGTACCAATAACCCGTTTGCGTGGAGTAATCAGTATTATGGTCAGTGTACGTGGTATGCGTGGGGAAGAGCATATGAACTGACAGGCGTGGCATTAAATGAATGTACGGGAAACGCTGCAAAATGGTATAATGCCGCAAAAAATGCAGGACGTTCCGTCGGCAGTACTCCAAAGGCAAATTCAATCGCAGTATTTGGAACAAGTGCAGGATATGGACATGTTGGATATGTGGAAGCGGTAAATGGTGATACAGTGACATTGTCAGAATCTAATAATAGTGCATATGGAAAAGTGACTACAGGTTATGTAAATTCACTTGCAGAAGGAATCACATATTATTGTGGTGCACATAATTTCTCATCGAGCAAGTTGAAGAACAGGTATAGCGGAGAATGGCTGATCGGATATATTTATCTTGTAAATGATCCTGATCCGGGCAGTCTGTCAATTTATGCTAAAACAACTTATTATACGGATGAGGATGTAACTGTTTCATGGAATACACCGGCAAACACTGCCTCGTATGGTTTTACACTGCGCTACAATCCAAAGAGCGGGGATGATCTGATTGACCACTATGTAACGGGAAACAGCTACAATATAGGAAAACTCGGTACAGGAAACTATCGTCTATGGATGAAACCGTACAGTGCCAATGGAACAGGTGGAAAGGCAGTTTATGTTGATTTTAGTGTGACGAACCGCCCTGTCACCTATGTGACGGGAATTACATTAAATCAAAGTTCACTCTCATTAAAAGTTGGTCAGACAGCGACACTCACGGCATCTGTGCAGCCGGGGAATGCCACGAATAAAAATGTGACATGGACATCTTCTAATTCGGGAGTCGTGTCAGTATCTAATGGGACGGTAAAAGCTGTTTCTGTGGGAAGTGCAACCGTAACGGCAAAAGCTGCGGATGGAAGTGGAAAGACTGCTTCCTGTAAAGTCACTGTCACAAAAACGCATACGCATCAGTATACTGCAAAAGTGACAAAAGCTGCTACCTGTAAGGAAGAAGGCATAAAAACTTATACCTGTTCCTGTGGCAGTAAATATACAGAAAAAATTGCTAAGACTGCACATAAGGCGGTGAAAGACGTAGCAATCGCACCGACATGTACAAGTGCGGGCAGAACAGAAGGAAGTCATTGCTTGGTATGTGGAACTGTGATCACTGCGACGAAAACAATCCCTGCAAAAGGACATACGTTTACTTTAACAGTGACAGTGAAAGCTACCACAAAGAAAGATGGAAGCATTAAAAGAACCTGTGGTGTCTGTGGTACAACGGAAAAAACGACGATTTACCGTCCATCACAGATTTCGCTGGCTAAGAAGTCATTTACATATAATGGTAAAGAGCAGAAGCCGTCGGTCGTATTGTGGGATCGTAATGGAAATCAGATTGGAATGGCAAATTATACAGTGGCTTACGGCAATAACAGAAATGTTGGAAAGGCCAAAATTACTGTCACATTGTCTGGAAATTATGCTGGTACATTGACAAAAACATTTAATATCTGTCCTGACAAGACACAGATAACCAGACTTACGCGAAAATCAAAGGGATTTCAGGTAAAATGGAAAAAACAGACCAACCAGACCAGTGGATATGAAATCCAGTATTCAGATAACAGTAAGTTTTCGAAGAATAGAACAAAGACGGTAGGTATTTCTAAGAGATCAGCGAATTCAAAAGATGTGAAACAACTGAAGGCAAAGAAAAAATATTATGTACGTGTCCGTACGTATAAAAAAGTAAAAATCAATGGCAAGTCCACGAAGATCTATTCTGGCTGGTCGAAGGTGAAAACGGTTGTGACAAAGTAAAAACAGAGTAACTGTAATAACAGAGATTATAAAAATGCTCCGCGCAAAGACGAGGAGCATTTTTGTATATATGTTGGTGAGGAGGAGCTAAATTGAAGTGTCCTAAATGTAAGAAAGAAATAAATGGTAAGGCTGTTTTTTGTGGATATTGCGGAACAATGGTAAGAGAGAGCACAGAACAGAGAGAAGAAAAAAGACAGAGTGATCACAGCAAAAGTAATTTTCTGAAAATTTTTGCCTGTGTATTTATAATAATTTTACTTGTTGGATGTATCGGCAAATTTTTATATGTCAAAGGAATTATTAAAAGCAGAGTTAATCTGCCTTTTTTGGAAAAACAGCAGGAGAACATGGTTGCACAGAATGTGGAAACAAATGAATATTTATCAAATGATTTAATAACAGATACGGAAATAGAGGAAAGTGAAACAGAAGATGAGCAAATAGATACAGAAATAAATACGACTGAAGAATTGCAAACAGATAGTATTAATTCTGGAACAGAAGATACAGATTTGACAGAAAAAAAACATTATGCGTGGCGTGCGTCCAATGTTCTTGTAGTGATAGATGATAAAGCAAAAGTACTGAATGAGGAAGCAATCGATCATATTCTAAATATAACATTTTCGGTTGCAGAAAAAACAAATGAATCCATTATGGTAGTTACTACAAATGATACGTTTGGTAAAAGCAGCCAGGAATTTGCGGATGAGTATTTTGATAATGTACTGCATACGCATACTTCAGATGAAGGACTTGGTGAAGATGGATATTTATTTTTGATCAATCTTCAGGATAGAGAGTATTATATATCGACTGCAGGGAGACTTGTATGGGATTATTCAGATGAGATATTAAATGAAAATTTAGATATAGCTTATCCTTATATGGCAGCAGGGAATTATGAAACGGCGATTATTAAATTAGTTGAGAGTACACCACATGAAGAATATTAGGAGGAACTTATGAGAAAATGTCCAAATTGTAAGAATAAAGTAAGTAAAGGAATGAATTTTTGTGATCAGTGTGGAACTGTGCTGCAAAAAAATAAAAGAATTTTCACAGGAAAATTGTGTGCATTCGTAGTATGTATAGCGGTTATTGCAGTAAGTATGACAGCATTGATATATTTTAACATGGAAATATCTGAATCGCCGGAAGGGGTGATGTATGTTAAGGATAATGAAATTTTTTATAATAATTTAAAAAAGAATCATTCGGTGCAGCTTACGTCAAAATTTGTTTATGATATGGATGTGTCGGATACGGAAGATATGACAGAAAGAGAATATTCGGATGAATTGACGGATGCGATAGAATATGGGAGTTTGTTGAGTCAGGATGGCAAAATTGTATTTTATCCAGGTAAAGTAGATGAAGAATCAGATGTAATGTCGTTGTATTGTAGAAAAGTTGATACATCTGACGAGAAAACCGTTAAAATTGGATCGGATATTTTGGGATATCAGATTAATCAGGATGCAACGGTTGTTGTATTTGTAAAGGAAAATGAACAGCTTTATCGATATGATGTAAATAGTGATAAAACAGAGAAAATTGGAGACGATATTCGGTTTTATCAAATGTCAGACGATGGACAAAAATTGCTGTATGTTAATAAAAAAGGTATGTATCAAAAAAAGACCGATGGTGAAATAGAAAAACTTGATGGAGATATAAATCAAATTTGTTATGTGAATGGTGATTTGTCAAAATTGGTATATATGAAAGATGATGATGTATATCAAAAGACAGATGGGATGGATAAGGTTAAAATTGCATCAGATGTAGAACGTGTTTTAAAAGTATATGATACGGGAGAAATGTATTATTTTAAATCAGATCCTGTTTCTTTCAAACTTACAGATTTTATATGGGATGATATGGAGGAAGAAGATAAAAATGCAGAATGGCCGGCAACAGTAGAACCTCCTGTCTGGTGGGATTATGATACGGAAGAGGAATATGATCAGGCATATGCATTATATGAAGAAGAAAAAGATAGATATGATCAGATGTATGAAGCATACATGAAAAAAATGGAACGTGATGAATTACGGAACAAGATTTCAGAAATAGAAATGGGAGGAGATGGATATACACTTTATTATTTTAATGGTATGACTGAGATGAAGCTGGAAGAACAGGTTTCGTATGCTGGATCTTTTTTTGCACAAGATGTGCCTGTAATGGCGTATAGAGTATATAATTTGGGGAGATCGAATCAGATAAAGTTATCTGATATTGAAAGTGTAGAATCAATACAAGATCAGATTAGAAGTTCGCGAACATCCTTTACGGAGAGAACTGTAGCAGTTGGTGGTGTGACAGAAAAAATAGAGCAGAATTCAGATTCAAATCTTGTAATTAGTGATGATGGGAAAATATTATATTATGTAGATGATATACCCGAAGAAGAGTCAGCAGGAGAATTATATGAAATAGAAATTGTAGATGGAAAATTACAGAAAGCTGTGTTGTATGACAGCGATGTTTATACAGAAATGAGAATTCCCGCATATGTGTGGAATGAAAAATATACATATACTATATTGGAAGATGATGAGCATTTGATCTATGTAAAAGATTATCAGGAAGATAGTGACTGCGGTGATCTGTATATTAATAAAAATAAGATTGATTATGATGTATGTATATCTAATTCACTTTATGATAAAGAAAGTGGAAAGGTCATATATTGTGCCGATTGGGATGCTGAAGATGAATGTGGAACATTAAAACTGTACATAGATGGAAATAGTGAAAAAATTGCGGACGATGTGCATGATTTTGATGTTTTGCAAAATGGAGACATACTGTATATATGTAATTACAGTTTGCGAAGTGGTGAGGGTGAACTTTATTTATATGAAAATGGCAAAAACAAGAAAATTGATGGTGCTGTTATGGGAATAATAAAATACAATCATACATTAAGACAAAGGGAAAATTTAAATGATCTATGCGCAGGAAATAAATTCAAAATGGTTATGCATAAATAAGCTATATTACCGAGATTAAATTTGTAATGCAGTAATACGAAAAACATTAAAAGTTTTTAAAATATATAGGAGTCTGACAAGAAATCTGACCTTGGGGAAAGGTTATATTTCTCAGATTCTTCTTTCTTTTTTACATGTAGAAAATATATATGGAAATTTTGTGCAATAATTACAAATATCATTAAAATAACGTCTTTTTGATGACATAGTATAAGCAATATGCTAAAATCCATTCAAAGCATGACATTCTGAATTATCTACACGGGCATATACGCCATTCTATTCACAGATCAAAATCATAAGAATTTTCAATGCTTTTATTATCCATACATTTAAGCAGGGAGAATTCTAAAAACGCAGAGATTTCTCCCAGATAACACAGAGGAGGAGAAATGAATGGGGACAGCGGACATCGTAACAAAAGAGTATATGAGGGAAAATACCGTATTTGCGGATGCATTTAATTACCTGATTTACAATGGAAAAAAGGTGATTGACCCGGCAAAGCTGAAAGAGATCGATCCGACAGAGATTGCACTGCCGTTTGATGATGAAGAAAAAGCCGGTAAAGAAAAAGATGGTGAAGATAAGAATAGAAAAGCGCAGGGAACAGAGTGGAGTTCTGTGAAAAATGAATCAGTGAGAAAGAAAACTGCCGGCAGAGCAGGCAAAAAAACAGATGCAGTGCAGAGATACCGTGATCTTTTAAAATTTGCGGTAATCAAACAGGATGAAAGAACGTCCTATGTTCTTTTGGGCATCGAAAACCAGACGGATGTCCATTATGCGATGCCTGTCAGAAATGCCATCTATGATGCTCTGCAATATGGCAGACAGGTGGCGGACATAGCTGCCGGACACCGCCGGAACAAAAATGATTTTTCGGGAAAAAATAATGGTGAGTATCTGTCCGGATTTTTAAAGGAAGATCATATCAGACCGGTGATCACACTTGTGATTCATTTTGGAGCAGAGGAATGGGATGGTCCGTTATCATTGCACGAAATGATGTCGACAAGAGATATGGAACTCTTAAGTTTTGTGGAGAATTACCGGATTCATCTGATCGATCCGGCAAAACTGACGGAAGAACAGCTGGATCATTTTTCCACGAGCCTGAAAGAAGTCATGGGATATATCAAGTACTCAAAAAATAAGGAACAGCTGTTGAAATTTTTGCATACAGATACCCATAGAAGCATAGAAATGAATGCGGTAAGAGTGATAAAGACGATCACGAATACACCGATTGAAGTATCAGAAGAAGAGGAGGAGATAGAGATGTGTAAGGCAATCGAGGATCTGATCGCGGAGAGCGAAGCACGTGGCAGAGCAGAAGGAGAAACACGGGGAGAAGCGAAGGGCATGATAGAAATCTGCCTCGATATGAGTTTTTCCAAAGAGGATATTTTGAAAAAGTTACAGGAAAAATTAAATATATCCCTGCAGCAGGCGGGGGAGTATTTTGAGATGTATGGGAAACATATTGTTTAAAAACAATATAAATTAATATAATTCTTATAAAGCATGACATTCTGAATTATCAACACAGGCATATGCGCCATTCTATGAACAGATCGAAATCATAAGAATTTTCAATGCTTTTATTACTCACATATTTAAGCAGGGAGAATTCTTAGAAACCCAAAGATTTCTCCTAAACAACACAGAGGAGGAGAAACAAATGGGGACAGCGGACATGGTAACAAAAGAGTATATGCGGGAAAATGCCGTATTTGCAGATGCGTTTAATTATCTGATCTACAATGGGAAAAAGGTGATTGATCCGGCAAAGCTGAAAGAGATTGATCCGACAGAGATTGCATTGCCGTTTGGTGATGAAGAAAAAGCCGGTGAGGATAAGAAAGGGAAAGTGCAGGAAACAGAGTGGAGTTCTGTGAAAAATGGATCTGTGAGAAAGAAAACTGCCGGCAGAGCAGGAAAAAAACAGATGCGGTGCAGAAATACCGCGATATTTTAAAATCAGCAGTCATCAAACAGGATGAAAAGATGTCGTATGTTTTATTAGGTATCGAGAACCAGACGGATGTTCATTATGCGATGCCCGTCAGAAATGCCATCTATGATGCCCTGCAATATGGCAGACAGGTGGCGGATATAGCTGCCGAACACCGTCGGAACAAAAAAGATTTTACAGGCAAAAGCAATGGTGAGTATTTGTCCGGATTTTTAAAGGAAGACTGCATCAAACCAGTCATCACACTTGTGATTCACTTTGGAGCAGAGGAATGGGACGGACCGTTATCTTTGCACGAAATGATGTCTGTAAGTGATATAGAAATTTTAAGTTTTGTGGAGAATTACCGGATTCATCTGATCGATCCGGCGAAGTTGACGGAAGAACAACTAAATAAATTTTCCACAAGTATGAGGGAGGTTATAGGGTATATCAAGTACTCGAAAAATAAAGATAAATTGTTAGAATTTTTGAGGACAGATGCCCATAGAAGTATTGAAATGAATGCTGCAAGAGTGATAAGGACGATTACAAATACACCGATCGAAGTATCAGAAGAAGAGGAGGAGATAGAGATGTGTAAGGCAATCGAAGATCTGATCGCGGAGAGTGAAGCGCGTGGCAGAGCAGAGGGAGAAGTTCGTGGAGAAGCGCGTGGCAGAGCAGAAGGAGAAACACGTGGAGAAGCGAAGGGCATGATAGAAATCTGCCTCGATATGAGTTTTTCCAAAGAGGATATTTTGAAAAAGTTACAGGAAAAATTAAATATATCCCTGCAGCAGGCGGGGGAGTATTTTGAGATGTATGGGAAAAGAACGGTGTAATTGAATTGTACACTGACATTGCAAAAAACGCTGAATCCATGATAAATCAATGGAAACAGCGTTTTGGTAAAATCTATAAAAGAAATGTTACATTTCAACCACAGCAACACCCCATCCGCCTAAGTCAATTTTATCTCCACAGACAATGGATGTTTCTGAAACCAGTTCTATGCCGTCTTTTCCTCGGTGTGTGACAGAAACCGGATCCTTTGAATAGTTCAGATAGTAGCACAATTCTTTACCGGAATCATTGATACCTCTTTTTACAATGAGTGGATAATGCGGTGCATCTGAGGAAAGATCTCCACCGGAAAAGCCGGTTTCGTGCAGGAAAGATAAAAGCACGGATTCTAACAGTTCATCATTTTCAAACATCGTTCCAAAATAAAGTGTGGAACCATTTCCATATTGATTTTTTGCAGCAGCGGCATAGCGTTCATATGCCGGATGACTGTATTTTAATACCGGTACAGCGGTATCACAGGTGATAAGCTCCATCCATTCACAGGCGGAGGAGGTCAGGGAAAAGGCAGAGTCATCCGGATGTGAAAAATGCTCCTGTGCAGCCGCCATGACATCGCTTTGAACCGGCACGATATCCACATGATGCGGGTGTGTAAACTGATCGTAGTGAAGTCCCAGACATTCATGCAGGATATGTGGCTGCATGTCCGGATAAATCTTTAAATATTCATCGGAAAAACCGCTTCGGAATGTGGTGATCAGATGTCCGCCGTTTCTGACATAGGAATCTAATGCCAGAAGCAGAGATTCCGGTGCACTGTAGAGTGCCGGTACGATCAGACATTCATAGCCGGAAAAATCCTGTTCCCTAGTATAGCTGTCAGTAATTAACTCGACTTTTTGACTGGCAACGTATCAACCAC
>ERZ826613.322-NODE-322-length-72504-cov-7.472222_pt1 | contig 72504 bp, 61 predicted proteins | sample MGYA00519925_ERZ826613 | MGnify/ENA primary metagenome ERZ826613 (study PRJEB31778, sample SAMEA3449236) | human gut metagenome | biome: human gut; feature: human-associated habitat; material: faeces | place: United Kingdom | collected 2010/2012 ... | reverse complement strand
CTGCGACCTCCTGGTCCCAAACCAGGCGCTCTAGCCAAGCTGAGCCACACCCCGTAAACAAGGTTTCCCGATTTGCGTTTAACCCTTTCGCGCTCGACGCAAGATTTATTATATTACATTGTTTTCGGTTTGTCAACACTTTTTTTCATTTTTTTCAAAATGTTTTTTGTGTTGTTTTGTTCTCACCGGACAACAAAGAGATCTTATCATATCTTTTCTCATCTGTCAACACCTAAATTGTATTTTTTTGACAAACTTTTTAAGAATTAGTCAGAACCTGCTCCGGTACTACCCTGTTTTCTTTGGAATAGTCATGTTAGTTGCGATAATTCATTCGATTTTGGGCTGTTCTCCGCCCTTTTTCGACCCGTTTTTTAATCCAGATACTTGATTTCCACCGAAAGCTCATGCTCTTCGTTGATCGTCAGCATGGCATAGCTTGGTTTTCTTCCCATCTGACGCGGATACGTGAGGCTGCCCGGATTGACAATCCAGAGATTTCCACGCTTTTCTGCGACCGGCCGGTGCGTATGGCCGAACAGTACGATATCCACACCCCTGGAAAGCGCCTCCGCATAGATTCCCTCCAGGCCGAGCGATACGCCGTAGTTATGACCGTGTGTGATAAAGGCACGGTAATCATCAATGTTCACCTGAATCTCCGCCGGGAGGTTTGAAAACCAGTCGTTATTTCCCATGACCATATAGCACGGGCCGTTTACCTTGGATTTGATCAGGTCATCCATCCCTTCCACGTCACCGCAGTGGATCATGCCGTCGAACTCCTCACGTTCCATGGCCTCCTCGAGGTTATACATCCGTCCATGGGTATCGCTCACTATCAGAAATTTCATACTCATTCTCTTCCCTCTTCTTATTTCAAATATGATGCAATCTGTTCTTTCATCGCCGCCAGTGCTTTTCCTCTGTGGCTGACTGCGTTTTTCTCTTCCGGAGAAAGTTCTGCGGTCGTGCGGCTCATATCCGGCAGATAGAAAATCGGGTCATAGCCAAAACCGTTCTCCCCGCGTTCCTCGTAACCGATTTTTCCCTCGATCGTTCCTTTGGTGGTACAGACTGTTCCATCCGGGAAGGCGGCTGCAATCACACAGACGAATCGTGCCGTTCTTTTTTCCACCGGCACGCCCTCCAGGCGGTCAACGAGGCTCTGATTTTTGATGCGGTAGGACGTATCCTCTCCCATATATCTTGCCGAATAGACACCAGGCTCGCCGTTTAAGGCATCCACTTCCAGACCGGAGTCATCCGCCAGCACGATCATGTCGCCGTCTGTGCATCCGGCAACGGTCTGTGCTTTGATTTTTGCATTCTCCTCAAAGGTTTTGCCGTTCTCATCGATCTCGACCGAAATGCCGGCTTCTTTCATCGAATAAATTTCCACCGGCAGATCCGCAAGGATTTCACGGATTTCTTTCATTTTGCCGGCATTTCCTGTTGCAAATACAATTTTTTTCATAACCGTTTTCCTTCTTTCACGCTGAAATAACTTGCGATCATTATACCGTATGTGTGACGCAAACACAAGAACCCTGTCACAAAAAAAGACCCCCGTTTTTATCCGGGAGCCTTTTTTTGTAATCACACATTATTTTGCTTTTTTCTGATTTGCCAGAGTCTTGAATCCATCGAAAGCCAGGATCAGCGCCAGGATGACAAGCAGGCCTGCCAGCACGATACGTGCTACGCACCAGCCGATGCCAACGCCTGCGCCAAGGCCCTTGAAGTTTGCGATCAGGGTCTGTACAAGGGATGTGATGGTTACGATCAGCATGAATACCATCGGGAACAGGAACATTTTGTTGTTTTTGCCGACTTTTCCGAGCCAGGTGGCAACAGCAAGAAGTCCGATGGCTGCCAGCAGCTGGTTGGATGCACCGAACAGCGGCCAGATTTTGGAATAACCGGTCAGGCCAAGGCCGATGCCGAGTACTACGGTGATAACGGTTGATACAACCGGATTGGTCAGAACGGCTTTGTAGCCGGTTGCCTCTTTGTAAGTCTGTCCCGGCTCAAGCCAGAACTCCTGGAACATGTATCTTGCCAGACGGGTTGCGGTATCCAGAGAAGTCAGGCAGAATACCGATACAGTCAGAACCAGCAGAGAGTACAGTACATGGGTCGATCCGCCAAGTCCCGGAATGGTTGCTACCATCTCGGAGATACCGGTTGCAAATACAGCGGTCGGAACAACGGTGGTTCCGTCTGCGTATCTGGACCAGATGTAGCCGACTGCACACAGAGATACAATCGCAAGCGCACACTCAATCAGCATACCGCCGTATGCGATCGGGCGGGCATTTTTCTCATTGTCAAGCTGTTTCGATGTAGTTCCTGAACCAACGAGTGAATGGAATCCGGAAATTGCTCCGCAGGCGATGGTTACGAACAGGGCCGGGAACATAAATCCAAGAGAACTTCCGGTCGGAGCCAGCGTATCTTTGAATCCGGTGAATGCCGGGATATCCAGGGATGCATGGCCCATCAGAGCACTTCCGATGACACCGACAGCGGCTACGATCATCATGAAGTACAGAAGGAAGGAGCTTAAGTAGTCACGCGGCTGAAGCAGAATCCAGACCGGTGCAACAGAAGCTACGGTGATATAGATACCAACGATTACCATCCATGCTGTCTCAGAGAGATAGATCGGATGGAAGTTTAATCCAACAACAACGCAGACAACGATAGCTGCAACGCCTGCGATGGTGGAAACGCCAAGAGATACATTTTTTCTGTATACCATGAAGCCGAACACAACAGCAAGTACGATAAACAGAATGGAAATCATAGCGGTTGTTGCATTTGCAGAACTTGCTGCCACATCGACAGCGCCGCTCTCGGTATAGGCTGCCTTGAAGGTATTGGCAACGATGGAACCGAAGGCTGCAACAACAAGAATCAGGGTCAGGTAAGCGAAGACGATAAAGAGTTTTTTCGCTTTACTTCCCATGGTGTCTGCGATAACCTCGCCGATGGACTGTCCTTTGTGGCGCAGGGATGCAAACAGTGCGCCGTAATCATGAACGCCTCCAAAGAAGATACCGCCGATGAGTACCCATAAAAGAACCGGAACCCATCCAAAGACAGCGGCCTGAATCGGTCCGTTGATCGGGCCTGCGCCTGCGATGGATGAGAAGTGATGTCCCATTAAGACAGGAGCTTTGGCAGGAACGTAGTCCACACCGTCCTCCTCGGTGAATGCAGGGGTTTTCCGTTTCGGATCAACGCCCCACTGCCCGGCAAGCCATTTTCCGTAGAATACGTATCCGGCGATCAGAATGCCGATTCCGACAACCAGTACAAGAATACTATTCATTTGTTTTTTCCTCCCTCTTTTTGGTAGAATAAATTTATAGATAACTAAGACCGGAACATCTTAGCATATCCCTTTACCAATTCCCAAGCCGCCCGGTTTCCAAACACTTTCTGTTCTGCCGTATCAAAGACGAGCAGCCGCACCTGACAGTAGCCTCTCAAAGAAAACCGGTAATTTTTATAATACTTATATTTTCGGATTTTCTTCTTTACGCTGTCCGCAACCGGTTTGTCCGCAAAAAAAATACCGGTGACCAGCGTGTACATGTGGTCGGTATCCGGTACTTCCTTCCCCTCGCGAACCACCTTTGGCTCTATCCATTCTGTCAGGTCCGTCAGAAATGTTTCGACGTCCTGGTCGTTCAGTTCTTCCACCGCTTTAAAATACGCATGCTCATGACAGCTGATCCTCCACAGCTCTGCTTTCTTTGAGAGCACGTATTTTGCGCCGCTCTCGTGGTAGCTTGCACAGGCATCGTATGTATGGCCGTTTACTTCGGACGGCTTTACGATATCGTAGCTCCTCTCGTAGGAATGCAGCAGCCTGTCTCTGATCTCCTGTCCGTTCATGGTTTCCTCCGCTTGATGAAAAAATTTCGCATGAGGACAGTTTAGCACAGTAGTGCAGTGATTTCAAGAAAATATTAAACTTTTCTAAAATTCTTCTTTTAATTTTTGCTATCAAAAAGGAGCAACGCCAAAAATCATTCGGCATTGCTCCTCCATTTGTATTATTTCTGTTCTTTTTCCCGGCGCGGCGGCTTCGGTCCCGCGTACTGGTAAAAGTAGGTTTTCAGCATTCCATTGTAAATTTTACGGTTTTTATCCGCCTTTTTGCCGAGATACCGCTCGGCATCCTCGTAGCTCGTGATCAGATACATCGACCAGGAATCGAGAGCGCGGTACCGCTCTCCTAATGTCTGATACAGGGCCGGAAGATCTTTTTTGTCCTCCAGGCGCTCACCGTACGGCGGGTTGGTAATCAGAAAACCGTATTTTTTCGGGTGCGACAGCTCGGCAACCGGACGCTGCTGGAAATGGATCAGGTGATCCACACCGGCCAGCTTTGCGTTCTCTCTGGCACTCTTGATGACATCTCCGTCGATATCAAAGCCCTGAATATCTGTCTCAATATCGTTCCGGATCCGGTAGCGTGCATCCTCCGCCGCATCCATCCAGCATTTTTTCGGCACGAGGTGCGTCCACTGCTCCGCAAGGAAAGAACGGTTGAGACCCGGTGCAATATCGGCCGCCATCATGGCCGCCTCGATCGGGAACGTACCGCTTCCGCAGAACGGATCGACAAGAATCCGGTCACCCTTCCACGGAGTCAGCATGATAAGTGCTGCGGCAAGGGTCTCGGTGATCGGCGCTTTCGCGGTCAGCTTGCGGTAGCCTCTCTTATGAAGGGAAACGCCGGAGGTATCGAGTCCGATCGTAACCTCGTCTTTTAAAATCGAAACACGGATCGGGTACTGTGCACCGTCCTCCGGGAACCACTCCATGTGGTAGACCTGTTTCAATCGCTCGACAATCGCTTTTTTCATAATCGACTGGATATCGGACGGGCTGAAGAGCTTACTCTTGATGGAGTTTGCCTTCGTTACCCAGAACTTTCCGTTTTTCGGGATAAATTTCTCCCACGGGAGCGCTTTTGTCGCTTCAAAGAGTTCATCGTACGTTTCGGCGTGGACCTGTCCTACTTTGAGCAGGATACGCTCGGTCGTGCGAAGGAACAGGTTGGCGTAGGCGATTCCCTCTGCATCTGCAAGAAACGTTACTTTTCCATCCTCCACGCGCTCGATTTCGTAGCCGAGGTCGAGAATTTCACGTTTCATCACCGCCTCCAGGCCGAAGTGGCACGGGGCGATCAGTTCATATAATTCCATACTCTCCCGTCCCCTCTTATAATGTGAGCTGTTTTACGACGGTGCCGTCAAAGCCTTTGATCGTAAATACGCCGTCCTCGAGGATTGCATAGGTCGGGATATTGCCCTCTTTCGGCAGAGATACAGAACCCGGGTTCAGAAAGGTGTGTGCGCCTTTTTTCTCGGCACGCAGGACGTGGGTATGGCCGTACAGGAAGATATCTCCATCCATCAGCGGCGGCAGATTCTGCTCATTGTAGATGTGGCCATGGCTCATATAGAAGGTATGGCCTCCCTCGATCAGGATGCCGTAATCTGCCAGCACCGGGAACTCCAGTACCATCTGATCTACTTCTGCGTCGCAGTTTCCGCGCACGTTGGTGAGGTACTGTTTTTTCTCATTCAGCATGGCGATGACCTGTTTCGGTGCGTATTCTTTTGGAAGATCGTTTCTCGGGCCGTGATAGAGAAGGTCGCCTAACAGAAACAGGCGGCTTGCGCCCTCTGCCTCGAAGGCTTCCAGCATTTTTCTGCAGTAATAGGCAGAACCGTGAATATCAGATGCAAACATGTATTTCATATCGTGATCTCTCTTTCGTTTTGTGGTTTGGTTTTGTATTGTTTTCTGTTTCATCTTACCGTATCTTTTCCCGCTTGACAAGAAGAAATGTTGGATTGCTGCCCCCTTACAGCTCTTCTCCCGCCACCAGATATCGTCCGCGGTATGCATGCATTCCGCCGATGACCGTTTTGACCTCGTATCCGTTCTCCGCCAGCCGCTTTCCCTCCGCCATGCTCGCGGCACCCCGCTCACAGCAGATCACAAGAATTTTGTCCCGCGGCAGACAGACCCGTTCGAGCAGATGGTCATAGGGAAGATTCACCGCTCCTTTCACATGCCCTTTTTCGTATTCCCGCCGGTTCCGCACATCGATGATCATCGCCCACGGTTTTCCCACGTACCAGTCCAGCTGGTCTGCCGCCAGCAGTGTCATGCCTGCCATATCCTGGTCCCCCTCTCCGGATCTGACTTTCTCTCCTGTTTTATATGTATGCAGAAACCGGCGGCAGAGTCCGTATGGGACCCTCCGCCGGCTTTTTCTGCCGGAATCCCAAGGTTTACTTAGTATTTTTCATACTCATCCTTCTCGTCCTGCTCCCGGTTCTGCTGACCGTAGGATGACATCTCACGGTCTTTCACATGATTGCAGTCTCTGCTGTTCTTCTGGTTTTTGCTGTATTCGCTTTTCTCGTATCCGTTTTTGCTGTACTCGTTTTTGCTGTATTCATTTTTGCTGTTTCTGGTCATAATCTTGTTTCCTCCTGAATGTTTTTTTGTTCTGCGACATCCTTTAGTATCGCTTTTTCCGCGCAGATTATGCATCCAGAACCCTGTTTTTCCACGGTATCTGTTCCAAAGTGGGGAATGCAAGCCCAAAAATACAGTGTTTTTCCTGCTTTCGGACCACTGCTTTCCAAATTGTGGTAATTTTTTCCAACTTTTGAATTTCGATGTTGCTTTTTCCCGTTATCTGTATTATAATCAATTTTGTAAAAGAATTTACCCTTCATAAATTTTTTTACAATTAATAACCCCTTATTAATTATTTATACTCCCCTTGAAAGATCGGTAGCTCCCCTGCCGGTCTTTCTTTTTGCAATTATTCAGAGCCATGCAAAATTTCAAGAAGAACTGTGAGTCATGCTCGCATGAACGAACAGTTCTTCTTGAAATTTTATATGGCGAGAAGCCACATCGAGATGCAGCGCAGCGGAATCGAGATGTGGCTCTGAATAATTGCAAAAGGAAAGTCTGCATCAGCAGACTTTCCTCCTTTTTCCCGTTCTGTATATATGATTAGAATTCTACTTTTTCACCTTTTGCCGCTTTTGCTACGGTTCCTGCGAGGACGATCAACGCCATGAGGTTTGGAATTACCATCAGGCCGTTAAAGAGGTCTGACAGGTTCCATACGAGATCCACTTTCAGCAGAGAGCCGAGGAAAACGAACACAACGACGATCAGCGAGAACGGAACGACTGCTTTCTTTCCGAACAGATACTGTACGTTCTGTCTTGCGAAGAAGTACCATCCGACGATGGTCGAGAATGCAAAGAACAGAAGACAGATCGCTACGAACGCCGGTCCGAAGCCTTTGAGGCCGGTTCGGAATGCCGCCTGTGCGACCGGGGTTCCTTTAACACCGGTACTCATCATCTCTTCCAGAACGCCGGAAGAAAGAATAACGAGAGCGGTCATGGTCAGGACAACGAAGGTATCAATAAAGACACCAATCATCGCTACTTCACCCTGATCCTCCGGGTTCTCGACATCGGCAATCGCATGGGCATGCGGGGTGGAACCCATACCGGCTTCATTAGAGAAGAGGCCTCGGGCAACACCGTAACGCATGGCTTTCCGCACGGTAATACCGGCTGCTGCACCAAATACGGCGTCCGGACGGAATGCACAGATAAAGATCGAAGCAATCGCTGACGGCACATGCTGGATGTTGATCAGAATAACAACAAGGGCTCCGACGAGATACAGTGCTGCCATCACCGGAACAACTTTTTCGGTGAAGGATGCGATACGGGAGATACCTCCGATGAAAATGAATGCGGCGAGAACGGCTACAATCACACCCATCACCCATTTCGGTACGGAAAATGCGGTGTAGAACGCATCACTGATGGAGTTCGACTGTACCATATTTCCCATAAAGCCAAGTGCCAGAATAACGGCTACGGCAAAGAAGCCTGCCAGTGCTTTTCCAAACGTTCCCTTGAATGCGTGGGTAATGTAGTAAACCGGTCCTCCGATGACTTCTCCGCTCTCATCGCGGCGTTTGGAGATCTGCGCGAGATACGCCTCGCCGTAGATCGTTGCCATGCCGAAGAACGCAGCAAGCCACATCCAGAAGATGGCTCCCGGGCCGCCGGATACGAGTGCGGTCGCACATCCTGCGATGTTTCCGGTTCCGACCTGTGCGGCGATCGCTGTTGCAAGCGCCTGGAAGGAAGTCATGCCGTCTTTTCCGGCCTTCTTACCCTTTAACGAGAAACCGCCGAAGACGCGGTTCCACGCGGTCTTAAACTTTCTTACCTGTACAAAGCGGGTCCGAACAGAGAAATAAACTCCCGTACCTACCAGCAGAAACAGCAGTACGCTGTTCCAGAGCACATCACTAATCTGCGCAATTGCCTGATTCAATGCATCCATTTTCTTTTCTCCCTTTCCATTCGACGTATGGTCTGAACGATGTGGATCACACATCCGCACCGTTTTGAGAAAAAAAATACCATCTCCTGCGGAATTTTTCCTGCAGAACATGGCTCTGATTGAAAAATACAGCAAAAAACCGCGCTTCCGGAATTTTTTCGTTTCTGCGCACCGCTTTTTTTGTTCCGCGGCTGTTTTTCTTCTGTATCTTTTTTGACTCTGTCCTTTTGCCTGAGAGATTCTGCATCGCTGCATTGCACCTTCGGCACTCTTTTCAAGAGCTTCTCCAGAGACCACTCCGTTTTTAGTCCTCGCCGTCTCCCGTCCGTTCTTGTTTTAAGAAGAGAACCAGCACCTGAAAGTTTTACTTCTTCGGTCGTGCACCTTTCGAAAATTAAATTTCCAAAAGCTCTCCGCACATTTTCTAAAAACTTCTACGTCTTTTTTTATTTTTGTAAAACTATAGCACCTGTGATAGGATTCGTCAATACCCCATGCCGTATTTTTTTCAGAATATTGCAAAAACATATAAAAAATCAGCAGATCTGCGCGCGCACGCCTCAAAATCGCATGCGTGGCACAGATCTGCTGTTCTCTTTTCCAAATATCTTTTATGACGCCTGGAACTGGCTGTTGTACAGATTGTAGTAGAAGCCTTTCTTCTCAAGAAGCTCCTCATGACGTCCCTGCTCGATAATCTTTCCGTCTTTCATGACGAGGATCAGCGAAGCGTTGCGGATCGTGGACAGACGGTGGGCAACGACGAAACTCGTTCTGCCCTGCATCAGCTTGTCAAACGCCTCCTGAACCTGCAGTTCGGTACGGGTATCGATGCTGGAGGTCGCCTCGTCGAGGATCAGCATCGGCGGCAGGCAGAGCATGACACGGGTGATACAAAGAAGCTGTTTCTGCCCCTGGCTGATGCTGTCTTCGCTGAGAACCGTGTCAAGCCCCTTCGGCAGACGCTTGATAAACTCCCAGCTGTGTGCCTCTTTGGCCGCATTGATGATCTCCTCTTCCGTCGCATCCGGCTTTCCGAAGCTGATGTTGTCGCGCACGGTTCCCTGTTTGATCCAGGTATCCTGCAGCACCATACCAAAGCAGCTGCGGAGCGCATGGCGGGACAGTTTGTCGATCGGCTTTCCGTCGATGCAGACCTTTCCGGCATCGACATCATAGAAGCGCATCAGCAGGTTGATAAACGTCGTCTTTCCGCATCCGGTCGGGCCGACAATGGCAACACGCATGCCCGGCTGTACGTCAAGATTAAAGTTCTCGATCAGTTTTTTCTCTTTGTCATAACTAAATGCTACATCATCGATCGTCACATTTCCCGTCACGGTATCGATCGTTCCGGCCGGGTCTGCACTCTCCTCTTTCTCTTCCAGAAGAGCAAAGATACGGCCTGCGCAGGCAAGCGCGTTCTGCATCTCGGTGATAACGGAACTGATATCATTGAACGGTTTCATATACTGGTTTGCGTACGACAGCAGAACGGAAAGACCGCCGACGGTCAGCGCGCCGCCCGGGATCATGAAAGCTCCCACAAGGGCAACACCGGCATAGATCACGTTGTTGACAAAACGGGTGGACGGGTTCGTTAAGGAACTGTAGAACACGGCCTGCTGGCTGTATTTCTGCAGATCTTTGTTGATCTCTGCAAAACGCTCGGAAGCTTTTTCCTCATAGCCGAACGCTTTGACTACTTTCTGGTTTCCGATCATCTCATCGATGAGTGCGGTCTGTTTTCCTCTCGTCTCACTCTGTTTCTGGAACATTTTGAACGAACGGCCGGAAATAAATTTTGCCACGAAGAAGCTGAGAGGTGTCAGGCAGATCACAAGAAGGGTGATCCATACGTTCTTCGAGAACATGAAAAACAGTGTCACAATAATGGTTACGATTCCGGAGAACAGCTGCGTAAAGCCAAGCAGAAGACCGTCCGATAAGATATCGGTATCTGCGATAACACGGCTTACGATGTCTCCGGAGCTGTGCTGATCCAGATAGGACAGCGGCAGCACCTGGATATGACGGATCGCCTGGGAACGAAGGTCGCGCACGATGCGGTACGTCATACGGTTGTTGATCAGGTTCATGATCCATGCGGAAAGTGCGGAAACGAGGGTAAAGAATACGATTCGTTTCAGATAGAACCACATCTCCGGGAAATTGACCTGGTGGGCTGCAACGACCTCATCGATCGCATCGCCGAACAGGATCGGAATATAAAGCTGTAAAATAACGGTAACCGCAGCCAGGACAATACTAAGGCCTAAGAAAATTTTATAATTTCCGATAAACGCCATCAGCTTTTTCATGACCTGCATGCCGCTTTTTCCGGACTTGTTTTCTGTCTTTTTCATGCGATCACCCCGCTTTCGTTGTTATAAGCTGCACGCTCTTCCGGGAACTGGGAGAAGTAAATCTCGCGGTAAACCTCGCAGGTTTTCATCAGCTCGTCGTGTGTGCCGTTTCCTTCGAGCGTACCATTTCCAAGAACGAGAATCTGGTCTGCCTGACGGATGCCGGCGATTCGCTGGGATACGAGGAAGGTTGTCGTGTTTCCTTCGAGATTGTGGACAGCTTTGCGGAGTTTTGCATCCGTTGCAAAGTCAAGCGCACTCGAGCTGTCGTCCAGAATCAGGATTTCCGGTTTTTTTACCAGCGCACGCGCAATAGAAAGACGCTGTTTCTGTCCGCCGGAGAGGTTCTTTCCGTTCTGCTCCAGCATAAAATCGAGCTGATCCTGTTTGCCTTCTACGACTTCTTTCGCCTGGGCTGTGGTGAGCGCCTCCCAGATTTCTGCATCGGTGGCGTCCTCTTTGCCCCACTTCATATTGTCGCGGATGCTGCCTTTAAAGAGCACTGCTCTCTGCTGAACAACACCGACTTTATTGCAGAGCTCTTCTTTTGTGTAATTCTTTACATTCTCGCCGTCTACCATGACGTCACCGCTGGTCGCATCGTAGAAACGGGAAATCAGGCTGACCAGCGTCGATTTTCCGCTTCCGGTACCGCCGATGATTCCGATGGTCTGGCCGCGTTTTGCGGTAAAGCTGATATCCGATAAACTCTCTGCGCCGGCTCCTGCATAGGTGAAGCTGACATTTTTAAATGTAACAGCTGCATCGCCAGTTACTTTCTTTGCAGCGCCGCCTTTTGCCGGGTAGTTCATGGTTGTCGGAACCGCCAGTACGCCGGAGACACGCTCTGCACAGGCAACGGATTTGTTTAAGGTGATGATGAGCGATGCCAGTTTGATCAGCTCCACGATGATCTGCAGCATGTAGTTGTAAAGTGCGACAACCTGTCCCTGCTGCATACTGCCGATGTTGACCTGAAGGCCTGCCTGCCAGATCAGGACAACGGCTGCGATGTTGATGAGGACATAGGTCAGCGGATTTAACAGTGCGGAAATTTTTCCGACAAACTCGTTCAGACAAGTCAGCTCATCGTTGCTCTTTTCGAAATCGGCAACAGACTGCTCCTCACGGCAGAACGCACGGATGACACGGACACCGTTCAGATTTTCTCTTGTCATTCCGGTGACGCGGTCGAGTGCCGCCTGTACCTTTTTGAACAGCGGGATGCTGACCAGCATAATGCCGAATACGGCAACGAACAGGATCGGAATAGTAACCAGGAATACGATGGCACATTTTACGTTGACGGTAAATGCCATCACAACGGAACCGAATACGATAAACGGACTCCGCAGCAGCAGACGCAGACCCATGTTGATTCCGTTCTGCACCTGGTTGATATCGTTGATCAGACGGGTGATCAGCGTATCGGTTCCAATGGTATCCAGCTCCGTAAAGGACAGAGCCTGGATGTGGTCAAAGACCGCCTGGCGAAGCTCAGTTGCACAGCCGACGCTCGCTTTTGCCGCGAAATACTGCGCGGTGAAGCTGCAGCAAAGTCCGACTGCCGCCATCAGAACGAGGATTCCAAAACGGCCGACGATGTACGGACGGTTATTGCCTGCGATACCCACATCGATGATCTGGGCAACAACCATCGGCACCAGAAGGTCGAATACGACTTCCAGAAGCTTGAACAAAGGAGCGATGATGCTCTCTTTTTTGTAGTGCTTCAAGTAGACTCCAAGACTTTTCATCTTCTTTTTCACTCTCCATTTCTTTGTTTCTTGACATTGACAGTATAATCTCATATGATTAATACGAATAGTATTGTTTTTATAGCTTAGTGATACAATTTTAATATCATAGATAATTTCACGAAAGGAAGTCTCTTATGGAACTGCGCCAGCTTGAATATTTCCGCGTCATCGCCGAAACTGAAAGCATTCACGAGGCCGCCCGCCGCCTCAATATGTCCCAGCCGCCGCTCAGTTATCAGTTAAAGCAGCTGGAAGCCGAACTGAATGTCACTTTATTTGAACGCACCCGCCAGGGCGTCCGCCTGACCGAAGCCGGAAAACTACTGTACGACCGCTCCGCCAACCTGCTCGAGTACGTGAAATCGACGGAGCTTGAGGTCGCAAAGGTCGGCAAAAAGCGGGTTCTGCGCCTCGGCATCACACCGACCACCGTTGCGACGATCATGCCGTGCGTCTCGCTTTTTTCCCGCCGCAATCCCGATGTCAACTTCGAGGTGCACGACGGCATCACCTACACGCTGTACCGCTATCTGATGGACGGCATCATCGACATTTCCATCGCCCGCACGCCGCTGCGGCTCGACGATGTCGACTATAAAATTTTAAGCTCTGAACCTATGATTGCCGTTTCTTCAAAAGATATGCTTCCCGAGAAGAACGGATCGCTAAAGCTCTCGGATCTTTTGAATATTCCGCTCATCATCTACCGCCGGTATGAGGCGCTCATCATGGATGCGTTCCACTCGCGCGGCATGGAGCCCGATCTTTTCTGCGTCTGCGACGATCCCCGCGGCGCGATGCTCTGGGCAAAGGAAGGCCTTGCCACTGCCATTTTCCCGCAGTCCATGAGCTCTCTCTGCCAGGGACTCCGCATCCAGCCGCTCGCAGAAAGCGACCTGGAAACGCAGATCGCCGTGATCTGGAAAAAGGGGCGGAAACTCTCTCCGCTTCTGCAGGACTTTGTCGATGCCTGCATGGAGAGCATATTATAAGAAGAAGTCCGCTGCGCCGGTCTCTTTTTCAGGGATCAGCGCAGCGGACTTCCTTTTTTTATTTCTCATTCTTTTTACTGCACAAACAGCAGCGCGATATTCAGCAGTGTCACAATCACCGCAATCGCAAACAGGGCAATTTTCAGCCGCAGACTGTTCGCGTATTTTCCCATGACTTTTTTCGAGGACGTCAGATAAATCTGCGTAAATACCGTAATCGGGAGCTGCATTCCAAGGAACATCTGTGAATAGAGAAGGCCCCGGAACGGGGAATCAATCAGAAGAATGACCGCTGCGGCCGGGATCATGGTAAGAAGGATTCCCCAGCGTGTCTCCTTACTCTTGATCTCATACGGCTTGTTAAAAATCCCCGAAAAAATCGTTCCGCCCGCCATTCCCGCGGTGATGCTCGATGAAATTCCGGCGAGCAGAAGCGCTGCTGCAAAAATCACCGATGCGGCATTTCCAAGGAGCGGTGTCAGCATCTTTCCCGCCGTTGCGAGATCATCCACCTGCTTTGCATTCTGCGGCTGGAAAAACGTTGCGGCCGCCATCAGGATCATTGCACTGTTGATGGCCCATCCGATGATCATGGAAAACAGGGTGTCTTTGAACTCATACTTTAACTGGCGCGCAATCACCTCATCATCCTCAAGATTCCACTGGCGGCTCTGAATAATTTCCGAGTGGAGAAACAGGTTGTGCGGCATGACGACCGCACCGAGGACGCTTAAGATGACTGGCATTGAGTGCTCCGGAAACGACGGTTTTACCCAGCCGACAGCCGCCTGCGCCCAGTCGATATCGGCGATCCAGACCTCAAAGAGGAACGAAAAGCCGATCAGCGAGACAAACACAATGATCAGTTTTTCAATCCGTTTGTAAGCACTTGTAAACTCACAGATCAGAACCAGCACGAGAATCATCATGCTGCCGAGCTTGATCGGAATGCCGAACAGCATCTGGAGTGCAATCGCACCGCCGAGGATCTCCGCCATTGCGGTCGCCACCGCTGCCATCATCGCCGTCGCAAGAATCGTGTTTTTCAGCCACGCAGGCAGATAGAAGCTCGCCGCCTCCGAGAGGCACTTTCCCGTGACAATGCCGAGATGCGCCGCATTGTGCTGCAGAAAAATCAGCATGATTGTGGACAGGGTGACCATCCACAGAAGCTCGTAGCCGTAACCCGATCCGGCGGCAATGTTGGATGCCCAGTTTCCCGGGTCGATAAAACCGACCGTGACAAAAAGTCCCGGGCCGAGATAGCGGAGAAAATTCATGCCCGCCGTCTCTTTTCGTTTTCGATTTTGTTTCATATTCTTTCCTTTCTGACAATTTGATACGGAACCGGCCCATCCAGGACCGGCAGAAATCGTTGTGTTGTGGTTTTGGTTGCTTTAGTTAGTTGTAACTAACTGCATTGTACATGGGATTTTTCAAAAAGTCAAATCCTGTTTTCTCTTTCTTGTGCTTCATCGTCCGCTGTGCTACAATAAAACTGCTTATTTTGAACTAAAAGGAGAATTTTTATCATGATACGACTTGCCGTCCCGGAGGATTTTACTTCGATCATGTCAATCTATGCGTACGCCCGCTCTTTTATGCAGGAAACCGGAAATCCGAATCAGTGGGGAAACCATTTTCCGCCGGAGGAGCTGATTCACAACAGAATCCGTGACAAACAGCTTTTTGTCCTGGAAGAAAACGGCACGCTGCACGGCGCGTTTGCCTTCATCATCGGTGAGGATCCGACGTATCTGCAGATCGACGGCGGCTCCTGGCTCTCCGATGCGCCGTATGGCACAATCCACCAGGTTGCCTCAGACGGAACAATCCACGGATTTTTCTCCCAGATCGTCGATTACTGCTGGGCACAGATCCCGCACCTGCGCGTCGATACGCATGCGGACAATCAAATCATGCAGCATCTGATCCAGAAAAACGGATTTGAACGGCGCGGCATCATCTACGTGCTGAACCACTCTCCGCGGATTGCGTTTGAGCGCGTAAAATAAAACACCAAACGAAAACACCGGATCGTCACCGCTTCGCAGACTTTTCAGCCGCGGAATCACCGTTGGATCCAGGTAATATAAGGATCCGACGACCTGTCCCATCATCCCCTTTTTCGATCTTTCGTGTGTCATTTTTTTACCAGCCTTACATCTTTTTACTCTCCTGTATACACTTGCCCGTACCGAAATGCAAAGAAAATCCGCTTTTTCCCCTCTGTTTCTGCACATTCCTTTGTGCAGAATACAGATGCAGAAAAAACGGATTTTCTTTTTCATTTTTCTTTATGCGTGGATTCCTCTGTTCTCGTCCCCGGACTCGTTTACGCCGAATTCGTAATCATTGCCCGGTAGAATCATGTTCAGCAGGATTCCTGCGATGGCTGCAATGGCAAGTGCAGTCAGGGTGACGGTCGTTCCGCCGATCGTAAAGGAGAGACCGTTGCTGAAGCCCAGTCCGCAGACAAAGATGACGCCCGCGATGATCAGGTTTCTCGATTTGGTCAGGTCTACTTTATTCTCTACCACGTTGCGCACACCGATGGCAGAAATCATACCGTACAGCATGAAGCTGACGCCTCCGATGATGGAGGACGGCATGGTGCTGATGAGTGCCGATACCTTCGGAATGAAGCTGACGATAATCGCAAAGACTGCGGCAATACGGATGACTCTCGGGTCATGTACGCGGCTCAATTCCAGAACGCCGGTGTTCTCGCCGTACGTCGTGTTGGCCGGTCCGCCGATGAAACCTGCCATTGCGGTTGCAAGACCATCGCCGAGCAGGGTTCTATGCAGGCCCGGATCAGAAAGGAAGTTCTCTCCTACGGTTGCAGAGATCGCCGACATATCGCCGACATGCTCCATCATGGTCGCGATCGCGATCGGTGCCATGATCATAATGCTGGTCAGATCGAATTTGCAGAGCTGCAGCGGCGGAAGTCCGACGATGCCTGCCTGTGCAACCGGCACAAAGTTGATGATCACGGATCCGTCCGGATTTTTGATGCCGAGTGCATTCAGGACAACTGCCACAGCGTAGGCAATCACAACGCCCATCAGAATCGGAATGATTTTGAACATTCCTTTTCCCCAGATGTTGAAAATGATGATGACTGCCAGCGCAACCAGTGCCAGGAACCAGTTCGTCGAAGCATTATTAATGGCGGAACCAGCAAGGCTGAGGCCAATACAGATGATAACCGGACCTGTGACAACCGGCGGCAGGTAGCGCATCACGCGTTTGACGCCGACCATGCGGATGATCAGGGCAAAAATCAGGTACAGAAGACCTGCTACCACAATACCTCCGCAGGCATAGGCTGCCTTGTCGTTGACACTCATGCTGGCATATTTTCCGGTATTCAGGTTTGCAACAGCGGCGAAACCGCTTAAGAATGCAAACGAAGAACCAAGAAATGCCGGTACTTTAAATTTCGCGCACAGATGGAACAGCAGGGTTCCAAAGCCGGCGCAGAACAGTGTGACGGATACGGTAAGACCGCGGGACGGCCCCTCGCCGCATGCGTCTACAAAGTAGCTGTTTACCAGAATCGGCACCAGAATGGTTGCACCGAACATGGCAAACATGTGCTGCAATCCGAGAATCAGCATTTTAGGAATGCCGAGCTTTCTCGCATCGCGGAGGACTCCATTAGACTCGTTCATACGTCTCTCCCTCTCATTTGTTTTTCCTTCCCATTATAGGCGTTATATCGTTCAAATACAAGCGAAAGATTGCGGGTCTCTCAATTTTCAAACGGGCGGACACGTAAAGTAACTCCTAAGGTATCGCAGATCTCCTGGCACTTCTGAATTTTCTCCTCTGGCATGACTTTCTCGACAACCGTCATCACAACATTCGGCACATACTGTTTGGAAAGAACCGCAAACTCCTTGATCGCCTCGTACGACTGGATGCCGAATTTCGACCGCGTGAGCTCCAGAAATTCCTTTTCATCCGGCGCGTTTAAGGAAATCGAGACGGTATCGAATCTTCCCTTTAATTCCGGGGTGACATCTCTTCCATAGATCAGGTTGGCAAGACCGATCGTATTCAGACGCACTTTCAGGTTCGGATACGTTTCTTTTAAGGAATCGATCACCCGACAGACATCCTCAAGCCGCTCAAGCGGTTCTCCGAAGCCGCAGAAGACCAGTTCATTGATCACGTTCAGATCGTACTGTGCGAACAGCTCCAGCATCGTCTCAACGGATGGCTCGCCCTCTTTTAACCACAGTGTATTTCCCTCCTGCTGCTGTTTCGTCTGGCGCAGACAGAACACACAGCTGCACGGGCATTTGTTTGTCATGTTGACATAGACATTTTTTCCGGTAAGATCGCCGCTCTTTGCAAGGTCGAGATACCCTTCCTCGCCGACGGCTCCGGTTACAGTATATAAATACATTACGCTTCCTCCGTTAAGTCCTTCATAAACATTTCAAAGCAGAGTCCCCAGTAGCTCGGCACTTCGTTTTCTTCGCAGTAGCGGATGCATTTCGATACGTAATCCGCCGCCTTTTTCACCGACTCGTACAGGCTGTGGCCGTTCAGATACATGCCTGCGATAATTGCCGCAATGACATCTCCCGTACCGCTCCGGTCGCCGCCGATGCGGTCTACCATGACGATCTGGAAATCCTCGCCTTTGTTATAAATAAAGTTGGCAATCTGTGTCTGGTTAAAGTGGATACCCGTCACAACAATATGTTTCGGTCCCCGTTCCGCCAGTTTTCCGCACATTTCTTTCAGCTCCTCAATCGAAGCCCCGTTCTCCGGATACGGCGCATCGAGCAGTGTACAGAGTTCTGTCAGGTTCGGCGTGATGATATCCGCGTAGTGAACCAGCTCTTTCATCTTGTCGCACATCTCTTTCGTGTACGTCCGATACAGCTTTCCATAGTCTCCCATGACCGGATCGACGATGACAAAGTTTCGGTCCGTCTTGAAATGGCGGATAAAATCAAGCACAATATCCACCTGCTGTTCCGATCCTAAAAAGCCGGTCGAGATCGCATCGAAATCGAGCTTCAGATCCTTATAGGTCTGAATGTACTCCTTCATCCGGTCGGTATAATCATCAAAGTAATACGTCGGAAACTGCGTATGTGCCGAGAGAATTGCGGTCGGAACTGCCACCGCCTGAATCTTCATCGCCGACACGATCGGCGCCATCACAGCCGTCGAGCACCGGCCAAAGCCTGTCAGATCGTTAATCAGCGCTATTTTTTTCTGTTTTTCCATGTTGTTCTCCTCTTTTTTTCAGGATGCCTCCGCATCTGTTTCATGTCTATTTTTGCACACTCGCGTCTTATTTACAAGTTTTTTTCCGGACAAAAAGAAAAGGGGCTGTCGGGAAATAGACCGCCCCGTATGTAAAATGATCGGATAACTGAATTTTGTCTTTTTTCTGATTCATTTCTGCTCTCTCTTTAAAGTTTTTCCGTCTCCTCGCGCAGCGCTGCCGTCAGCTTTCTTGTCATCTCAAGATAGCTGTTCAGCTCTTCTGCCGAGAGTTTTCCATATGCACGTATCTCCGCCCCGCGCAGCCGGTCCGTCGTATTTATCTCCAGTTCCCGTCCGGCATCCGTCAGCAGAATCCTCTTTTTGTTCCGCATTCCCGGGATGAGCTCGAGCTCCACAAGGCCTTTCTGTGCCAGTCCCGCATCACCTGCTCCATCAGAAGCTTCGTGATCTTCTCTTCCAGACCGCAGCCCACGTAATACAAAGTTCCCCTGCCGGTCTGTTTTCTCGTCACGGCTGCGAATTCCAGATAGAACGCATCCGCGTAATGGAACAGCACTTCCGCATCCTGCACCTGAATCATATCACGGAAAATTCTGCCTGTGCCTTCCACGCCCTCGAACACGCCGCTTCCCACAACCGGGAATACATCATAGTCCTGCAGGCTCTCCGTCTCTTCTACGGTCAGACCCGCAAGCGCATTATAGTGCACCGGCAGTGTCTCGCCGAACGGAACGTTGTTGTCCGCATCTTTCACGGCGTGGCGGTACGTCACGATTACGGTTCCGCCGGATCGAGCAGAATGCTCTGGCGCTGGATACGGAACGATGCCAGGGAATCGTAATCGTACACGATCGCCACCTCGTTCTTCACCGGAGCCTCCATCGCCTCTTCGTATTTTTTCATATCACGGAAGAAACTCTGTATGTCTTACCAGTCCCTGATCGTCAATGCCGAACGCATAGCTGTTGGATCTGGTCTGCAGCAGGAAAATATTTTCGGAATGATTGATCACAATACCCATTTTCGCTTTCCCCATTTCTCTATCTTGTATCTTTCCTTTTTTCAACAGTACAAATTTATCATATGTTTTACTAAAACTCAAAATATTTTACTTTTTATTTTAGTAAGATTCACTACCTGTTTTTTGTGAAAAATGCACAAAAAGAGGCATCTCCATCTATGCAGACTGGAAATGCCTCTTTTTTTGTTCTCTTGTTTCCTTTTTTTCTTCAGCTCAGGAAGTTTTCAATAATGACGTTTTCCGCCTCCGCTTCCGTCATGCCGAGCGTTCTGAGTTTCAACAGCTGCTCATCATTGATCCGTCCGATTGCTGCCTCGTGGATGATTGCCGCATCCACATGCTTTGCCTGGATCTCCGGAATAGATCCGACCTGGGCATGATCCATGATGATAGAATCGCACTGGATATGGGCGTGGCATTTGTTTTTGCCGACTGCCTTCGGATGGAAGACCTGGGAGGAATTGCCCTTTCCGACAGAACGTGAAATAATCTGTGCGGAAGAACCGCTTCCGTTCATACATACTTCAATATCCGACTCTGCCTTCTGGTCACCGTCTGTCATCAGACGTTCGAGCACGAACAGTTTCGAGTTTGCATCCATCACAACATTCGTCGTACGAATTGTTGAGTCAACGCCCTTAATCTGTACGGTATCCAGCGTAAAAACGGAATTTTCTCCGATTTCAATATTTGTCACCGGGTTCAGAATCCGCTGTCCCGTTCCGTTTCCCTCGCCATAATGCTTTTCCTCGTAGCGCACGTTGGCATTTTTTCCTACATGGAACGTATGGATACCATCGTGCCGGCTGTCGTTGCAGCCGCCGTTGTGAATGCCGCAGCCCGCTACAATCGTAACATCGGCACCGTCCGCAACGTAGAAATCATTGTAAACAAGATCCGTCATGCCGGAAACGCTGACGACAACCGGGATAAATACTTTTTCGCCCTTCGTCTCGCCGTCGATCAAAATATCAATGCCCGGCTTATCCTCTTTTTTGCGGATTTTGATATGTTCACTGTCACCGTGGCAGAGCGGAATGCCGTTCTGGCGGAGATTGTATGCCCCTTTCTGCTCAAATCCCTCGCTGATCTGATTTAATACGCCCTGGGTTGTCTCATCTACCTGTACCATCAGCATGTGCCTCCTTCCTGGCCGCACATCCGGCCTGTTTTCTGCTGGAACAGGGTCGGCAGTACATCTTCTTTTGTACCGTATTCTTTCACCTGTCCATCCTCGATCACCATGATCTTGTCTGCCATCTGGATAATGCGTTCCTGATGAGAAATGAGAATCAGACATTCTCTTTTCTCTTTGTGGATTTCTTCAAACCGCCTGATCAACATGGAAAAGCTCCACAGGTCAATGCCGGCCTCCGGCTCATCGAAAATGCTGACCTTATGCGGTTTTGCAAGAACCGTTGCGATCTCCAGACGCTTCATCTCTCCTCCCGAGAGCGTACCGTCCATCTGGCGGTTCAGGTAATCGGCAGAGCAGAGTCCGACGGCGGAGAGGAGTTTACAGCTCTCGGCTTCCGTCAGTTCTTTTCCGGCTGCCAGCGACAGCATTTTTTTCACCGTCATTCCTTTAAAACGCGGCGGCTGCTGGAATGCATAGCCGATGCCGGCGTTTGCGCGGTGGTCAATATCATAACCGGTAATATTTTCCTCATCCAGGAAGATTTCTCCGCCATTGGCGTCCTCAATTCCTGCAAGCACTTTGGCCAGCGTTGATTTTCCGCCACCGTTCGGTCCGGTAATCACCAGCATTTCCCCGTCCTTTACCTCAAAACTGATGTGGTTGACGAGGCAGCGTTTTCTTCCCTCTTCGTTTACTTCAAAGGTAAGATTGTCTACTTTCAGCATATTTGCACCTCTTTTGTTTTCACTCTTTGCAGGGATAATCCCCCTTTCAAAAACTCTACTCCTTCTCCTAAAATCTGTCAATTATTTGTTGTGGTTTTGAGAGACTCTTTTGTTTTATGCAGTGATTTTTCCCGTAACATTTTCTTTTCCTGCATTCTTTTTCGTTTCTTCTGGATCGCATGCTGTGTTTGCGGTATAATGAGGGTAATATTTCATCGGGAGGTTATCGTATGCGTGTACTTATTACAGGAACCAGCTCCGGAATCGGAAAGGCGATTGCGGAGAAATTTTTAAAAGAAGGCTTTGACGTTACCGGATTTGACCGGAAGGAGGCTTCGATCAGCCAGGATTCATATACTCATTTCTGCCTTGATATCCGCGACAGGGAACAGTATCCGGCACTTGCGCCTTTTGATATTGTCATCAACAACGCCGGTGTGCAGAACGAGGATGATATTGATATCAATTTAAAAGGAACCATCGCAATCACGGAGGCGTACGGAATTCATGACAACATCCGCGCCGTCCTTATGATCGGCTCGGCCAGCGGCCATACCGGAGCTGAATTTCCGGAATACACCGCAAGCAAGGGCGGTGTGCTCGCCTACACAAAAAATGTGGCACTCCGCATTGCACCGTATGGTGGAACGTGCAACAGCCTTGATTTCGGCGGCGTACTGACCGAGTTGAATCTGCCTGTCACGGAAGATAAAAAGCTCTGGGATCAGATCATGGAGCTGACGCCGCTGAAACGGTGGATGACCGTCGAGGAAGCAGCGGACTGGGCGTATTTTATGACCGTGACGAACCGTTTCTGCACGGGGCAGAATATTCTGATTGACGGCCTTGAAGCGGGAAACGCACACTTTGTGTGGCCGGATGAATGATTTGTTAATTTCCTGCACAAACAAAAAACAGGTTCCCTGCACGGAAGCTTTTTGAGCTTTTCCGCTGCCGGGCTGCCTGTTTCTTTTTATTTTTTTCGTTTTTTCTTACGCTTTCTCAAACACCAGAATTTTCTCTGCGAATTTGTGGACGATCGGCATCCACATCACCAGCTTGTAGATGGGATTCAGTGTTTCCATACCGCGGGCGATGTTGTCGTCTTTTACTTTTCGGAAACCGGCGGCAATGTTGCCCAGGTCTGCAAAGCTGTTCGCACCCCAGGTAAATGTCGCGCCTGTCGCCTGGATGGATTTTTCGATGTTTTCTTTCTTTACAAAGTACGGGCACAGCGTTTCCATGCAGACGTAGGCATTGTCGAAGTGATCGCGGATGATGGCGAGCATCGTTCTGACCTCATCCGCTTTCATGTACATGGTCAGACCTTCGATAATGAAAAGCATTTTGCCCCGCACTTTTACCTGCTCGGCCCATGCCGGATCGAGCACGGAACACGCAATCGTGGAAACACGGCCGGATTCCTGATAGATGGAATCGCGCACCTCAATCGTCTCCGGCAGATCGAGATTGTACCAGGTAATTTTTCCATTATCCATGCGGTAAAAACGAGTGTCCAGACCACAGGCGATGTTGACGACGGTACAATCCGGGTTCTTTCGGATAAAGTCGCTGATCAGCTCATCAAACACAACACTCCGCGCTACGATTCCGCCGCTCATTGCTGTGTCCTTTTTCGCATTGCTGAAATCATAGTCGATGCGGTCGATCAGCTCTTCTGCTTTGGTGTCGCGGAACTTGTTTTTCGGATTTCTGCTGTGCATGGCACGGGCGTAGAAGCACTGCAGCATCGTCTCGGCAGTTCCGTTCAGTTTTGGTTTTATTTTTTCATTGCTCATTCTGGGTGATCTCCCTTCTGTGTTTTATATTCTTCGATCCATTTCACCGGTTCCGTCCCGGTCTTATTTTATTTCGGATTTTCCACCTTGTCCCCCACGAACCAGTAATCACAGACCTCACCGCTGCCTGCCAGCGTATGGTCACGGTAGAGCTTCGCGTGCATCAGGGCTGCTGTCTTGTAATCAATGTCGCACATAATCGGCAGCACTTCCAGATAGCCCTCTTTTCGGGCGAAGGTGTTCAGGGGACATTGGGTGAAGTGGTAATAAAAACCGTCCTGATGCTTCGTCTCATCAAAATGAAAATCCCACGAATACGCCTTATACTGCGGATGTGCTTCCAGCCAGGCGGCATCCTTATGCATCATCTTCGCAATCCGCGCCATGCCGCTCTTCTTATTCGCATTAATCATCAGGCCCATGGCTTTCAGAAGCGGGAAGGACATCATCTCCTCTGAGATTGTACGCAGTTCATCCACAGAAATCTGTCTGTCCGACGCATCCCAGAGCGCAAGAAAAATGAGGCCTTCATAGAGATTCGACGCCATCGGATTGTCCTTTCCGATATCATCGGCGTGGCGAAGCAGGTCGCGGTAGATCTGGTTGGTCTTGCGGAGAAGCTCTGCGGTCTCCTCTTTTCCGTAGCGTTTTAGCAGACTTTTCTTTATTAAAGGAGTCAGCATGTTCCAATATTTGCTGGTGTATTCCATCATGGGCGGGTACCTCCATCTTACTTTTATTAGGATTCACTAACTGGCAGGTGTAAAATTGCCGCCTACAATGTAAAAAAATAGGCGGAATTTTACTTTTCATTATGAGGTTATTATATCACAGTTTTTGAAAAATGCATGAGAAATTGAACTTTTCTATCTTTTACTCAAACTGACTCATTGTCCATATAAATTTAAAGAGAGAGCAATAACACCAGTGTATTACATACTCTCTCTTTACGGCTAATTTTAGTGTTATCTGCCAACGACCAGCAAACTGCTGGGAAACATATCGGATTTTCGTGTTGTCCGCCAACGGTCAATCACGTGATTGGCAAGCATATCAGATTTTAGTGTTAGCCCACTTGAAAAGCACGCTTTTCCTGATTACTATTATGGATAAATTCCATTTTTATGTCAATATATTTTTCTTGACTGTTTTTCAAGATTATCCAATAAAAACAATCGTTTAACAGCAGTGGATGGATCACTCCATCCGCTTTTTCTTTTCATTCATTCAATAAATCTCTATGTACCCAATCCTTCAGCTTATATCCAAACCGTACTTCTAACTCAGATTTTCTCATCTACTGAACCGTTTATGATTTTCTGGTATGCCGCTTTCTGATTCAAATAATTTTTCTGCATCTGTTCCTCATCCATATAGAATACGTCAGCCGCATCACACCAAAAATAGGTTGCCTCATAAACAATTTTTACATTCTTAAACGTCATCTTTTCTTCAACAAGAACCGTCTTCACTTCATGTTCTTCCATGCAGCATGTGCATAAACGTTTTTCTCTTTTTATGATTTTCATATCCATGAATTCTTTTCTCCTCATAGTCATTCTTCAAATAAAGTCTGTCTAAATTTTTCTTGACTACTTTTCAAATTATCTTTTTTATAATATAAAAGAAATGGGTTTTGTGTCGTGTACAGCCTCAGGGCTCAATCGGGTTGCTCGTTTCTTTTTTATTTAAACTCCTCTTTTTACCATCTTAAGTTGCTAAAAATCCTCTTTCGGTAACAGGTAATTAAATTTCGATGACAACATTTTGTCCATTTCTTTTTGTGGCGATTCAATGCTCTGAAGTTCCATGAATTTATACTCCCCTTCTTTCATCCAAACCACAAAATTCCTGTCTGTATCATGCATAATTCCATTATCGAAACGTTCATATGCCTTATAAGATGGTGACCGAAATACCTCAAACAGCCAAAAAATCTCATACTGATTCTTTTCAAGTGCAGACCTCAGAATTTCAGACTTCATTAATAGATATTCCTGATAATTTCTCCATCCTTCTTTTATGTCCGCATATCTTCCAATTATTTCTCCCCGAGAATTTGAGTATTCATATCCATCACCATATGTAATTCCTGTCAATGTTCTAATCATTCTACTCGGAAGATAAAAACTTTTTTCTGTCTCTTCTACATCTTCCACATTACACGAATCAACCATCTTATCTACCTTTATAACATTATCATCTGTTTCTATAAAAATATTACTTTCCACTTCTTTATCTTTTCGAACTGTGCAAGCTTCCTGTGGCGTACAATAATATCCACCAGCCTGATGAGCATGAAATCCTGTCACATCAAATAGTTCCTGTCTACCTTCCGAATAAATATTCAGCGCCTTTATAAACTGTTCTAATTTCTCCCTCTTCACAATACCTGATGAGATCCAAACAGATTCATCTATCCCTCTCTGCTCATTCTCAAGACTGGTAGAACCGTAAATCAACATCTCGTCATTATTTTCAATCCACTTTGAAAAATCAGGAACATCACCTTGCTTCATCCATGCCTCGATGCTTTCTACAGAATATTCCTCAACATCACAGCATACCATTTGGTCAGTGTTAAGCCAGCTACTTTTCTGTTCCCTTTTCTTCGCGCCAATATAATCTTGGTACGTATTAACAAAACTATCTAAAACCGCATAGTCTTTGACATACATCCTACTTTCATTATCTTCTTGAATCGGGATTTTATTTGCCAATATTACTTCTACACGATGTTTTGCACGCCATACATACTTTTCAGCAATCGCCATAACACTTGACTGCCTGCCATGTGTGGCCTGGTAAAAATGTTGTTTAATAGCAATATCTACGCCTATATTTCTCTTGTTTCTATATTCTCCAAAAAGCTTTTGTTCCCAACCATGTTCTATTAAATACTGATACACAACTGATACGAGCAATCCATCCCATTTTAACGTCTCTAAATTATATTTTTTCCGATATTCCTCTATAAACTCTTGTGTTTCCCGAAAATATTCTTGTGTTTTATGATCAATTTCAAAAAATTTGTTTAACTCATCACACAGAACATACCTTGAAAAATCATAATTTATAGGTCCATAGCCAGACATTTTTTCTGCCTTAAAAGCTACTTGGCATGCCGGCATAATTTCCATCTGATACTGATACGGAGGCATAATTTGACTTTCTGCCTCTTTTTTGTAAAGATCTTTATCAATTGCCCTTTTTACTATTCCTCTACAGTAATATCTCACTACAATATTTTCATATGTTACTAAGCCTATACTTGAAAATACATTCTTCATGATCCAAATCGACAGTGTTTTCAAATATTCATCTTTTACATTCTTTCCTAATGCAATTCCATATGCAATCGAAAAAAGATCTTCTATAATCTGCTCATCATTAATATCAGCACAGTAAATCAGAAGCTTTAAAAATTCATCTGGATTATTTATTCCCCATTCTATAAGCTTTTGTCTACATTCATACCTTATTCTATTGTCTACGCAAGAAAGATTCCAAGCTAAAATCATTGGTCTTCCCCAATATTCTTCATCACTTATTAACTTCACGCTATTAGTGTCAATTTCTATATAAGTCCCCCATGCAGTCTCCAATTCATTCTGCAAGCCAGCCGGTATAGACCACCAAATATCTCTCTGTGCAGGTTTTTCAAATCCTCTTAAGAACTCATCAAGTATTTTACTTCCCAATGGATGTTGACAGTTATCGCTTGATGGCAATATAACTTTATTAAAAATCATTCTAAAGTTATTCACAGACTGGTTCATCCATTGTTTCACATCATCTTGATATTTTTCTGCAACTTCAATTGATGTATTATTCAATGCATAGCAATTCAAATCAAATATTGTATCTTTATCCAATTTAATATTTGAATATTCTGAAATCAAATTGCCTTCTTCTAATAAAACAAGTGAAAGCATTTGATAGATTCCATTCGTATAATGTATTTCAACTTCTTTGCTCTCTTTAACTGCATTAAATATCTTTCTTGCCATAAGATAATCAAATGCTGGCTGCATTCCCCATGAATATACTGTTTCGCACTCACTAAATTCATCTTGCTGTTTCAAACGAGAACTTACAAAACCTTCTTCTTCAACAAATTTCAAAATTTCCTCTAAATGAGACTTGACCGGTTCTTTGCATTGATTATAAATATCCTCATACAAAATTTCCTTTTTATCCGCAAGCATAGTAGCAACACACACAAGTACCGTTCTAACCATGCTTTGACTATCGGTTTCTTTTCCTGATTTTCTATATATATCTTCTATACTGTTTATTTTTTCTTTGAACAAATTCGTTATTACCATTGAATTTTTAGACAAGAGACCTATTTTTGTGTTTCTATATCTATCACAGAATAGTTTTAACGCCATTGGCGTTTTCAACATATTCTTGATCCAGATATTTCCATCCAAATTTACATTATAATACTCAATATATTGATCAAAAATTTGTGCCACTGATACATCGCCATGACTCGGTATATAAAAAAAGGCATCCCGATATTTTAACTCTTTGTATCTTTTAAATACATAAGGACGTGATAAAAAGACAAATTTTATACCACTAAAGTCCTTCTCATAAACCTTTACTTCATTTATTCGTTCTTGCCAAAAATCCCATGAAGTAGCTTCATCTAATCCATCTACACAAATTAAACATTTCGGCTGTATAGTTATGCCTTTATTATTCTCTTCCCTTCGTTTTCTCAATAGTGCCGCATTTTCTAATGCCCTAAATAATTCTCGCTCATCCCATTTACTTGACATTCCAAGCGTTTTTAATAAAATTGATAGCCAAGTATCTCCCACAGAAAAATCTTTTGCATGTACCAATATCGGTAAATGTGTTTTCTGTTGTAGCATTACGCTTGTCTCAGCAAGAATCCCTGCTGTTTTTCCAGTCCCTTGATCCCCCAAGAAAACCATCCAATTGTCAATTGTATCCTTTAATCTTTGACCACACATAAAAAAATCTATTTCAATACTTTTTAAAACTTCAATCGCAGATGCAAAGTGAAAATAATGCTGAAAATACATAGAGTTCTCTTTTAACTCTATTTCTGTACAATTCAAATCAATTCGTTTTCGTAGAAAATCTTCCTTAATATTACTTCCTGCCTTTGCTACCAACTTGATACTTTCAAATTGACTTATCCATTCAGACAATTTCTTAATATCCAAACTAATTTTTTCAGCAAGTATTTTCTCTTTTTCTGGAAACTCTAGTTCTAATATATCTTCATATGCTTTTTTGAGTTTCTTCAAGTTATCTTCCACTCGCAGTATTTCTCTATATCTTTTCTCTACTACAGCATAATTTCCTGTAAATTCTTCCAGTTTTTCATGAATATGTCCTGTAAAATATATATCTGGAATATATTTTGTTCTTGCCCAACCATTAACTGCCTTCTTGTACGAATCTATAATTTCTTCTTCAAACACTGCTGTATTTTCAAACCAATATTTATAGCATCCCCTTGCCTCTGGCTGCATTAATTTCTCTTGGATTGTGGTTTCATCCCACAATTCTACACTTACAGATGGATTTGTATCTTTTAATTGGTCCACCAACTCCAACCACTTACTTTCCTCTGTATTTTTCGCTATTTTATCACCACTGGTTATTTTTTTAGAGGTCAGATCTCTTGGAATACAAACAATATATCTCTTTATTTCCGATCTCACTTTTACTGCTGTATTAAATGATTTCTTAATTTGAGCAAGCTGTGCACTCTCCATTTTATCAGGAAACCACTTCGCCTGAACTCCAATGACATCTCCTGATTTTAAAACCCCATAAGATTCTAGTCCACCATCTCCGCCGCTTCCATTTACAAAAGAAAAATATTTCAGTTCTTCTTGGTATTCCTTTTTACACCATGTTTCAAAAAGAATATTACACATAACTTCAAATGCATGATTAGACGATTCCCCATGAGTATTAAATTTTGTCCATTCCATTTTCCTTTCCTCCAATCAGTACATTTTATTATATAAATCTTTTATTCTCCCTATTCTCTATATAAACATCTGCTGCATCAAACCCTTTTTCAGCTCTTTCCATGCAGTTAATGTTTCTTTGTAATTATTAATGACATCATCTATTACTGTTAAACACTCTGCTATTTTCTGTTGTTCATCAAAACATGGAATCAAAATATTTGTCAGTGCAATATTAGATTTACTTATTGATGTAACCTTTATTCCTTGCATATATGGACGCAACTGATTATGATATTCATTCGAATTCATAAAGTATCCAAGATATTTTGATGCAAACTTTTCTTTTGGATGGCACGCAATTGTATGCAAGCCGGAAATTGTTTTTTTACCATTTTTATTTATAATTTCAACAGTTTTTCCGACAGTATCATCTTCCGCCGTATCTGCAATTACAATATCTCCATCAGTTAACATTGCATATTTTTCACAATTTAAATTTTCATTTACATATGGCACATTTGCATTCAGCACATCAATCATAGCTCCAAATTTAATAAGAATATCTCCATAATGAATATATTTTATATTACCACTTTCATAATTTAAACACTCACGAGAAAACGTACTATTATTTAAAAACTCAAAAACCTCTAAAAATTTCTTTTTTCTCCACTTTGGAAAATCACTTCCATCATCAGCCTTAAATCTTACCTTCCGATCAAACAACTTCTGCATTACACTTTTTTTTCGACCTTCCCAGGCTTCTATCATATCTTCATAATTGCTGATTATTTTGTCAATATTCAATAAAAAATCTGCTATCTTTTGCTGCTCTGGAATAGATGGCAATTTCACGACACTTTTTGCAAATTCTTTTTGTCCCAACGTTTTGTTTCTACCAGCTCCACCTGGTGACGCTAACATCAAAACATTTTGACCGCGTTTTGTAATAAAATACTTTGTAATGTAATCCAAGTCAACAATATCTTTCTTAGGTTTGTACATCGGAAATCTATGTGATGCAATCATACCCTTTTCTTGTTCTGTTGTTCTAGCAACAGCTCGTTCCCAGGCGAAAACAATATTTACAACAAAGCAATCTGGTTCAACCCAGAAAACTCTTTTATTCCCAATTTCTACAGCACTTACCTCTTCTTTATAAAAAATCCCTTTTCCATGTGAACGAATTCCAATTTCGCGATATGTACGTGTGTCATCTAAAATCACCGGTTCCCCTACTCTATCAAATATATCTTCAATTTTATAATTCTCCCACGAATCACTAAATTCTGGAAATCTCAATTTAGGTTTAATCATTATGATCTCCCTTTCTCTCCAATACGTTAAGTTTTATTTTTCTATTAACACAATTCATCGCTTCTGTATATGTAAATGAACAAAACTTATAACTACTCTTACTCTTCTCACTGCTTGAATCATAAATAACCTGATATTTTTCTAAATATCGAGAGCACACTATCACACGGCTTATATCTTTATATTTCTCAAAGATTTTCAACATATCACACGTAATAGGTAGTACATTTATTGTTGTTAATCCACCATTATCAAGAAAACCTATAAAATGATTATTTTCGATCCCTATATCTATTAAAAACCAAACTTCATTACATTTCTTTTTATATTCTAACACTTTACTTACATGCTGTTCAAAAACCGCTACTAGATTATTAATAAAAGTATCATACTTAAAATTCGATGCAGCAGCTAAACTTTTATTAATATACGCCTCAACATCATTCGCCGCAGCATCAGCATTAAATTCATCCTTTTGTAAAGCTTTATTATGCTTTTTAAACATTGCTCTTCGCTGACCATCATACTTCATACTTTCAGAATCTGTATGTTCATTTAAAATAGTATCTGCACGAAAATGCTCAATTCCAATTTTATATCCATCCTTTTCTAAAATAAAATCCGGACGTTCATTATCATCAATTTCATATTTTTTCAATTTACGATTATTAAAAAGAAAAGCATCTAACGCTTTTCTTTCTAATAATTTCTTTTCATCAGCCAACCATCATCACCCTATCTTTTTATAAGCCCAGTTCTTTCAATATGCTTTCAGCCTTATCAATCGCGGCCTTCGTATCAATCTCCAGTTTCTGAATCCGATTTCTTACCTCTTTTAAATCCACTGGCTCTTCTTCCTCAAACGTATCCACATACCTCGGAATATTTAAGTTATATCCATTCTCAACAATCTCACTCATTTCTGCCACATGAGCGAACTTATCAACATCTACACGTTTCTCATATGTCTCAACAATTTTATCAATATGCTTCTGCTCCAGCACATTCTGGTTCTTTCCAGCCTTAAACTCTTTTGACGCGTCAATAAACAAAATATTTCCCGCATTTCCGTTTCTCTTGCTTTTCAGCACTAGCACGCAAACCGGAATTCCTGTTCCATGAAACAAGTTTGCTGGAAGTCCGATTACTGCATCCAACCGATTCAGATCTTTGATGATATATTTTCGAATGGTTTCTTCCGCGCCTCCACGGAACAGTACACCGTGCGGCAGCAGCACTGCAACGCGTCCGTCATCTTCGTCCATATGATAAATCATGTGTTCCACAAATGCGAGATCCGCCTGTCCTTTCGGTGCCAGTTTTCCTGCTCCGGAATAGCGTGGGTCATCTTCAAACTGTTTATCCGCAGACCATTTCAGAGAATACGGCGGATTGCACACCTGTACTGTCATTTTGATATCGCCGTATTTGTCATCTTTCAGTGTATCGCCTTTGTAAATATCAAAATTCTGCCAGTCGATGCCGTGCATGATCATGTTCATACGGCTCAGATTGTACGTTGTCGCATTCAGCTCCTGTCCATAGAAATGTCCGACTTTTCCTGTTGTCAGATGTTTCTGTACTTCCAGAAGCATAGACGCAGAACCACAAGTACAGTCACCAACCGTCTTTGCTTCATCCAGCCCCAATGCCGCAAGTGTTGCACAGAGCTTCGACGGGCCTGCTGGCGTAAAAAATTCGCCGCCTTTCTTTCCTGCATCCGATGCGAATAAACCAATCAGAATCATATACGCTGTACCGAGTACGTCAAACTGGGAATCCTGCAAATCGAAATCGATATCTGATACACGTACCATAACTCGCCCGATCATTTCCGTACGGTCTGCCACCGTCTCTCCAAGACGGGAATCCTGCAGACGCATATCGTTAAACAGTCCGTCAAATGCCTTGTTGGATTCGTGTCCCATCGTAGAGCCTACCAGATCATTGATCGCTTTTTCGAAATCTTCCACATTGAATTTATCCGCATCATTTTCAAACTTTGTAATCTTGCGAATCAGATTTCGAAACAGATTTTCCGGCTTAATTACATAACCCAGTTTTGACAGTGACCATTCTTCTACAACCGGTCTGTATTCATCATCCGCAAAGGCTTCTTCATATGTGATTCCATCATCATTTTTGAGAAGATCGGTCATATACATTTCTGTTCGCTCAGAAAGATAGCGATAGAAAATTACTCCTAAGATATAATTTTTGAACTCACTTGCATCCATCTGACCGCGCAGATCGTTCGCGATTGCCCATAATTTCTGCGAAAGCTCGTTCGCCTGTGCCTGGTATGTATTTGTGTCTGTCATTCTGTTTCTCCTTCAGCCTTGTATTTTTTATAAGTATCCTGTATAAATCTTTTCACATTCTTTGTCAGTTTTGTCATTTTCAGCAGTCCCAGCGGATATGCCATCAATCTTTCACGAATATTATCCTCCGATACATTTCCACTGAATGTATATGCCGAAACCAGATCTGATACTATCTTGAAATCAATCTGATTGTCAAATGCAAATTCTTCCATATCTGCCTGCATCTGTTCTTTTTCAAACTGATTGAACGCCTCCATGACATCTGCATTTTCCGGCAGATCATAAAATCGTGTTAAGATAAACTGCCGCATCACTTCTTTTTTCAAACGCAGGGATTCATTATCAGAACGCTCGATTTCACGCAGAATCAAATCGACATCCTGCTGCTTTTCTTCCTCTGTCTTGGTATGTGTTTTTGCATTTTTTAACAAGTTCAAAATATACACAACGTTGATTCTGTCTGTTCTGACAAGCTCAATGTCAAAATCCACATCCACTGGAACCGGAACTTTCGGATTTGGATTGACGGTTTGATCTTTATAGTACAAATACCAGCTTTTGAATCCTTCGTATTCATTTTCATCCATGACTGCTCCAAGATCTGCCCAGTCAAACTTCGAAAAAGTTTTCAATGTAGCAAGCGTCTTTGCCAGCGCACGGAATGCCATAATAAACATGCGGATTTCATCTTCTGATTGTAACTGTCCCGCAGCTTCTACGTCGGGTGTGATTTTTCTTAAAATCACATTCTGATTCATCCATTGATTTAAATAATACGCATAATCTTCCAGCAGATATTCGTTCGGATCTCCATCGCCTGAAAACAGGGTCAGCGCTTCATCCTGCCACTTCTTGATATTTCGATATGTCACAATCTGTCCAAACTGTTTTGTCACTTTGTCGATACGGTTGGTACGACTGTATGCCTGTACCAGTGAATGCCAGACCAAATTTTTGTCCAGATACAGCGTATTCAATGGTTTTGCATCGAATCCGGTTAAGAACATATTGACCACGATCAGGATATCCACCTGTGGAAGCACTTTCTGTTTTAACCTCTTCGCAATATCTTTTCTGTACGGATCAAACGTATCAATACCAAACGCTGTACCATACATGGCATTATAGTCCTGTATGCAACGCTCCAGCAGTTCCTGCGAATGTTCATCTGCTCCATCATCCATATCTTCATTTGCCTGATAGGAAAAAATAGCTGCAATTTTCAGCCGTTTCTCCTCCGGAACTGTTTTATTCAGTTTCTGAAATGCATCATAGTATTTTCCAAGTGTCGGAATGGAATCTACTGCAAAAAGTGCTGTGTATGTATCTTTGCCCTGCGGATGCACATGCTGCTCATGATGTTCCATAATGTGTTTTGCAACTCTGGTGATTCGTTCCTCATCATGATAAAGCGGTGTCATGTCGATATTATGGCGTTTACAGTATTCTGGATCATCCAACTGTTCTGGGTCAATTCCTTTTACTGCAATATTTTTTGCAAAGATTGTCCGCTGATATTCTACAGAAAATCGGAGCACATTGCCGTCTGCAATTGCATCTTTGATCATATATCGGTGCAGACATGCATCCAGTTTATCCCCAGCATGGAACACATCTGCCGTTGTACGTCCGTCAGCACCTTTATTCTTCTCAAAAATAGGCGTTCCTGTAAATCCTATATAATTGGCTTTTTCAAAGTGTTTCTGAATCTGGGCATGCATACTGCCAAACTGGGAACGGTGGCATTCATCAATGATAAATACTACTTTTTTATCACGGTAATCATCCATAAACGCTTCGTATTTTGGATTTTTAACAGCATTCGTCATTTTCTGAATGGTTGTAACAATCATCTTTTTCTCAGATGATTTCAGCATCTGAATGAGCACACGGGTGCTGTCTGTATTGTCGACACAATCTTTTTCGAATGAATTATATTCTTCTACGGTCTGATCATCCAGATCTTTTCGGTCAATCAGAAATACTACAAGATCAACTCTTGCTTCTTCTCGAAGAAGCTGAGCCAACTTAAAAGATGTCAATGTTTTTCCTGAACCAGTGCAGGCAAAGACATAACCATTCTGCTTCACTTCCAGTACCCGCTTCTTTGCTGCTTTTACTGCATAAATCTGATATGGACGCATTACCATCAGCACTGGTTCTGTCGTTTTGATGATCATGTATTTGTCTATCATTTCTGTGATTGTCGGCTTGCAGAAAAATTCACTGGTAAAGGTATTCAGATCGTTGATTCTTGTATTTTTATCATCGGTCCAGAAAAATACGAGTGATTTCAAAATCGGGTTATAGCGACCATCTACCATTTCATTTTCATTACAGAAATATTTTGTCTGCACAGAGTTGCTGACTACAAACAGCTGTAAATATCGGAACAAGCCTTTAAAACTGAACTTTCTATAGCGATTGATCTGATTGATCGCTTCGTTGATTTCCACACCAGGACGCTTTAACTCAATCTGGATCATCGGAAGTCCGTTGATCAGTACGGTTACATCATATCGATTTTTATATACAACATCCTCTTTATGTGCTTTATCCATAGTGACCTGATGCGTTACCTGATAAATGTTTCTGTCTGTATCGTTGGAAAAGAAATCAAGATATACATTCTCTCCATTATCGAGCTGCAGAATATATTTATCTCGCAAAATTTTCGCAGATTCATACACGGAATGGTTATCCATGTGAATCATAATACGATTAAATTCTGTGTCAGAAAAGGATGCCGCATGGCCTTTTTCTTCCAGCTTTTTCGCGTTGAATTCTGCAAGCTGTGCGCGGAAATTGGCAAGGACATCCTCATAGGTATTCAATTTGATAAAGCTGTATCCAATACTCTCTAAGCGGTCGATCAATATGTTTTCGACTTCGTATTCTGAAATATGCGACATAGGCTTCTCCCCTTTCCTGACGTTTCTTCCATTTTTCTTTATTATCTCATATACCTTTGTAAATTTCAAACTTTTGTTCTATTTTGTATTATATTCAAATTCAATACACTGCACATTTACAGGAACTTCAAATTTTCTGACTATTTTTTATTACTTTCTTTTACTTCTCTTTTCTGTTATAATACATTTCAAGAAATGAGTTTTCCTTGTTCGTTTTTTATTGGGAATCTTAGACAATCTAATATATTTAACCGGGCAGCCGGGGGACGTGCTTTCATCTGATCTGAGTCTTGCAGAAAGGATGATTATTATGAGTACATACGAAGAATTGCAGATTATAATCAGCGTTGCTTTACTTATTGTTGCAATTTTGACTTATGCAAATAAGAAATAGCCGTCCTGTTCTCTGGTAAAGGTAGGACGGCTATTTCTTATAGCTATTCAACATTTTCGCCAGATCGGGTGATCGCACTCACCTTCCGGCTGTCTTGTTAAGTATATTATATGGCAATCGTATAATTTTGTCAACACTGGCTTCTTCTCTGAAAATGATTCTTGACTTATTTTTCTTTTTTGTTATAATTAGCATCAAGAAATGGAGCTTATGACGCGCATTTCTTTTTCTTTTTGTCAATTTAATACATTTATCCAGGGAACCGTTGGGGTGTTATGTCAGCCGCCGGACATTTTTTGAAAGGAGGCTGGTGCTGATGGTTACATATAGTGATTTATTTACTTTCATAATTATGCTTTGTGCTGTTATAACTCTTGCTATCAATATTATGCACAAAAAATAGCGCCCCTGCTCTGGTAAAGTTAGGCGCTATTTTTAGTTAAAAGCTTTATCCGGCGGTCAGGTGTGCACTGACCAACGGTTCTCTTGTTAAGTGTATTATATTACAAGGGTTTCGCTTTGTCAACGCTCGCTTTTTAGCTGATCAGATCTCTTTCCCTCCCCTTCCGAAACTTCGTCCAAAATTTCTCAAAAAGAAATTGAAATCCCCTCCCAACCGACTTATAATATTTTTCATAAGACACACATATGGGGGAATTTTATGGAGATCAGTATTCTTCTTGCGCAGCAGATCGCGCAGCTTTTTCTTATGATTTTTATGGGCTTTTTAATCGTAAAAGCCGGACTTTTAAAGGATGAGGACAGCAAAGTTCTGTCGAAAATTGTGCTGTACCTGATCATTCCCTGCGTGATTCTGAATGCGTTTCAGGTCGATTACACGCCGGAAACGGTGCGGGGGCTGCTGGTTGCGTTTGCGGCTTCGCTTCTGATGCAGGTTGTGCTTCTTTTTGCGGTTTCAGCTCTTGGACGGGTGTTTCATTTGGATGCGGTTGAGATAACTTCTGTTTACTACTCCAATTCCGGCAATCTGATTGTGCCGCTTGTGACGGCTGTTTTAGGAGCGGAATGGGTGCTTTACAGCTGTGTTTATATGAGCGTACAGCTTGTCTTTTTCTGGACGCACTGCAAAAAGGTGATCAGCCGTGAGGCTTCCTATGACTGGAAGAAGATTGTTCTGAACCTCAATATTATTTCTATTTTCGTCGGAATTCTTCTTTTTTTCACGGGCATCCGGCTTCCTGCGCTGGTCAACAATACGCTTCATTCTGTCGGAAGCATGGTTGGCCCTGCCAGTATGATTGTTACGGGTATGCTTTTTGCCGGCATGGACTTCCGGCAGATTTTTGCGAATAAACGGATTTACTTCGTGACCTTTCTCCGCCTGATCGCCGTTCCGCTGATGGCGCTTGTTCTTCTGAAAATCAGCCATCTTGCCGATCTTTCTGCAGACGGACCGACGCTGATTCTGATTGTTTTTCTCGCCGTCATCACGCCATCTGCCTCTACAGTTACACAGATGTGTCAGGTATACGGAAACGATTCACGCTATGCCAGTGCCATCAATGTTGTTACCACGCTGGCTTCTATTGTGACGATGCCGCTTTTAGTGATGCTGCTTCAAATGGTACTCTAATCACAATTAACAGAAAAACGCTGTCCCGCTTCCCCTTCCAGAGAAGCATTGACAGCGTTTTCTATTACCCAATTAATACCTTTTTCCCTTCAAACGCAAATCCATAATGCCGGATTCTTTCTTTTGGGATTCCCCGTTCTTTCAGTTCCGCGTCGTATTTCTTTATTTCAATCTGCGCCAGTGCTTTTTGTACCGTTTCCTGCAGCGTTTTTTCTTCCGTTTCTTTTACTTTAAATTCCAGAATCATAGCATTTCGATCCAAATTTCTGGGAATTAGAATCACATCGTATCTTCCATACCCACTTTCCCGATTGGAACGCACCTCATAAAGATCTCGCACTTCCACCAGCAGCCCAAGTACAAATCCATGATAAAACCGCTCTGGCTGGCTCCGCTCGGACGCATGTTTTCCAGCATCAAAATTACTAAATGTAGCAAGTGCAATATCATTCATATAGAGGTTCATCGCTTTTACATCCCCATTCAGCAATGCTTTGATAAATTCATTATAATTGGCAGATGCCGCTGCAAACCAGCTTTTGAACATGTTCGAAAACATGCTCACAGTCTCCAGATTTGTGATGGAAAGAGAATACCACGGCTCCAGCGTCAGTCCTCTGTATTCAATCTCCTCCACTTTCAGATAACCGCTTGCCACCAACAGACTCCATACCGCACTTTCATCCTGTTCTAATTGTCCAAATATAATCTGCTCATCAAAATTAACTACAATTTGTTGTCTGTTGATCAGTTTTTCCAGTTCTTCCTTCATATTTACCGATGCCGACTGCAGGAGTTTGCTGATCAATCCATTGGAACTTGTAGCTGCCCAGTAGGGCCGCAGTTTTTTCTCTTTCAGATAATTTGTAATAGACCACGGATTGTAAATATCACGATGCGTGCCAAAGCAAAATCCGTCATACCATTGCTTTACCAGATCTTTCTTTTCCGGCATTCCAAATTGATCTAATGATTGAAATACCTCTTCTTCTGTAAAACCAAAACAGTCTGCATAGGCATCCGATGTTGTTGTAATAACCGTCAGATTATTGAGGTCCGAAAAAACAGATTCTTTGGAAATACGGGTAATTCCAGTCATCACAGCGCGTTCCAGATATGGATTTGTTTTGAATGTCGCATTGAAAAGGCTTCTCATAAATCCGGCAAATTCATCCCAGTATCCATGAATATAGGCTTCCTGCATGGGCGTGTCATATTCATCCAGAAAGATCAAAACTTTTTTTCCATATAAAAGATTCAAATAGCTGGAAAGATTTTTTAATGCATCCTGTGCTGTCACATTGCTCATTTTTTCTGTAATTTCCAGCATCTGCTGTTTTTCATTTTGCGTAAAACATTCTTCCTGCTCCAAATACCGATGTTGGCGATAAGCGTCTACAATAATATTTTTTATCTTCTGCACTGCATCTTGATAGTTATTCTGTTTTACGTCCGCAAAGCTCAGAAAAATCACCGGATAAGTTCCCTGCAGTCTGCGGTATTTTTCCTGTTTCCAGATGGAAAGCCCTTCAAAGATGGTACCTTTTTCTGCATACTGTCTGGAAAAGAAACAATTCAGCATGCTCATATTCAATGTTTTGCCAAATCTTCTCGGACGTGTGATCAGCGTAATGTCATCTCCACTTTCCCACCATTGTCTGATAAAATCGGTTTTATCAACATAAAAATAATGATTTTCTCGAAGGGAAGCAAAATCCTGCTTTCCTATACTAATCGCTGAAGTCATATTTCATCTTTCCTTTCTGAGCGCAGACACACCAGCATTTTCTGTCTGATAATGAAATGTTCCACTGTTTTCTAATCGATAATCTTATCTTATAGTTTATCAAATTCCAAAAGAAATTAATAGACTTTTTCTTCTGCACAGCAAAAAAATGGCCGTCCCATTCCTCAGTGCAAGGATCAGACGGCCATTTTTCACTATCAGTTTCCAGTTTTATTTCTCATACAAAAACTCTTCCGGAAGTGTTACGCCGAAGTCTTTTGCCAGATGGCGGAATTCATCCGGTGTGATCGTCTGGCGTTTCGTTGGCTGCATAGAAAGTGTTTTTACCAGGATTTCTGCAGATTTTTCTGCGGTATGCATCAGACCGAAGGTCAGGTCAAAATCAAAGCCGGCGGCGAACATGCCGTGGTGTGCCCAGATAGCAAGATCATATTTCTTCATCAGCTCGCTCGTGGCAACGGCGATCTCTCTGCCTCCCGGAACCATCCACGGAACGACACCGATTCCGGACGGGAATACAACAGGACACTCGGTTGCCATCTCCCAGAGTTCGCGGGTAAATACTTTATCTTCCAGCGGCAGAACGAAGGTAAGCGCGATCACGTTGGTGGTATGTGCATGGTAAACAACGCGGTATCTTTCGTCCTGAAGTTTTTTTACCTCCAGGTTCATCAGATGGCTCGGAAGCTCTGATGTCGGGCGACCTCCGTTGACGAGACCCCAGACGATGCGGTAAGTTTCACCTTTTTCATCCAGCTCAATCATACAGATGCTGTCTTCCGGTTTGATTGTGACATTTCGGAAATATTTTCCGCTTCCGGTTACCAGGAAATACTCCCCCGCAAGATTTGGAACGGCGGTTCCGATCGGATTCCACTCTCTGGCCTCAAAATTTTCTTTTACCTCTTCAACCTCTTCCGGTTTCACACGGTAAGAAAGGTTTCCGCCGTTTCTCTCATGCCATCCCTGCTCCCAGCCATCATTTGCCATACGGATAAAGCCTTTTACAAATTCTGCATCTAAAAATTTCATGTTTTTTCCCTCTTCTTTCTCTCTTTCCTCTTCTTTTATCGATATTTACCGGCATACAACCTCTACCGGCACATCCAGGATTTTTGCCACTTTCAGAATCGTATCAATATGATGTCCGACAGCAGCTGCCATATGATGTGTTGGTCCCGCCTCACTCCATCTGTTGCAGAACTCTCTTGCCCCAATGGAGAAACGTGTTCTCATGTTTGTATCGCCAAAGGTAAAGATCGGACCATCCTCATTGACACCCTCTGCAGCAACAAATTTAAAATGACCGTCTTTATCCTGCGTAATTCCAAGATATGTAACATCTCCGACTGGCGGATAAAACTGCGTCAGATATCCGCCGCCCGTCTTGCCATGAAAAACATCAACGATTTTCATGGACGGTTTTTTCGCCTGCGAAATATCAGCATCTCCCGATCCGGAGTGGCCGATAATACAGATATCCTCATTGAAATCGATCGAATACATCTCAGAAAGCTGACCGGTTCCGGCGATTGTTTTCAGAATGCTCATTGCCATTGCAACTTTCATATCACCCTCTACGGCACAGGCTGTACCCTGTTTGATCAGCATGGAAAATGCCGGAATCAGCATGCTGTCCAGTTTTCCGGCAACCCCTTTTGCAAAGCCGTCATAATGGGATGCCACCATGCCAAGCTCTTCTTTTTTCACCCACTCTTCAAATGCAACGACATATTTTGCCATATCCCATACGGTCTCTACCGTTGCACCGCCCTCGATGTCAAAGGTATCCAGAATCTCCTCTGCCTTGGCGCGGATTGCGGCCTCATCTGTAACAGGATCCGCGATTGCCCATATTTTCTCCCAGTCGAACTGTTTCGTGTAAAGTCCCATCCGGTTGTAAAGGTTTGTTTCATCGATATACAGATCCATCATTCCCGGATATGGTCTTCCGATCTGGGCAATATTGGTGTAACGGAATCTTCTGCGTACCTGGGCTGCCCGACACCACTCGTCGATTTCCTTAGCTACGTAATCATCTCCGCCTTCTACAACACCGGTGATAACGGCATGACGTTTGCCCGCACGCTCCAGATCGGCTACCATCTCACCGACTGCTCCACAGGCATACAGCTCACCCAGCCATTTTGGCGTATCGGTATTCGCATAATCCGGTGCTTTCCGTTTCTGTACATTCACAAGCACAACCGGCACATTCAGGTCACGGACTGCCGGGAGCATATTGTAGCTGGTCGCGTAGGTCAGAAGCTGTAAAATAACAAGATCTACATCCGCTGCGCGGAACTTATCTCCTGCTTCCATCGATAATTCTTTCGTTGTAACGATTCCACCATCGATCATTTCAACGGTATCCGGAATCGTCTTTTTGAATGCATCATACTGTGCCTCAAATTCCGGAACCAGTGTCGGAAACTGCGGCAGATATGCACCCAGTGCGATTGCAAATACACCTACTTTTGCTTTTGTTTCAACTAACATGTTCTTTGCCCATTTTAACCTTTCGTCTCATTTTTTATGGCTCATATTGTTTGATTTCGAAGGAATGGAAAATACAGTTTCTCGCATCCTTCAGATCATTGCATTCTTTTCCGATGATCATCTGTACCGCCAGATTTCCGATGGCAGTTGCCTCGGTCGGTCCCGCCAGCACGGTTCTTCCGGTCTTTTCTGCTGTCAGCCGGTTCAGATAACCGGCATTGGCGCCGCCGCCTACGACATGAATCTTCCGGTACTGACAACCCGTTTGTTCTTCCAGTTCTTTTAATGTCTTTGCATAGCATACTGCCAGGCTGTTATAGATCACTGCTGCAACCTCTGCAATTCCCTGCGGTATCTGCTGGCCACTTTCTTCACATGCCTTCTGTACCTCGGCTGTCATATTTTCCGGTGCAAGGAAACGGTCGTCGTTTGCATCCACGATAGATGGGATGGTGCATTTCGATGCCATTTCGCAGATCGTTCCAAAGCTTAAATCTTCTGCGATTTCTTTTTTCACAGACTGGACCATCCACAGACCCATGATATTTTTCAGGAAACGGTATTTTCTGTTGTAGCCGCCCTCATTGGTAAAATTGTGCTGCATAGCTTCTATTCCGCAATCGGCCTCTTTTAATTCTGTTCCCATCAGAGACCAGGTTCCGGAGCTGATATAGAGCACGTGCTCCTCATTGCTTGGCACAGCGACTACCGCAGAGCCAGTGTCGTGTGTTGCGGGAAGAACAATTTCACAGTCGAAACCGACCTGCTCACGGATTTCTTTTTTCAGATGGCCGATCACAGTCCCCGGCTCACGGATCGGCAGAAAAATTTTCTCCGGGTATCCCAGTTTTTGAATCATCTCCCTGTTCCAGTCCCTGGTTTCCGGATTGACGAGCTGGGTCGTTGTTGCATTTGTGTATTCCTGCGCTTTCACGCCGGAAAGCAGGAAATTCAGGTAATCCGGAATCATCAGCAACGTCTCTGCTTTTTCCAGCTGTTCCGGTTTTTTCTTCTTCCACGCCATAAGCTGATAAATACTGTTAAAAATCTGTTTCTGAATACCGGTCGATGCATAGAGTTCTTCCTCCGGCACTGTGCGATAAACCTCCTCATCCATCCCTTTCGTGCGGTCATCGCGATAAGCAACGGCATTTCCGATCCGCTGATCATCCTTGTCCAGAAGGACAAAATCAACTGCCCATGTATCAATTCCGACACTCACCGGGATCTTTCCAAGTTCTCTGCATTTTTTCATTCCGGCCAACACGGCTTCAAAGAGTGCCTCGATATCCCACACCTTCTCACCGTCCCGTTTCTGCATTCCATTCGGGAAACGGTAAATTTCCTCGAGAACCATTTTCCCATCTTCCATATGCCCGAGAATATGCCTTCCGCTGGATGCTCCTATATCAATTGCTAAATAATATCTTTTCATACCCTTCCTCCATTTTCTGTCTCTAATTATAGATAACTTTATGTGGTAAAAAAAGAACACGCTTTGTCTAAAAAAGTGTCCTTATTTGCACTATAACGATGTCATTGATCGTATCCATCTGCATCCGTTCGCTCTTCTTCTCCTTCCGCCGCGCCGGAGTTTTTGCTCCATGGGGTAATTCAAGAAACGTTTTCACAGGAAATTACGGTAAAAAAATTCCGCGGCACTTCTGTGATTGAGGTGCTGCGGAACTTTTTTACATTTTAGGCTGATATCTCATGTTGGATACATTATAAACTGTGATAAACGCTTTCGGATCAAGTTTGTTGATAAAATTCATCAGCTTCTGGTATTCTGTCTTGTCTACGATCGTGATGATTTCTTTGCGCTTCTGCATGTTATAGGCACCATAGGCTTCGTAGATCGTAGCACCGCTGTGCAGCTCATGAAGAATAAATTCCCGAAGTTCTTCTTCCTTTGGAGTGATGATACATACCCGGCGTTTGATATTATGGTCAAAAATAAAATGATCCAGAACAATTCCGTTAAAATACGTTCCAAGAATACTCAGGACTACCGTTTTTTTGTCGTAAACGAGTGCTGCAGACAGGGCAACGCACATACCGGACAGCGACATAGCTTTTCCAAGCTCCATATGAAGATATTTATTCATGATCTTTGCTACAATATCAAGTCCGCCGGAAGAAGCATTTCTGTTAAAAAGAATACTGAGTCCCACACTGACTACAAGTGTATAGCACAGAACATCCAGCTCCTGACTGTTTGTCATCGAACCAAAATCCGGGAAGATTTTTTCAAAAAGTCCAAGAAAAACAGGAAGCATGATACTGGTGTAGACGGTTTTTACACCAAATTCTCTTCCGCAGGTAAAAAAGCCGATGATCAGAAGTACTACGTTCAGAATCATGGTGATGGCGGAAAGGGGCAACGGTACAAAGTTGGAAAGTACGATACCAAGACCCGAAATACTGCTGACAGAAGTATGGCTTGGTACCAGAAAAAAATAGACTGCCGCTGCAATAATAGCAACAGCTGCTGTCAGGATCAGGATTTCCAACAGAATCTGAGTATCCTTCAGTTGTTTTTTCATGTTAATTCTCCGTATCTTATTTTTTATGGATGGGAAGATCCCTTCCTTATATTAATGGCATTTTGAAGATATGTAAACCCTTTCCGGGAATCATTCCAACATATTTGTGTATCGTTGTTGCTTTTCCGTCAGCTTTCTGTAATACATATCCTTTTTATTGCTTTTTTTCGTTCTATGCTACAATAAACTTAACATTATCTTGCAACGTAATCAGGAGAACAACATGAGCGAAAAGGGATTGACCAACATTAGTCTCAAAAAAATAAATAAATCAAAGGTTTACCAATATATTTACAGAAAAAAAACGACCTCCAAGCTGCAGATCGTTCAGGAGCTGCAGATGGGTTTATCCACAGTCAGCCAGAACTTGAATCTTCTGGAGCAGGAAGGTCTTATAGAAAAAAATGGCTTTTTTGAATCCACCGGTGGAAGAAAAGCAAACGCTATTCAGATTGTGTCAGATTTCAAAATTTCCATTGGTGTCGGTATTTTAAAAGAAATGTTTCATATTACTGCTGTAGATCTGTACGGAAATGCTTTCTATACAGATACTATTTTGCTTCCCTATTCTGACACAACGGATTACTATAAACAGGTTACAGACGCGGTAAAGGAATTCCTTGCATCACATCAGTATGACAATGACAAGGTACTTGGCATCTCCATTGCCACACAGGGCATCACCTCTCCGGATCATACTACTGTACTATATGGAGATATCATGAATAACACAGGCATGAAGCTGGATGATTTTTCCAGATATCTTCCTTATCCCTGTTATCTGGAGCATGATTCCAAATCGGCTGCGTTCCTTGAGCTATGGAGGCATCCAAAGCTTGACAGTGCTGTTATCATCCTGCTGAACCGAAATCTGGGTGGCGGTATCATCACTAATCATCAGATTCATCAGGGACTCTCCATGCACAGCGGAACCTTTGAACATATGTGCATTAATCCTGATGGACCACTTTGTTATTGCGGCAGCCGTGGCTGTCTGGAAACCTACTGTTCTGCCAATGCACTGGAACAGGCTGCAGGTATGCCCGTCAAAGAGTTTTTCCCTCTTCTGCGTGAAAAAAAATCCTCCCAGATCATACAGATCTGGAAAGATTTTTTAAACCATCTGGCATTTGCCATGAAGAATCTTAACCTTATTATCGATGCACCCATCATCCTCAGCGGCTATCTTGCACCTTATTTTACAGAGGAAGATATTGATTATCTGACAGAGCATCTTCATAGGGCTGCACCATTCATACTGGATAAAGTACAGATACTGGTAGGTACTAATGGGCAGTATACACCGGCAATCGGAGCTGCCCTGCATTATGTGGAGGAATTTGTCCAATCGATTTAAATGAAGCTGCATATAGACTATAGCTTCCGCTCACCCTTTCCCTGGAACAAACAGATGGCTCATATCCGTATGTTCCAGAGAAAGCAGCCATATTTTTTTATCAATTCCTCCTGCATACCCTGTCAGACTTCCATTTGTTCCTACTACACGGTGGCAGGGTATGATAATCGAAATTTCATTATGTCCAACAGCACCTCCAACCGCCTGTGCAGACATTCTGGAAAGTCCCTGTTTTCTAGCAAGCTGGCGCGCAATTTCTCCATAGGTTGTGGTCTGTCCATAGGGAATCTGCAGAAGGATATCCCATACAGACTGTCGAAATACAGATCCCATCGGATGCAATGGCGGAAAAAAGTCAGGTTCTTTACCAGTAAAATAAATATCCAGCCAGTGTTTCGTTTCGGAAAGAACTGGCGTTTCCTGAACCTTGTGTTCCTCTGGCAGATTGTCGGCAAAGTATTTTTCGCCGCTGAACCATAGTCCGGTCAGTCCAATTTCGTCTGCCGCCAGCAGAATCTCTCCAAGCGGCGAGTTATAGTGACAAATGTATACCATATTGCCTCTTCCTTTCAGAAAGCACATTATTTGTAAGCTTGCTTCCTTATGATTTCTGCCAATAGCGGCAGCAGATCATCAGCCTGGATCGGCTTTGCTATATGGCCATTCATTCCGGCTGCAGCAGCATCTCTTTTATCTTCTTCAAATACATTCGCAGTCATTGCAACGATAGGTATACATGCCTTATCCTGGTCTGGCAGGTGCCTGATTTCCTGTGTTGCCTGATAGCCGTCCATTTTTGGCATCTGAATATCCATGAGTATCATATCATAGGTTCCCGCAGGCATATTTTTTATCCTGCTTACACACTGAATGCCATCTTCCACACGTTCTGCTTTAAGGCCGAAGCGCTCGAGTATTGCCACTGCAATCTCTGCATTCAAATCATTGTCCTCTGCCAAAAGGATATTCTTTCCTGCAAGGATTTCACTACCTGTTCCAGGATTTTCAGCGTGCATTTTTTTATAATAGCCTTCATCTGCTATCCTGTGTTTCAGTGTAACGGTAAAGGTACTGCCCTTTCCAGGCTCACTTTCCACATTTATTGTCCCGCCGAGGAGCTCCACATATTTTTTTACGATTGACATTCCAAGTCCGCTTCCTGCGATTTTGCTCTTTGTGGTGTTCTGCTCACGTGTGAATGCCTCAAAAATCCTTGTCAGATAATCCTGGCTCATACCGATTCCTGTATCGCTCACACTGGTCCTTGCAATCATATATCCAGGCTCATCACATGGCAATTCATCTACGTTTACCGTAACAGAACCACCGGATGGAGTATATTTTATGGCATTGCTCAGAATATTGGCAAAGATTTCTTTTACCTTGGTAATATCTGTCAGCACATGCTCATGCTCTACATTCATTGTGTAATGAAAAGCAATATTCTTTTTCATTGCTTCATCATCAAATATTTCAAGCAAAGTCTGCTGGAGCTCTTTAAGCTGACCATAGCTCTCATCAATCTCCATTTTGCCGCTCTCAATCCGAGCCATGTCAAGTACATTGTTCAGGATTGACAGAAGAAAATTTCCGGACTGCTGCAGCTTCTTCAAATGATCTAAGGTTTCAGGCAGCTCTTTTCCTTTTAGTTCATCCTCCATAAGCTGTGTATAGCCCAGAATTGCATTCATAGGAGTGCGGATGTCATGGGACATGTTATGAAGAAAGCGGGTCTTTGCAAGGCTGGCATCCTCTGCTTTTTTCAGAGCGATTTCCAGCTTGTCATTAAGCTTTTGCGTATCACTTGCTGCAAGCATTGCCACTGCTTCTGCTTTCCTTGCCTTTCTTAAAAGCATGAGGATAATGCCGATTATGCTAAGTGAAAATGATCCTACAGTGACAAAAACAGCAAGCATATTGTCTTTTATAAAGTCATAAAGTGTTACCTTATCTGCCGTACTGTCATAAAGAGCAAGCGCGCTTGTAAGCATGTCAGACGGCATGGTCTTCAGGGTTTTATTCAGTATGGATAAAAGGGATCCCTCTCCGCCTTTTACTGCAATGCATGCCTCCATTGTTTTTGTAAGGGGAACACTTCTGAAATCTCGAATGTTATCATATTTCAGTGCCTGACTGGTTCCCAGAAGAAAACAGTCTGCTTTTTCATGGATGACCATATCTGCCGCATCAGCAAGCGAATCGTACTCAACCAGCTTCCATTTTGGATAACTGAAAATAATATGCTGTTTTAAGGCTTCTTTTTCCTTTGGCACAGCTACTGTATGCTCTTCATTTTCATTAAAATATTTCTCATCCGTTACTGCCATCAGGCTGTAGGTCCAGGCTGTATTTGTAAGTACATAGCCTTTTTTTTCTGCAAAATCAGGATTTCTGCTGGCATAAAAGATTGCGTCAATTTCACACTCCTGTAACGCCTGGAGCATTTCGTCATAATCATCATATGCCTGCATATTAACTTCTAACGTCTGATTCCCCAGACAGTCTTTGGCATAAGAAATATATTCTGCCAACGCGCCGGTAAGCTTTCCAGTCTCTTCATCCATGGAAAAAACCGCCGGAGCATTGTCCAAAAAACCGATCCGAATATTACCATGCTCTTCCAGCCATAATTTTTCTTTACCTGTAAGGCTCTGGCTATAATCAAGGGTAAAATATCTCTTATACAGATCATCCTTAAAAAAAGGACTGTTTTGATCCAGCTGAAGCATAGCAAAGTCAAGCTCTGCCTTGATATCGTTGCGCTCTTTATTTATTACAAAATATATGCCTGCTTTGCCAATAGTGGTAACGGATGATATGCCCTGTTCAGACCAGATGGATTCCTCCAGCGATACGAAGCAATCAATCTCATGATTCGCTAATTTCTTTTTTACATCTTCATTATTATACACATTTACATGCTCTGTATGTATGCCATTTTTATTTTCCCATTCTGTCAGCATGATTTCAGGCTCTGTATCTAATAGCACACCTACTCGTTTCCCGTCCATAGACTTGAAATCAGACGTCTCAATATCCGTATGTGATAAATCCGCATAAAGGATATATTTTTCCTCACCCATAGGCTCCTCAGAAAAGAGCATCCTTTGTGCCCGTTCATCGGTGTAGGAAATATCCCCCATCACATCAATCTCACCATTTTCAAGCTTATCAAAGCAGTTAGACCAGTCACATTTCACATACTCAAATTCCCATCCGGTATAGCCTGCCAGAGCCTGCATAAGTTCATAGCCAAATCCCCGTCTGACACCGTTTTCGTCAATATAATTAAAAGTATCCTCAAAGGAACCAATGCGGATAAGCTTCTGTTCCGCCACTTTCTCCTGACCTGCCATCTGTGACTGCTTTTCAACATGATTTGCTTCAGCAGCCCAGCAATATACTGACAATAGCATCCACATTCTCAAGGCCAGAAATATCCCTGCACATAGTACGGCTGATTTTTTTCTGCTTTTATACATTGTTCTTTTCTCCATAGCTTATCGGATTATTAACTGTCATAAATTCTTTAAATTGTTTTGTAATGCACAGATCAATTCCTCTATAACAATTGGCTTGGATAAGAATCCATTCATACCACATTCCAGAGCTCTTTTTCTGTCCTCGTCAAAAGCATTCGCCGTCATGGCAAGGATTGTGATTTTCGCCAGCGCAGGATCATCCAGTGCACGAATCTGCTTGGTGGCTTCATATCCGTTCATTACCGGCATCTGCACATCCATCAGCACCAGGTCATAATCCCCTGGCGCTGAATTCTTAACCTTTTTCACCGCCTCTGCCCCGTTTTCTGCAGTATCAACCAGAAATCCATATTCATTAAGGATCTCCACCGCAATTTCGCTGTTCAGTTCGTTATCTTCTACAAGCAGTATACGCCTGCCGCTGAAATCTGAACCTGCTGCCGGAAGGACTGCCTCCTCTGTCTCTGCCTGTTTCCGACCAATAGCAGTCATTAATGTCTCTCTGATGTCTGACATAAACAAAGGCTTCGCACAGAATGCAGTTACCCCTGCTGCTCTGGCTTCTACTTCGATATCCGACCAGTCATAGGCAGTCAGGATGATGATCGGCGTATGGTCCCCAAGGCTACGGATCTGGCGAGTGACCTCAATTCCGTTCATATCCGGCAGGCGCCAGTCGATAATATAAGCATGGAATGCATCACCCAGTTCTACGGACTGCCGTGCGCGCAGAACAGCCTCCTTGCCGGAAAGTGTCCATTCTGAACGCATTCCAACCTTTACAAGCATCTTTGTAACACTGTCACATGTATTAAAGTCATCATCTACTACTAATGCCTTAAGACCTTCTAACTCTGTTATCTTTTCAACGCGATGCTTCTCAGACTGAATACGAAACATCAAACGGATAATAAATTCTGTACCTTTGTTTTTCTGCGTCTTAATCTCAATCGTACCGCCCATCAGTTCAATAAGCGACTTGACGATTGGCATGCCCATGCCGGTTCCTTGGAACTTGCTGCGCGCATCATCACCTTCTTGGGCAAACGGTTCATAGATATGCTTTAAAAACTCGGGAGCCATGCCAATGCCAGTATCCGAAACACTAAAGCAAAAGAGCGCGCGCCCATCATCGAGTGGCTTGGTCTTTGAACTAAAGGTGACGGAGCCGCCGTGCTTGTTGTACTTAATGCTGTTGTCTAACAGGTTGATTATGATCTGTCGGATATGGGTGGGACTGCCGATCATGTATGGCCCCGTGGCGTACGGCAGACTATTGTCCTGCATTGTGATGCCGTTATCGGATGCGCGGAGCTTGCACAGCACCAGCGTATCGTCACAGAGCTCTTTGAGGTTAAAAGGCGCATGTTCCAGAGTTAGCTTGCGGTCTTCGATTTTGCCCATCTCGAGGATGTCGTTGATCAGCGAGAGCAGGTGATTGGCGGCAACGCGCGCCTTGGCACGGCTCTCGCGGACGACCTGGATATCGCCTTCCTTCAATTCCTCGATCTCGATAAGGCCCAGGATACCGTTGAGCGGCGTACGGATGTCGTGGCTCATGCGCGTGAGGAATGCTGTCTTAGCGGCGTTGGCAGCATCGGCTTTTTTGCGCTCGGTCCGAGCGCGTACGAGCGCCCAGATGAGCAGGACGATGCCGACCGACAACACACCGATGAGGGCAGCTGCAACGGCGGCACGGTTGCGATAAAGGAATTGAAGGGTGTTGGATTCCTGGGCCGTGTACGACGTGGAGGAGTAATTGCTTGCGGAGAGCGATTCTCCGGCATTGATGATGCCCTTGTTGATGATTCCCAGCAGCTCGGGCCTTCCGCGCGAAATCCAGCACGAGAGCTCGCAGGTGTCAGGGAGCTCGGCCGTCTCGCAGTTCTCGAGATCATAACGGTCGCCGATGGTTTTTACGCGTGAACTGGGGGCGAGGATGCAGTGCACCGTTCCCTTCCTGAGGGCGTCGAACGCTTCATCGTCGGATTGGCATTCGGTCACGGTCGCTGTGGGGAACAGACTTTCGAGTACATTTCGGTTGATAAACGATGATTTGGTACAGGCGATGTTCTGAAGGTCTTTGTTCAGGTTGCTTCCGGTGTGGATGGCGGTGAGGGTTGTGGTCCCCAACGATATCGACTGCACAACGCCTGATTGCTCGGCAAACCAGTAATCTCGGTATACCGGCAGCGCAACGTCGATGCTTCCCTTTGACAGGGCCTTTGACATCATCTTGTAGTTATCAAAGGCGACGGTTTTGACCGTAATGCCAAATATATCGTGCAACGTCGTCGCAAGCGATGCGAGCGAACCTTCCATTTTGCCGTCTTCGTCTTCGTTGCAGTAGGGGAGTTTGCCCGTAATGTAGCCGAGCGTGATGGTGTTGTCATTTGCTTCGAGCCAGGAACGTTCGGGGCCGTTGAGCGATGATGAACCGCTGTTTTGGGCCGAGTAGTTAGATTTGACTTCGTCGATATAGCGTGGGTTGACGCGGGCGATTGCCGACATGGCGGCATTGATGTCGTCCCTTAGGTCGGGGCGGCTTTTGGGGACGGCAAAGTAGTAGTCGCTCGAACCAACGTAGAACATGGGTGACGCATCGGGCGACGAGAGCGTGTCGTTCATGATGATGGCGTCGACCTCGCCGTTTGTGAGCGCGCCAAAGAGGGCGCCGCCAGTGTCGATTTCTTTATAGGTGCAGGTAATGCCTTCGTTGGCGAGCCACTGCTGGCCAACGAAGGTTTGCATAACGTCGGGGTTGTAGCCGATGGTAAGGCCTTGGAGCGCTTGGGGGTCGCCCTTGGCCAGATCGTCGCGATCGGGCTTGGCGTAGATGTAGTAGCGCTCGGTGCCCTCGGGGTTCGAGGAAAAGAGCAGCTTTTGGGCGCGTTCCTCGGAGTAGGAGATGTTGGGCATGAGGTCGATCTCGCCTGCCTCGAGCATGTCCATAAGCTCGGTGAAGGTGCCGGAGACGTATTCGTACCGCCAGCCGGGCGTGTAGTACGACAGGGTCTGGAGGTACTCGTAGCCCCATCCCGAAAGACGCTCCCCGGGGGTGCCGTTCTGGAAGCCTTCGCTGTTGACGAGCCAACCAACGCGGACCGTCTTGACTGGCTGACTAGAGTCATCGGCAAAAGCCTGGACAGGCGCGATAGAACTCAGCACGACAAGCGCGGCAAGCACAACGGCCAGGGCGCGATATATAACTGAACGAAGGACAGTGGCGGCTCTCACATGCAATCCTAACGAATCGAGACATTACCGCATAAGGATACCAGCTCAACCTGCCCAGTCGGCAGCTGCACCGCTAAACGCTCCCGCCCGGCAGCTGGGGACGTTCTTAAACGACTAGTCATCGGGGACGTTCTTGTTTGACTAGTCATTTAAGAACGTCCCCAATGACTAGTTTCGTTTGCGGGGGAGGCGTGGGACAATACCGAGCGAACGTGATTGGGCGTCTGGGAAAAGGGGTCGCGATGAACAAGTTGAGGACGCTTGCCGACGTGTTACGCCAGGCTGGTTTTGCGCGCATCACGGGCCTGTTTCTCGTCTTCTATCTGCTGTGCTCAACGGCTGTCTGGCTGTCCGAGCCCACGACCCTCACGTTTGGCGATGGTCTCTGGTTTAGCTTTGAGACGGTCTCGACGATTGGCTTTGGCGATATCCCCGCTGAAACGCCGGTTGCCCGCGGCATTACCGTTATCCTAAGCGTCATCAGTATCTTCTATATCGCCATGCTTACGGGCGTGGCGGTGAACTACTGCAATACGCTTATCAAGATGCGCCAAAAGGACACCATGGCGCGCTTTATGGACGATCTTGAGCATTTGGAAGAACTCGACCGCGATGAGCTCGCCGATTTGTCGCGCCGCGTGCGCGAGTATCGTCGACGCCAGCGCTAAAACGAACATCGTGCGCCACAACAGGGGGACTGAATATGAATATCACCGTGTATCTGGGTGCCAGCGTCGGCAATGACCCGGCGTTTCTGCCCGCGGTGCAGGAGCTGGGCAACTGGATTGGCGCCAACGGCCACGCGCTGGTATACGGCGGGTCCAAATCGGGCCTGATGGGTGCGCTCGCCGATAGCGTACTCGAGGCGGGTGGACACGTGACGGGTGTGGAGCCGAGTTTTTTTATCGAGGCCGAGTTTCAGCACGACGGAATCGATGACCTCATCGTGACGAGCGATATGGCCGAGCGCAAAGCCAAGATGATCGAGCTTGGTGATGCCTTCATTGCCTTTCCCGGCGGGACGGGCACGCTCGAGGAGATTGCCGAGGTCATGTCCGCGGTGTCATTGGGACACCTGAGTGCTCCGTGCATCCTGTATAACCTGGACGGTTACTACAATGACCTTAAGGCGCTGCTCGGGCACATGATTGATAAAGGGTTTTCGAGCCCGCAGCGCCAGCAAGGCATTTACTTTGCCGAGGATCTGCACGAAATCGCATCAATTATCAACGGATAAGCCTTGAGCCTGTCCCGCCGTGGTCCCCGGTGGCTCCGTTTGCAGCGCAGACGGTTGGCTTGTCTGGGCTACGCTCGCTCTACAATAAAACGTATCTATATCGACTTTGACCGCGGGAGGACCCGATGGACAACCTTGCCAAACCCACAAACCGCGCGCTGTTTTTGGTTAGCGTTGCCGTGACCGGTGCGTTCGCGGGTGCCGCGGTCTGGCTGTTCTTTTTTGCGATGGAGCATGGTATCGACTATCTATGGACCGAGATTCCGAGCGCGCTGGGCGTCGCTTCGCCCGAGCTTGCCAGCGGCCCGTTTGGCTTTCTGCCGTACCCGTTTTTTGTCTGCCTGCTGGGCGGCCTGTTAATCGGTCTGTTCGAAAAGATGACGGGCACCAAGACCGATGACCTCAACCAGGTGATGGCTAAGGTTAAGCAAGACGGGCGCTACCCGTACGACAACCTGGGCAAGCTTTCGCTCGCGGCATTGCTGCCGCTGCTGTTTGGCGGAAGCATTGGACCGGAGGCCGGCCTGACCGGCGTTATCGCCGGTCTGTGCAGCTGGGTCGGCGACCGCATGCGCCGCTTTGGTGCCGAGTTTAGGGAGCTTACGCTGCTGGGTACCCAGGCTGCCCTGACGGCGCTCTTTACCGCGCCCGTGTTTGGCTTTGTGGCGCCGCTTGCCGGAAGTACTGACGGCCAGGGCGAAGACGCCGACGATGAGTCCGCGTCCGGCGAGATCACCATCAAGCTGCCCAAGGCGCAAAAGACGGTGGTCTACGGCATTGCGATTGCCGGCGGTCTGGGCACCTACCTGCTGCTCGGCCAGCTTGTGGGCGGCGGCATGGGCATGCCCAGGTTCGAGTCCGCCGAGGTGGGCAACCTAGAGCTTACCTGGCTCGTCCCTCTGTCGCTGATCGGTACCGTCTGCGGCTGGCTGTACTTTGTCTCTGAGCATGCAAGCGAGGCACTGTCCCATGCAATAGGGGAGCGTCCTGTCGTCAAGGCCATGCTGGCCGGTCTGGCACTCGCCATCTGTGGCACGGTCCTGCCCTATACCATGTTTGCCGGCGAGACCCAGGCCGACGTGCTCATGGAAACCTATCTGACCATTCCCGCTGGCGTGCTTATCGCGACCGGTCTTGTTAAGGCCATGCTGACGCCCGCCCTCATCAACCTTGGTTGGCGCGGCGGTCACTTCTTCCCGGTTATCTTCTCGGGCGTAAGCCTGGGCTATGGCCTTGCCATCCTCACCGGCGCAGATCCGGTCTTTTGCGTCGCCGTCTGCACGGCATCGACGATGGGTGCGGTCATGCGCCAGCCGGTCATGGTCGTGGGCCTGCTGCTCATGTGCTTCCCACTCAAGGGTATCGTCTGCATGATCATCGCCGCCGTCATCGCCGCCGGCATTCCACTGCCCAAGCCGCTGCGCAAATAGCGCGGTTAATCGCGAGTCAACTCCAGAGGGGTACGAGATGATCCTGTACTTTAGCGCGACGGGGAACAGCGAACATGTGGCGCGTCGCATTGCGGCGGCGACAGACGACAAGGTTGTGTCGATTGAGCGTTTTGATGTCGAAGCCCTTCGCCTTGTTGCGACGGAAGGCCCCTGCCAGCTGGGATTTGTTGCTCCGGTGTATGCCTGGGGTCTGCCGACACCGATGATCGAGTTTTTGAAGACTGCCGACCTGTCGATTGCTGCCGGTGCAAAGGGCGGCGAGCGCCCCTATACGTTCTATGTTTCGACGTACGGTTCGACGACCGGCCAATCTGCCAAGTTTGCCCGCGACCTGCTGCACGAGCGTGGGCTCGAGTTAGATGCGGCGATGAGCGTCAAGATGCCCGATACCTGGACGCCTGTTTTCGACCTGTCTGACCCTCAAAAGGTTGAGGGTATCAATAGAGCTGCCGAGGCGCAGATTGATGCCGTGATCGAGGCGGTGCGGGCACGCCGCACGGGCAACATGATGCGCCATCGCGTGCCTCTGTTTGCATCGTGCGCGTATCACGCAATTGGGCTGCCGCACATGCAACAGACGAGCAAGTTTGCCGTCGATGCCGATCGCTGCATCGGCTGCGGCCTGTGTGCCAAGCGCTGCCCCATGGCGGCGATTGAGATGCGCGACGGCCTTCCCGTCTGGACAAAGCCGGAGTGCGCAGCCTGCCTTCGTTGCCTGCACCGTTGTCCCAAATTTGCCATCTCGCACGGTAAGCGCACGGCATCCCACGGTCAGTACAGGCATCCCAAGCCAGGTGTGAGGATGTAGCGGCTGCTGGCCGCGCTACTTCCAAACCGCGAGCGCCGCAGTGCCCAGTACGATGAGGGCGAGACCGATGGCGCTGCGCCGCGAGACCTTTTCGTTGAATGCCAAGCGCGCAAATAGTACCGATACGACAATCGATAGTTTGTCGATCTGCACCACGACGCTCACCTGGCCTGCGGCGATGGCATAGTAATAGAGCAGCCACGATGCTCTGGTCGCGATGCCCGATGCCGCGAGAAATACGAGCTCGTAGCGGTCTACGTGCACGGCTTGGCCCATCTTGCCTTTAGCTGCCACGATTGCCCATGCCATAACCAGTACCACGCAGGTGCGGATTGCCGTGGCCAGGTTTGACTCGACGCCTTCGATGCCGATCTTAGCGAGGACGGAGGTGAGTGCTGCGAACATGGCGGCGCCGAGGGCGTAAGCGAGCCAGGTCCGGTCTTGCTGCTGCTCGGGTCCGGCGGATTGCTGCTTCTCGGTCATTAAAAACGTGCCGAGGGTAATGACGGCGGTTCCCACGAGCTTAACCGCAAGGTTGCTCGTCTCGCCAAAAAGCACGATGGCGATCAGCGCGGCGAGCACGGTGCTCATCTTGTCGACCGGTACGACCTTATTGACGTCTCCGATGCTCAACGCCTTAAAGTAACAGATCCACGAAGCGCCGGTAGCGAGTCCCGAGAGGACGAGAAAGAGCCAGGATCTGGGTTCGATGCTGCCAATGGTTCCAATGGATCCAGAAATGCCCGCCATTGCCCAGGCGAAAACGAGCACCACGCAGGTGCGAATGGCCGTCGCGACATCGGAGTCGGTCTGCTTGATGCCGCATTTGGCCAAGATGGATGTGATGCCGGCAAAGAATGCTGACGCAAATGCTGCGACGACCCACGACACGGGTTGAGCGCCTCCTCAAAAAAGACCACGCCAGATCTATGGCGCATGTCCAATGATACCGCGCTTGCCTATAGGTTGCGTGCCCGGTAGACCTTGGTGCTGATGGCGCAGCTGACAGCGCCAAGGACGACCGTTGCCAGCGCGGCAATTCCTGCGCACAGGAAGCCAAGAACGGAAGGATCGGGATTCGCCCCGGCAATCATCGACATGAGCTGGTTGCTGATGGGGTTGAATGAGTTTAGCGTGACCATGATAAGGCACATGTATAGGGCGTATAGACCAACGGATAGGCGTTGCGCCTTCATGTGTTCAAATCGAAAGAACAGAGGCAGTGTCAAAAACACCGCCATGAGGGAGAAAAGCATCGATATTGCCGAGGCGATTGCGGTCTCAAAGACGGTCTCTCCCGTGGAGGGGATACCCACGCTGTTTAAGATCGGGATGGCGACGATACTCAACAGCACGGCCGCGCACGTCATGATGACCGAGAAAATAGTGATGCACAGGTAGCGTGCGCTGACGATGTCTTTGCGTGAGATGGGCAGCGTTGCCCGATAGCGCTCCCATCCGTTTTGGTTGTCGAGCCCGGCCAGCGACGTCATGGCCATGATAGGCGACATGGCACTGATCGCGAAGGCGCCGGCGGCGCTCATATCGGAATCACCATTCGATGCCCTGACGGCGGTCAGCACGACGAAGATGAACAGGCCGACACCTGCGATGCTCGGGACGAGCGTGCGAACGATGGCAAGCTCGGACATAATGGCGCGTTTCATTTCAAAGCCCCTTTCAGCATGAAGCGAAGATAGTCATCAATGGTTGCCCGGTCGCAGGGAATCTCGGGAAAGGCCTCGAGCGTTTCGCGACGGTTGGGCACGAGCACGTCCACGCTATAGGCGTGGTGGACGGCACGGGCGCCTTCGACGCAAGTCATAAGCTCGGCAGCCTGTGCTTGGGTACAGTGGGCGATGCCGGCGCGGTCGGTAATGTCCTCGCGCGGCAGGTCAAAAATAATCGCGCCATTATCGATGCAGATGACGCGATCAGCGGTGCGATCGAGGTCGGACGTAATGTGGCTCGAGAGCAGCACGCTGTGCTGGCCGTCGGCGACAAAGGCAAGCAGCTCATCAAGCAGTTCCTCGCGTGCCATGGGATCGAGGCCCGCGGTGGCTTCGTCCAAAACGAGCAGCTTGGCATTGTGGCTGAGTGCACAGGCAAGCTGCAGTTTCATGCCCATGCCGCGGGAGAGGTCCTTGACCTTTGTCTTGGGATCGAGGCCAAATCGGTTGATGAATCCGGCGAACGTTTCGCGGTCCCACGTGGGGTACGCCGGGCCTACGAGCGACTCGACCTGGCCCACCTTGAGCGTGGAGGGGAAGGGGCACGTGTCCAGGACAAGACCGACGCGGGAGCGTAGATGGCGCTGCGTTTCATCGGGCGCGTCGGCGCCACAGCGCTGCCCAAACAGGCGTACCTCGCCGGCATCGAGCTTGATAAGCCCGAGCGCGGCGCGAATGGTCGTTGTCTTGCCGGCACCGTTAGCGCCCACAAAGCCAACAATCTGGCCGGGCTCCACGGCGAGCGTGACATCACGCAGCGAAAAACGGTCGCTCACGCGGCGTGAGACACCTTTGAGTTCTAACAAGTTTTGCATGGTATAAGCCTTTCTTGCAGATGGCTACTGCATGGTTTCGGGGGCTACCAGGTCGAGCATCTCGTGCAGTTTGTCGCGCGTGACGCCCAGGGCTTCGGCTTGTTCTGCCGCCTGCGTAAGCAGCTCTTCGATATGGCAGAGCTGGTTTTCGCGCAAGAGCTCTTGGTTGCCCTCGGCGACAAAACAGCCCTTGCCCTGCACGGTGCAGATAAACCCGAGCTGCTCCAGATCGGCGTAGGCGCGCTTGGTGGTGATGACGCTCACGCCCAGGTCGCTCGCGAGTGCGCGGATGCTGGGGAGTTTGGCTCCCGCGGCGAGCGTGCCCGAAAGGATTTGAGCTTTGACCTGCGAGGATATCTGCTCGTAGATGGGCTTGTCGCTCGAATTGGATAGGATAATGTCCACAGCGGCTCCTTAGCTGTTGGGCTACACGTGTATATAACCGGTAAGCACAGTATATATACACTATGCACAGTTATGCAAGAGGCAAATACGGATTAAGCCGGCTACCCAGACCCCAACTGATGAATTTGTCCTGATAGGTGCCCTATGGCGAGGTTTCACGGCTACAATAGGGCAGTTACATCGACGTAATGCATATAGAACGCAAGAAAGGATCCGCATGGCAAGCCTGTCGGATGAAATCTCGTCGCGCCGCACATTCGCGATCATCAGCCACCCGGACGCCGGTAAGACCACGCTTACCGAGAAGCTGCTGCTCTATACCGGCAGCATCCAGACTGCCGGCTCGGTCAAGGGCAAGAGCTCGGCCAAGCATGCCGTCTCGGACTGGATGGACATCGAGAAGGAGCGCGGCATCTCCGTCACCTCCTCGGTGCTGCAGTTCACCTACAACGGCGCCTGCGTCAACATCCTCGATACCCCCGGTCACCAGGACTTCTCGGAGGATACCTACCGTACCCTTATGGCCGCCGACGCCGCTGTCATGGTCATCGACGGCGCCAAGGGCGTCGAGGCCCAGACCAAAAAGCTCTTTAAGGTCTGCACGCTGCGCCACATTCCCATCTTTACCTTTGTGAACAAGCTCGACCACGAGGCTCGCGACCCGTTTGAGCTCATGGAAGAGATCGAGAACGTCCTGGGCATCAATACGTATCCCATGAACTGGCCGATCGGCAGTGGCCGCAACTTCCGCGGCGTGTTCGACCGTCAGACCCGTCGCGTCATTGCCTTTGAGGGCGATGGCCACGCCAACGCCACCAAGAAGGTCGCCGAGGTCGAGGCCGAGCTGGGCGACCCCGCCATGGATGAGCTCATTGGCGAGGAGAACCATAAGAACCTAATGGACGATATCGAGCTGCTCGATGGCGCCGGCGACGAGCTCGACTTGGATGCCGTGGCCTGCGGCAAGCTGAGCCCGGCGTTCTTTGGCTCGGCGCTCACCAACTTTGGTGTGGAGCCCTTCCTCAAGGAGTTCCTGCGTCTGGCCCCGACGCCGCGCGCCTATACCGATACGCTCACCAGTGAGCCGGTCGATCCTTGCCGCGACGACTTTAGCGGCTTTGTGTTTAAGATTCAGGCCAACATGGACAAGAACCACCGTGACCGCATCGCCTTTGTGCGCATTTGCTCGGGTAAGTTCGAGCGCGGCATGGATGCCTTTCACGTGCAGGGCAACCGCAAGCTTAAGCTCGCCACGGGCACGTCGATGATGGCCGACGATCGCGCCATCGTGGACGAGGCGTACGCGGGCGATATCGTGGGCCTCTTCGACCCGGGTATCTTTAGCATCGGCGACACCGTGTGCTCCGGCAAGCGCCACGTGCAGTATCCGCAGATCCCGACGTTTGCCCCCGAGATGTTCGCTCGCATTACGCAGGTCGACACGCTCAAGCGCAAGCAGTTCGTCAAGGGTATGGAGGAGCTTGCCCAGGAGGGTGCCATCCAGATCTTCCGCGAGCTGGGTGCCGGCATGGAGAGCGTCATCGTGGGCGTGGTCGGCGTGCTGCAGTTTGAGGTGCTCGAGCGCCGTCTCAAGGCCGAGTACCGTGTTGAGGTTCGTCGCCAGCCGCTGCCCTATACGGACATCCGCTGGATCCAGAATGACCCCGACACTATTGATATCCCGGGTCTTTCGCTCACGCGCGACACGCTGCGCGTTGAGGACATGCGCGGCGGTAAGCTGCTGCTGTTCACGAGCCCGTGGAACGTGGATTGGGCAACTGACCACAACCCCGACCTTATCCTGTCGGAGTTTGGCAACGTGGCCTTTTAACGCATCGGCGCGGTGGTCCTGTGGGGCTGCCGCGCCGTTTGTTTGCCTTATGCCGCGCGAGCGGCTATCATACCCACCGTCGTCTCAAGACCGGGGCGTCCGAGCAGTTCGGGTCCGATATCCTGCTCGTTAAACCTAAAACCAAAGGAGTACATAATGATCAAGAAGGTCATGGAGGACTACAAGGTCCTGCTGCGGAGCATTCCCGCGGCAACGGTTTCGCTGTTTTTCGTGAGCGTCATCATGATGAACCTGCTGGCCAACAAGGAGCTCATCAGCCTGCCGTATCTGGCACTCGATTGCGGCTTTGTGGTGAGCTGGGTTTCGTTTTTGTGCCAGGACATGATTTGCAAGCGCTTTGGCGCCAAGGCATCCATCAAAATCTCTATCCTCGCGCTGCTGGTTAACCTCGCCGTGAGCCTGTGCTTTTGGGCATGTTCGCTCACGCCCGGCATGTGGGGCGCCTACTACGACACGGGCATGATCGAGGTCAACACCGCCCTTAACGCCACCATCGGCGGCACCTGGTACGTGGTGCTGGGCTCTTCGCTGGCAATGCTCGTTTCTGCCGTGGTTAACTCCACGCTCAACCAGTCGCTCGGCCGCATGCTCAAAAAGAATAACTTTGCGAGCTTCGCCTTCCGCTCCTATGTGTCCACGGGTGTTGGCCAGTTTATCGACAACCTGGTCTTTGCCATTGTGGTGAGCCACACGTTCTTTGGTTGGACCTGGGTGCAGGTCCTTATGTGCTCGCTGACCGGCGCTGTTGCCGAGCTGCTGTGCGAGGTTTTCCTGAGCCCCGTGGGCTACAAGGTCGTGCGCGGCTGGGAGCGCGAGAATGTGGGCTCCGAGTACCTCGAGCGCCACGCAACCGCCTAAGGAGCAAGTATGCGGGTTTTGATCACGGGCGCTTCGGGCGGTATCGGAACCGCATGCGTGCAGCGCTTTTTGGACGAGGGCCACGAGGTCGTGGGCTTCGATCTGCTGCCGGCGACGGTCGAACACGAGCGCTACCGCCATCTGATCGTAGATGTTCGCGAGCCGGACTCGTTTCCAGGCGACCTTGAACCCCAGGTAATCGTGAATGTTGCCGGTACGCAGGATTCGGCTGACGACATCGCCGCCAACCTGTATGGCACCATCAACGTGACCGAGCGCTACGCCTTTGCGGGGGAGGGGCTTGCCGCCAAGCCGGAGCCGGCTATCAAATCCGTGGTCAATGTGGGGTCGGCGAGCGGGCATACGGGATCGGAGTTTCCCGACTATGCCGCCAGCAAGGGCGGCGTTATCGCCTACACCAAGAACCTTGCAAACCGTCTGGCGCCGCAGGCTATCGCCAACAGTGTGGACCCGGGTGGCGTTATCACGCCGCTCAACCGTTGCGTGATGGAAGACGAACACCTGTGGAGCCAGATTATGGAGCTCACGCCGCTTAAGCGCTGGGCCACCGCCCAAGAGATTGCCGAGTGGATCTACTTTGTGGGCGTGACCAACCGGTTTATGACCGGGCAGAGTCTGCTAATCGATGGCGGCGAGGCCGGCCGCACACAATTTATTTGGCCCGAGTAGCAAAACGCGCCCGATGGAAGCCGTCGAGCGCGTTTTTGATATATCGATTTTTAGCCGAGGCAAGTCCAGTTGACGGGGGTCGAGCCGTGCTGTTCGAGTAGCCGATTGGCTGCCGAGAAGGGGCGCGACCCCATAAAGGCAGGGAGTTCTGCCGTGGCACGGTTGGCCGAAAGCGGCGAGGGGTGCGTAGAGGCCAGGCAGAACTTGCCGGTTGCCTTGCCCGCGCCGGTCGTGGCGAGCTTGCCTTCGACCATCTGCTGGGCAAAGCGACCCCATGCCAAAAAGACTACCGGCTGGGGCAGCCGACAGCAGCGTTCGATAACGTAGTCGGTGAGCGTGCTCCAGCCCAGTTTGGCGTGCGAGTTCGCGGCATGCTCGCGCACAGTGAGCGTAGTGTTGAGAAGCAGGACGCCCTGTTGTGCCCATGGCGTTAGATCTCCTGTGGCGGGAATGGGGTAGCCCAGATCGGCATTGAGTTCCTTGTAGATGTTGCGCAGGCTCGGCGGCAACTTGGTTTGCGTCGCGGGGACCGAGAACGATAACCCCATGGCCTGGTTGGGTCCGTGATAAGGGTCCTGACCTAAGATGACAACCTTGACCTGGTCGGCCGGCGTGTAGGCGAGGGCATTGAGGATGTCGTCTTGTGCCGGGTAGATAGTCTGCTCGGCACGCAAAAGGGCGATGCGCTCGAGCAGCTGGTTCGTAGTGTCACGTACCGGCTGCGGCGCATCGCCCAACCAAGTTGCTATGTTGCGGTCGCGGGTCGCGGCGTCCATGGGGCTCCTTTATGGCAGATGCTCTGTTGGCATCTATTGTAAAGGCGTCCGGAGACCTTTATGCCGCGGCTATAAAAGGTGAGGCGCTTTACGAGGCTCGCTCGGGCGCTCCTGCCATGCGGGTATGGTCGTGAGCATGCGCATGAAGTCGCGGAAGCTGCACGGTTGCCACCATGACGCCGGTGAGGATGAGGGCGGCGCCAAAGAAGGCGATGGGGCTCAGGACCTCGCCAACCAGGAAGAACGAGAAGACGGCGGAGCAGACCGGCTCGAGCGAGAAGGCGAAGCCGGTGGTCTCGGCGGGCACGTGGGGCTGTACGAGTGTCTGAGTGATAAAGCCGTAGGCGGAGCAGATGAGTGCGAGCGCGACGACAACGACGATTTCGCTGGGCGTGCCGGGAAGCGTGAAGCCGCCAAAGGTGAATGCAGCGATGCCCGAGAACAAGCCGCCGAAGCCCAGCTGCCAAATGCCCAGGGACAGCGGATCGACTTCTTCGACAAACCGCTTGGCGACAATGATGTGTCCGGCGTAGATAAAGGCGGAGAGCAGCATGATGAGCGCGCCCGGGTTCAGGCTGGTGAAGTCGGCACCCGAGAGCAGCAACATACCGCAGGTGACGATGGCCGTGCCGATGAGCACCTTGCGCTCGGGGGCGCGACGCAGCAGGGCTGCGTTGGCAAACGGCACGATCACGACCGTCAGGCTCTGCAAAAAGCCGGCAGTGGAGGCGGAGGTGAGGCTGGAGCCCAGGCACATGCAGGTGAGCTCGGTTGCCATAATGGCGCCGATGATGGCGGCGCGGACCATAAGGTCGCGGTTGATGCGCAACGCGCGCTTGTGGAAGAGCAAAAGGCAGGCCGCGAAGGCGATGATACAGCGCAGCGCAACGATGCTCGTGGCGTTCATGCTGTCCATGCCGATCTTCATGAGGGGGTACGAAAAGCCCCATGCGACGGGAACGGAAAATGAGAGCGCGATTGCTTTTTTGCGATCCATGGGACTCCTTTTGTTACAGAACGGTTTCGCAAAAAGGATTCTGCTCCCAGATTTGGATGTAGTAAAGCGAATGTATCTTCAGTATGATTAAGAAACGCTAAAGTTGGTGCGAAAAGCGCTGGCAAAACGTTTTACGGCTGCATTGATGTGGAGGCACGATGGCATCGCGGTATCAGATTGTTTGTATGGTGGTCGATCGCGGCAGTCTTAAGGGCGCGGCGGACGAGTTGGGCTATACGCAAAGTGCGGTGAGCCAGGCCGTCAAGGCGCTCGAGCGCGAGCTGGGCACCACGCTTATCGAGCGCGGAAAGCAGGGCGTTTCGCTTACGCGCGATGGCAAGCAGTATCTGCCGTACCTGCGCCAGATTGTGACCGCCGAGGCCGAGCTCGAGGGCAAGCGCCAGGAGCTGCTGGGGCTTTCGTCGACCGATATTCGCATCGCGACGTTTACCAACGTGAGCCGTACCGTGCTGCCGCGTGTGATCCGCGACTTTGGTACGCTGCACCCGGGCGTACGCTTTACCCTCAAGCAGGGCGATTACACGCGCAACGCTCAGTGGGTGCACGACGGCGTGGTGGATTTTTGCTTTACGGCGCGCGGGTTTACCGCAGGCCTCGAGAAGCGTGTGGTCTATCACGACGAGTTGGTGGCGCTGCTGCCGGCTGCGCATCCGCTGGCGGCAAAGGAAAAGGTGACGCTCGCCGACCTGGCGTCCGAGCCCTTTGTGCTGCTGGATGAGGGCGAACAGAGCCTGGTGCTCGATGCATTTGCGACACATGGGCTGTCGCCGCACGTGACGAGCGAGGTCACCGACGACTACACCATCATGGCGATGGTGGAGGAGGGTCTAGGCGTGAGCATGCTCTACCGTCGTACTGTGGAGGGCATGCGAGCCGATATTCGCGTGCGGCCCATCGTGCACGCTCCCTCGCGTGACGTAGTGGCAGCCTGGCGCAGCTGGGATACCATGCCCATCGCCACGAGGCGCTTTATCGACTATATGAGCTCGCATATTGTCAATTAATGACTGGCGTGGCTTTGAGTGCGGTGTTTAGCGGGCTGTCGCTTTGGCTTGGGTGGCGCGATAGGTGCGTGCCGGGTGGCAAAGTAGTACCGCCACGACCATAAAGAACGCCGTGGTGCCCAGGCTGATGGGGTAGACCATCATGATGTTCGCAAAGGTGCGGAAGTGCGGGAACATGCAGAACACCCAATAGAAGCGGATGCCGCAGACGCAGATCATGGTGATGAGGGCGGGCGTGAGCGAGATACCAAAGCCGCGCAGGTAGCCGGACATGTTTTCGTAGAACATGCTAAAGGCGTACGCCGGGAAGATCGAACACACGCGGATATAGCCGATCGAGACGATGTTGGGATCGCTGTTGAACAGCGACAAGATCTCGCGTCCCAGGCCGACAATAACGATGATCGTGGTGAGTGCAACGATACCGCCTTCGACCAGGCAGACCTTGAGCGTTTTGGTGCAGCGGTCGATCTGGCGGGCACCGTGGTTTTGTCCCACAAAGGTGGTGCAAGCCTGGCTAAAGCTGTTGAGCAGGTTGTAGCATACGTACTCCAAGCTCATAGCGGCGCTCGATGCCGCCATGACCTCGGTGCCCAGGCTGTTGATAGCAGACTGGATGATGATGTTGGCGACGGCAAAGACGGCGCTCTGGATGCCGGCGGGCAGGCCGATCTTGACGATGCGCTTGAGGGCGACGGGGTCGATAGCCAGGTCGCGCGGGGTGACGCGGACGACGGAGTCGGTCTTGAGCAGGCGAATAAAGAGCGTAGCGGCGCTGACGGTGTAGGCGATGGCGGTGGCGATGGCGACGCCCGCGACGCCCCAGTGGAGTACGGGGACAAAGATGAGGTCCAGGCCAATGTTGAGGACGGTGGACACGGCAAGCGCCTGCAGCGGCATGCGGGTGATGCCGACGGAGCGGAAAATCGCGGCCTCAAAGTTGTAGAGCAAAATCGAGGGCATGCTCAGCAAAAAGACGCGTAGATAGAGTGAAGCGAGCGGCATGGTCTCGGCGGGAACGTTGAGCGCGGCGAGCATGGGCTCGGCAAAGACCTCGCCCAGGGCGATGACGACAAAGCCCACGAGCGCCATTAAAATCGAGGTATGGACGGCGCGTTTGACCATGTTCTGATCGTTGCGGCCGATGGCGTTGGCGATGACCACGTTGGAGCCAAGCGACATGCCAATAAACAGGTTGAGCATAAGACTGGTAAGCGGAACATTGGAGCCGACCGCTGCCATGGCGAGGGTTCCCTGGTCGCCCGAGAAGTTACCGATGATGACCGTGGCGATGAGGTTCGACAGCTGCTCCAAGATGCTCGTGGCGGCCACGGGGAAGGCGAACAGGGGAACATTGCGCCACAGCGATCCGGTGGTCATGTCAATGTGCTTAGATGCGGTATCAGCCATACGCTCTCAATCTCTAACATGCTCTTTCGTGCTCATTTGCGCAGACGATGATACTCCTAATCGACTAGTCATTGGGGACGTTCTTAAACGACTAGTCATTTAAGAACGTCCCCAATGACTAGGCGGGGAAGGCGTGCGACAATGGTGGGCGTTGTGTTGTTCGCGCTAAGGAGTTGCCATGTTGTTGTGTCCCGTTTGCCATGAGCCGTTGGTGGACGACGAGCGCGGTGCTGCATGTGCGGGCGGACACCGGTTTGACCGTGCGCGCGAGGGCTATCTATATCTACTGCGCTCGTCCAAGAGCGGCGACTCCATGGGCGATCCCAAGTCACAGGCGCGCAGCCGTCGCGACTTTCTGAACCGCGGTTACTATGCGCCGTTGCGCGATACGATGGTCGAGCTCGTGTGCAAGCAGGTGTCTGAGCGCGCCGCGTTTACGAAAGATCCCATGACGCTGCTCGATATTTGCTGCGGTGAGGGCTACTACACCAGCGCCATGGGCGCGGTGCCGGGCGTGGATGCTTACGGTTTCGACTTGGGCAAAGAGATGGTTCGCCTGGCCGCCAAGCGCGGCGATGCGACCTATTTTGTGGCCAATATGAAGGATGTCCCCGTGGCCGATGGCGCCTTCGATATGGTGACCGAACTCTTTGCTCCCTTTAACGAGCGCGAGTTTGCCCGCGTGCTGGCGCCAGAGGGTTCACTCTATACCGTGGTACCGGGTGCTCGTCATCTCTTTGGGCTCAAAGAGGTGCTCTACGACACGCCGTACCTTAACGATGAGAAGCTGCCGAAGACCACCGAGCTCGAGTTAGTCGGAACGCAGCGGGTGTCTGCGAATATTACGCTTAAGACCCAGGCCGACATCGAGGCGGTGTTCCAGATGACACCGTACTACTACCGCACGCGCCCCGCCGACAAAGAGCGCCTGGCAAACCTCGATACCCTTCAGACTGACATCGACTTCATCATCGCCGAGTACCGCCACAGCTAACAACCTGCCAAAAAGGGACAGGTTTATTTTGGTAGGTTTTATCTGGGCAAACGTAAAGGGCCGACCGCGGAGATGCGCGATCGGCCCTTTTTAGTTGCTTGGCTGCAGAGGTTATGAGAAGCGAGCGCTTATAGGCGGTCCTTGTTCTCGGCTTTAACGGCGTGTGCCTGCTGAACAAAGAACAGGTCGTAGACCACGATGACAAAGGCGCCAAAGTTGATGGCGTCGCCGCCAAACGCGGGAAGCGTGAGCACCGCTTGGGCAAGCGTGGCGACCGCGGCAACAATACCGAGCTTAAACGCGCCGTCCACCTGCGAAGGCTTGTTGGCGCCCTTGATACCGGCGACGCCTGCGGCAAGGTCGACGAGACCCTTGGCGATAAGCACGACCGCCGCGAGCGTGGCGTACGAACCGTACGTGGAATCGAGACCGCCCGTGGCGATACCGACGCCGGCGGTGACGAGGCTGGCGATGCCCAAAACAAAGTAGATGAGAGCAAGGATTTTGAGAGTCTTGCGAGTGAAGCTCATGGCTGGTCCTTTCGATACGAGTACGCCAACTTGGCGCACCCAATGTACTGCACATATGGTGAAGCACATTGTAGTTCAACGCAGCGATGCATGCGCCTGAAAGCGCTTTGAGCCCGCGCGGCCCAACCCAACCTTTCAAAAGGGAAAGCTGGACGTAAGCCAAATCGATGGCAGCTCATGTGCGGCGCTGAGATGATGAGGCCGTAACAAGGAGCTGGTCTCAAGGAGGAGCCATGATGTACGGAGCAGGGCAAGTGCGTGAGCCGCGGTCGTTGGGAAGGCGCATGGGTGATTCCGTGATCGCTGCTGTGTGCACGGGATTGATGGCGGTGCTTTGCATTGGGATGCTGTGGGCCATGTCGCATGTGGGACAATAGCGGACGGTTGGGTGCCGACATAAACGGTGCCCTGCGTATTCGTTTTGCTTGTTAAGGAGTGTCCATGGGCGTCGTCGATCCCTTATCTGTTGCTCGGGCCGCGGGGCTTGAGCTGATCGGGAAGCCCGAGGGCCTCACGCTCACCGACGGCACGATGGAGCTGCGCGCCGATTTTGGCCGCATGCTGCCGCGACTCAAGCAGGGCCGTCTGCAGCAAGAGCTGTTGGTAAAGGCTGCGCGCACAAAGGGCATCGAGCGACCATGGGCAATTGACGCTACGGCAGGCTTTGGCGAGGATTCGCTGCTGTTGGCGGCCGCGGGCTTTACCGTCGATCTGTATGAGCAGGACTGCGTGATCGCGGCGCTCCTCAAGGATGCCTTGGATCGCGCGGCGGATGATCCGGCGCTTGCGGCTGCCGTGGCACGCATGTGCTTACATGCGGGCGAGGACAGCATTGCGGGCCTTCGTCAAACCGTCGAGCTGGTCGAGCAGGGCGAGCTCGCAGCACCCGACGTGGTGTACCTGGATCCCATGTTTCCCGAGCGCACCAAGAGTGCAGCGGTCAAAAAGAAGTTCCAGCTCCTACATCATCTGGAGCAGCCATGCGCCGACGAGGAATCGCTGGTCGAGGCGGCGCTTGCTGTGCATCCGCGCAAGGTCGTTATCAAGCGGCCGGTAAAGGGCCCGCTGCTTGCCGGCGTTAAGCCGAGCTATCAACTTGCGGGCAAGGCCGTTCGCTACGATGTTTTGGTGCCGCCGCGCCCGTAGCTTGTGTGCGATGGCTGGCGCTCCGTCAGTGCCGTGCCAATGTGGGGTCTATTTCCAAGGGTGCGACGTCAAATGCCAGCCGCCGCAGTATTCGCATTTGTAGCAGGCCAAGCCACGCCGCCCGCGGTTTTCACATTCGGCCATAACAGCCTCGGCCTCGACGCGCGTGTCGTAACGGTTTTTGCGCTCGCACGACTTGTAGCGCCAGGCCTCATCGCGCTCGGCGTCCAGGGCGTCGCGGCGCTCGTCTTCGCGCGCAAACAGGTCACTCATATCGCCGCCCGTGGCAGCGCCTAAAAACTCGCTTTTGGCTTTTGACCAAGCGGCTCGCTTTTTGCTCCCCATCTGCTTCGCGCCCCTCTCCAAACGTTGGTATCATTGCTCAATCAAAGTGATACCAATAAACGTGAGGTCGCCGCGTGATGATCAGAAAAACCCTCGATACCGACATTCCCGCCGTCATGGCTATCTATGACGCGGCCCGCGCCTTTATGCGCGCGCATGGCAACGCCACACAGTGGCCCGAGGGCACGCCTTCTGCCGAGCAACTGGCTGCCGATATCGCCGCCGGTGGCAGCTATGTGTGCGAAGTCGATGGCCGCGTGGTGGCGACGTTTGCCTTTTTGCCGGGCCCGGACGAGTGCTATGACGTAATTGAGGATGGTCAATGGCGCAGCGACACTCCGTACGCCGTGCTGCACCGTGTGGCGTCCGATGGCACCGTGCACGGTATCGCGGCTGCGATGTTTGCCTTTGCCAAGGAACGTGCCGATCACCTGCGCATCGACACGCATCAGGACAACCTGCTCATGCAGGGTGCCATCTTAAAGGCTGGCTTTGAGCGCTCCGGTATCGTCTGTGTGTCCGACGGCACGGTGCGTGTCGCGTTCGATTGGCTACGCGAGGCATAAGAGCGAGGACGCGTATCAATAATTCGTGCGAACGAAAATGGTCCCACCCGGGGCTATTTTCGTTCGCTGTGCTGTTTTGAAAGCCGGCTTTCGCAAGGCGCGAACCTACGAAAATCGCCGCGCGGCAACGCGGAGCGATGAGCTCGGTCGGGGGATAGGGCCCGCTTCGCCCGCCGGCCCGTAAATTGTATCATCCAGTGTGGAGCGTGAACGCCCGTTGCCGCGTGCGATGGGCTTGCAATAAGAGGAGAGCCATGTCGAAACAAGCGGTCGTTGGAATTGTGGCGCATGTCGATGCCGGCAAGACCACGTTGGCCGAGGCCATGCTGTTCAACGCTGGTCGCATTCGCAAGCGCGGCCGCGTGGACGATGGCGATTCGCATCTGGATACGAACGAGATTGAGCGCGAGCGTGGCATCACGATTTTCTCATCGCAGGCCGTGCTCGACCATGGCGATACCCACGTCATGCTCGTGGATGCGCCGGGGCATGTCGATTTTTCTGCTGAGGCGGAGCGCACGCTGCGCGCACTCGACTATGCGATTTTGGTTGTGGGCGCCAACGATGGCGTGCAGGGGCATACCGAAACCCTGTGGCGCCTGCTTGCGCGCTATGACATTCCGACGTTCATCTATATCAACAAAATTGATTTGGAGAATCCCGGCCGCGATGTTTTGCTGGCGCAGCTTGGGCAACGTCTTTCCGAGGGCTGCCTGGATGCCAACGAACTGTTGGCGGGCGGCACCGTTCAGGAGGACGCTGCTGCGTTGGACGAGGCGGCGCTCGAGGAGTTTCTTGAGGCGGGTGAGCTTTCCGCCGCGACGCTGTCGCGCATGGTTGCCGAGCGCAAGCTCTTTCCTTGCTTTGCCGGATCGGCGCTCAAGGACCAAGGCGTGGACGAACTGTTGGATGGCATATGCGCGCTGATACGCGAACAGGCATGGCACCCGGAGTTTGCCGCGCGCGTCTATCGTGTCAGCCGCGGGGATCGCGGTGAGCGCTTGGCTTGGGTTAAAGTGACTGGCGGCACGCTGCGTGCCAAACAGGTGATTAACGGACGCTCCGGTGCCGAGGCATGGGAGCAAAAGGTCGACCAGGTACGCATCTATAACGGCGAAAAGTATGAGCTTGCCCAGGAAGTTGCCGCTGGCGGTATTTGTGCCGTGACGGGTCTTGCGCACGTTCGCCCGGGGACGTCCTGGGCGCAGAGCCCGCGGGCGATGCGCCCGTCATTGCGCCAGTTCTCACCTATACGGTGCTTCCGGGCGAACACGATGTCCACGCGGTGTTCAAAGCACTGACAGAGTTAGCGGACGAAGATCCTATGCTCGGCGTAAGCTGGAATACTCATCTGGAGCAGATTCACCTGCAGCTGATGGGCGCCGTGCAACTCGAGGTCGAGCAGCGGGTGTTGGCAGATCGTTTTGGCCTTTCGATTGCGTTTGAGCCCGGCGGCATTCTCTATAAGGAGACTATTTCGCAGCCGGTCGAGGGCGTGGGCCACTTTGAGCCGCTGCGCCACTATGCCGAGGTACATCTGCGTTTGGAGCCGTTACCGGCGGGCTCGGGCGTGCAATTTGGCACCGTGACCTCGACTGACGAGCTCGACTTGAACTGGCAGCGTCTGGCGCTCACCAACGCCATGGAGCGCGATCACCTGGGCGTGCTGACCGGCTCGCCCGTCACCGATGTGCGCATTACGCTCACGGGCGCCGTGCGCATGCCAAACACACCGAGGGCGGCGATTTTCGCCAGGCCACGTACCGCGCGATTCGCCAGGGGCTCATGCAGGCGCGTGAGGCGGGCGCGGCGGTGCTGTTGGAGCCGTGGTACCACTTTGAGCTCGAGGTGCCGGGGGAGTGCGTGGGCCGGGCACTCTCGGATGCCACGCGCATGGGTGCCGAGTACGAGCCGCCGACGATGGCGGGAGACCGGGCAAAGCTTGTGGGTCGCGTGCCGGCATCCGAGGTGCAGGATTACGCGCTGGAGGTGGCCGCCTATACGAGT